>Ga0256839_1000618_pt1 | contig 45513 bp, 48 predicted proteins | sample 354166metaG_FD_185968 | JGI IMG/M metagenome (GOLD analysis project Ga0256839, IMG submission 185968) | Hydrothermal vent microbial communities from Mid Atlantic Ridge, Atlantic Ocean - 354-166 | ecosystem: Environmental > Aquatic > Marine > Hydrothermal vents | place: Atlantic Ocean: Mid...
CCGCCTCAATACCCCGAGGGTCAAGGGCGTCATCGACGACGCTGCACGCAAAAGCCTCGTTCCGACGACCGATGGTTCGATCAGCGATTCTCGAACACGCTGAACAGATTTTGCGATCTGTAATGGCATCCTCGGTTTGGATTGAACTGTCTGGGAACTCATGGCCACACAGTGAATAAAGGTGGCCGTTACTCGGAGCGGTTTCTGACAGATGGGCACGCTGAGCGCCAAGGCCGACGATCAAAAAATCAGGATTGCCGAGATAATCTGAGGCGTGTTTCATATCAACTCCCGTGGTGTTTGAGGTGTAGTTTGATAGTACCCACCGGAGCGCAAAAGACAAGCCCCGAGCCTTCGCCCGGGGCCTGTCACTGGAGGTTATCTGGCTGCTCAGGCCAGTTGCAGGGCCACTTTCATGGCCTCGCGTGTCCTTGCCGAGTTGACCCCAAAGATGTTGGAGTTGACCTTGGCCTCGCGGCGAGCCTGATGGTCCTTGCCGCGAGCAGCGAGGTCATGTTGCAACCAACCGGTGTAGGCGTTGGCTGCGATCCAAGCGGTTGCCCCGAACTTCTGGCTCTCCGTGTCGAACCGCTCGGTCATCGAGGCGAAGGCGTCGATGCCTTTCTCCCGCCGGCGTTCCTCGCTACGGTCGCCCGGGTTCGCCGGGATTCCACCGAACTGGCGGGTGTAGACATCGAGCCAGAACGCCTCGATATCCCGACGGTCAACATCGCGGGAACTCAGGCATCCGATCAGGTTCTTGGTTTCCGCGATCGAGGAATCGAACAACGCAAGTGCCGCCTTGGCTTCCTCGACCTTGATCTGGGTGTCGCCACTGTGCCGGACGGTGTAGGCCGCTGCTTTCCAGCCCGTGCCATTTCCGGCTGCCGCGTCGAGCGTGTTGCGACAGACGACACGGATGGTCGTGGGTAGGACGCGGAGGGCCATAGACCCGTCGTGCCCCATGGCCACGAGCAGATACGGGTAGGCATGGTCGTCGCCTTTGGTCCCGATCTTGAACTGGTCACCACGGGCCAATGTCCAGACCTTGCGGCCACCTTGGATCGAGCCCATGGTCTCAACCTTGACGCCCAACGACGATCCCTCTGATGCCAGCGCGTCAACAAAGTCAACCAGAGCCTCATGGTTCTGGATCGGCGACCAGCCGGAACCGACGACACCAAGGGGCTCATGGTTGTCAGACCGGATGTTGAGCATGTGGCTGTCCACCGGGATGTTCGTCCCGCTGGCCTTGTCCCATGCTTCGAGGGGCAACTGCTCGACCGTCCAGTCGAGGCCGGCCATGCGCAGTGCCTCAAGAGTTGTCGGCGCTTCTTCGACGACGATGCCCAGCCCATGCCAAGCAGCCCGCTTGTGAAGTACGACCTGATCCGTGCGTGTGATTTCATGTGCCATTCTGAATCTCCTGTCTATGAGGCGGCCCACCATCGGGCCACGGAGAAGTGTAGCCCCACGACTACAGCCATGTCAACAGGCCACCAGAAAAAAGTCGAGTCGTTTAAGAGGTGGAGTGGGTTCAAATCTCCGCCCGCCCGCCTTTCGGCGGACGGCGGGGAGCCGCCCCGGCGGCGATGTATAATCAACCTGGCCTCGCAAGCGTGACCCCGGGGCGGCAGGATGTTTCAAGCGTTGTTTTTGTAAGATGCGAGTGACGCAGCAACCTTTGCCTGCTCATACGACTCGTGGCGCGAGCAGATACGGCATCGCCTGCCACGATAATCCTCGTACCCACGCCCTCCCCCGAGAGCGAAGAGCGACTTGAAGCGTACGGGCACACACTTGTCGTTCGCGTAGACGACGACTGCGTACTGGAGATCATTTGTCTGCGTATTTTCCATCGTTTTCTCCTGTCCCTGGGGTTTCGCTGACAGCCCGTAACACTCCATTTCTGCCAGCGATCAATCAATCTTCTCGTTCACGGAACTCGCGGTTCTCGTAGTTGCAGATCAGGCAGGACCACGCCCCAACAAGGTCGGCCTCGGGGCGGTCCTCGCCGATCTCATCGCGGCGCAGGTACTCGATCTCGTCCGAACCGCATTGTGGACACCAGATGCGCCCGGTGTGCCGCTCCATGTTGCGGAGGTTCTGCCGCTCGACGCGCCCGGCAATGATCCGGGACTCGAAGCCGGTCATGTCGATGGCCCGGCGGATGCGGTCGAGAGTTGCTTCGCTCAGGATGATGATGGTCATGTTGCCTCCTTTGTCTGGCACACCTCGACGACGAGGCGCAAGAACCAGTCAGGCCACTCGCTTCGGTTCGTAAACTCGACACTCCAACTTTTCTTTCTGCTCTTTCTTGTAGCCATTGGGGAACTCCTATTACTTGTGAGGATGCGCCACGAGGCCACCGGTACGATCCGGCACGCGCACGAGGCATACTAGATTATAGGTATAAGGCAACACCTTGTCAACCGTGGCCAACAAAATAGTCGAGCACCGATACCGCTGTAGAGGGGCTTGCAATGAACTTCTTCGGCGTTTTTTCGTCACGAGAGACCCGCCCGAGGAGGCACTGGTCGAAGGCCCGGCGGGTACCGGGAAGTCCCGGACGATCCTGACCTTGATCGACACGCTGTGCCGTAACCACCCCGGGATTAGATGCCTTGTAATGCGTGCCGTGCGTGTGGACATGAACGAGTCCACGCTGATGACCTTCGAGAACAAGGTGCTCCTGCCCGGCGATTGGTTGCTGCGCCGCAAACTCTCGCGCGAGCACCGTCGCAAGTATGTGTACGCCAACGGCTCTGAGATCGTGCTCAGCGGCATGGACCAGCCCAGCCGGTTGTTCTCAACCGAATACGACCTGATCTATATCAACGAAGCGACCGAACTGTCCGAGGCTGAGTACGAGAGCCTGTTCCGCTCGCTCCGAAACAATGTGCTGGAGATGGGCCAGCCGATGATAACGGACACGAACCCGGATGCGGCTTCTCACTGGCTCAACAGGCGACCAGAGCGGGCTGGCAGCGTCATGGAGCGGTTCCTGACCCGGCACACGGACAACCCCGCGTACTTCAACGACGACGGTTCTCCGACACACCTCGGGAGCGAGTACATGAAGCGGCTTGAGCGCCTGTCGGGTGTGCGCCGTGACCGCCTGTTCTTGGGCCTCTGGGTGACCGCCGAGGGTGCGATCTGGGAAACCTACGACCCGTCGATCCACCTCGTCAACGCCGGCGAGCGGACCAACACAAGGCCGTACGGGCGGTACCTGCCGGTGTTCGCTTGGACATTCGCGGCCTGCGACTTCGGCTTCCGCAATCCCGGCTGCATGGCTCTCTATGGCGTGACCGGAGACCGCCGCGTCTACCGAATCGCCGAGCACTACCGCGTAGAGAAGACGATCGACTGGTGGGCCGATCTCGCGGTCAGGTGGCAGCGAGATCACAATATCCGCCGCATCATCTGTGACCCAGCCAGACCAGACGACATCAGATACATCAACCGACAGATGGGCCGTGCCAAAAACCGCAAGGGGCAGGAAATCGCCGTGCCAGCCAATAACGACCATGCGGGCCTCGATGTAGTGAGACAGGCGTTCAAGGAGAACCAGTTATTCTTGGTGCGTGGTGGGCTCGTCAAACCAGACCCGCAACTCGTCGAGGACGCGCTCCCGCTCTGCACCGAGGACGAGATACCGTCGTATGTCTGGGCCGAGTTCAAGGACGGAAAGCCAGTCAAAGAGGAACCAGAGCAAGGGCTCGCGGATCATGGTTGCGATCAACTGCGATACGCCATGATGTTCGTACAGGGCCATGACCTTGACCCTGAACGAAGGTATAGACATCGGGCCAACAGGTCGATATACTCGAAAGGAACTATGGGCGAATGGCTCGGAGATGATGAAGTTGAGCAAAAATGGAAGAAAGAGTGACCTCGTGCTGCATTATGCTGTGTTGTTCGCCGTGCTGCTCGCGGTCTTGGTGATTTCATAGGCAAACACAAGTTGGCGAGGCGTTTCGCCGAGGTGTCTCTGGTGGTGGCGTTTGCAAGTCTGTTGCAAATTGTATGGAGGATGGCATGACACTTATTGAGAGACTGCGAGCGATCGGCGATCCATGCACGGCCTCGATGGCAGAAATCGAAGAGGTCTGCAAACTGGCCTACAACCGAATCGAAGAACTCGAAGCGATCGTTGAGCGGTTGCCGGTGACGGCGGATGGGGTGAGGATTGTCACCGGCATGTTCTTGTGGACAAACATCACAGGCAGGGCAGAGCGGTTCATAGCAGAGATTAGGGCTTGTGGCGAGTATGAGGTTCGTGCAATCGGCTTGGGCCGCAATCTCAAAGCGACAGAATGTTACTCCACCCGCGAAGCCGCCGAGAAAGCGAGGACGAATGACACTTGACCAGCAAATCTTAGACCCGTGGACCAAGTTCCGCGAGGTCAAGCCCGAGGAGGCACAAGGTGAAAGTTTGGTATGAAGATTTCGCTGCCAAGCGAGACAAGGCGATAGCATTGGAAAAAGAAGTGATGTCTCTTGAGAGCCATATCGCTTACCTCATCACAAGACTTGAAGACAAGGACAGGCATATACGGACGCTGCGGGCAGTGCTATATGAATTAGATAGAAATTTCAGGCAACTTGATCCAAAGTATTCTGGACCAAGAACCAAAGTCCCTCGCATCCCGGACATGCACTACCGAGTGAAAGAGGTATTGGTTGAAACAAATGTAGTGGAGGTAAATGATGAGCAAGAAGATTGAAGCAATGAATCGCGTCATTGAGTTTGCAAAGGCAAACGGATTCCCCGGTGCGTATGCCTGTTATTGGGATGATCATGGTGAGGCGTTGGAATCCGAAACGAGCATTGCCGACGATATGTTTCCGGGTTGTCGATACGAGAAAGTGCGTCTGGTAATCGCATTGGATGGCTTGGACCCGAAGGACGACACCGGGATCGTATTCGTCGGCGTTCGAGACGGCGCTGGCGATGAAGATGACATAGTGACCGAGGTGCTTGACGAGAAGCCAGAGGACGAATAATGAAGCGAATCATGGACGCGATCACAATCAAGGCCCGGTTATTCGATGGCGAGCACGAGGTCGCAGGGATCGAACTGGATGACAGGTGCATGACCATCGTCGAGAAGGATGAGCATGGTGGCGCGAAGATATGTGTCATTCCTCGCGGGCTTGCCATGCAGGCTGTAAGGATTGTCGCAGAGCAAATAGAGAGTGCGGCGAGCGATGTTATGAGTGAGGGCGGCGGTGACTTCGAGTCGATCAGCACATACGCGGGCGTGATGACGCTCGACGCACCGATCAATGTGGCGTTCGCGTGCCCGAGCGAGCCGGACGAATGGCCGGACGATGACGAGGAGATTGTCGGGGCCGACATCGGCGGGGGCTGGTCCTCGATCATCGAGCGGTGTTTAGTGGAAGGAGATAGTGATGATTGATTTGGAAATTGAAATCTTGGGGCTCGTAAGCCACAGCGGAGAACTCTTGATGAAGGAAATTGTTGCAAAGATGGCAAATGTGGATAGAGACACGGTGAAAGATTGTGTGATGACAATGGTGCAAAGTGGGCTTGTGCGAATGAAGGAAGACTCATACGAGCATGATTGGGCTTATCGAATCACAGGTCTTGGGAGAGAAAGGCTGGGACAAAGCGGCCAAGAACATGATGTAGGGCGGTGACTGATGGCGTGGAACAATGACCCTGAAATACGACACCTGCGAGAGTATTCCAAATTGTTTGATGCGCCAGTCGTAGTGGTGTTTGCGATAAAGCGAGATGGTGGCAAATTTAGCGTCTCATCATATGGTGAGACGCAACAACTCTGTCAGGTCGCGTCTGACATCGGAGACCAGATTCACAGGCTGGTTACAAATGGAACAATTGCACCAAATATTGCATGTCCTGGTTGCCACGGATGCGGACAGGTGGCCAATACAGATGAGGGTGAGCCGTGGACCGTGTGGGAGGGGTTGCCCGAGGATGCCAAGGCGGGGGTGTATCTCGGTGTGGTCAAGCCGGTTCCCTGCCCGGAATGTGGAGGCAAGAAATGAACCACGACGACCTGCCCGAGATTGACGAACTGACCCCATGCCCACTGTGCGGATCGACGAAGATACACGCCGATGTGTATTCGTTCAGACACCTGGGCAAACGCTCGTGGTGTGCAATCGCAAAGCACACCTGCCACAAGTGGAGCGGCGTGTGCGTGACGCGGACCGCTCCGACCGAGTATTCGGCGGTGCGGCAGGCGATCGAGGCATGGAACAGACTAGGGGCAGACGAAACAAAGGAGACACAATGATTTACACACTGGCAAACAGACCGATTGAACTTGCAAACATGCCGATCGAAGGGTTCCCAATCGTAAACTTCTTCCCCAACTCAGTATGGGGCGGGAGCAAGCCAAAGGGTATCAAAGAAATCAACATGCCTAGGTTCCTCAGGTGGATTCTTAAGTGCTACGACATTGATAACGACGGCCCGATCTGCTTCGAGACAGAACTGATTGACTCGATGGATGACTACGAAGATAGATGCAGGCTGGAGAGTGTCCTCCTCTGGACGCTACAAAAAGACTTTCCGAATCGCAGGATCGGTGTGTTCGACCAGTCCATCGGGTTCGGGCTGGGCCGCTTTCACCCGAGAGGCCGCAAGTTTTTAGAAGCGAAAAGGAGGTTTGCTGACATTGCTTACATCGGCAATGCCTACTTTGGACCGTTCTATATGAATGAACGAAAGAAGGCCAAGGCCACTAAGAATGGATTGGCTTGGTTTGAAGAGGTGATTGCAGGTCGCCGAGAAGTTGCTGAAAGCGGGCTATACCAACACCATATTATGTCGATCAACCACACGACGATCGGGACATATAAAGGCAACGACGAACTCACCGTCGAGATGCAGCGTGACTTCTATGTCGGCGACGGTCTATGGCGAGCGTTGTGCGAGAGTGCGGGCGGCGATGTCTTGGTGTGGACTCACTACCAGCAACGGACGATGCTGCCCGAGGCCGAGGCGATTATGCGAGAGGTGCAGGAGGCGACGAAATGACCAGAGACGAACTGATTGAGGGATTGAAGAGCCTGCGGTTATGGCATAATGAACAGCGTGCACCCAGAGGTTGTCCGATCTGCAAAACTCACACCATTCCATGCAAAACATTCACCCTCGCCGACGAAGCGATCAAGGCGTTGGAGGCAATAGACCGAGACACTGTTTCGTGCTCGCCCTCGGCGGTTTCGGTCAGGCGGGTTGGAGCCGCATGGGTTGGGGTGTATGAGAAAGCAAATAGGGCTAAGCCGGAGGACATGCTGTGAAACAACTGCCCGAGCACCAACTCCGCGACGCACTCGTGATATGGCGGGTCTTCGCACTCGTGGGGTGGGTGTTGTTTATTGTGGCGGTGGTGATTGATGTGCGAAGGGCAATGTAATGAGCAATATCCAATGGACAGACGAGACCTGGAACCCGGTGGTGGGGTGTACGCGTGCTTCGGCGGGTTGCGACCACTGCTACGCCGTGACCATGTCGCATCGGCTTGAGGCGATGGGTGCAGAGAGTTACGCGGGCCTGACTGTGCTCAACGACAAGGGGGACCGGCACTTCAACGGCGAGGTGCGGTGCGTCGAGGAAGCAATCGACAAGCCGCGTCATTGGCGGAAGCCGAGGCGTGTGTTCGTCAACTCGATGTCCGACCTGTTCCACCCGAAGGTTCCGTTTGAGTTCATCGACCAGGTGTTTGCGGTGATGGCACTGTGCCCGCAACACGCCTTCCAGGTGTTGACGAAGCGGCCGGAGCGCATGGCGGAGTATCTAAGCAGGCCATATATGCCGGGCTACATCTGTGACGCTGCCATATTGAGGCACGGCAAATACTTACACTCGAAAGAATACAAGGAACACTTTAGTGGGACATATGCGAAACTCACTCCAGCGGTGTGGCCACTCCCCAATGTCTGGCTCGGCACGAGCGTGGAGAACCAGGCTGCGGCGGATGAGCGGATTCCGCACCTGCTGCGGTGTCCGGCGGCAGTGCGGTTCCTGAGTTGCGAGCCGCTGCTTGGGCCGATTGATGTATTCGCGCCGATCCGAGATGTGAAACTGCGAGACGCTGAGCCGAACCCCGGCGGAGACGGCAACTACTTACATTGGGTCATCGTCGGCGGTGAGTCCGGGTCAAAGGCGCGTGTGTGCGATATTGGTTGGATTCGCTCGGTTGTCAGCCAATGCAAGACCGCGGCGGTGCCGTGCTTTGTCAAGCAACTTGGAAGCCGACCTGTGTTGAGTCGCGGGCCGAACAGGCGGTGTACATGGGGGGTCGGGCCAGTAAACGCGGATGGCGAACCAATGTGTTGGCGTTGCGGATGTCAAGATTTTGGGGCAGTAGATGGCGGATCACCAATGTGCAATGGCTGTAATGCACCGCATGACCGACTCAAAAACAAGAAGGGCGGCGACCCCGCCGAGTGGCCTGAGGACTTGCGGGTGCGCGAGATGCCGGATGGATAAAGAACCTGCAGTACTGCAACGAACAGCCCACAAGCCGGGGTAGCCTGCTGCCCATGGCCTGTTGGTGTACACTACGGCCATGGGAACTTACCAAGATGGACAGGGACATCTCGTTATAGACGGCCCGGGCGGCACTGGCAGGCTTGAGAACACTGGCCTTGTGGTTGCCGGGACCGAAGCCATGGCGTTTCTTGGCTTCGACTATACGCCTGTCACGCCGACCGTCTCGGCGGCGGAGTTCGTGTGGCGATTAGGGACGAGCGGATCGCCGCCACTGGGATTCAAGAGAGATAATAACACCCAGCACCGATTCGTTTGGAACACCTCGGTCGGCGTGACGGCTCGAACATTCTCGCTTACGCCGGGCAACAAATATCGGGTGGTTTTGGGGTGGAATAAAGACGGGATCGACTCAGCAGGCAACTGGCCGGGCGCTACAGCCGGCGACCAATGTGCCGTGGCGGTCTATGACTTGGCGACCCGCACGCCTGTTGCAACTATGGTCTATAGGAACCATGCGAATCTCGCGGGCACGCTCAATCCTGAGACTGGTTTTGAGTTCAGGTCTACGGGTGGTTTGCAGAAGTTCGGCATCAGCCACTTGTGGCTCTACTGGGGCTCCGAGGGATCACGGGCCATGGCGGACCTTTTTGGGCAGCGATTGCGGTCGCCGCTCAATCTGGGCATTATATTGAATCATTATTGGATGCTCAACCTGCGATCAGATGCACCGCTCTCGGCCTCACCCGGGGCCGACGAGACATACGCACTGAAAGACCTTGGGTCTGGCGACCAGTCTGGCACCCCGGTCAAGCGCGACCTGTCATACACTGGGACAGCACCAACCTGGGACAGCACGCAAATACCCCAGACGGCCACCGAAGAGGAGATCACCTCGTACGACATGACAGCCCCAGTACTGCGCAACGCCAGTACCCTCCGTACCTCGATGGATAAGGCGGCACGGGGCTGTATGAGGATTAAGGTCGGGGACTCGTTTGTCGGCCTCGCGCTGGGCCCACGCACAGGCGGCGCTGATATCGAGGCGATGATTGCCGCCGGTTATGAGTGTGTGGGGATGGCGGGCTATGGGCGGACTGGCGTCGGCAACACCCGCGCGGTCGGGGTGTCGATGGCCGCCGGGCTGGGCGCTGATGTCACGACCACATGGTATTGCAACGGTGCTCATGGCACCGGCGGGTATGGGACCAACCCCGGCGGGTCTGCAACCCGCTATGGCGTTTCGTGTGGCGGCATCATCGAGGTCAAAGGAACGGGTGCCGACCGCACCCTCGGGCCAAACAACTCGATTATGACCTTGACGATCCAAGCGGCCCATGGGGCACAGGCGAAGTTCGCCACGGGCGACCTGCTCAAGATGCTCCCCATGGTCTACATCCCGAACAACATCAACCGTTACACAGGAGTTTTGAGAATCGTCACCTCGGACGGCGCTGGCGTGGTCGAAACCTACGACTTTGACCTGAGCAATGCGGCAACCGGATTCCGCCAGTTCCCGTACGACGGCGCGAGCGCTGCGGATATCGAGGCAGGTGTCGGCGCGATCCGCGTCAGCGACCATATCAACGCGGCCAAGGATTATGTTTCGCTTGGCACGCAGGGCACGACGCGCACCATCGAGTACCGGCTCGTCGGCGGTCTTGCACTCAACGAGTTGGTGTGCATTGCGATCCCGCCGTGGTATAAATGCAACCCGGACGGAACCTTCAAGTTGGGCCCCGGCAAGTTCATCGTGGCCAACGACGCCGACAATTCGCGGGGGTGGAACGATGTCAAAGACTCACAACTGCCGGTGACGGATGGCCAGAAGTATCGCACCGATGAGCAGTTGCAACGCTATTGGTCACTGTTGATCCCCGATTTTTCAATGGATGTTGTCGTCGATATTGATCTTAACACCGAAAACCGGTCGGAATCTGCGGCGATTGGCAACATGACTGACGCGGTGGCCCGGATTAGATCAACCCTCAATGCGATCGGGATCAAAGGCCGTCAGTCATGCGGTATATACGCCCAGTTCATGCACCAAATTGTCAAGACAACCGTGTGGCGCGACCGGGGCAAGTCCATTGACTACGCCAATGCCGCCGAAGCCGTGTCAGATGCCGACCCGGATAATGTGTGGTGCTACAACCGGCTCAGGGCCACCAAGGGCTTCCTGGGGTGTACCATGGAAGACGCCACGGCGTTCACTGAGTTGGGGCTCGGCGAGTCGATCGAGGCCGCAGCCGACGCTGATGTCTTTGCACTGCTCGGGACTGGCGATTGGTTAGACAGCGGGCCACTTCATCTCAGTGATGATGGTGCGGCCCTTGGGTTCCAGGCCGACCTATACACCCGGGCGGCAACCTTCCCATATCTCGATGACGGCGGGCGATTGCGTGGCCGCGGGAGAACCAGATAATGCCGCTTGTGGTCAGGCCAAATACCGAAGAGTGGATGTGCATAGGTGGGGCTGTGTTTGTCAAGGTCGTGGTCGAGAAAGATGGCAAGCCGAAGGTCATATTCGACGCCGCATCGGACATCCCGATATATCGCCAGCACACCGCCAGTCGTCGTGGTGTCAACATTGACTGGCCGCCGAGCATCCTGGAAGACCCCGAGCGAATCCCGCCGCACCTGAGAAACGGAGTATCCACATAATGCTTGACACCAGCGCTGACAATATGTTGCAGGAGTTCCAGGCAGGTGAGGCCGATCGGGACCAACACTTGCCGTACTACGAGCGGATGATCTCGGCCTATCACGGGGAGGGGTTCAAGTCGATTACGACGAGCGAACGGATGCTGGCTAATCACTTCTTCGAGTACATCACCCTCATCAACCCACGCATCATCCAAGACAACCCGAAACTCCTGGTCTCGACTGACAGCACGGACGAGAACGATAGGCTTGTGTCTAAGGCGCTCAAACACGCGGGCCAGAAGTGGATCGTCAATACGAAACTCGTGGATCATCTCGTGCGTGCAGCCATGGACTTTTCGTTCGCGTGGTGCGTGGCGTATGTCGAGCACCGCAAGGGCAAGAAAGATGAGTACGAGTACCGCAACCCCAAAGCCCCGGGGTGGCCTGTTGTCGAGCGAGTGCCTGTTCGACGGTTCTTTATGGACCCCGGTACGCTTTGCTTTGACGAGGCGCGATGGATGGGGCACCTGATCGTCCGCGACAAGGAAGACCTGCTCAAAGAGGCGAAAGAACACCCGGAGCGCGGGTGGAACGCCAGTGCGATTGAGGCGCTTGGTGACGACATCGGCATCGACCGCCTTAAAGAGCGCCGATCCCACGATATTCCCACACGCAAGGAAGTTGTGTTGTTCCAGTTCTGGGTGCGCGACGCACAGCCGGACCCGGATTTGGGCATCGACGACGGGTTCTTCGGCGGGTTGTACACGATCGCCATTGATCGCCCACTGGACGGCAAGCAGGAGGACGAGAGGGGCGTTTCGGTCCGGGACCCAATCCCCTTCTGGGGCCCGCCAGAAGGCCCGTATGTGATGGGCGGCGCGTACATGGGGTCAACGGACGACCCGTGGCCCCTGAGTCCTCTCGCGGCCGTCTATTCGCAGGTCGAGGAGTTCAATGACCAAGTCACGGCAGCGGCCAACGCCAGCCGACGATACAAGCGGATTGTCTTCGTCGATGACGCGGACATCCAAACCGCCGAGGCGGTTATTGGCAGCCCAGACGGGTATGTCGTGCCGATCCCGGGTCTCAAAGACGCAACAGGTGGAAGGAATATCATTGAAGTCGAGATCGGCGGGGTCAGCGAGTCGCAGATTCAGATGATTCAATTGTGGCAGATGGTTCTTGAGCGAACATCTGGCATCGACTCAGCCCAGCGTGGTGAGGTCGAGGGGCGCGGAACAGCAACCGAGGTTGCGGTGGCGGACAAGGTTACAGACACGCGGATCAGCCGGCTCAAGATCGAGTTTCAGAAATACACGATCGGAGTGCTCACACGCGCCCTGTGGTACATCTATCACGACGATGAGATTGAGATACCACTGAGCCCAGAGGCAGCACAGGAGATAGGCCTCGACATGCAGAATCCGGTGTTCAAGGGCGGCGACCCTGACCCGAGCAGTAAGGCCTCGTTCTGGAACCTCGACCTTTCGATTGAGACGATGAGCATGGAACGCACGACCGAGGCACTCAACAGTCGCCGCATTTTGCAGGCCACAAACCTCATTGCTTCGATGGCCCCGGTCATCCGCCAGTTCCCCGAGGTCGATTGGAAGTCGATTCTCAGCCGGATGGGAGACTCACTCAATATCCCCGACTTCGACGAGGTCGTGGACTACGAGATGGCGTCGCAGTTGTTGGGCGTCGAGATGGCAGCGTCATCAAAGCCAGACGCGCCACAGGCGTCGTACTCCGGCGACTCTGGGGGCTCTGCGGCACCCACGCCCGCCCTACAGTCTGACCCGGCGATACAGCCATTTCAGAGCGTGATGGCCGAGAGTGCGGGTAGTCTTGGACAGGGGTCACGGCTATAGTTGGCCGATGACCTACCTTGTTTCATTAGACGAATCAGTTGTGTTGGTTGGCAATGGCCCGAGCGCCACGGCCAAACTGGACGGCGACCTGATTGACTCGTTTGGTTGCGTCGTGCGGTTCAACCTGTTCGAGAGAGAGGGATACGAGCGGTTTGTCGGCCTACGCACAGATATTTGGGTCATCAACGGCAATGCCCAAGTCCATCGCCACCCAGTTCGGGCTGTGTCGATCAAGCGTGGCGTTGTCGTGGCCAACCCACATGTGTTTGGGCAGGGCGTTGATGGTGACCCGTATTTCCATGTCTCCTCACGGCGGCAGGAGGCTATCCAGTGTGCCAAGAATCTGTGCTGCAAGACTCGTGGGCGTCTGGCCTTTGACATCGTGCCAGATGAACTGTGGCACAGTGTGGCGATCCGGATGCAACAACTCGCCAAGACCAAACGCATTGGCCGACCGAGCACAGGGGCGATCATGGCCGAGTGGCTTGGCACGACCGACAGGCCGGTCCACCTCACTGGCTTCGACTGCTTTACCGGAGGCGTGAAAGAACACCACTACTTCCCGAGCACGATGCAGCCCGGGCACCACCGGGAACAGTGGGAAAGTCTGTTTATCAACAGTCTCATCGACGAGGGAAGGGCAGTGATGTTATGACCGAAGAACAGATATACCTGACAACAGAGCCGATCATCCCGGACCGCAATGTTGTCGTGGCGACAAGGCCGGAAGAACTTGAAGTTCCGCAACAGGTGGATATGGAACACGCTTTATCGCCGACAAAACCATCACCCGGCGGCCTAATCAGCATCCGCGTCCGGTCATGGGCGGTCAACCCGGAGACTGGCCTGACCCGCATCGAGCAACTTCTCGATGAAGCAAACAAGTTGGTTTTGTTGAAAATAATGGGTGGCAGCGCGCTCACGCAGCGCATCCGTCGCCTTGAACGCCTCAACGCACTCTGGACAGCCTTTGCTATCGTCGGATGGGTCTTGTATATCATCTCAGTCACACTTGCCTACAGCCTCTTGTGAGGCAGGCACAATATGGAGATATCATGGAATACACACGCAAGGTAGATGACATGGTTCGCAGGTGCGCACGCATCATCCACGAGGTCAATAATGACTTCCGGGTGTCTATCGGCGAGGAACCGAAGCCCGTGAGCGCCGAGTGCATTAACACTTTGGCCACGGCGGTCAAGGCACAGTGGTTCAAGCCTGTTGGCCCACGGGAATCACATGAACGCTGGTTGGCCGCGAAAGAGGCTGCTGGATGGGAGTACGGCGAGGTCGAGGACGAGCAGGCTAAGGCCCACCCGTGCATCCTGTCGTACGACGCACTCCCGGAGCGTCAGCGCATCAAGGATATATTGTTCACGAGCATCGTCGGCGCGTTCTTCCCTCATGCCAAAGTTGAGCCCGAGCCACTTACGCCGGCCTGCATTGCAGTCTCCGGCGAGCCTCCGGCAGATCAGGACGAGGCGAATCGGGAGGCCGCGATCGAGGATGACATCGAGAGGGAGAACAATGAGCGAGAATCCCCCCCTGAAACTGAGTGAGGCGAGCAAGGAAAGCAACTCGTTCGATCATGTCAACATCATGCGGTTCAAGTTGCCTTCCGATGCGTGCCCGCCGTTTGCCGCCGCTGGTGACCACTGGGCCGCGTACCTCGTGGGCATCCCGCTGGGGTGTGCCTCGGTGTACCGGATTCCCGGGGCACATAAAGACCGCAAGTTCGTGCTCCACTGGATCGAGGTCAAAGAGGAGACTCGGCGCAAGGGCATTGGCATGATGCTCCTTGATGCGATCGACCTGTACTATGGCGACAGACTCCGTGTTTTGTTCACGAACGACGGAGGTAATGACCTTGCCATTGCGTTCGTGGCCAAACACGGGGCACGGGATAACTGGACCTGTTGCGACGACGACGGGGAGCACTACCCGATCTTCGAGTGGTGTGCCAAGCGGAACAGACTGTTGTCGGGGGAGAAGGCATGACGGGCATGAAGTATGGCCCAGGGGCTTCATACGCACCACCAAGGCCAGAGAAGTCCGATTTTGACCGGCTGCTTGAGGGCACACTCTCAACCACCAAGTCTGGGGGCGATGAGCCGCCAGAGGTGCCCGGCAAGCGTGAGCACATGGAGATGGTCACGCGGAGTGCGTCGCGGATTAGTCGGGCTTACATGGCAAGCCGGTTTGTGTCCGACCCGCCAGAGACGATTGTCATGTTGGTCCCGCAGGAGGTCTATACATACTCTGAGATGCGGGAGATGGAAGACCGGGTGAGCCGTGCGGGGCGTTACGGCTCTCGTCCAGTGTTCCAGATGAGATTATCGTGCCGCCAAGAGGCAAGAGGCGGATAGTCGCGGGGCCCGCTGTGTCTGTGGAGATGCACATTGCCAGATCGGGCCGTTTGTGGCAATATGAAGCAACTGAACTTTTATTTCTTTCGCGTCGTGTGGGGCCGAGGACAATCATCGCCTTGTCTCCATAGCCACCGATCTTCGGCGATAATCATCCGTACGCGGGCTGTGACCGAGTTGTACGCCCGGGATCATCCTCGACCGGGCAGCATCGGCAATGCCGGCCCTTGGTGGTCGTTTGTCAGGAGGCGGGCGTTCGTGCCGTATTTCATGCACGCCGCGCGGGCCCACAGAATCTATCACTATAAGCCATATTGGTTCGTGGCTGTTTCCGGTCCGGCGTGGCGCAGCCGATTCCATTGGTGGCGCAGTGAGGCTGGCGAGTGGGTTGAAACAAGAGAGCCAGATTACGACGAAGGGAAGTTATGACGCTGATTGTACATCAGGCGTGGTTCAACGAGGTACCACCACTTATTGCTGACTGTATGTCATCTTGGGACAAGTGGCCCGGCCTTGAAATGCGCCGGTATGGCGTTCAGGATGCGGTTGACATTCTTGGCATAGATGTTGTGGACCATTGCTTTACAATAAGGCTTGGGCCAAGAGCAGCGGCAGCATCATGGAGAAATAGGTACAGGCTCCTGTCTGATCTTTTCCGGTACAAACTCTTGGCCAGTGTCGGTGGCTTGTGGGCTGACTGTGATACAACAGCCATAAAAGACCCGCTCGCGCTTGGACTACAGAATGATGCTGGGCTCGTCCTGTTCAACCCGAAATCACACCATGGGAAAGGGTTGAAGACAGTGTGCAATGGGCTTATGTACTCTGGACTCGGGCAGGAACCGAGGGTTATTGATAAAATATACGAAAAAGCCATGAGCAGGGCCATGGAGGCTGAGTGCGTCCCAAGGACCGTTGGGTGGCTTACAGGGCCGCATATGCTTATTGATAACTTTGCAAGGCTCGCATCAAGGATCATCAACCACCCATATGTATCAAAACCAGATGCAAGTTCCACGCCAGAAACCATATTGCATATACGGTACGGGCGGCACGATGACGCGAAAGAGGTAACTGGTCCGATTGGATGGGGTCCAAAAACATGAATAAACTCGCCGTCATCTATGGGCTCCCAAGGGGGGGAACAAGTCTCGTCGCAGGCATCCTCCACCATGCCGGTTTCGACATGGGCGACATCCGGGGCCGCGTCAAGTCATACCCGAACGGAGAGTCGTATCCGACCTACGAGGATCGCGGGTATCTCCCGCACATACACCAGCACACCAAGAACAAGAAGGTCAAGGAACTTGTACTAGAGGACGCGGTTGCGCTCCGGCGGTATGTCAACAGGCGACTGATCCGTGCGAATGGTCGTCCGGCTGGTGTGAAGATGCCGGGGATGCACCTGTGGAGCGCCGTTCCGGATTGGGTGAACATGCCGGTCGTGACCATCCGGGTTGTGCGACCGCTCGCCGATTCGGTCGCTTCGAGCGTGAGAAAGAACCCGGGGACACTAGCGGCGCAGTGGGAGTCCAATGGCCTTTCCATGCTCGATTCGATGGACAAGTTCGAGAAGCAGCGACCACCACTTGTGACCATTGACTTCTATGGTTTCCTCGACGGGATGAGAATGGAGCCAGATGGCACGATCTGCTCGTTGCTGAAACGACTTGAGCCAGAGACGGGCGTGCCGCTCGGCGGGTGGAACATCAAGGCGGCCAAAGAAAGCGTGGTGTTACGATGAATCTCCCACCCCGAAGCAAGAAACAAGACCACCTCTGGAGAACACAAGGGCTCGATCCGTACGCCACACACATGCCCGTGCTTGCCCATGCCTTCTCGAATGGTCGCCGTGACGACGGTGCGGCGATCTTTGAGTTTGGTTGTGGCTTCTATTCAACGCCGATGCTTGCTGGGTTGGCGAAGGCTCGCGGCATCCCGTTTTATTGCTATGAGTCAAACCCAGAGTGGGCTAATGCAGTCACGCGGGCCTGCCCGGCGGACATCGCACTTGTGATTGACCGGACGATGGAACTCGGCAAAGCCCGCGTGGGCATGGATGAGATTAGATCAATGGGTATCGACATCGAGGTGTTTATTGATAACGGGCCGACAATGGGGCACCGAAAAAGACCGCTCGATCTCGCGGTTGAGTTTGGAGCGAAGTTGATTGTCGCTCACGACTCCAACAATCTTGCACGGCCATGGATCAGTGGTGCTATGGCCGTATTGGGAGCGCCAAAGGTGTACAGTGAACTCACCCCGGCGACCGCCGTGTGGGACTTCCGATGATCTGGAACACTCTCTTTGTTGGCGGGCCGGCTGATGGCAAGACCGAGGAGGATGTCAAACAGTTGCACCGCCAGCGGACCGTTGTGTGCTGTGACGACACGGGCAAGGTCGTGAGCGCCCTGTATGTGCTCGAAGACGACGACAGGCGACCGAAGATCGTCGGCCCGGACACCATCGACGACCCTGAGAACGGCGTACCATTCGAGAGCGAGCACCGGTACTTATTCGTCGGGATCGAAAGGAAGACGACATGATCGACCTCCAATCAGCGATGAAACCATATGGGCGTATCGACCTGTTCACAGACGACCCGTCGAGCGGGCTTATGGATGACGAGTTGAAGGCCGAGTTGGAATCTCGCAGAGCCGGCGTCATCAGACGATACCGAGAACTTGGCTATGTCGCCGAGGTTTCAATCTTCGGTTTTGAGCAGCCCACAACAAGGGTGCGTGAGTATTTCGCCGTTGTTCAACTGGTTGCAGAGGTATAATAGTGGTGGTCTGATGCCTGAATACCCATTCAACGATGTTGAGACAGGTGAGAGTGTCACGATCTTCATGCCGATGGCCGACGCGGTTTCAATCGGCGATGAGATCACGCACAAGGGCCGGCGTCTTGTCCGGGTGATGTCAGATGCCGTGCTGGGTTCTCGTGGTTTCAAGCCACATCTGAGCCTCCAACTGCCGTTGAATGATAAACTGGCCCCCCGCTGTAACGAGCACGGGGAGGTGGTGTTCCACAACCAGAAAGAGATCAATGAGTATGTTGATCGAAACAACGACACTCCCGGGCGTGGTAAACTGACTTGGGACGAATGAAAAGGAGATAGGCATGGGTGACATTCAGATCACAGACCCAGAGGCGCACGCGGCAGCGGCAGCGGCGGCAGACCCGGCGATTGACGCGGCGGTAGACGCCCTTCTGGACGCGCAGCCGGAGGGAGAGGCGTACCCGGCAGCCCGGCAGCCACCAACCCCAAATGTTGACATTCCAAAGACTGTTGAGCCCGAGCCCGAGCCCGAGCCCGAGCCCGAGCCCGAAGCCGAGCCCGAAGCCGACGGCGAGCCAGCCCTTGATGACAAGGAAAAACCTGAGCCCGAGACTGTTGGCTTGAGCGAGGACTTTTTCAAGAAGCCGGAGGTCGAGCGGGTGATGAAGGCCCTGTTGGGCAAGGGGAAGACGCCACAAGAGGTCATGGACCTTGTTCGGTCAAACCCGGACCTCGTCGAGACGCTCGTGGTGGCACTCCCGGACGAGGCCAAGCCAGACGCGGGTAGTGAAATCCAACTCCCAGAGGAGGTGTCTGCTGCCCTGACATCGAGCGAGGCCAAGGCAGTCCAAACACTTATCAGTCAGCGAGACGCCGCACACGCCGCCCAGATGGCGTCCATGGCCAGCATCGTCGGCGAGTTGGTAGCCGAGGTCGGTCGCCCACGGATCGCCGAGCGGTGGCCAGAAATCAAGGATGACACTAAGTGGAATGAGGTAAAGGCTGTTGCAACACGCCTTGGGAACCTCGGTATGAGCCTCCCGCCGATGGAACTGCTCGATCAGGCGGCTCTCACAGTCTTAGGTGCCGAGCGCCGGGCCGCGATTGACGCCCACGAGGCCAAGAAACTGGCCGCACAGCGCCGCGAGGTGCCGCAAGAGCCCACACAGAGGCGCAACCCACCCAAGCCACCAGATGCCGTGAAGTCCGCCGAGGTCTTGACTGACCGCGTGCTTGGCGACCTCGTGGACAAATCCCTTCCGTCCGCCACGGTGCGGCAGAGGGCCAACGAGGGTTATTACCAGTCTGGCCTGTGATCGCCTGACTTGCCAACAGGCCACTGGGGCGGTAGTATGCCCCGTATCCGTCCCGCCCGTGGAGCCTGCCAGCGTCCGGGCGTATTGACCGCAAGAGGCACCATCACACCGGCAAGAGGCCATAACGGGAGTACCCGCCATGGCCACCGCAGAAATCTTTGCCACATTGATGGAGTCCACCCCCTTCACCTATGTCAGTTCCCCCATGGACATCGTCAACGATGCCATCCGGCGGAACCAGTTGATGCCGCGATTCCTTCGGGGGCGAGGAAAGTCTGAGATTGTCCACACCGGCCCGAAGGTCAAGGACCGGATGTTGCTCGATGTCACAAGCAACTTCCGCTCGTACGGGCCGCATGATGTCCACAACTACTCAAATCCCCAGACGGGCGATGAGTGGGAGAATGGATGGGCCCGTTATACCGAGGAGATGGTGTGGGAGGAAGGTGAAATCCTCCACAACTTTGTGCCCGGGCTGAGCCGCGATGCGGTCAAGACGGTGCTCAAGGATGTCAAGAACCAGAAGGAGCAGCGCCTTATCACCTCGATCGTCGAGGGCCTTGATGACCTGCTTTGGGCCCAGCCTAATGTCGCGACGATGGAGAATCCGGCGAAGGGTCAGACCGCTGATGCCATGAGCATCCCGGCGCTCATCAACGAGTTCACTAATGGCCTGTACCCGGCAATCTCCGGCGTGACCGCCGCGTGGACGACCAAGCAGAACATTGACCCGACGACCAAGCCGGCGTGGGACAATCAGCGCATCTCGTACAACCCAAACACGCTGGCCAGTTCGACACTTGGCCTTTTTGCGTCGTTCCGCAAGATGCGCCGCCGCCTGCGCTTCAAGCCCCCGACGATCGGACAGGAGCACTTTGAGGCCGACAATTACACGCGGATGTTTCTCGCGTGCTCGGAAGACGGAGTAACTCAGTACGAGAATATGTTGCAGGAGGTTGGTGACAAACTTCGTGGCAATGTGATGAATCCGCGAGACTCCTCGTATGGTGAGGTGACCTTCCACGGTCACATGCTGGAGGAAGTCGAGGCCCTGCGCGATGCCGAGTTGTATCTCAACGCGGCTGGCAATGGCCTTGTTGGTGAGTCAGCGGCGACCGTCGCTAATGCCGGTCCCCGGTATTACTGGCTCAATACCTATTATTTGATGCTGTTGATGCACAAGGACAAGTGGCTTGAGAAGCGCAAGCCGAAAGAGCCGGACCGCCAGATCGAAGTGTGGGTCCAGCCGGTCGTCATGTGGTTGCAGATTTGTGCATCCTCACTCCGCCGGCAGGGCATCGTATATCCAGTCGTCGCGTCCGCGTGATTCACTGAACCGGGAGAGCATTTCCCACAGGAGACTGTCATGTTTAGAACCCCTATTCGTGGACCGATCGGCTTCAAGCCCGTACCAGACACCGCGCCGTGCAAGAATCTGACCGGGTCCGCCGTTGTTGTTGGCCAACTGGTCGCCCTTGATATCGCTGGCGTTGAGGCGGAAGTAGCCAACTCCGGCGAGGGTGGGCTTGCGTTCGTGACCCCTGAGAGTTCAACCTCTCGTGGCTCTCGATATGGTGCCGCTGTTGACTCTGGATCTGCGGCTTCGTGGGCACCACGATATGGCATCTTCGGCATCGCCCTTGAGGCGGCGGCTGATAATGCTGAGTTCGAGGTCTTGATAGCCGGCGAAGTCGATGCGCTCGTGTCGAAGGGAACGGGTAATGTCGCCGAAGGTGATCCACTGGTTGCCGGTTCGTCCAATGGCGAACTCGACGCCGACACCTCGACGGGTATGAAGATTCTGGGCATTGCGATTGAGGCGTTGACCGGGCCATCTACAGCAGCCCTTGGCCGCGTATTGTTCAACGGATGGAGTGGCTTCGGGTCGTCAGCATAAACACTGGCCTCCCCGCCATAGGAGGGCAGCGTGACAATCACAGCCGCACAGGCAGACACCTTTGTCGCCAAGGTTGGTGGCAGCGTGCCCGAGATGTTCGGGACTGACGCGATCATCAACATGGCTGGTCGCCAGATGGTCCAGTTGGCTCGCTGGAACTGGCTTCGTGGCCCCGAGGCGCTTGTCGATCTGGTCAAAGATCAGGATTTCATCACACTTCCAACCGATTTCGGTCGGATGGCCGCAATCGAGGTGACCAGCGACTCGGGGTACACGACGACGCTCGTGGATATCGGCACAATCGCCGAATACCGGAACTCGAACTACAACCAGTCTTCGGGCTACGCCCTCGCCATGACCTACGGACCGGGGGCGAGCCCTGACTATGTGCCGAGCGTCCCGAGGCTCGAAATCTGGCCGACGCCCAGCGAAACCAAGGTTGGCGGTCTCAGACTGTTCTACTACCGCAAGTGGGTTGAGGTCTCTGGTGCCAATGGATCGTCGGTCGTCCTGAATATGCCGTCATTCATGGAGATGGTGTTCTGGCGGTTGTTGCGCGAGATGACGCTCGCCTTCGAGGAGGACGACATGGCCTCGCTCGAACAGCGTGTAGACTCTATTGCAAACTCCGGCCTGGTAGCGATGGCCCGGCGTGAGGACATGATGCAGCCATTCCCGGTGCGAGGGGCCCCAGTCATCAATGGCGTGGGTATGCGTGCCCGGAGGGACTTGTTTGTGTATCCTGATTCGGTCCCGGCACCGTAACGGAGGCACAATGGAATACAACTCGCTCATCTACATCGGCGAACTTTCGCACAAACCTTCTCTCGCGGTGGCCCAGCGGTACGCCTCGGTCTATGGGTTGCGGCTCCGCACGATCCCCCGCAATGAGTTCTTGTACAACTGTGATGGCCTGCTCAGGGACGCGGCGTTCGCCGTGATATGGAATGGCGAGCAGGGGAACACCGGAGCGTGCGCGGACTATTGCCGGGCTAAGCGGGTTCCCCATTGCTTCCTCGAACTCGGGCTCCTCCCCCAGCACAAGACCTACCTGATCGACAGACGCGGCTTCTGTGGCCGCTCGTCGCTGTGTGGCGACCTTGGGTGGGTCACGCCCACTGACATGGCCCAGATGCGCCGCGAGCGTGAGGCGCTGCTTAGACGCCACAGGCGAGCACCAGACGGATCGGTGCTCGTGCCGCTCCAAGTGCCCAACGACACACAAGTCTTCTACCACTGGTCTGGGCGGACCATGCAAGACCTTGTCCAGCAAGTCGAGTCGATGTATCCGGGCCGCGAAATCGTGTTTCGACCGCACCCAAAGATCACAGACAACTCTCGCCTGATCCTCGGCCCACGATCCAGCCTCCGGGCCGAGGGTTTGTTTCTCGACCAAGCAGCCCGTGCTTCTGTGGTCGTCGGGGTCACCTCGACCTGTCTGTACGAGGCTTCCCTGCTCGGCGTTCCGACAGTTGCTCTCGGTGACCACCCACTCCGGGCCCACCGGGACCACGAACGGGTGCTGGCGGGGCTCTTGGCCCACCGATTCGACTCCAATGGTTCCCCATGGAACATCATGGAGCGGTTCTCTGTCAGGCCACTGGGCGCTCTACCGCTTTCGGAAGGGGGAAATGTTGCCGAAGCCGGTTGATATCCCGTTCCCATTCAAGGGCCTTGCCGAGACCTTCGCACTGGACAGGCAGGTTCCCAACACGAGCATGGCGCTGCGCAATGTCCGTGGCCGCGATCCCAAGACGACACGCATCCGGGGTGCTCAGCGATCTGGTATCACCCAGTATGTCAACGAGCAGGTGTTCCCGGACTTTGCTCAGGAACTTGTACAGGTCACGATCGACACAAACCTCACGACCTATACAGTCCGTGATACATCCTCTGGTCCATCGGTCGAATGGAAGAAAACAGTCAATGGCAAGGACGCGGTCGCCGATATTGCTGTGACGCGCGGCGGGGATGTCTTCGCCGCGACGCCGCCGGACAAGTTGAGTAAATACACCTCGGAGGGATCATGGCTGTTCACAGAGCAAGTGCCGACATCGAGCGAGGACGAATATATCAGTGCGGTTGTTGTGGATACACTGGACAATGTGTTTGTGGCCGTAAGGACCGGGGGGGCGACCCGGTACGGCGGGCGCGTGATTCGATACGAACAATCGGACGATGGTTTGGTCGAGACATGGAACCTCGACATGAACGATGCTCAGCCAGTGGACCTTGCATTGCAGGGAGACAGGCTTGTGGTCCTGACTCGAAAGTCAGGTGGCGGGGAGATCGTCGTCTACAACTCGCTGGGCGCATCGTCGCCCAATGTCTTGTGGGACCGGTCAGTCCCTTCCAAGGGCGTTGGGGTCGATCTGAATGACGACGGCGATGTCTTTGCAGTCTTCGACTCGGATGACACACGGGACGATGTCACGCCCGGCGACTGCAACAACCCGTCTATCGCGTGGAACCCGAACGACCTGCCGACGAGCACGCTCTGGTCGTGGTATGACGCCCAGCAGATGACCGGAATAACCGACCGAGAAATCCTCGATGTCATACCGGATTGGTCTGGGAATCAAAGAGACTTGTACGCCGCACCAGCAGGGTACGCGCCTGTCATTGAGTTCCCGGGGTCATGGGGCGTGCGATTCGCCAAGAACTCATTTTGTATCTACGACGGGTTCCGATTTGAGGCCGAGCGCCGCGACGGCAAGGTAAGTGGCGTGGCCTCTGGCTTCGGCACGAACAGCGCGTTCCCGATCCATACGAATGAGCCGTTTGCGGTCGTCATGCTCATCAAGAGTCCGGGGTCTGGTGAGGGCGAGGCCAAGTTCTTTGAGACCGGTGGTAAGCCGTATACAACCATGTGGCAGTCGCAGAACGGACGCGGCTTGTCGCTCGGGTTCTCTGACCCAGGACCATCCGACACCGACAGCACCGACCCGAATCAGACGCGGCAGGGCAATATCCTCAACGCCGGCAACGGGCGGCTTCGCGCCCCAGATGTCTGTGTTGTCTCGTTCGGATACTCCCCAACCTCACATGATGATGGTGTCGCTGGTTACTCGTTTTTGCGTGTCAACGGCGAGACCATCGACGCCTTTACCGTTGATGATGTCCGTGTTGATACCGGTGTTCAGTTTGGTTATTCGGTGTACGCCGGGGAGGCGACAAACTGGGGGCACTTTAAGGGCGACCTGATCGAGATGGTGGTCATTAGTGGTGCGTATGACCTGCCGACGCTCGCCTCACCGTTCGGGGCTGCCGGGCCGGACGCCGAGCCCTCGCCGATCACGCCGCCAAGGTATATCTGGCCTGCAAATGGGGCGAGTCCGAACGGGAACCCTGCCGAGTACACGGATGGCACAGAATACATCACCAAGTTGGAGGGTTATCTCGCGCATCGGTATGGACAACAGGACAAACTGGCGACCGGGCACGCATACCGGGCGGCCCCCCCGGGGCATGGGGCGAGTGGCGCGAGCCCGAACTCGACCGATGACACCTCTGAGGCCCGAAAACTCGACTCGACCAGTGAGATTCTTGCCAAGTTCGGGTCCGGCTCTGGCTCCCTCCGTTGGGCGCGGGTTGGGAACGGCTATGGCTATGGCGTGCGCGTCCGAGACGAGTGGGTGTACACGATTGGTCGAGGGTTCTTGGTGGCCAGCCCCGACAACTCGATCACGCTGCGCCGAATCAAAGACGAGGGGTTCACCGCCGACGACTCTGGTGCTGGAACCTATGAACTCGCCGAGCAGCAGCCCAAGTTGTCAAACGACTCGAAGGATGACATCCTGCCAATCCGGCTCGATGTAGATTCTGACCACAACCTGTATGTGCCCGTCAAGTCCGGGGCTCCGGGCGGAGACGACTTCTCGATCAGAAAGATCACCAGTGCGGGGACGACCGAGTGGGAGTTCAAGTGCCCGATCACAGGCGCGTCTCCCAATGTCTCATATATGTGGGGGCGTGTGTGTTCGCTCGACACGATCAGCGACATCCCTGAGCGCGAATCCATTGGAGAGCCCGAGTTTGTATACCTCGGTATCGACCATGACACCCCGGGCAACGAAGAGCCAACACTGTTCAAGTTGCGGCTCGTCGATGCGAGTGTCCGCCTTGGGGCACCAAGAGAGAAGCGGATCATTGGTCTTGGGGGGGGAGTGTTCAAGAAGATTGTTCGCGGAGCCGCAACCGAGGTAACGGCGATCACAAACAATGGCGCTACGCCGAGTGCTATTGCCCGGGTTGCCCGTGGTGCGGTGCTCAACGAAAATGCGTTCTTTGTCGATGGGCGCGATCAGTGGTACTACGACCCGGACACTGACACGATGGAGGCGTGGTCGGCAACGAGTGGTGGAACGCTTCCGAAGCGACCAAGACTTATAGAGGCGTGGCGTGGCCGGCTCGTGCTTGCAAGAACCGAGGGCAAGGGCGGCAATATCTATATGAGCAAGGTCGGAGACCCGTTCGATTGGGACTTATATCCGCCGGTCATCAGTGCCGTGCAAGCCGTGAGTCTCGAAGTGGCCTCTGCCGGTCAGGTACCCGACATCGTCAACGGCCTCATCCCGTACAACGACGACCTGCTCATCATCCTGTGTGACCACTCGATCTATCGCCTGACCGGTGACCCGATGGCGAACGGAAAACTCGACTCGATCACGAACTCGATCGGCGGCGCGTTCGGGCGTGCGTGGTGCATGGACGACATTGGGATCATCTACTTCTTTGGTTCGCGCGGCGGCCTGTACCGCATGGTGCCCGGGCGGTGGATGCCGGAACTCGTGAGCGACAACCGGTTGGATCGTCGTCTCGACTCGATCGACCTCGACTTTTATACCGTCCGCATGGCGTGGAATGACAAGGACAAAACAGTCCACATGTTTGTCGTTCCGATCGACACAGTTGGGGCCTCGCCGTCCGGGCCGACAGCCTCTCCCCCGGCATCGCCCGGAGCGAGCCCCACTGCGTCACCTGTGGCCAGCCCGACGCCGGCTAGCCCATCTGGAGGGCCGGTGAATCCCGGTGGCGACTTTGGGGGCGCGTTCGATCCAGACCTCCATATCGCAGCAAGCACGACCGCTGCCGACCCATTGACTCACTGGGTGTGGGAAAGGCCGACGGACGGGCTCTTTGAGGACAAGTTTGCACTCTCCTCGCTCGACCCGACGGCGATCCTCGTGGTCGATGGCGACGAGCCGGACGACCGGGTGCTGTTGATGGGTTGTGGCGATGGATACCTCCGGGCATGGGACCGGGACGCCACGAGCGACGATGGGAGCGCGATCGACGCATTTGTCGTCATCGGACCGCTGCAACCACAGGAGGCGCACGCCCGGGTCCGGTGGAATGACTGGGAGATCACTCTTAGCCCCGGCCAGAACGGGGCCACGGTCGAACTGTTTGCTTCTGAAAACGCCGAGAATGAGGGCCCGGTCTTCAAGACCTTCACGGTTGCCGCCGGGCGGAACTCGGGGCTCAAGCATAGAGTAAAGGCCTCATATGTGTGGCTCAAGATCGGGAACAGCACTGTGAACGAGCGGTTTGCGATCGAGGAGATTGCGGCTCAGTGGCAGTTGGCCGGGAGGGCAAGATGACCAGAACACCGGGACCAGAGCCGTATGGCCGGCTGGCACCGAGTCTCGGGCCGAACGACCCGAGGAACCGCCGAAACGCTCAGGCGAACCTGAGCCCGGACCTCGTGTATGCCAAGCCCTTGGAGATCAGCGGCAAACAACGGGTCTCGATATCGCTGGGTGATCACCTCAAACTCGATGGGAGCGGTAAACTCACAGTGGATGTTTCATCACTCAAAACGGCCCTTGGGCTATAGGAGATATCATGGCGGCTTTTCCTTGGGGTGCAGCACTTATGGCCGGTGGCAATATCCTCGGCGGCCTGCTCGGGGATGACGGCCAAGACGCCGCGAACCGCGCTAACCAACTCCGGCTCCAACAGGCTATGGGGTTTCTCCGGTCGGCCTCGATGCGGCAACGCATCTTGTTCAGCCGGTCTGAGGATATTCTCAAGGCCCGGTCCCGCCTTGTGTTGAGCGACATTGATCGTGCTGAGAACGAGGCTCGGACTGGAACAAAATACGCCGAGCAGGCGGTCCAAGATCAGGCGACCGCCGCTGAGGGTTCTATTGTTCAAGGCGCTGTCGGAAGGGGACTTGGGTCGTCGTCGGTGACCAGCAACCTCCAACGGGCCCTTGCCTCGGACACAGGCCGCGCGATCGGAGCGATACGCGAACAACAGGGCGCACGGCTCACGGCTCTTGCTCTCCAGCGGGCACAAGTCCGTGGCGGCCTCATGGGGGATCAGGCGTCGCTCCAAGAGCGCCGTGCTGGTGCCGAAGTGGATATGAACCAGCGGTTTGTCGATCTGCTTTCGAGCGTCCAAGATATTTACACGCCAAATAACATGGCTGGGAATTTTGGGATGCTCGGTGGGCTGCTTGGCAACTCGATCGAGGGTGCGGGTGGGCTTGGTGGGTTTTTAGGCGGAATCTTTGGGGGTGGGAGGGGTGGGGGAGGCGGCTTTGGCCTTGGAGATTATGTAGCACCATTTACAGGCGGTAGCGTATTCGCATAGGAGTAGACCATGGCCTTCGTAATTGATCGTACCGACAGGGGTGGAGTACTTGGCCGCGCCGCCGAGGGCGCTGCGCAGTCGATGGGTCCGACCTTGGCGATCGGCCAACAGATGAGAGAGGATCGCCGGCAGCGCGGTGCGAACTCCGCGCTCGTCGGTCTCGGCAAGCAGTTGTTTGGAGATCAGTTCAGCGGTGCGCTCGATCAGTTTGACGCAGCCCAAAGCCCGGACATGACGCTCCAAGCGTTGCAGATGATGGAGGGCGAGTTCGAGACTCAAAAGAGAATCGCATCTGTTGAGTCGCTTATTCAACTCTCAATACAAGAGGGGATCATCGACGAGGCGGACTCCGAGCCGCTTCTTGCCATGACCAAGTGGATGCCGGATGATGTCCACAAGTCCCTCATGTCACTGTGGGTTCAGTCGAACTCTATCGCACTTGAGGCTCAGCGATACAGAAAACAAGCCGCTCGTCTGCGAGAGTTGTATGTGACTGAGGATGGAGACCCAGAGTTGGCGGCGTATGCCCACACACTCGCGGCCTCGGTTGAGTCTGGATACAAGGACATTGGGTGGGCGCGAGACAGAATCTCCCGGCTGGAAGCGATTTTGAGTACCGAGGAAGGTAGAAGGCTTTGGGCGGGCATAAGAGACCTTGATGATGTTGAGCGGGCGCTGACAACATTGGCCACCAAAAACATTGGTCTTGGGTCCGACCCATTCGGGAGGGTATCTGGCACAACCACAGGTCCACAGGTGAACGCCCAGACACCAAGCAAGTATCTCGGCGGCGGCATGACCATGCCCGGCGGAATCGAGATCAAGTATGTAACTGAACTTGGCGCGCAGGCCGCAGAGGCTTCGAGGGTTGGCGTCGAGCAGGCGTTCGGCACGATGGGCCAGTTCAATCAGGGTGATGTCACGAAGTGGTGGAAGCAACTCGACTCAACTGTTCGGGGGTCGAAGGGGGATTTAGCCCTCATATACAAGCGGATTGAGAACCAAGTTGCCTCGCTCCCGGTGATGTCACAACTTGCAAGCATGAACAAGGGCCGCGCGGACAAGGAAATCCGGGCGCTGAGCCAGAACATTATGAAGATGTATGCGGAGCATATTCGTGCCACAGCCGGCAAGTGATATACCTGACTTCTCGTCCTTCTTGAGCCCAGAGGACTTGGCCGCCTTTGAGTCGGTGATCCCTGCCGGTGGCCAGCCTTCGCCGTTCGATGGGGTGAGGGTTGAGCGGCACCCGGACATCGACAAGCGGGCCAAGATTACACCAAAAGGCAATGACCGGCTGAGCCGGACGCTCCGCGCCGGCCTCTTAGCCGCCAAGTTCGTGCGGGACGCGACAGAAGCAACGACCCCGGACCAGAGAGAAACCGGGCCGCTTCTTTCCGACCTCGGCAAAGCGCTCTACCGTGGATCATCTCGTATTATGTCCAATACCACTGGTGCTGTCGCCGCCGGCGCGACACTGCTTGAGTCCGTTACTGGCGACACCGTTCTGACCGACGCGACACAGGCGTATGCGCAGATTCAGACCGACTTGTTAGAGTCTGCCATTCGGCCTAACAATGCACAAAGAACGGACGCCACGGGCATCCGTGGTATGGCTGAGGATTTCTCAGAGTCGCTCCCAAGCCTTGCTGCGCAGGTTGGTCTTGCAGCGGCTACCGGTGGCGCATCAGTCGGCCTGTCGGTTGGTGCTCGTGGAGCAACCGCACTCGGTGTGTTCGCCGGAACCGCCGCCGCCCCGAAGGTTGGGCAGGTATATCAGGATGCACTCGAAGAACATGGGCAACCAGACATGGCAGCGGTTGAGGGCCTTGAGAGTGGCCTGTGGACCTTTGCATCTGAGTACCTGCTTGGGGGGCTGATCCGGATACCCGGAGTCCGCCAGACGCTCGGTGAGTCCATCGAGGTTGTATCCAATAACTTTGTTGGCAAGGTTGCAAAAGGTGCGGTCGGCGAGGGCTTGCAGGAGGGCATCGAAACCATCGGCGACGAGGTGATTGCCGAGTTCAACCGAAGGGGGGGAGGCGATCTCTTGCAGGATGCCGAGCAGGCGATGTCCCGGGCTACCGATAAGGACACGCTTGTTGCCGCCGCGTACGGCGCTGCGATCGGAATGGCTGGCGGCGGCCTGGTCAGTGGCGTCGGGGCCTCGATAGACCTGCGCATCCAAAGCCGCGTCCGCCGCATGGCCCGGGACGCCCGAGATAATGCAGACGGATTGCTGGAGTTGTACAAAAAAGAGACGGGGCAAGAGTACCCGAGGGCCGACGAGTACCGAGAGGTCACAAAGGCGTGGGCCAATGACCCGCTCGACCAGCGGTACACGGCGGCAGCCGACAAACTCTATGGCGACATGCTCAAGCGTGTTCGGGCGGCCCGGGACGGCACTGCCGAAGATAGTGCCGAGCCGAAGCCTGCGCGGCCTGATGCCAAAGATACTCGGACCGATGAGCAGAAGTACGGTCCTAATGCGGTGAGCGCTGAGGAGGCTGCGCAGGAGGCTGTTGAACCCAAGCGCAAGCCGGTCATCAAATCGGTCTCCAAGACGCGGGGTAAAGAGATGTCCCGCGAGGAAGATGCGATCGTCGCCTCTCTCGGTCGGCCAGACAGCGAGTTTGAGACAGCACGGGTCCACTTCCCGGCCGTCGATGAACTTCGTCCGGACCAGCAGGAGATCGTTAAGGATGCCCGCAGTCGTGGAACGAACATCGTGTTCGGCGTCCCGATCGGGGTCGATGGAAAGAATAATGAAATCCCGGGCCTGTTGTCGCGTGTGCCCGGGCAGTATGACCCGGTCATCTTCCTCAACGCTGAACTCGATCCGGGCAAGACGACCCAGTCGTACCAGTTTCACGAGGAACTCCATGACCTTGACGAGCGGTTCAGAACCGAGGCCGACAAGAACTCAAAAGAGTGGAACTCGCTCGTGGAGGCGCTTGAAGACTTCGCGCCGGCTGTCATGGAGACCGCCCGGACTGAGGCCCGAGAACGGTATGAGGGGTTCAGTAACCAACAGATCAGGGCCGAGGTGCCATCCGTCGCCGCCGAGATCGTCATCAGCGCGATGGGGCCACTGGATGTCAAAGTGCTTCACCAGGCACTCGCGGACCACAATAACCGTGGTCTCGGTACGCGGCTCGTCGAGGCGATCAAAAGGCTGGCCAAAAAACTTGGGATCAAGGTCAGACTGCCTGACCGGTACGCCGGAACCTTCGAGCACTCGAAGCAGATCGTCGAGGCGGCTAACCTCATTTATACCGCGATCCACGGCAAGAGGCCGACCGCGAGACAGGCGGCCCAAAAGGCCGCAAGGTCGGACTCGAACCCGACCGAACAGCCGGCCAAGTCCGCGAGAAGCATCTCACCAGAGAGCCCGGGGCCGGACGATGTTAAGTTCGCACGGCGCGGCGACCGGCCTGTTGACGGGACAGGGAAAAAGACACTGACTGCTAATGCAACCCCGAAAAACAAACCTGCCTCCCGGGAGCGGCAGATCATCAACAACGCGGCGCTCGTAGCCGGCGTCCCGGAAAGGGCGATCAAACTCGCCGAGAGCCTTGATCGGCGTACCACATCAACGACGGTCTATCCAACATTTACTCCGATTGGTGCATCAAGCCCGCTGTTGCGGCCAGGCCACGGAGCGGTGTTTATACCGACTGATAGTGATGTCAAATGGGCAAGGCTTCCGACGCTGTATTCCAAAGCCCACCGCACGATCCTCGACTCAAACATGAAAAAGGCCCCGGGGTCGCAGTGGAAGGCATGGCTGCGCAAACAGCCGGGCATCAAGTCCGTGGAACTTGAGTGGCTCAATATCGACTCGAAGACCGCGTACAACCGAGTGGATGACAAACAGGTATATACGCGCGAGGAGATGCTTGAGATCATCGAGAGTTCAATCCCCTCGGTCTATGTTATTATTCAGGCAGACAAGCCGCCGCCGTCCGTGAAGTACCAAGCAAGTTATGACGAAATCAAGTACGACCCGGACAAAGACTATAACCAAGACCCAGATGACGAGTTGTCCATGGACGAGAGCGATTACACGCTCCATGATATTGATGACTCGATGGTCTACGACAACGCCCGTGACGACATACAGCATGGTGGCGATGTTATTGATCGTGTTGACTACCTCTCCGAATATGATGAACTTGTTGAAGAAAAGACCCAAGAGTTGTTCGACAGGTTCATGGAGACCTATGACGGCCCGCCGACCTTGTTTGATCCCAACGCAACTGAGATCACGGTAGAGGATTGGGCCGATAAAAACGATAGTGAGATCGAGGACGCTGTCCGCGCGGAGATCGAGAGTCAACTTCAGGACGAGACCGGGCCGTTTTGGGATTTTTTCTACGAATCTGCGTTAGAGTCGGCAGAGGAGTATCGCGGGAAGACATGGGAATCTCCGCATTACAACGCCCGGATCGAGATACCGTACGGCGAGGACTTTGGGCCGGATTACGACGCTTATTATGATGGCCGGCACCTAGGACAATACGGCGACTGGTATGATGCTTATGTCGCGGTCCGGGAAGAGTTTGTAAACGAAGAAAATATCGTCCTTGGCGAAGACCCACAAAATGTCCACGATTTTTGGGAGCCTGAGAAGTACGCCGAAAATATTTTAATTGGTGGACGAAAGGCATTGAAGTGGGAGTCTAATGATGATGAAGATATTTATATCTATCATATCATCGACGACCCGGACGACCCTCTTGATGTCACTGAGCCTCACCAGTATATTGCCTTCTATAAGGGGTACTCACTGGACAATGGTAACTCGTTTGACACATGGGAGGAGGCAAGAAACGAGATTTATACCACTTGGCTTCGTGAGAGGGCTGGGAAAGTCTATGGCACCGAAACAGATATAGCGCTTCCTGCTTCGGATGATGGCGAGACAAAAGAACTTGCTAAAGAGAGGATAAAGCCCGGGCTGTTCTATGATATTGCGGAGAAAGGTACAAGTTTCGGCTCAGTGTCCTACCGGCTTGCCGGCACACAACACTCGTACACAGAACACCTCCTCAAACTCGTACCGCCCGGTGGCGAAGTCTTATACACCAAAGGCCATTGGTCTGGGAACAACATCTTTGCGCATGTTCGCACGACGGTCAGGCCTATCGGTGGTGTCCAAACGCTCCATGGTGATGAGTTCCAAAGTGATTGGTTTGTGGATGGTCGCAGGCTTGGTGTTGTCCCGAGGGGGTTGACAGAGTCAGACATACGGGACATGGTGGTTTCTGCAAACAAGAAGAACGATGAAATGAAAGATGCTCTCACTGATGTTCGCAAAGAGATATCTTCATCTATTCGATTATTGTTGAAAAGGATTTCAGGTGGCGGCCTTTCCGAGAAGATAAAGCGTGCGGTTGAAAGCGACTTTACTGCCGATAACGGATTTTATTCAGTAAATCCATATCAAGATATAACCGAACTTGCAGACCTTGTTTACAACCACGCCGACGAAACCTTTGCCGACAAGATAATCAACTTTGCTGTCAATAGTATGGCATCCTCTGTAAAAGGTTTGCTCGGAATCGAAGATATGTTACGGATTCCCATGCAGTCCCCTGTCGAACTTGGTAGTGTAGATTCAAGTATTTTGCCAACAAACCCTGATGTTATATCAAAGCACATATCATCTAGAAAAGAAGGTCCGTTCGACATCTACGGGGCTCACCACAGAGAGATGGATGGTCAACACGGAGACACTATAACCAATGATATACTTCGCGCTGTTCCACTTGGACACAAACGAGAGTTCAGGCTTGGCAAGTCGAGCGCTACGATACTCGCAAACTATGTTGTGAATACTGTTTACAATGAGTTTGTGAGTAACCCTGAAAATGTGGCGAGACATGTCGCTCGCGCTAACGAACTTCGCATAGAGAGTGATAGAATCCGTAACAATGCCCAGCGAAACTCCATAAAAGATTTCCCGTTCAATGATTATGATTCGTGGGTTCCGATTGCACTCAAGTATCTGCTTGAGCGTGCGGCGTATACGGGCGCTGATTGGGTCACATGGAACACCGGTGCAACCCAGCGAGAGATCAATGATCGGGCCCTTGAGACCCATATGAAACAGGCCGTGTTCAAGCAAAAAGACCACCCCTATGCCAAGTTTGCGATTGAGGGTGATGTTGTTCTTGTCAACCTTGATGGTGCCAGCACCGTTGAAAAGAATGTTGTTATTTACGACGAGGAGACTTTCAAGCGGGCTTTCCCGGACAAGAAAGCGCTCGATCTGGTTCGCAGGCTCAAGCCCGGCGAGACTGCAACATATGTTCCAGACAACCCAATCCCGTTCTCGGCAAACTCGATGTATGAGACGGTGTACGACCGCGTGGCTGTCAAGGCGGCCAACAAGATGCTCAAGCCGGTCAAGGTGAAGGTTGAGAAGGTTGTGCTTGACAGTGCAATCGGGAAGCCAGAAGTATGGGGCATACGGCTGAATGATGATGTTCGAGAACTCCTCCAAGCCCCGAAGACCATGTGGGCGCGCAGGTCCGGTCCTAGGGACGGTGTTGTAGAGTTGTCAAGCAGCAAACTTGGTATCAACGCCCCACGAGTCTTGAAAAAGGTGGCAAAGTCGCTGGCGACGGTCAATGGCCTGCCGATCCCGCTCTATCAGGGCGGCCCACACTCGTCATCCATGAACGGGAACATCATTATCACGGGCAACCGTATGATGCAAAATGGTGCTGGAATCTATCTTGCCGATGACCGCCGTGTAGCCCTTGCGTTCGCCGAGCAGAAACTCGGCGTCGTCCGCACATTCGCGCTCGATATCCGAAGGCCGCTTGACCTCCGAAACATGGACCCGGCGATAGAGCAACGAACACTCAACATCCTCCGTCTTGTCAATGACGACCTCATCACACGGGTCAGCCGGATGCTCAAGGCTCGTGGCCGTGTGTATGGCTCGCCAGTCACCAAAAACCTTCTTGACTCAACGCTCCGGTCTCTGCGAAGCATCCGGCTGTCATATGGCGAGCCGATCAAGGGTGTGCCGGCGAGGGAACTCATTTCGTCGGAGTACGAGCGCAAAATCAGACTTGTCATGGAGGAACTTGAGGATTTTGATATCACGCTCCGCTACCCGAGCAAGGTTAGCCCAGGTGAAATATACAACACTGTCTATCGTGCTCGCTCTGGCATGTTTGATGTCAATAATGTGCTCGCCCAGCACGGTATTGACGGTATTATCCATGCTAACTCAGACATATGGGGGAGCCGATACTCCGATTCGCTTGGTCGGAGGCCGGTAAACGACTATGGCGACAGTTATATCGCGTTCCACCCTGAGCAGATCATCCAGATCGGCGACCAGATTGATGTCAAGAATAGTGTCCGGTTCGCCCGGACATCCAAGAAAACTCGCGGGCGTCCCGACTTAGCCAATCCCGGGCGCACGGACGCTGCCCGGGCATTGGTCGATGATGTTGACGAGGCCAGAAACCGGTCTGGCCGGCCACCTGTTGTACCGGACACTGTGTTCCGCAGTGAGGCCAGACGGCGAATCGAAGCCGACCGTGATAAAGAGCAACGGCTTCTGCTCCAGATGGCGCGACAGGGCGTGCCGTTCGGGCCGACCGAAACTTATATGGCTAAGGAAATCACGAACCAACTGGCCGTCGAATCACTCGCCTCGGGCGATGTTGACCAGATGGAGCAGGCCATGCAGTTCGCGGATGCCTACCGGGAATCTGGCACCGTCCAAGCACGGGCGTTCCGCCAGCGCCGCGACGAGGTGATGACGCCACAGGAGCGGATGCAGAACGCGCTCACAAACATGTTGACGCTCCCGGGCAAGGATGCGAGGGAACGACTGCTCAAACTGAATGATAAACTGCGCAACACCCATGACGAGCACGACGCCCGGGTGCTCGAAAAGCGCCGCAGCCGAATCATCCGCGAGCAGGCTGAACAACTCGATGAGATTCGCACCCGGCTGTCCAAGATGGGGCTCGATCCCCGGACGCTCACGCCGATCAAGGCGTCCGACCCGGTCGTCGCCTCGAAGGTTGCGCGGACCGTCTCGTCTGTCCGGGCGTCCACTAGCGACAAGGTCTTTGAGTTCTTCCTTTCGATGATCCTCAGTGGTCCACAGACCCATATGGCCAACACGCTGGGCAATACCGTCAACTCGGCGATTCGCTTCGGGCTCGTCCGACCAACTGAGGTGCTCATCAACACGATCGTACGCGACCCCAAAGGCGCACAGGTGGGGGAACTCCCACATATGTACGGCTCGATGTTCGGCGGGATTGTCCGGGGAACCACTGCGCTGTTGCGGGCCTACCGCACGGAAGCCCCGACCTTCATGGAGGACTTCCTCGACGATACACAGCGAACCTCGAAACTGGAACTCCATGAGTCGCGGGCGGCGATCAAGGGAACCAAGGGTCGGATCATCCGCCTGCCCAGCCTGACCACCTTGTTGGCGTTCGATGAGTTCTTCAAGGCAATGGGCGGCAATATGGAGAGTCACGCCATGGCCTACCGGGTTGGCCGGGCCATGGGGCTGTCTGGCCGTGACCTTGGTCGGTTCATCGAAATCGCCGTGACCAGCGAGAATGACATTACAGAACTGGACATGGACAAGTTCGCCAGCCTTTTTGGCTACCCGCTCGATCAGGCGATCGAGGTCTACGCGGATGTCCGCGACCAGATCAGGGATTATGCCATGCGGTCGGCCAAGGAAATCACCTTCCAAGATACGCCGAGCGTCATCGGTCAGGCGATGCTCAAGGCGCGTGAGGTCGTGCCGGGGCTCCGGTATCTCGTGCCGTTCGTGTCGGTCCCAGACCGAATCTTCGCACTTGGCCTCAAGATGACCCCGCTCGGCACACTTCCATTGGCGTTGCGGTCGCTCAGCACTGGCATGATCTCGCTCGGCTTCAAGGCCGATGGCGTGGACTACCGGGTCGAGAAAGACCGAATGGTCAACGACGCGGCGTTCGCAGTCCTCGGCTGGGGTGTGTTCGGGCTGCTCTGGGCGCTGACTGGCGGCGGTGGCAGTGACGACGACGATGACCTGCCGATCATCACCGGTTCATCCTCGCCTGATTATGGCAAGCGTGGTGCCCAGTACCGCACGGCACCGCCGATGAGCGTCCGCATCGACGACAAGTATTACTCATATCGCCGTCTGGAGCCAGCGGCCGTGACATTGGCCACAACGGTTGACCTTATCAACGAGGCCCGGCGGGTCATCGAAACCGACGGGTCGCACTCGGACGCCGCGATCGAGGCCATGTCTCGTGCCGGGTCTTCGGTTCTCGACCAGATGAAGGACAAGACTTTCCTCCAGACGCTCGGCGACCTGACGACGATCCTGACCGACGACAACCGGCGGGAGAGCACGGTCGCCCGGGTCGGCATGAACTTCGTGACCGCATGGGTGCCGAACCTTATTAAGCAACCGCTCCGCAATCTGGAGCCCGGGCTCCGTGATACGACGATCCGGCGACAAGACGATGGGTGGTGGGGTGGCTTCCGCTCGAACCTTGCGTATTCGGCCCTTCCTCTGCCCCAGTGGGCTCCGCCGCCTCGCGTGGACATCTGGGGCCGCGAGATACGCAGGGGCAGCCCGTGGGGCTCCTCTGGTGCTCTGGCGGTTGCGTGGCGGCTCGGTATGCCGATCAAAGTGAGCGAGGTCGGGGATGTCCACCCGCTTGACCTGATGATTGCCAACTACAACCGCGCGGCAGAGAACGGTGAACTTGGCATGGACGCCGAGCCGTTGTACCCCAGACCACCGACTGCCTCGGTCAATCGCAAGGCAATCTCGTTCAGAATGACCGATGAGGAGTACCACCGCCTGACCCGGGATGGTGGACAGCGAGCGGCTAGCCGACTCATGGCCATGGGGTTAGACTTCGATCACCCGGGCAAGCGTGAGTATGATGCGGTGCGAAAGGCGTTCCGTGATAGTTATGGCGAGGTTCGTGATGAGATTGTGAACGAGCGACTGAGGCAGGAGGCCGGCAGATGAGTTGGAGGTTTCGTGACAAGCCCCTTTATGCACTCCGTTCTCATTGTTGGTTCGCTGTGGACGCCGCTAAACACCTTGGGCGTTGTGACCGGCGGTTTGGGCATGGCCGATCTGATTGCACAGGCTCCTGTGCTCGGGCTGCTCGTAGTCGTCGTCTACCTGTTCCTGCGCCACATGCGAGAGTCCGACGAGCGACGGCTCAAGACCGAGTCCGAGGCCGAGGCTGTGAGGCTCAAGACGCTATCCAAGATTGGCGAGGATTTTCACCTGATCCAAAAAGAGGGGCACGAGGTCATGCGGGAGATGCGGTCTCACATGGCAATAGACCACGAACTGCATGGAAGACTGGTCAATATCATCGAGACAATGGAAACAAGGCTGGAACAAAAATAACAAGGGCCTCGTGAGCACATAAAAACCGCCTTGGTCTTGTGGACCAAGGCGGCTCTGTCCTCACAACAGGTTTCCTCTGCGAAAGGAATATGCGATGCACGATACTCATTGGAACCGCCCGAATCAAGCGGGGTCTCTCTCATATGCCCAACGGGTAGCCGTGACCGAGGCCCGCATACCAGACCTTGTGGTGGCCGAGGGCCTGCGGAAAGTCAAGGTGAGCGCATCGACCGCCCGGGCGGTGCTCCGGGCTATCTGCTCGTTCGGGCCTGCTGGCGGCTATCTCTGGCCGTCGAGGGCCCGCGTGGCAGAGAAAGCCGGTGTGAGTCTCAGGACCGCCACACGGGCTCTCAAAGCCCTGTGCCGGGCGGGAATCCTGATCCGCAAGAAGTACATTCAGTGCTACGGGAAGCGACTGGCCCGATACAGGGTCTCCTACAAGGCCCTGCGACGATGGCTGTCACGGGAGGTCAAGGCACGGCTGTCGGCGATTTGTCGCGCGCCGAGCAACGGGTGCCACCATGGCACACAAGGTACTAAGCCTGACCCTCTTGTATACAAAACATCTCAAGCAAAGGCGGGGCCATATGGTAGTCGTACGGGTGTCGGAACAGTCATCTCCAGATTGTCGGGAAGAATGAACGCTCGCGTGACCGAGAAGCGGTACAACCGGGGGCGGACTGTCAGGCAAGTCGCCTATCAGGTCAATGAGTGGGTCAAGCAACAGGGCTATTCAGCGCCATCGCCGGCCAAGACTGACGACCAATCAACCTTGTGTGCCATGAGGAGGCTCGAAGCCCTCCGCCGTGCCGCCAAGAACCGCTGATATCACCAACAGGCAACCAGAAGCCATGGTCCAATGTTTGTTGACGGGTGTAGCCATAGGTGTATAGTTGAGCAACAAAAAGGAGACATTATGCAGATCATCAGACTTGAAGCAGAGAACATTAAGCGGCTCAAGGCCGTGTCGATCACTCCCGAGGGCTCGATCGTCGAGATCACGGGCCGCAACGCACAAGGCAAGTCGAGCGTGCTTGACTCCATTGCATATCTGCTTGGCGGCGAGCGGCTGGTGCCCAGTAAGCCGATCAGGGATGGCCAAGAGACGGCGTTCGTACGCGGGTATCTCGGCGACACCGAAGTCGAGTTGGAGGTCGAGCGCCGGTGGCGGAACGGTCGCAGCACCTTGACGGTTAAGACGCCAGATGGATTGTCAATCGGAAAAGCGCAGGCGGCGCTCAACGACATCATCGGGCTTCTTTCCTTTGACCCGCTGGCGTTCACTCGGATGCCGCCAAAGCAACAGGCCCAGACGCTCAGAGAACTGGCGGGCATCGACACGACCGAGTTGGATGCCGAGCGGGCACGCCTGTTCGAGGAACGAACGATCGTCAGACGCCGGGTCAAGGAACTTGAGGCACAGGCGTCCGCGATCGCCGTCCCGGATGGCGGGTTCCCGGACGGAGGCCCGGTAAACATTCAAGACCTGATCGTCACCGCCGGCTCGATCCGGGAAAGCAACCGAAAACTCGACCTGATCGGTGCGAAGATACAGGAATCAATGAACATCGTTTCCAGTGCGGCTGAGCGCATAAAGCAACTTGAATCAGAGATCGAAGCCTGCCGGGCCGACATCGAGAATCAAAACGCGAAGATAATGGAACTGGAAAAACAACGAGAGTCCATAGGCGGCTACGCCGACATCAAGGCTGTCGAGAGTGAAATGGCAAGCGCCGAGAACATCAACGCCTCGATCCGGCTGCGAGACCAGCGTGCTGATCTGGTTGAACAGGCAGCCAAAGCACAGAAGGAATCAGACGACCGGTCGAGCCGTATCAACCAGATCGACGGGATGCGTGTCGAGATGATCGAAAACGCGAACATGCCAATCCCGGGGCTCGGGCTCGAAGATGGCGAGGTGACCTACAACGGGACACCATTCGACCAGATTTCGTCAGCGGAACAGTTGAAGGTAAGCGTGGCCATGGGGCTGGCAATGAACCCGAAACTCAAGGTCATACTGATCCGGGACGGCTCTCTGCTCGACTCCGAGTCAATGGCGACGATTGGCAGGATGGCCGATGAATCCGGTGCCCAGATATGGATTGAAACAGTTTCAGACGGCGATGCTCGCGGGGTCGTCATCGAAGACGGCATGGTGGCGTAGCAGCACCGGCTGGCTTTCGATTGGACACAAGAGGACACAAGGGGACACAAGAGATGGATGACCGAATCAAAAACATGTCGTTCGAGCAATACCTTGCAGTAGATGCCTGCCAACAGAGCGTGCTCAAGCACTTCTGGAGGTCAGCCAAATTGGGCGCTCACCTGATGAGCAGCCGCAAGTTTGAGTACACGGCCCAGATGCGGCTCGGCACGCTCGTCCACATGCGACTTCTGGAGCCGGATCGGGTCGATGATGAGGTTGTGTGGATTGATAAAATGGCGATGATGCCACAGCCCAAGACCTTCCAGAAGCAGGAATCATTGCATCCCGGCAGGTTTGTTGCCCCGTTGGTTTGGCGCGACCATTCGATTGCGATTGCACAGGCTGTGCGCGATGATAGCGTCGCCCGTTCATTGATTGACGGCCCCGGGGCCCACAACGAACTATCGCTGTTCTGGACGGACATGGGCGTCAAGTGCAAGGCCCGTATTGACCGGTTGATCCCACGCTTTGGAATCGCAGACTTGAAGGTCACAAGTTGTACGCACCAAGATGAGTTCGCGCGGCAGGCCGGCAACCTCGGCTGGGACTTCCAAAATGCGTGGTACCAGCGAGGGTGTATCCGAACTGGGCTTTCGTCCAATGTACCGGGCTTCGCGCACATATGCGTAGACCCCGAAACCATGCTCGTCCGGGTGTATGAACTCGACCAAGAGTCGGTCGAAAGTGGATGGAAAAAATGCTGTGTGGCCCTCCAAAGGTATGCCGCATGGAAGAAAGACGGGACGCTGCTTGGCGAGCCAAGTGGCGTACTAATGACCCGCATGAGGCCATGGGACTTAGTCCCGGATTCCATGCAGGCTCCGATCGAACTGCGCGATAACATGGAGGCATAGTCATGGGTCCACCCCAGGCGCGGTGTATACCGCGGCGATCGTACAACACGATGGTCAAGGTTGCAAGACAGGTAACACCAGTGGGAGGCGACGATGGATGAACAACAGAAAAAAGATGAGGAACTTGACTATGAAACGCTGCAACGGCAGTTGGCGCTCGACGACGCGAAGGAAGGCAATGAGCCAGACAGGCCGGCCGCAGGGTTGGTTGCCCGCAAGCCTGATCCCCGGCAGCCAGGAGAGACAGGACCGGACCTTGCGCGATTGAACCCGGACCAGATCAAGGCGTATGTGCTGGCCATGAAAGCCGGGGGGTCAGCCGATGCGGTCCGGTGGACCGAAAACGGGCTCGTGCCCAGCAATGGCAACGGCCTCATGTGGATGGCCTCGATGTACTGCCGCTCGGGCTTGGCCAAGAACCTGAAAACTCCCGATCAGTATGCGACAGTGATTCAGTGCGGCATGGAACTCGGGATGTCGGCGCTTGCGGCCCTGCGGCAGATCACGATCGTCGAGGGGCAACTGACACTCTGGGGCACCGGCCCGATGGCACTGGTCCGATCGAGCGGATTGCTCGAAAGTTATCACGAGGAGGAGTTTAACATGCCAAAGGCCGGCACACCCGTCGGCAAGTGGCCAATGGACGCGGGCATCACTATTACAATGCGCCGCACTGGTGGTGAGGAGTGTATCCGGACTTTTGAGGTTGGAGATGCGGTATTGATGGGTAAGTGGAACCAGAACCCGAAGATGCCGTGGTCAACAGCACCGAAGGTGATGTTGCGGCAAAAGGCATGTACTCAAGCGGCACGCGCACTGTTCCCGGATGTTCTCCTCGGCCTATACACGATTGACGAGATTGAGCCGACGGCTATGCGGTCGATCACTGGTGAGACATTGGAGTCTCGCCGGGCCGCCATGGAAGATGAGGTTCGTGGGATAGTCGAAGAGGAGTCGTGATGTCAACAACAGAGATCAGCATTGTTGCGCATGAGCGAGCATACACTCGCGGATGGTGGGCCTATGAGGACGGTTCCCAGCGGAGCGCGTCGCTCGCAGAAGAATCAAGTCTCCAAGAGGCGTTTCTTCAAGGGTGGGATGAACACAAGGCGCGCGACGACCGAGAACGGGACATTTTAGCACGCCGGCTCGCTGATGAGTTGAACAAGAAAAAGGCTGCGAGGGCTGCGACGCAACTTGCCGATATGGCCAGGCGGGAGTTCGATTGATACACCGCAGGACACATAAATACGGTGCTCGGCCAACGGTCTTTGACGGCGTCAAGTACGCCTCGCGGGCGGAGGCCGCAAGGGCCCGTGAGTTGGACGCCCTGTTCCGGGCTGGCAAACTCCGGTTCTGGTATAGCCAGCCGAGGTTCCGCCTTGGCGTGCCCGAGAACAGGTATATCGCGGACTTCCTCATCATCGACAGGCAGGGGCGTGTCTGGGTTGAAGACATCAAGGGGGTTGAGACCGACAAGTTCAAGCACGATCGGAAACTTTGGCTTACCTATGGGCCGTGCCCGCTCCATGTGTTGAGGTGGAAGCGTGGGAAGTGGGTTTCCGAAGTGTTTATGGGGGGAGGAGATGCCAAAGAGGGTGTCTAGTGAACGCGGGGTCGGGCTCATCCGGTGCCACAAGTGCGGACAAGAGGTCTTGCGCGTGAGGCATTTAGGGGCTCGGAGGGCCGAGTATGTTCTGCTCGACGCCAAGCCCGAGGTTGCATACCGTGTTTTCGGTAAGAACAAGCAGCCGGAGCCCTTCGCCGTTCGAGGCGATCTATATCAGAAGCACAGGTGTAGATCGTAAGGGCCTGGGTGGGTGTCACTGGCCCCGCCCGGGCCATTCATCTCTCTCTCCTCTTTGTGGAACCGCCACGGGTAGCGCCCGTGGCGGTTCTTTTGGTGATATACTTATGACATGAAACCCATGACCATAGTTGTTACCCTGTTCCTCGCCTGCTTGTTTGCTATGACGACCGGGTGCGTTTCGACGGATGACATCCAGGCCCAGATCACAGCCATGCAGGACCGGCTGTCACAGGAGGGCGTACACATAGCAGACTTGACGGCTCGTCTTGACGCCCTGCCAGAGCCGGGCACGGGCACACCGCAAGAAGAGGCAGCCCGCCTGGCGATCGAGGCTGCGATCGAGGAGTCCCGTCTCAGGGCGCAGGCATATGAGACGGCGATCGCCAATGGTGAACTGTACCTCAGCGAAGCGAACGACTTTTCACAGACGCCGATCGGTGTTCTTGCCACCAGCGCACCAGAGCCATACCGCTCGCTGTTCCTGTTGGGCGGCGGCATAGCCGGCATGGTCTGGCAGAGGCGCAGGGTTACCCGTGCCGCAACTGTGATTGTCCAATCGCTTGAACAGGCTAAGACCCTCGACCCGGCCATGCGGGAATCGTTTGCCACCAACGCAGCGACGATTATCAAAGCACAGGCTGCCGATCCGCTTGCGGTCAAGATTGTGGCTAAGGCCAAAGGTAAAAAAGAAACAAAGGAGTCGTGATGGCAAGCCAACTCATCGCCGCCGGTATCGGTGTCCGTAGTATGCGACCGGTGTTCAACGCTCAACAGACGGCTAAGCCGAGCGAAGATAGCATCATCCTGAGAACCGCACTTCCTCCGGGGTTCTTGCCATTCGACGGGTACAAGTCGATTGAGGCGATTCTGTCAGGCGTTGGCGCAGAGAACTCGCTGGCGAACACCAGCGTCTATCTGGTCAAGCAGATCATGCCGCGCGGAGTCCATAATATCGAGCGTGGTGATTCTCGTGTTCAATACGCCTGTCTTTTGGCTGCAACGATCCAGTGGACACTCGGCACGCTCGCCGGGACTTCCGGGCGGGTCGTCGATGACACGCAGGTCTTCGCAGACACAGCGGTCGTGACCGAGAAGCCATACGGCGCGTACCTCGCAGCGGCGTTCGGAAAGTCAATCGCAGCGTCGAGCCCGGGGTCGAACGGCATGGCAGTGGTTGGCCTCGCTGATGCTGGAAACCATATTGGTATCTGGCTCCCGACCGGACCAGCCACGCCGGCGTCGCCGTCTATCGGTGTGACATCAGCAAACCTGCTTGCTGGGCTCGGAACCTGAGCATGTTCGGCACACCTAAAAAAGGCGGTAAGTGCTATTACGACCCGGAAGTAGGTAAAAAGATCGTCGAGCGTGTGTGTCGGGGTGAGAGCATCAAGAGCATTTGCAAGGGCGAGGGGATGCCCAACTGCGGGATTGTCTGGCGGTGGCGCATGATGGGCCGCGAGCCAGACTGTGACCCACAGGTTGCCGAGTTCACGCGACAGATGGACATCGCCCTTGAGATGCGGGCTGATGTCCTGATCGACGAGTGCCAAGACATCGCCGACGACGACTCGAACGACACGCTCACCAACCAGTTTGGCGAGGCTAGTAACCCTGCTGCGGTCTCACGGGCCAAGTTGCGCATCGACACACGCAAAGCCGTGGCTGCCCTGTACGCGCGCGAGAGGTATGGCAGGAGCAACAGGAGCGACGCCGAGGCTGATAGTGGTGTCGAGGAGCATCGTCTGGTGATTGAGGTGGACCCTACTCCACTTGCGCAGAAACAGGCGGAAGATCGGGAAGGGGCTTGACCTCGCCCCAGCCTTTGTGGCGGAAGCGACCATCGGGCGTGAGCAGCCGCGCCGTCTTGGTCGAAAAGAAGTAAGTGCGCCCGACCACGAGATCAGGCTTGACGCGACGCGAGGCCGCGATCAGTTGTACACGCTTCTGGCTCACATCCCAATGACGGGCGAGCGACGCGGTCGTCCAAAACTTGTCAAGCGGATTCTGCATGATCGGTTTCTAGTCCTTGGCTGACAATAGGGCGCGGGGTGTCAGCGAGCAGTTCAGCGAGCGCCCTGAGGCCATTGGGGCTAATCAGCACACAGCCGCCCGTGGCCACCTCCGCCTCAATACCCCGAGGGTCAAGGGCGTCATCGACGACGCTGCACGCAAAAGCCTCGTTCCGACGACCGATGGTTCGATCAGCGATTCTCGAACACGCTGAACAGATTTTGCGATCTGTAATGGC
>Ga0256839_1000619_pt1 | contig 45485 bp, 26 predicted proteins | sample 354166metaG_FD_185968 | JGI IMG/M metagenome (GOLD analysis project Ga0256839, IMG submission 185968) | Hydrothermal vent microbial communities from Mid Atlantic Ridge, Atlantic Ocean - 354-166 | ecosystem: Environmental > Aquatic > Marine > Hydrothermal vents | place: Atlantic Ocean: Mid...
TGCGCCCGGCCCCAGCCGCGTGCGGGGAGGCGCATTCCTCGCCAGCCGGGGCTACACCGCGCGGCGAGCCGGAGGCTCGCCGGGGCGGCGGCCGCTCGCGAAGGCAGGCAATGCGGATCGCGCCAGGCGGCGGGCTCGGGGCCGCTTCGGGCCGGGCGGCCGAAGCGGCAGGCTGGCCAACGGGGCTGGCCCCGCGCGACGGCGGTTCCGCGCCTTTCGGCGGGGGGCCTCCGACGCCGCCCGACGCATTGGCGCTTGGCCCGGGCTTTTGGGCGAAGCCGGGACGGCATACAACCGCCGGGGCGGAGGGGCGGCGGACCGCCGTCGCGCCGGCGACGGCGCAGTGGTACCCCCGCCGCGCCGCGGCGGGGAGGACGGCTCGCCGGCGTGCGCCCGGCCCCAGCCGCGTGCGGGGAGGCGCATTCCTCGCCAGCCGGGGCTACACCGCGCGGCGAGCCGGAGGCTCGCCGGGGCGGCGGCCGCTCGCGAAGGCAGGCAATGCGGATCGCGCCGGGCGCCGGACTTGGGGGGCCGCTTCGGCCCGGGCGGGCCGAAGCGGCGGGTGCGTGGCCGCGCCCCCCTGATGTGCCGATCGAAAGGCAGCTTTTCTTTGTATCGAAGGGGATGTTTTTCGCCAGGGCTTGTGCAGAGCCGTCGGGTTTGGGGCGGACCCGGGGCCGGGTCGCGCTACCACTGCTCCGCCGTCGCCGCGGCGGAGGTCCGGTCCCGCCGGGCGGCGGGCTCCGGACCGCTTCGGGCCGGGCGGCCGAAGCGGCGGGCTGGCCAACGGGGCTGGCCCCGCGCGACGGCGGTCCCGCGCCTTTCGGCAGGGGGGCCACCGACGCCGCCGGACGCATTGGCGCTTGGCCCGGGCTTTTTGGCGAAGCCGGGACGGCATACAACCGCCGGGGCGGAGGGGCGGCGGTCCGGCTTGTCCGTTATTCCGGGGCGTGTTCCCGCTTTGGGGGATTATCCCGCTCCGCGCCTTGGGGCGGGCCTGGGGAAGGATTGCGCTACCGGTGCTCCACCGAGGCAGCGGCCGAGCTCTGCTGCCCGCCCGGAGGCGATCGGCAGCGCGTGCTTCGTCGGGCGGGTGGTGATTGCGGCGACGAGCGCGGGGACACCCCTTGGCGCGACGCCGAGTGGCCGCCGCTTCCGGTTCCGCCGGCGCTTGGGGATGCCGGCACTGCAAAGGCCAAGCCGCTTCGGTCGTGAACCGGGGCGGGAAAGGCTAGACTTAAGAAGAGGAGCAATCCCGGCGGCAGGGCGCCCCGTCCGACGCTCTGGCCATCCAAGCCGACCTGGAGGAAGACCATGATACGTAACGGGCTAGCAGCATTTCTGGTCGCTGTGCTCGCGTGGGTTCTCCTCAGTGTGGGGGTAGCACAGGATCGCAAGAAAGACGAATCCGATAAGCCCAAGCCCCAAGCGGTCGAGTTTTCCACCAACGACGGGATCCGGATCGCAGGCGTTTACTACCCGTCCGAGCTGGGAAAGCAGGCAGCACCGGTCATCCTGCTCCACGACTACGGCCGCCGCTACAACGACTGGGTGCCGCTGATCCATACCCTCCGGGAGGCCGATTTCGCCGTCATGGTCATCGACTTCAGGGGCCATGGGTTCAGCACGAAGTACGACCCTACCATCGTTCCACCCCCTCTCCAGCGTCGCTTGGGCCCCCTGACGCCCAGTGCGTTTCGTACCGCAGCAGACCTGCGCAAGATGGTGCTCGATGTCGAAGCGACCAAGCGATTCCTGCTCGATAGAAACGACGAGGGCGAGTTGAACATCGCTAAGCTATCCATCGTGGGAGCAGGGTTCGGGGCGGTGATCGGCGGGATCTGGTCGAATATGGATTGGAGCCAGCCCCAGACGGGCCTGGTGAAGACGGGCCGTGATGTGCAGGCGCTCGTGATGCTGTCGCCCGTGATGAACTACCGTGGGCTACGCCTCGACGCCGCCGTGCGGCGGCTCCAGCTTGTCATTCCCATGATGATCGCCTACGGGCGGCGAGACAGGGAGTACGCCAAACACGCCGAGCGATTGTGGCGCATCATCCGCAAGACCACCCCGGGTGGGCAGCAGTCGGCGATCCTGCCCCTGGACACCAACCTGCAAGGAGCCCATCTGCTGGACCCAGAACTCGGCTTCAACCTCGACAAGCGGATCGCTCAGTTCCTGCAGGTCCGGATCCGGAACCTCATCGGGGCTGAGTACGAATGGCAAAAGCGGCTGGAGTGATCCGTCCGTTGCGCCGGCCCGATCAGGCGAACCGGATCTTCTCCCGCCCCTCCTTGACCTGCGCCGTAGCATTGCGGGTGTCGACGACCAGCCGCGCGTGACGGACGATGAAGTCGTAGTCGTAGGCCGAATGGTCCGTCAGGATCAAGACGCAGTCATGGGCACGCAGGTTCTCCTCCGTTAGGGGGATGCTGTCCATCTGAATGTAATGTCGGCGCATCCGGGGCAAGCGAGGAATGTGGGGGTCGTTGTAGTTCACGATAGCACCCCGCTCCAGAAGCAGCTCCATGATCGTGAACGACGGGCTCTCCCGCGGGTCATCCACATCCTTCTTGTAAGCCACACCGAGCACGAGGATCTTCGAGCCTCGCACCGGCTTGGACATCTCGTTCAGATAGTCCGCCACCTTGTTCACCACGTACCGCGGCATCGCGGTGTTTACCTCGCCAGCCAGTTCGATGAATCGCGTGGTGAACCCGTACTTCCGCGCAATGAACGTCAGATAGAACGGATCAATGGGAATACAATGTCCGCCCAGGCCCGGCCCTGGATAGAACGGCTGGAAACCGAACGGCTTGGTGGCCGCTGCCCGGATCACTTCCCAGATGTCAATGCCCATCCGCTGGAACAGAACCTTCAGCTCGTTTACCAATGCGATGTTCACCGCCCGGTAGGTGTTCTCCAGAATCTTGCACGCTTCAGCAGCTCGGGCGCTCGATACGGGAACCACCTCGACGACCACCGACGCGTACAGGGCGCAGGCAAGGTCGCGACTGGTTTTGTCAACGCCCCCCACAACCTTGGGAATCGTTCCCGCTGTGTACTTCGGGTTGCCAGGGTCCTCACGCTCAGGACTATAAGCCACGAAGAAGTCCTTACCCAGCTCCAGCCCGGACTTCTTCAGGATGGGCACCAGCACGTCGTCCGTTGTGCCCGGATAGGTGGTGCTTTCCAGGACCACGAGCTGTCCGGGCCGCAGGCGGCGGGCGATCGCTTCAGCCGTGCTCACGACGGCCGAAAGATCGGGCTCGCGGTACTCGTTCAGGGGGGTGGGTACGCAAATGATGATTACGTCCGGTTCATCGAGCCGAGAGAAATCCGACGTCGCTTCAAACCGGCCGGACTGGACAAGGTCCTGGATCCGCTCGGACGGGATGTGGCCGATGTAGCTCTCGCCCCGACGCAGCCGTTGGACTTTCTCATCGTCAATGTCGAAGCCCAACACCGGGTAGCCGCCTTTGGTGAAGAGACAGACCAGCGGCAACCCCACATAGCCCAGCCCGATGACGGCGACCTTGGCTTTACGTTCGGCAATCAGGTCCTGAAGTGACATGTATTGTCCTCTCCGGTAGACCCGTGGTCGTCGTTACCCAACGTGTAAAACCGACCATGGAAGGTCTCACTCAGGCAGAGGCGTGTGACAACCCGGGCAGCGTGCAGGAGTTATCGGTCCGCCTTACGGGGGACGCCGTGCCGTCACCGCCGTCCGAAGTAGTCAGCGATCGTCTGCACGACGTACGCCTGTTGGTCACGGGTGAGTTCAGGATAAACCGGAAGGGCTATCGTTTCCCTGGCTGCTCGCTCCGCCTCCGGAAACGCGCCCTCGCGGTAGCCCAGGAATGCCAGGGCCTCCTGCAGGTGGAGGGGAACCGGGTAGTACACCTCGGTGCCCACACCGTGATTACGAAGGTGCTTCCGGAGTGGGTCGCGGTGTTCGGCGGGTACCCGAATGACGAACTGGTTGAAAACATGGCGAACGTGTGCCGGGCCCGGGTCGGGAAGGCGGACTAGATCTGTGAGCCCGTGCTCATGGAACAGCTCCCGGTACTGTTGCGCATTCCTGCGCCGCGCTTCCGACCATCGATCCAGGTGGCGAAGCTTGACCCGAAGCACCGCTGCCTGAATCGCGTCCAGACGCGAGTTCCACCCAATCCAGCGGTGGTGGTAGCGACGTTCCATGCCATGGACGCGGAGTGCGCGCAGTCGTTTGGCGAGGTCGACGTCGCTGGTTGTGACGGCACCGCCGTCGCCAAAGGCACCCAGGTTCTTGGAGGGGAAAAAGCTGAAGCAGCCGGCCGTGCCGAAGCTCCCGGCTCGCTTGCCGTGCCATTCCGCACCGATCGCCTGGCACGCGTCCTCGATGATGTCGATCCCGTGCCGCGCCGCGAGGTCAAGCAGCGGCCCTATCTCGACCGGCCGACCAAACAGGTGGACCGGAATGATCGCTCGAGTCTTCGCGGTGATCGCCGCTGCCACGGCGTCCAGATTCAGGTTATAGCTGTCGGGCTCGATGTCCACAAACACGGGCCTGGCTCCGGCACGGACAATCGAGCCTGCGGTTGCGAAGAACGTGTAGGGGGACGTAATGACTTCATCGCCGGGTTCGGTCCCACAGGCGACCAGCGAGAGCAAGAGGGCGTCGGTGCCCGAGGCGCAGCCCACGGCTTCCTGAGTGCCGCAATACTCGGCGACTTCACGCTCGAACGCAGCCACCTCGTCGCCCAGAATGAACTGCTGCGAGCGAACCACTCGCTCCAGCGCTGGCCACACCTCCTGTTCGATAGCGGCGAACTGGGCTTTCAGATCGAGCAGCGGGACTTTTAGCTGGGACATCGGTTGTACTTCCGAATCCGGGACGTTCTCGGTGCGAACCGTCGTCCGGCTGGCGTACCGGCGGCTCGATTGTAGCAGTACCCCTCCGAAAGACAAAGATCGGTCGCCGACCAATGGCGGGCACAAGCAACGACGTCCCGAAGGAGGCGGCCATCCGCATACCCCGCGTGCGCACGGGTGACGCCGCCCGATTCTGGCCGCTCGTACCGGGACTCAGCCTAACGAGCGGGATCGAGCCGGGTTGCTCGACCAGGCGATCATTGTGCCCTAGTGGGCTCGATATCAGACGCGCTCGCGGCTTTCGGCTGCCACACCGTCGGACGTACCCGGGGATTACGCAATGATGTCGTGAATGACGCGTCCGTGGACGTCGGTGAGTCGGAAGTCTCGTCCCGCATAGCGGTACGTCAGCCGAGTGTGGTCGAAACCGAGCAGATACAGGATGGTGGCATGGAGGTCGTGGACGTGGACTTTGTTCTCAACCGCCCGGAAGCCAAACTCGTCCGTTGCGCCGTAGACCATGCCCCCTTTGACGCCTCCGCCCGCAAGCCAAACGGTGAAGCCGTAGTGGTTATGGTCGCGGCCGTTCATCTTGCCCTGGTTCGCCCCCGGCTGAGGTAACTCGACCGTCGGCGTGCGGCCGAACTCGCCGCCGCAGATGATGAGCGTTTCGTCCAGGAGGCCGCGTTGCTTCAGGTCCTTGATCAACGCGGCGATCGCCCGATCGCACTGGCGGGCCAGGCGGCGGTGATTGATCTCGATGTCGTCATGAGCGTCCCAGGGCTGGCCGGCGCCGTGCCATACCTGGACGAATCGCACACCGCGCTCAACAAGTCGGCGCGCAATGAGCAGTTGTCGAGCCTGCACGCTGTCGCCGTACATCTTCCGGATGTATTCCGGCTCCTTGCTGATGTCGAAGGCGTCCGATGCTTCGATCTGCATGCGATAGGCCAGCTCGAAGGATTGGATCCGAGCTTCGAGTTCAGCCTCCTGCTGGCGGCGCTCGAGATGCTCTTCGTTGACCTTGCGGAGCAGTTCGAGCTGGATCCGCTGTTCCGCTCGGGTCCACTTCGGGTTGCGAATGTACTGGAGCAACTTGTCGACGGATACGTGGCGCGTGTCCACATAGGTGCCCTGATAGATGCCCGGCAGAAAGGCACACTGCCAGTTTTGCGGCCCTTTGATTGGATATCCCCCCGGGCACATGGCGACGAAGCCGGGCAGGTTCTCGTTTTCCGTACCCAGTCCGTAGGTCACCCACGAGCCCACGCTCGGCCGCACAAGCCGGCCCTCGCCACAATTCATCAACATCAGGGACGGTTCATGGTTGGGCACGTCCGCGTGCATGGAGCGGATGAAGCAGATGTCGTCGACGCAACTGCCCACGTGCTCGAAGATCTCGCTAACCTCGATACCGCTCTCACCGAACTTGCGAAACTTGAAGGGGGAAGGGAAAGCTGCACCGGTTTTCCTCTCGGTGCGGAGGTTACCGGTGGGCAGCGTCTTGCCCGCATACTTCTGGAGCGCAGGCTTTGGGTCAAAGGTGTCCACGTGCGAGGCGCCTCCGTTGAGGAAGATATGGATCACGTGCTTCGCTCGCGGGGGGAAATGGGGGGCTTTCGGCGCCATCGGGTTTAACGAAGACGTGGCCGCCTGGGAATGGCTGGGCAGCAACCCGACACTTGCCATCAGGGATGCGAGTCCCAGGGACCCGAGACCCATGCCGCACCGGCACAGCATCTCCCGCCGAGTGACAAGAAGATCCTCGAGTTGAGGCTTGTGGCTGTCGGTCCTGAACGCTCGTTCGCTACTCATCGCGGACACCTGCGCATGTTCTCCAGCCCATAGGGGGGCGGGCTTCCTTCGCCCTGAGCGGCGGGAACCTACCCGCATCGCTCGTGGCAACCGCTCAGTCTATGTAGGCAAACTCGTTCGAACAGAGCAAAACCTGGGCGACCGCGGTAATCGCTCGGTTTTTGTCCTCGTCCGACGCACCACTCCAGGGGCGACCAAGGAGACGTTCGACCGCGCGGTATGCTGCGTAGAGCTCTCCTTCGGTGGGGTTTCTCTGAAGCACCTTCCGGTACAACGCAATGATGCGATCGTTCAGATCGGGCGGCTTTTGTACATCCGGCAGCGTGGCGAGCCGCTCGGCATGAGTAAGGACGACCGGGCTATTCAGGAAGAACAGCGCCTGCTGGGGAACGATGGTGCGCGAGCGGCGCGGCGTGGAGCTGTCTGGACTGGCGAAGTCGAAGATCCGCAGGACGTAGGCGAGATCCTGGCGATCGATGAAGCCGTAGATGGCTCGGCGGCGGAGCCCGACCTTTGTAAAGAGCGGCTGTGGACGCCCGCCGATCGTCCAGTCCAGGCTTTCGCTCACGGCGAGCATGCTGTCCCAGAGCGCTTCGAACTCAAGACGCCGCGGTGGCACCCGCCAGAACCGGCGATTCTCCGGATCCACGGCCAGAGCGTCCGCCCGAGGGCGGCTCGATTGGCGATACGTTGCCGAAAGGACAATATCGCGATGTAACCGCTTGATGCTCCAGCCGCATGCCATGAATCGTGCGGCCAGCCAGTCCAGTAGTTCACGGTGCAAGGGGGGCTGGCAGCGCAGCCCAAAGTCGTCCACGCTCTCTACCAGTGGCTGACCCAGATGCCACATCCAGATGCGGTTTGCCATGACCCGAGCCGTGAGCGGATTGTCCCGGCGGATGATGTGCTCGGCGAGCTCGAGCCGTCCGCTGCCCCGGGCAAATGGCGTGGGCTTCCCGTTACAGAGTACGGCGATGAAGCGGCGTTTCACGGGCGGGCCCGGCCGACGGGGATCGCCCCTCAGGAAAATACGCGGAGTGATCGGTTGGGCACGGTCGACCAGGACCATGGCCCGCGGCGGCCCACCCGGCCCACTTGCAAGCCAGGCTTCTACGTTCCGCCGCAGTTCGGTGAGCTTGTTCCTAACTGCCCGGTTAAACAGCCGTTCGATTTGGGCGTCCTCCAGAGCCAACACGCCCCGCTCCGAGAGCACCTCGGCCAGCTCCCTGGTCGCCTCGTCGACGTCCCCCTGCTTGCTTTCCGTGTACGCCGTGTGCAACAGCCGACCGTAAACAGAGATCAGTTCTCCCAGGTTCTTGGGCTGGACGCGGCTCAGTTCTTCCCGCAGCAGGGGATTCAGGTCCGGTAGCTCGGAAGTGACCGGTTCGCTCCAAAACTTCGATGCAGCTTCGATACCGTGCCGCACGGCGGTAGTCAGAGGAGCAAAAACCCGATCCTCAGGGGCGGCTCGGCGGGCCAGATACCGCCGCCACGCAATGACGAACGCCGGACGGAGATCGTCCTCGTTGAAGGAAAGGCCAACATCTTCGGGGAGGTCAAGGCCGGGGACGCCACGAATCGCGGCCAGGATGTAGTCCGAGGTCCGTCGGCGGAGCTGAGCGAGCAGCTTTTCCTTTTGCTCGCGGAAATAATCCTCCACCGCCTTCTTCCGCTTGTGCAGCTCGGCTTCGTACTTCGCGTAGGCTTCTTCGTCTTCCGGGGGGCCGATCACCGGCAGCTCGCGCGGTTCCACCGAGCTGGCGAACACGCCGTAGAGGGCGTAGTAGTCGGCCATCGTGATCGGGTCATACTTGTGATCGTGGCACCGAGCACAAGCGAGGGTGAGGCCGAGGAGGCCGCGACCAACGAGATCGATCCGATCGTCGATGATGTCATGGATGTTGTTGATGAACCGCCGACCGACGGTCAGGAAACCAAGGGCTGCGAGCTGCTCGGGGTGCTCCTTCGAATCGGGCAACAGATCGGCCGCGAGCTGCTCCAGAACGAAGCGATCGTATGGCTTGTCCTCGTTAAACGAACGGACGACATAGTCGCGATAGGTGTAGGCGAACGGATAACGAGGCTCATTGGCCCCCACATACCCCTTTGTGTCCGCGTATCGTGCGACGTCCAACCAGTGGCGTCCCCAGCGTTCACCATAGTGCGGCGAGGCCAGGAGGCGATCCACGAGACGCTCCACGGCATCGGGCCGGTTGCTGTGGACGAACTCTTCCACTTGCTCGTAAGTGGGCGGCACACCGATCAGGTCCAGGTAAAGCCGCCTGCAGAGAGCGCGTTTCGACGCTTCGCTCGAGGGGGCCAATCCTACTTCCTGCAGGCGTTCCAGCACGAACAGGTCGACCGGACTGCGTGGCCAGCGGCTGGTCAGTAGTGGCGGAGTGGGGCCGTGTTGCAGCGGTTGGAACGCCCAGTGGAGCGTGCCAATGGCGGCGAGTCCATCTGTGGGGGTAATCGTTGCGGCCTTCTCCGGCCAGACGGCACCGGCTGCGATCCACCGCCGTATCGCCTCTACGGCAGCCTTCGGCAACGGTCCGGTAGGGGGCATACGCACTTGCCCCCTGTAGGAGATCACCTCCAGAATACGGCTCTCTTCTGGTTTGCCCGGAACCACGACCCGCTTGGTGCCCGAGGTGCCGAGGATGTGTTCCCGGGCATCCAGCCGGACGTTCGCCTTTTGCACCTCAGGCCCGTGGCAGCGCACACAATAAGCGGCAAGCACCGGCCGAACCCGCCGTTCGAAGAAGAACTCGGTGTCCGGTTCATCAGCCAGGCTTGGAGCCGCCAGCGATCGGGTTCCCAGCACAAACACTGCACACGCCAGCAGACCAAAGAGACGCCGCACGCTCCGATCGGCAGGCTTCATGGGGATAGCTCGGTTCCACTACGATGCTGCATTCTCTGCCAGGGCGCACTCGGCCCTTCGGATAAAAGTATATCCATGCGTCGTTAACGGCCGAGGGGCAGTTGGCCCGCAGCCGGGCTGCGTTGTGGTGAGCTAGGCTGTTCGGAAACCGGTCGTGACAGGCGCACGGGTGGCAAGGGTGGGCTTTGGAGGGGGGCAACCGATCGAGAAAGCCTAAACGAGTGTTCAGCGAGCGTGCGCGCCCGTGCCGGGGACATGCGCCCCCGTCGTGAGCCCACGGGCACGCGGAAGACGCGGCAAGCTGCGCGGCGCCCCCGAGGGTACCGTGGCTGCCGCGTTGGGTGCGCCTGGTCGATGAAAAGCCGCTTAGCTCTTAGCGTACCGTGGACCCGGCGGGTGCAACCTCGATCTGCTCATCGTAAAGACAGAGAGCACAAGGGACGGACTCCGGGCCCCGTGTCTCTCTGGTTTGTCTGGGTGGAGGCAACGCCGTACGCGTTCCTGGATGCTGGCGACGTGATTCACGGTCCGCTAGCGGCCGCCGCGGTTGGGTTTGTCGAGGGGGTTATCAGGCACAGCCTGGGCTTGCAGCCCGCTGCGTTCCTTGGGGGGTTGGCCCTGCGGCGGCTTCCTTGCCCTGTCGTTGACATAGGCCGCAGCACGATCCGTGCCACCAGGGGAATGTCTGGGGCGATTTGCAGTCAGCGTCGAGAGACGGAGCCTCTCAAGCGGCGTCAGAAGCGTCCGTGGGAGCGGGCTCGTTCTCCTGTTCGGAGCTGCCGTTGGCGAGGCTGGCGAGGAGTTCGGGGGAGGGTTGTTCGGTGAAGCGGCATTTGGGGTAGCCGGTGCAGCCGACGAACAGGCCGCGGGAGGTTTCGCGGAGGACGAGCTCTTTGCCGCAATTGGGGCATTCCTTGCCGAGAGGGACGGCTCTGGTTTTCGGCCGGGTGGCGTTGAGGAATTGCTGGACCTCCGCGCGGAGCTCTTCCGGGATCGGCATGGTCGTTCGGCACTTCGGATAGCCGCTGCATCCCAGAAACGCCCCCTTGCGGCTACGCCGCAACACCATCGGTTTGCCGCACTTCTCGCAGGTTATGTCGATCTTCGGCGGCTCGACCGGCCTGCCCTCCGCGTCTACCGGCTTCGTATTCGTGCACTGCGGGTAAGCGGAGCAGCCAAGGAACTGACCGGTGCGACCACGCCGCAGCACCATGGGCGAGCCGCACTTCTCGCAGACGTACTCGGTTTCCTGCTGGGACGGCCGCGGCTTGCCGTCGGGGCCCACGTCAAAGGTGGCCTTACACTCGGGGTGTCCCGAGCAGGCATAAAACGGCCCCCGTCTGCCCTGCCGGATCACCAGCGGCTTGCCGCACTGCGGACACTTGTGGTCCGTTACCACAGGTGCCCTGGTATCGCCATTACCGTCGAGCGACTTGCGGTTCCGACATTCGGGGTAATTGGAGCAGCCAAGGAAGCGGCCGGCTCGGGACCAACGGATCACCATCGGCGCACCGCACTTCTCGCATTTCTCCTCCGTCTCCACCCCACGGACCTTCTCGATCGTCTCCTCAGCGCGCTTCAACGCTTCGCTAAAGGGACCGTAAAAGTCGCGCAGCACCTGGCGCCAGTCGGCAGCCGCTTCCTCGATGCGGTCCAACTGCGACTCCATCTGACTGGTGAACTGCACGTCCACAATCTCCGGGAAGTTCTTCACGAGCAAATCGGTGACCAGCATGCCCAGTTCGGTGGCGTAAAACTTGCGGTCGCGCAGCTCCACGTACCCGCGCTCCTGGATGGTGGCGATTGTGGGGGCATACGTGCTGGGCCGACCGACGCCGTGCTTCTCGAGCGCCTTGATTAACGTTGCCTCCGTGTAGCGCGGCGGCGGCTGGGTGAAGTGCTGCGAAGGCTCCAGCTTGACGCACACAACCGTCTGTCCTTCGCTCAGTTCAGGCAACAGGGCCGGCTCCTGCTTCCCGGAGGGCTCCCAGACCTTTCGATATCCCTCGAAGAGCAGTTGCCGTCCCTGTGTGCGGAACAAGCCTGGGCCGGCTTGGATTTCCACGTCGGTGACGGCGATCAGCGCAGGTTTCATCTGACTGGCCACAAAGCGGCGATAGATCATCTCGTACAGATCGGCTTGCTCCTTCGTCAGGTAGGGGCGGACTCGCTCCGGCGTGTAGCTGAGATCCGTGGGACGGATCGCCTCATGCGCTTCCTGAGCGCCTTTGCCCGACTTGTACTGCCGCGGTTTCTCGGGCAGGTACTCCTCGCCGTAGACCGTTCGGATATGCTCGCGACACTGCTGGATGGCGGACTCGGCCACACGCAGGCTGTCGGTTCGCATGTAGGTGATCAAACCGACGGAGCCCTCTTCGCCGAGTTCGACCCCTTCGTAGAGCTGCTGGGCGATGCGCATGGTGCGGGTGGCGCTGAAGCGGAGGCGAATGGACGCCTGTTGCTGCAGGGTGCTGGTCTGGAAGGGGGGTGGCGGGTTCTCGACCCGCTGGTGCTTCTTGACGCGAACGACCACATATTGCTGGTTTTCCAGAGCCTTAAGGACCTGCTGGGTCTCGGCTTCATTGCCGGGGCGGAACTTCTCCTCGTTCCACCGAGCCAGTTCCGCGGTGAACTCAAGCGGGTCGTCCTCGGAGGCCCGGAACGTGCCGGTGATTTTCCAGTACTCCTCCGGCTTGAATTGCTGGATTTCCCGTTCCCGTTCGACCACCAGCCGCACGGCCACCGACTGGACACGGCCGGCGCTGAGCCCTCGGGCCACCTTCTTCCACAGCAAGGGGCTGAGCTGGTAGCCGACGATCCGGTCCAGCACGCGCCGCGCCTGCTGCGCGTATACCTTGTTCATATCAATCTGGTCGGGATGTTGGAACGCTTCGCGGATCGCCGGCGCCGTGATCTCGTGGAACCGCACCCGGAACGCCTGCGAGTCGCGTAGCTTCAGCGCTTCCTTAAGATGCCACGCGATTGCCTCCCCTTCGCGGTCCGGGTCGGTCGCCAGGTAGGTAGCCCGAGCCTGCCTCGCTTCTTTCTTCAGCTCCTCGATCGTCGCCTTCTTGCCCTTGATGATGCGGTACGTGGGCTCGAAGCCGTTCTCGATGTCGACCCCCATTCGGGTCTCGGGCAGGTCGCGCACATGTCCCATGCTGGCGCGCACCACATAACCGGGGCCGAGGTACTTATTGATCGTCCGCGCCTTGGCGGGCGACTCGACGATCACCAGAGCTTTCCCCTGGCCGTTGTCGGCCGCAGCCGACTGTGTTGTCCGCTTTTTCCGGGTCGTTGTCTTGCTCTGCTTGCTCATCACTTCCTGATCGCGTCGTTGACGCGAGTCGCTTGGGGGTCCGATCGTGCTGTCCTGTCCCGCTCGAATGTGCTAGGTGTCTGTCCTGAACAAGCCTACAATACACTTGTTGCTGGGCAGGGCCTGTAGTGGAGAGCTCGCCAACTCCACGATGCTGCGTAGGCCCGTGTCTCCCGGCAAATAATACAGCCGTGTCCGGTCCGTCAAGACCGAGCGCCCGGGTGCCCTCCCGGGCCTCCCGTTGGACACGCCGAGCGACGCTCGGGTTCCGAACGAGCAGCCGGGCTCAGGGATGCTCGCCGGCTCCCGGGACTTTTTCCTCTTTCCGTTCAAGAGGTTGTGGCGCAGGGCTCCATGGTAAAGCCCGACTAGGGGTATCAGACCGGCTCAAGGACGGAATCCCATGGCACTAAAGACGTTACGGAAACACCAGAAGAAGTTGCTCGCGATCCTCGCCGTCCTGGCGATGATCGCTTTTAGCTTTGATGTCGTGATCCAGGCGTTGACCCCGGAGCGGCGTCGTCGCTTTCAGCCCATAGCGCGGGTGTACGGTGAGGAAGTCTACCCCACGGACCTGGAGCGCGTCCGGCAGGAGCGGGCGATCGCGAACCGGTTCCTGGCGCTGGCCTGGTCCGTAACGGGACAGCGACTTCAGCTCGGTATGTGGGGTTCGGAGTTTTTCGGTGGGTTGGATCGCGACGAGCTGCTTGAGGCTCTCGCCCTACAGCACGAGGCGGATCGCCTGGGCATCTCGTTCACCGACGAGATGGTGACCGACTTCATCTACCAGATTACCGGTGGTCAGCTCACTCCGAAACAGTTTCAGGGGATCGTACGCCAGCTTGGGGTCTCCCAGTATACGGTCTACGCTGCGCTCAAACGGCAGCTCCGCCTACGGCTGGTGGAGAGCTTGTACTACGGCAGAGCTCGTCAACTGGCCGACTACAGCCGTGTTACACCTCTGGATGCGTGGCAACTGTTCCGGCGGATCAACGAGCGGGTTCGGTTCGACGCGATTCCGGTACCGGTTCGCGAGTTTGTATCCCTCGTGGAAAGCCCCTCGGAACAGGAGCTCCGGCAGTTCTACGAGCAGCACAAGGACCGCATCCCTGTGCCCGACAGCCCGGACCCGGGCTTTCGGCGGCCCCCACGTGTTCGGCTTCAGTACGCGGCGATCGATGTGGACGATCTCGTGGATGAGATGATGGCAAAGGTCACGGAGGAGCAGATCCGGAAGTACTACGAGGAGAACAAGGAGCTGTACCGCATCGACACCGGGGAAGGGGGGGCCACAGCGGAGGGCGACGAGGAGGGCGATAAGACGGAGCGGCCGGATGCCGACGAGGCCGCGCCAGGTGGGGCGCAACCGGAGAAGCGGCCAGAAACGGACTCCTCCGGCAGTGCAGCGGACCGGCAGGGGGACAAAGCAGAGAAGGCTCCGTCCGACTCGTCGCAAACCGAAGGTGCCCGTGCGAAGAAGCAGCGCTCGAAACAGGAGGGGGCCACCCGCAACAAGGGGACGGTCAAACAGCCCGGTGAGGGGGACAAAGGGCGCTCGGAACCCCCCTCGAAGGCCGCGGGGCAGCGTGCCGAACGGGAGAGCGGGCAGATCGGGGAACCGGACGGAGAGCCGGCTGAGAAAAAAGGGAAGAAGGAGAGTGGAGCGGCACCGAAGGGGGCCGATGGCGAGACCGACTCCCAGACCGGCCAGGTGGGGCCGGTGCCAGGCGCTGTCGTTTTGGATTCCGGAGGCCAACGGTCCGACGGCAGCTTCCTGACGGGGCGCGGAGCATCGCTGTTGGCTCTGCGGACGCCCCAATCGGTCACCGATGCCGGTGGCCAAGAGCGGCGCAGGGAAGCTGGCTCTGCCGAGCAGGCGGCGAGCGACGCAGGCGCGACGCAGCCCGCTGGGGGGAGAAGTGGCGGCGCTGCGAGAACGGATAAGCAAGGGCCGCGCGCAGATGCGAAGGCGGGAGAATCGAAGCAGTCCGCTGGGGGACAGGGCCGCCCGACGGCCTCAGTCGCGGCCGATCGACCAGACGTAACCGGGGACGAAACCGGTAGGGAAAGAGCTGGCGCGGGGCAGAACAAGGACGAGAAAGGCGAGCAAGGGGAGAAGGCAGAGCAAGCGAGCAAACCGGCTTCCTCCGAAGGCCCGGTCCAGAAGGCAACCGGCGAAGGATCGCAACAGGCGGACCAGGCCGAGCAGAAAGAGGGCGAAGCGGCTGTGAAAAAGGAGCAGAAGGAAGAGGAACCGAAGTATCGCCCGCTTGAGGAGGTTGCCGATTCGATTCGTCGGATTCTCGCTGAGCAGGCGGCCGAACGGGAGGCTCAAGCCCGCCTCGAAAAGCTTGCCCGCGTGGTACGCGAGTACGTGGTGAGCGAGTACCTACCGGCGCGGCAGAAATTCGACCTTGCAGGGGGCGAAAAGGAGGGACGAGCTTTCGAGCCACCTCCGTTCCCCGACTTGCAACCAATCGCTAAGGAGCTGGGAATCAGGCTTGGTGACACCGGACAGATCAGCTACCTCGACCTCGATCGTCTCGGATCTCTTGCCGAAGCGCGTGAGGTCGTAGGCGGTGCCCCCCAGGGGCCGCCGTTTGAGGAGCTTTTCATTCCTCGGCCGGGTACCGGACGGTTCAGCGGTGCGGAGCTGCTCGAGGTCCGGTTCCTCCGTGACCTCCAGGGCACCTATTACGCAGTGTGGATCCGTGACCGTTGGCCCGAAGAGACCCCACCGTTCGACGAAATCCGCTCCGAGGTGGAACAGGCGTACCGGATGGTCCAGGCTCGCACTCTGGCGAAGCAGCGGGCCGATGAACTGGCTGACGAGCTACGCCGTGCCGGTGGCGACGTCCAGAAGCTTGTCGCGGAAAACGCAGGGTTGGAAGTGATGTCGGCCGGTCCGATGACCTTATGGCGCCGCTCGCTGGCACTGTTCGGAGGGGGGGCGATTGAACCGGTGGAGATTCCCGGAATCGAGTACCCGGGTGATGAGCTCCGCCAGGCGTTGCTGGATATGCCGATCAACGAGCCGGGGGTCCAACCCGACGCTCCAATCCGCACGTATTACGTTTTGGTTGTGCGGGAACGGGCACCTGCCAAGGTGGACGACTTCGTCCCGCAAATGGCTTTGTACCTGCAACTGGCCCAGCAAAAACGGAACCGCGAGTGGACGCGACGGCGCCGAAACGACTTATGGCGCGAAGGGGTAATCGAGCTGCTCGAACCCGACTACGAGGACGAGGAGGAGCCCACTTTCGCCGGCCTCTAGCTCGTGTTCCGAGCAACCGCGGGCATGAACCGTACGACCGTCGATGAGGTGACCACGAATGCCATTGCGTAACCTGCTGATCATTCTGGTCGTGGCGCTTCAAGCCACGCTGACCTGGCAACGCTTGCCGGTAGCCGCCCAGGATGAGGAGACGTACGAGTTCTACCGGCTGCTCGTGGATGTCCTTGATCGTGTGGAGCGGAACTACGTCCACGAAGTGGACCGGAAGAAACTGTTGCGGGGCGCCGTGGAGGGAATGCTGCGCACCCTGGACCCCTACTCAGAATTCATCGCCGCCGACGAGCTCCCTGAGTTCAAGGAGCAGACAGAGGGGCATTTCGGCGGTGTGGGCATCAGCGTTGAGTACGACCCGCGCACCGGACACCTGGTCGTGATCAGCCCATTGCCCGACACCCCTGCGTTCCACGCGGGGATTGTGGCGGGCGACCGGATTGTGGCCGTGGACGGCGAGCCGATCAAGAACCTGTCCATGGAAGAAGCCATCAACCGGATCAAAGGACCGGTGGGTACCAAGGTGACACTTTCTGTGCTGCACCCCGGTGCCGATGAGCCTGTGGACATCACGGTTACGCGGCAGGATATCAAGGTCGAGAGCGTCAAGGGGTGGGAACGGCGCCCAGACGGGGGCTGGAACTGGATTGTTGATCCCAAGTATGGCATCGCCTACATTCGGATCACGCAGTTTACGGAGTCCACGGCCGAGGACCTCAAAAAAGCGGTTCAAGAAGCCCGCCAACAAGGGATGAAGGCGCTCGTGCTGGACCTACGGTTCAACCCCGGTGGACTGCTTGAGGCAGCCGTCGAAGTGGCAGATATCTTTTTGAAGGCGGGCCAGACGATCGTGAGTGTCAAGGGACGCAACGTGCGGTCCGCGGAGTGGAAGGCCTCCGGCAAGGGCATTGCCCAGGACCTTCCCATCGTGGTGATGGTCAACCACTTCAGCGCCTCGGCTGCCGAGATCGTCTCTGCTGCGCTCCAGGACAACAAGCGGGCAATTGTCGTAGGGCGGCGAACCTGGGGCAAAGGCAGCGTTCAGAATATCATCCCCCTTGCCGACGGCCGCAGCGCCCTGAAGCTGACGACCGCCGAGTACTACCGTCCCAGTGGCAAGAACATCCATCGCCGCCCTGGCATGACGGAGCAGGACGAGTGGGGTGTCGTACCCGATGTGGAACTGCCTGACATGACGCCCGCGCAAACCCGTGCCTTCTTCGCCTGGCTGCGCGACAAAGACATCATTCCCAACGCGAAAAAGCCCGAGCAATCGAGGAAGAAGGCAAAGTTCGATGATTTCCAACTGCAAAAAGCGATCGAGATCCTCCGCGAGCGGTTGCAGAAAGGCGCGAAGCCGGGGACGAAGGAAGGGGCTGAACGCGCCGCCGACCTCGCTCATCCTGCTCCTTCGCTTGTCATCCACAGACACGATGGGGAGCGTTTTGTTCTGGCCGGTTAATCGCTGTCTGTGCTGCGTTGCGGGTCCCAGAGACCCGGATGCCGATGCTTTTTCTGGCGATCGAGACAACCTGTGACGAGACAGCCGCGGCGGTCTGTACCGACGAACCGCGCGTGCTGAGTTCCGTAGTCGCGACGCAGCATGACCTGCACGGGCGCTTTGGCGGGGTCGTGCCCGAGATCGCCGCACGGGCTCATGTCCGCCAGCTCATCCCCGTGATCGACTCGGCGCTGCGGCAGGCCGCCGTCGGACTCGACGATATCCAGGGGGTCGTCGTAAGCAACCGGCCAGGGTTGATCGGGTCGCTGGCCATCGGTTTGACCGCCGCCAAATCCATCGCGCTCTGCCTCCGTGTTCCCCTTGTCGGCGTCGATCACCTGGCAGCCCACGTCTACGCCTGCTATCCACGCCTGTGGCGACGACCGGACGAGGGAATAAGGGTTCCTCCCGAGGCCGGAGAAGGGGGTATCTTTCCGTGTGTCGGCCTGGTCGTCAGTGGCGGACACACGAGCCTCTTTGACTGTGCCGGCCCAATCGAGTACGAACTACTTGGCGCGACCATCGATGACGCGGCGGGGGAGTCGTTCGACAAGGTGGCGCAGCTCCTCCAGCTCGGCTATCCTGGAGGACCGGCCATCCAACGGGCCGCCGACGGAGGCGATCGCCACGCGTTCGAGTTGCCGCGGAGCTTCCCCGGAGGGCCCGATTCGCTTAACTTCAGCTTCAGCGGGTTAAAAACGGCGGTGCTCTACACGGTGGCCCGGCTGCAGCAGGATGGGCAAGTCTCCGCCTCCGGTGTTCCCTTCGACCTGAAGCAGCTCAAACCACCCCCGCCACCGGTGCTGAACCACCTTGCAGCCAGCTTCCAGGAGGCGGTCGTGGACGTGCTCGTCAAGAGGGCGGAGCAGGCGATGGAGAGGACCGGCTACGACCGACTTTGCGTGGGAGGCGGTGTGGCGGCGAATCGCCGCCTGCGGGAACGTTTGCTCGAACTGGCCACGAGCCGTGGCTGGGAGCTGCTCATTCCGCCGCTTTGGCTTTGCACCGACAACGCCGCGATGCTCGCCCTGGGCGGGGAGTTCCTCAAGCGCGGCCTGGTCGACGACCTGAGCCTCGACCTCAGCAGCGTCCCTCAGCGTGGCCGGCGGCCACGGGCGGCGTCTGCCCGTCCGTGAGACCGGCTGGCGGTTGCCGTAGCTTGCTGCGGCCGTGCGCTCTGCTGCTCACCGGGCCGCACCGTGCCGCTCGTCAGAGCGTGCTGCTGCCGATAGAATAACTGAGAGCCAAGGGGCGCCGTAGCCAAGTGGTAAGGCAGCGGATTGCAAATCCGCCATTCGCCGGTTCGAATCCGGCCGGCGCCTCTTTTTCTCGTTTGCACTTACCGGCTCCTTCCGTCGTTCTCGCACCATCTTCGGCCTTACGATGCCCACAGCTCCTCCCGCACCGGTACAGCCTTCCTCGGCATGCAGACGGCTCATTTCGAGGGCGAGTTTTCCTCTCCCCGGCTTACGGAACGCGGTGCTGCGTTGCCCGAGCGGCCCCGGGTGGGGTGGGAGCTTCGGTGGCCTGGCGAGCTCCACGGGCGCGAGGCCGCTTCGGCGCAGGACCACCGACGGGGGCCGAAAAGCGCCACCGCTTATGTATCGAGCGGTCGTGGCCTCCCTCGTCCCCGCCCTCGCCTGCCTCGGGCGGCGCTGCATGAGGTGAAACCGTTCGTTTCCCGGCATCGGCTTCGCAGAGTGGCCCCGTACGTGCTCACCTGCTACGACATGTCAGGTTCCTGAGCGCGCAGGTCAGGGGCTGACCAGGTGCACGGTTCGCCAGCGGAGATGGAAACTTGTCCGATGAATGATCGCCTGACGGAATTGTTGCTCGAGCTGCTGTTGCTCGCGGCGACTGAGACGCGTCAGGGGCAAAAGCTCGTCGCCCTCGAGTACAGCGATCGGCGCACCGCCGCGCACGGCGACGAAATTCGTGTGCCTGGCCGGGGGCAGCACCTTACCGAGCAGGACTTCGTTGCAGAGCGGATCGCAGCAGGAGAGCACGTGGAAGTCCGTCTCCGGGAAGCTCTCGCGCAGCCGATCCACGCTCTCCGGCAACATGAACTGCTCACCGCTTAACCCCTCCACGAACACCCCCCCGCGCACTTCCCCCTTGAGTTCGAGTGTTCGCAATGCCCGCAGGATGTACCGCCAGCGGGGGGCGTTGGGTTCTAAGCGAGCGAAATCACGGCACGCTACGCCGTACCGTCGAAGCAAGAGTTTCGCCCAGTTCTCCGCGCGCTTCTCGGCATCGGCCACGTTCTCCCACGGAACGAGGCTCCACCGACCAGGGCTTGCCGATCCGGGGCGAGTTCTCGGTGCCGCGCCGCGTAGCCGACGTTTCTTTCGGTGAGCGTGTTCGTACTGGGGGGCGATGCGAGGGCGGATCGCGGCGAAAGAATCGGACGTTGCCAGCCCGGCCGCCGCCAGCTCCAGCAGCGCCTCGCGCGCCTGGCTTTCCAGCAAACCGGTGAGTCGCGGTAGGTCGCGCTCGAAGAGAGCGCCGCGGGCGGCCAAGCACTCATACACCTCCCGGGCTGCCGAGGATAGGCCCGAGGTATCCGGCCTGCGCTCTTCCGGAAGGATCCAGTCCAGGTCATCACGCCAGCACAGAGTCAAGGGGGTCGCCCGGTGCAACGTGCTATTGCCTGGCTGGCTTCCGTCGAGTCTCGCCCAAACCACGGCTGCCTCAAGGTGCAACCGGTCGAGCCATTGGCTGGCGTAGTCGGCGCACCGGAAGCGCAACAGATGGGGCTCCCAACAGCCGGCCGGCGCATGCCAGCCTTCGAGCAGTCCGATCACTTCGTACAGCCCCTCGGGGCCCGTTCGCTTCACGGGGTTGCTTACGCCATGCTCATGGAGCAAGAACGCGGCCAGCCGGTTGACCGAGACGGGAGCTATGCGGGCGCGGAGCTCCCGTATCGTCAGTCGTGTGATCCGCCAAAGAAGCCGCCGGTTAGCCCACTGGACCGGGGCGGGATCGATGCGCGGATCGAAGCGTCCTCGCACGACGAGCCCCTCATGCTCCAGTTGTTCGAGCGCTCGCCGGACGGCCGTGGCTTCGAGCCCGGACAACTGGCTGAGCCCCTCACACGTCGCGATGGCCTCCTGTTCCAGCAGACCGGCCACGAGGGCTCGTATGCACCGTTCCCGATCGCGTTCTGGAGCCACGGACGTGGCCAGGGAAGATGGGCGCACAGAGCAGTCCTGTGCCCCGTACGCTCCGAGGACAACGCTCAGTTGGTCCGTTGCCACCAGGAAGCGGCGGTTGCCGGTGGTCAGCTCTGCTGCTAGTTGATCGCGGGTCAGCTCTTCCGCGAAAGGGAGCCACTCTGGTTCCATGCGCTCCGCGGGTAGGATTGTCCAGAGGCTGAGCGCATCGAGCAGATCATCGGCGGAGCGAATGGCTGCTCGGTTCTGGCCACGGATGGCGTCGATCGCATCTGGCTCGAGGTGCATCAGATCGCCTGCCGAGAGGCCCGGTAGACGACCGGTGATGACGGCCCGACTCCGCCGTTCTTCGAGGGGGGCATCGTCGAGGAACGTATACGGCCGCGCGTTCAGCAAGGCGTACGTGAACGGGGAAGGCTCGCGTGTGTCCCGGGCCAGGAACTCGATCTCTCCGCTGCGGTACATGTGGAGGACCCGTACGGCGCCGTGGATGTCCAGTGCCTCTTCCAGGCAGTCGCGCATCGTTTGCTGGACGAGGGGGTGGTCTGGGATGGGTAGATCGGGGGGCCGTTGTTCAAAGCAGGCCACTTGTTGGGGGAAGATCGCGGCGAGCAGGTCGTCCGCCCGAAACCGCTGCAGCGGTGGGGGAACCCTCTTGCCCCGTTCGTTTCGGAGCACGAGCAAGCTGCGATTCGCGTTCCATCGCCACCGGACGAGGAACAGGGGGGAGGCGAGGACCGCTTGCTCCAGCGCCGGGCGGAGCGTGTCCGCGTTCACCAGTTCGAAGAGCAATTCGAGCGGAAAGCTGTGCTGAGGCCCCACGGAGAGCAGGAAGCCGTTGTCATCGGCGGCAGCTTGAAGTTCGAAATCAAACCGTCGGCAGAAGCGTTTGCGCAGGGCCAGTGCCCAGGCGCGATTGATCCGGGCTCCCCATGGACTGTGAACCACGATCTGCATGCCGCCGGTGTCGTCGAAGAACCGCTCGAACACGATCCGATGCAACGTGGGAACGGTGCCGAGGCCACGGTACCCGACGGCCACGTATCGCAGTGCCTGGAACGCGGCCCACAGGTCACAACGGTAACGGCACGCGATATCAGCGAGTACCTTGCGCAGACGGCGGGGAAGGGTACCGCAAAGCCGATCGCCGGTGGTAGTTTGTTGTTCAAGGGACTCGAGCTCCTGATAAGTCTCGTCGTCCCAGGCCGACACGATGGATTGCAAATCCTCGCGCACCCTGCAGAGGAGCTGGGACAGTTCCCGTGATCGCGCCGGTGCTTCTCCCAGCCAGAAAGGCACGGTAGCCGGTCGGCTTCCCGCGTCGCGTACGATCATTTCGCCGCGGCGAACGTATTGCACCTCCCAGGTGCGGTTTCCGAGCAGGAAGACATCGCCAATGCAGCTTTCCAGCGCGAAGTCCTCGTTCACGGTGCCGATGAACTGGTGCCCTTCCGCGTTATAGACCGGGTATTCGGCCGTCTCTGGAATTGCACCGGCGTTCGTCTGGACCAACGACCGTGCCCCCCGGCGGGCGCGGACGATTCCACGGACTGGGTCGCGTTGCAGGAGGGGACGCCGCATAGTGCCTGTGCGCGCCGCCAACATGTCCAGGACGCGTTCGAACTGGTCACGTTTGAGATCCCGGTACGGCCAGGCGCGGCGGACCAGTTGAAACAGGTCTTCTTCCTGGCAGGGGCCTTCTGCGGCGCAGATGGCCACAATCTGCTGGGCCAGGATATCCAGGGGGGCAGATGGGATCGTGATCTGTTCGAGTTCGCCGCGCTGTACGGCTGATACCAGAGTCATGGCTTCCAGGAGCTCGTCCCAGGTAAGGGGGTAGAGGTGTCCCTTCGATGTCCTTCCCACGGCGTGTCCGGATCGTCCCAGGCGCTGGAGGAAGGAGCAAATGGTCCGCGGACTGCCGATGTTGCAGACAAGGTCGATGAAGCCGATGTCGATGCCCAGTTCGAGCGAGGAGGTGGCAACGATCGCACGTAGCTCACCTCTTTTCAGACGTTGTTCCACATCGTGTCGGATCGAGGCCGCCAGGCTGCCGTGATGGCCGGCGACCTTTTCCTCTCCCAGTCGTTCCCGCAGTTGCCGGGCGAGGCGTTCGGCAAGGCGCCGGGTTGGGACGAAGACGAGGGTGCTGCGGTGAGCGAGGATGTCCTGAGCGAGGCGATCGAGCATGGACTCCCACACTTCGCGTGAGCACACGGCTGAGAGGGGGAGATTGGGTACGACGATGGTGATCTCTGCGTTGCGACGGTGCCCATGGTCGATGATCGTGCAGGGGGGTGCGGTGGAGTCCGTTCGTCGTCGTCCTGCTCCAACCAGGAAAGCGGCCACTTCGCTGAGCGGGCGCAGGGTGGCGGACAGTCCGATCCGCTGCAGGCGGCGTCCTGCCAGGTGATCGAGCCGCTCGAGCGAAATGGCCAGATGCGCGCCCCTGCGATTCTGCACGAGCGCGTGGATTTCATCCACGATGACGGCACGGGCCCAGCGAAGGAGCTCGCGGCTTCGAGCTGCTGTCAGCATCAGGAACAGGGACTCCGGCGTGGTGACCAGGATATGCGGCGGGTGGCGGAGCATGCGCTGCCGCTGGTAGGGGGGCGTGTCACCGGTGCGGACGAGGACGCGGAGTTCGGGAAGTTGGCTTCCCTCCGACTCAGCCAGCGATCGGATCTCGGCCAGCGGATCGCGCAGGTTCAGAGCGATGTCGTTGCTGAGTGCGCGGAGCGGCGAGACGTAGACCACGTACGGGCGGTTTGGGAGCCGGTCGGCCGGGGTTCGAAGCAGCCTGTCGAGGAAGAAGAGGAACGCTGCCAGGGTTTTTCCCGAGCCGGTGGGGGCCACGACGAGCACGTCGTCTCCGGAGCGGACCGAGCGCCACGTGTCGGCCTGCACGGGTGTGGGGTGGGGGAACCGGTTGAGAAACCACCGGCGCACAACGCGATGGAAATGGTCCAGTTCGGCGTTGGCGACACTTGCGGGCATGCGGTTCCGGTCTGGTGGATCGTCCAGACGGTGTGCGAACAGGGCGTTGCATCGGGCAATTGTACCTGGCGCCGTCCGAGTCGGCGCGGGCGTTGCCTGAAGGAAACGGTGATGCTCGGCAGGTGTTTCCGGTGTCGGACGGTTGACAGGCGCCAGGCGCCTGCCGGCAATGGGCGACGCTCCGCGATGGTGCTTTCGCGAGCGCGACGTGATTCGGCAGTGCCGGGCGAGCCAGGTCGGTTTGCTTGCGTAAGTGCTTGAATAGTAAGTGATTGTGTGAATTCTGCGTCGTCTGCGCGGTGTGGCGCCGGCTGTGCCATGGAGGCCTGACGGGGGCGGTTTTGGGGCATTTCGGTGCGTGGTACGCAGGTTGCGTGCTGGGGTTGCCAACATCGCCAGTGGTGTCACATAAGGGTGGATTGGGGCACTAGCGACAGTGATAGGATTGCCTGGCGGTTGGCAAGTTGGTACAGTCAAACGTACCTCGGGTGGCCAGGGCACCGCGCTGACCCGTCGTATCAGCACTCCCGGTGCACCCCCCGTACGCGAGCCTGAGCTTCTTCTGCGCCGGGCTCACCTGCCAGCCATGATCACGGAGCGGTTAGGTAAGGTCATCGAGCGGACAGTATCGCATGATGGGGCCGTAGAGCTACGACCCCGAAGGGGAGCGGTATCTGGGTTTGGTTTTCGGGCACCGCTCCAAACCGGTACCGCCCCCTTTTTCTGGAAATGGGACGGTTGTCAAACGGACGCGTTGATGGTGAGGACGACGCTCAGTCAAGTGCCGGTGCCAGTGGGTGTGTCCAACCGCCGCGCCATTTCAGCCTGCCACCCGGGCGCTGGTGCCGGCACTATTTTTCTGGCCCAAGGGAACAACGATGGCCGTGGAAGCTGGACAACAACAAATCGCACCGCCTGATGTGGAATTGCCACGTCAGACCGCAGAGGGTGGCGGGGTCGAGCAGCAGCCGGAAAGCTCGACACCTCCGTCGGCTGGGGTGCTTACGCCAAGGCTTGCGGCTCTTGTGATCGGCTTGGGGCTGCTCTTAATCTGGGCGTACCTGCCCAGCTTCCGCCGCCTGGTGAGGGTCTGGTGGTCGGACCCGCAGTATTCGCACGGCTTTCTTGTGCCGCTCTTTGCCGCGGCGCTCTGCTGGTACCGTCGTGACCGGGTCCGCTGGGAGCTGGTGCGCCCCAGTTGGTTGGGGGTGCCGGTACTTCTTGCGGGGTTGGTTCTCCGCCTATTCGGCAGCTACTTCTACATGGAGTGGTTTGAGCACCTGTCGCTGCTTCCGGTTGTGCTTGGTCTGTTGCTGGCGGTCGGGGGGTGGGAGCTGTGCAAAGCGTGGTGGCCCGGCGTCCTATTCCTCATATTTATGATCCCGTTTCCCTACCGGTTTGAGGTGGCGCTTTCGGATCCGCTACAGAAGATCGCGACGAGGGCCAGTACGTACGTCCTTCAGACTCTTGGTGAGCCTGCTGTTGCCGAAGGAAACACGATTCTTGTGAACGATACGCGGCTTGAGGTGGTACAGGCGTGCAACGGCCTGCGGATGGCGGTGAGCTTTGTTGCTCTGGCGGTCGCTGTGGTGATGGTCGTGCAGCGGCCGATTTGGGAGCGGTTGCTCATCCTGGCCAGTGCGTTGCCGATAGCTCTGGTATCCAACATTGTGCGGATCAGCGTCACAGGGTTGCTGTCGAACCATGTCGACGCGGAGGTGGCACAAGTCTTCTTCCACGACATTGCCGGTTGGTTGATGATGCCGTTTGCGTTGGGTTTGCTATGGGGCGAGCTCGCTTTAATTAACTGGATCCTTGTTGAGGAGGAGGTTCCCGAGCGGGTGCGTGTGCGGCCGTCGGCCGCTGGTGCGGCGGGCCGGCCAAAGCCCGAGGGGACGGGCCGACCGGCCGAGGGATCGGCGCAGGCGGCACCCGCGGCTCGCCGCTCGCCAGGAGTACCGGGAAAGAAGAGATCCAAGAAGAAGGGGGCTCGTCGTCGCCGTTGATCGGCGACGTCACGGATCGTCTGTTAGCTGAGACAAGCTAACGCGGGGTACACAACCGAGAGGTAGAACCATCGATGAGCGACCGTAGCGAGAGCCGTAAGCGACGCAAGCGAAGAGCTGCATCGGCCCAGAAGCCGAAACCGGCTCCCCACGCGGCTGCGCTGCAGCAACCCTACGCCGGCGAGCTGCAGGATCCGGCGGCGGCCGGCGTGAACGCTCTGTTCCCGGATCCAATGGCCCTTCTCCGGTGTGCGCTGCGCCGCTGGGCTCTGTGTCTGTTCCTCGGACTGTTGGTTGCCGGCTCGGTAGGCACCGCCCTCTGGTTCCTGCTGCCTCAAGGGGACTTCAAAGCGTCCGCTATTGTCCGGGTCTACACGCGGCCGAGGAACGTGTTGTTCAGCCAGAGGGGCGAGGATTACCGCACGTACCGGGAGACCCAGACCGCTTTGATCCGCAGTCCGATCGTGCTGAACAAAGCGCTGGACAACACCCGCGTCAGCCGGGCTGCGGAGCTCGACGAAGCGGAGGACCCGGTTCTCTGGCTCAACGAACACATCTCCATCCGATTCACCGGTGGCGAGATCATGGAGATCTCGGCCACCCACAGCGATCCGGCCGTGGCGGCGGAGATAGCCAACAGCGTTATGGATGCCTACTTCAGCGAGGTGGTCAACGTAGAAGAGAACCGCAGGCTCGCCCGCCTGGCCGAACTCGAGAAGCTGGTCGCCGAGTACGAAGCCAAGGCGAAGACCCAGCGGGAGAACCTGAAGCGGCTGATCGAGAGCTTGGGGACGACCGAATCGACCGCCGTGGCGACTCGCTACCAGGCTCTGCTCCAACAGGTCAATATGCTCCAGGGCGAATGGCTGCGCACGCAGCTCCAACTGACCAAGCTCCAGTCGGAGCTGCGGGTGCTGGAGATGAAGGTGGCCCAGCAGAACGTTGAGGTGCCCGAGCATATTCTGAACCAGTACGTGGAGGCCGATCCCGCGGTCGTACAGCTCAAGGAGCGCATAGCGGCACTAGAAACTCAGCTTAAGCAATACAGCGGGGTGTTCCGCAATCCCGATCATCCTAGGCTGGCTCAATTGCGGCAGGAGTTGGAGGCCCAGCGGGCCAAGTTGCAGACGCTCCGCGAGCAGGTGAAGCCGCGGATTCTTGAGCTGGCCCGCGCCCAGGTCAAGGCCGACTTACAGGCCCGGAGGGCTGCTCTGAAGGAGCAGATCATTCAGCAGCAGACGGAGGCCGAGGCGTTGCTCAAGGATCTGGAGGAGAAACAAAAGCAACTGCTTGCCCTCGGCCGTGATTCGGCGGAGCTCGAATTCGTCCGCAAAGAACTGGACAGCGTCGACCAGGTCTACAGCACGGCCCTCCAGGAACTTACCAAGCTGCGCGTGGAAGCCAAGGCTCCGCCCCGCGCCGAGGTTGTGCTGCGGGCCACTCCGCCACGGGTGCGGGATAATAGCCGCAAGATCAAGCTGACCGGTCTGGCAACCCTTGCGAGCTTCGGATTAGTGGTGCTGGCGATCGCCTTCATCGAGTGGAAGCGGCGGACGGTTCTGGTGCCTGAGGACGTCGAGAAGGACGCGACTCTGCCAGTGCTTGCCGCGGTGCCGCAGATCCCGAAGAACTGGGAATCGGATGGGGCGGCGGTGCGGAGCTTTGAGGAGGCATTCGATGGCGTTCGCGCCACGTTGCTCCTGGGCCGCAATGGGTCCACGCCTCGCATTATCATGGTCAGTTCCCCCCATATCGGTGAGGGCAAGACGACCCTGAGTGCCCATCTGGCCGCCAGCATCGCCCGCTCTGGCCGGAGCGTGCTCGTGGTCGATCTGGACCTGAGGAGCCCTTCGCTTCACGAGCTCTTCGATCTCTCACGAGAACCGGGCATCACCGACGTGGTTCTCGGAGAGGTGGAGCTGGAGCAGGCTCTCCAGCCGACCTTGCAGGAGAACCTCCATGTGCTGGCAGCAGGCAGTCGGTTCGTTGATATCGGCGGACTTCTCAACAGCCAGAGCATGCGGGAGCTGATGCGGACGCTTCGTAAGCGGTACGACCACGTGATTCTGGACGCCCCGCCGGTGCTTCTGGTGCCGGACGCCCTGGAGATCGGGCAGTATGCGGACGGCGCCGTGCTGGCTGCCCTCCGCGGTGGTACCCGTGCCCCCGCCTTGCAGGACGCCCGCCGGCGGCTGGAATACGTGGGTATCTCCTTGCTCGGTGTCGTCCTCCTTGGCGTCAAGCGGCGCCGCTACGGCCGATACCACTACTCTGCCTATGGGTACGGGTATTACACCTACGGGTCCAACGGTACCGACTCGGCCCACGCGTCCAGCCCGCAACAATCGGCGACGGGCGCGTGAGGTGCGGAGGGGGCGTGCTCTGAGGAGCGAGCTCCTCACGAGAGGGTGGCTGCATGCGAACGAAACTCATCCTAGGTGTCTCGGCTCTGCTCGTGCTGGCGAACGGTATTGTCCATGGGCTGGTGACACACCGGTGGACAAAGCCGGTTTCACTCAAGGCCCTCGGTGATACGCTGGAACAGGTTCCACTGCAATGTGGTGACTGGCAGGGCAAGCGTTCGGACGTGGATCCCGTTGTCCTACGGGCGGCCGAGGCTGCGGGTGCGTTCCAGGCAACCTTCATCAACAATGCGACCGGCGAAATGACCAACGTACTTCTGCTGTGCGGACGCCCCGGGCCGATGAGCGTGCATATGCCCGAATACTGCTACGCGGGCTTCGGCTACCGGACAGAAGGCGATCCCACCGTGGTTACGGTCCCTGGCAAAGGGGGCAAAGAGCTGACGTTTCGTAAGATCCGCATGGTTCGGGAAACCTCGGAGGGGGTACCCGAGGAAATCATCGTGTACCACAGTTGGTATGACGGGAGCGGCTGGTCCGCGCCAAAACTGCCCAGGCTCGTTTTCGCCACGGCCCCCTTCCTTTACAAGCTCTACATCACCACTCTTCCGGAGCCTGTGGGGGCGATAGGTGAAGACCCGTGTCTGGACTTCGCGAAAGAATTCTGCCCTCTTGTCGAGAAAGCAGCAGAATCGCTGGGGCAGTAACCAGATCCGTCTGACCGGACCGTTCGCCCTACCCGGCGCTACCGTCCAATCACGCAGCACCTGCCGCACTGTCCGTTCCGCCTACAGCCGCATCATCCGGTTTGTTTCGCCGCTGCGAGAACGCGGTCCAGGGCGCGCATATTGAGCAGACCGTCCTCGGCGGGCCAAGCCAGCGGCTGTCTCGCCCGCACGGCACGTGAGAAAGCTTCGATCATCTCTGCATACTGGTCCGCCTGAAACGATTCCGTCCGTACGGCTCCGCTTTCGTTGATCACCAGCGGCGCGGGCGTGCGCGGCAGGAACGCATCGGGAAGCTCCAGGGTGCCCCTCGTTCCCACAATCTCCATGTGGCACCGGAAGGGAACCTCAAAGGAGCAATCGATCTGCGCCAGCGTCCTGCTGCCAAAACCGAGCTGGGCGACCAACGTCATATCAACCCCCGTTTCCCACCACACCGCTTCAGCCTGCACCTGGTCCGGTTCTGCCCCCGTGAAGAACCGCGCTGCATTCACTCCGTAACAGCCAATGTCCCAGAGCGCTCCACCTCCGCGGGCCGGATCCAGGCGCCAGTCGGTCCGGTTGATGTCGAACGAAAAGCTGGCGCGCACAAGCCGCAGTTCGCCGATAACGCCGGACCGGACCAGCTCCAGCGCGCGAAGAGCACGAGGATGATGCCGCCACATGAACCCCTCCTGCAACAGCACGCCGTGGCTCCGACATGCCTGCACCATCTCTTCCGCTTCGCCGGCGTTCAACGCAAGCGGCTTGTCGCAGAGCACATGTTTGCCCCCCTCGGCCGCTCGAATCGTCCAAGGACGATGTAACTCGTTCGGCAACGGGATGTAGACCGCCTCGATTCCCTCGTGCGCTACCGCCTCCTCGTATGAGCCAAAAAACCGCGGGATCCCGAACTCCTTCGCCCATGCCGCTGCTTTCTCCCGGTCACGGCTGGCTATCGCGACCAGCTCGGCAGACGGAGCTGCTTGGATCGCTCGTATGATCGCCCGACGAGCGATCCGCGCGCAACCCAGAATCAACCATCTCACTTCGTTCGCCATGATCGCTCCCATTGCCCAACACGGTACCCACGGTAACCTCACGCTCGGCCGTACACTTTAGTGAGGCCGAACTACCATCGTAACGGACAGTCGATGTGTGCCTCGAACCGGACCCCACGCAACGACGTGCGGAGAAAGGGCACATCCTGCGATACGGCGGTCTTGTCCAGCGTGAACGACAAGCGTCCCCACCAAGATGTTCCGTTCCGGCCGGCTCCTCTCTCCAAAGAGGAGTACGTGGAGCAGGCGTATTTTTTCCGCACGTTCCGCGAGCGGCTGGAGGATAACGTTCCCACCCAGGTGATCCTCCAGCACCTGAGAGACGAAGTTCTGGCCACCACGCACCTGCCTTACGCCGTGGATTTCATGCTGGCCGAGATCAAACACTCCGGCCTGCTCCATCCGGCGCTCAAACGGCTCCCGCACTACTTCACCCCGTTCCAGACGTTCATCATCGCCCAGGCCGAGGAGGAACGGACGCTCCGCTTCACCATGCAGCTTGCCTTACTTGTTCTGGAGCGTGAGGCCGAATACAAGAGCAAGGATCCCACGCCGGCGGGGCTGTTCGTCTACCAGTTCGAGACGCTCTGCCGCAACCGCCTCGGCTACGATAGCGGCCTGCTCGCCATGGCCGAGGATCCCCTTTACGACGAGAACTGGCGGGCGTGGATCCGGAAACTGCCCGGCTGGCTGGGGACCGTTGATCTAGCCGACCTGATCTACGTGCGGTCCGAATATGCCGTTCAGCAGCGAAGGAGGGTGCGTCCCAATTACGAGCCACGACATGCGATCCTGTTCGGCGAGCGCGAGGGCCGTATTGCGGCGGCGAATCGGGGCAAGGACCCGCTTTACCTGTTTTCCGCCCTCCAGCGGCAACTGAACTACCCGAAGGTGCCCAGAGCGGAGCGGCCGGATCCCCAGGCAAAACTTCTCCAAAACCTCGAGCGCCGCGTGCAAAACCTGGAAGCAAGGCTGAAGTTGCTCGAAGAAGAAACCAAGGGCGAACTCGATATCACGAAGTACACGGTCGGCCGCGGTGGCGGTACCGGCTAGGTTGCCGTCCCCGATGGAAGAAAACGGAGCCGGTCGCCGCACGGACAGAGGCGCTGATACTCTTAGGGGCGGCAGAGTGAGACGTTGGCCGGCGTTGGTAAACCCGAGCTTGAGCACGCATTGTGCGGGGAGAAAACGACCGATGAACTGGGTGAGAAGACGGTGTAGTGTCCTGGCGTTGACGGTGCTGGCTCCGCTTGCCCTGGCCGGCCGGGCACTGCCCGAAGAAGAGGGGCACCGAGAAGCTGCTCGTCCGCCGGCCACCGTCTCCCCTGCCGACCTCGCTCGCGCCCTGAACCAGGCGTTTCAACAGGCGGTCGAAAAGGTTCTACCGGCGGTCGTGACGATTCACACTAAGCGCGAGGCTCAGGTGGGCAGCCGATCGGTCGCCTACACGGAGAGTGGCTCGGGCGTCGTCGTCAAGCTTACCCCGAACGGACCATCCGTGATCCTGACGAACAACCACGTGGTCCACGGTGTCGACCTTGACGTGGCGCAATTTGTACTGCCCGATGGACGCATCCTTCACCCCACCCGAGTCCTGTCCGATCCGCGATCGGATGTCGCCGTCGTCTTGATCGAGGAGAAGGATGCGTACGCCGCGGAACTGGGCGACAGCGACAAGGTCAAGGTAGGCGAATGGGTTCTGGCGATCGGAACTCCGTTTGACTTAGGCACCACCGTGACCCACGGAATCGTGAGCGCTCGGGGGCGGCGTTCGCTCACCCTGCCTGCCGTTGGCACGGCTAGCGCGGTGATCAACCAGGACTTCATCCAAACGGACGCATCCATTCACCCCGGAAACTCAGGGGGGCCACTGGTGAACCTCGAAGGAAAGGTCATCGGCATCAACACGGCCATTGCCACACGTAGTGGCGCCGGAGAGGGGGTTGCGTTTGCGATTCCCAGCAATCTGGCGCGGACCATCGCGACGCGGCTTTTGGCAAACCAGGTGGTGAAGCGCGCTTACCTGGGCGTTCGTCTTGATCCTCCCCTTGATGCCGCGCTGGCCGAGAAGCTGGGCCTGAACACCGTGCGGGGGGCGCTCATCTCCGAGATCTACGCGGGGACTCCCGCAGCCGCCGCCGGTCTTCGCCCCTTCGACGTCATTCTCCAGATCGACGGCGTGCCCGTTCAAGACGAGGAGGATCTCCGCAACAGGATCAGCCTTAGCCCGGTAGGGAGCACCGTCGAGCTTGTTGTCTGGCGGGCGCGCAGGAAGATGACCGTGCGTGTTACGTTGGGCGACCGTGCTGACTTCGAAAGTAACGTGGCTCTCACAGGGATCCTTTCCCGGCGACCTTCTTCGGCTGCGCTGAGAAGCCTCGGCATCGTCGCTATCGACCTCGACGAGCATCTCCGCCACGCTCTGGGCCTGAAGAGCACCAGGGGCGTGGTCGTGCTGCAGATCAGCCCCCATGCACCGGCAGCGGCACGCCTGGAAATCCTCGACGTGATCGTCGCCGTCAATGGCCAACCGGTGCGGTCGGTCAGCGATGTTGACCGGCTGTTGGGCAACCCGTCCGGCGGGCAACGGGCCCGGCTGTCGATCGTTCGCCCACGACGAGGCGAAGCGATCCGCCGCGTTGTGGAGGTTCAATTCTGAGATGGGGGAGGCCGGAGACCCATGAGTACACCCGTGCGCCACGGGCTCCACAAACTGCTCCGGGGCGAGGACCTCACCGAAGAAGAGATGGCGGCGATCATGGAGGAGCTGGTGGCCGGCCGGGTGAGTGAGCCGCTGGCCGCTGCTCTGCTGGTAGCCTTGCGAATGAAGGGGGAAACAGCAGACGAACTGGTCGGTGCCGCACGCACATTGCGGAGGCACATGCGGAGTGTGCGACATAGTGGCGAGTTCGTCGTCGATACCTGCGGCACAGGGGGGGACGCGCTGCACACGTTCAACATCAGCACCGCTGCCGCCCTCGTGGTGGCCGCCTGCGGAGTGCCTGTGGCCAAGCACGGGAACAGGGGAGTATCAAGCAGAAGCGGTAGCGCCGATGTGCTCCGCCAGCTCGGTGTGAACCTCGAACTCGATGTGGCCGCCATCGAGGAATGTTTGCGACGGGTGGGGATCGCGTTCTGCTTCGCCCCGCTCCTGCATCCGGCCATGCGCCATGTCCAGCCTGTCCGTCGCGAACTGGGCATCCGAACGCTGTTCAACTTCCTCGGCCCCTTGCTCAATCCCGCCGGTGCCCACTACCAGCTTCTCGGCGTCGGGGACCCGTCCATGCAGAGTACCGTCGCTCACGCCGTGGCAAGGCTGGGGTGCAAGCGCGTTTGGGTGGTGCGCGGAGCAGAAGGGCTGGACGAGGTCAGCCCAACAGGACCGACCAGAGTCTTCGATGTTGCCGACGGCGTCGTTACCGAGTTCGAAATCAAACCCGAAGACTTCGGACTGGAACCGTGTCCCCTTGCCGATCTCGTGGTCAACTCCGTAGCCGAAAGTGCGGAGATGATCGAGTCGGTGCTCCGTGGCGCTCCCGGAGCGGCCCGCACCGCAGTGCTCATCAACGCAGCCGCCACCCTCTTGCTCGTCGGACAAGCGACGGACCCGGCCCAGGCAACGGCACGAGCAGCCGCTGCCCTCGACCAAGGACACGCCCTCGCCAAGCTCGAACAACTCATCCGCGTGACCAACGAGCTGGCTGATTCGGCTGCTTCCTGAACGGATAACCGGGCCGTTCTTCCCCCTCCCGTCCTACCGGCCGAATCAGCCGGCAAACGAGCCTGGCCACGACGTCTGCTTCCCTCGTGATGCGTCGAGCAGTTGCCCTGGCAGGCAAGGGCGGACAGTGCGGGGGCAAGGGTTGCGTCCGGCTACTCGAACACCTTCAGCCACTCTTGCCAGCGGCTGCGGACCAGGGCCAGAACGGCGACGGCGAACGAAACGAACGCTGCACCGAGCGTGAGCACAACGGTGCCGATCCAGACAAGCGGCGGAGCTACAACGGGCATGCGGAAGTATTCCGTGTCGTAGAAGATCGACAGCAACACCGCCAGTCCATAGCCCAGCGGCAGGCCAAGTGCCAAGCCAACCACGCAAACGAGCAGAAGCTCCCAGAGGAACATGGCGGCCACTTCCGCGGCGGAAAAACCGAGAGCGAGCATGGTGGCGAACTCGCGACGTCGCTCCGTGAGCGACAGGAACACAATGTTGTACAGGCTCCCGATCAGCAATACGGCGGCGAACACGACCAGCAGGCCGATGAAGAAGGCGTTCAGTTCGATCACGAGTTCCTCGAGGCTCTGACGGTCGCGGTCACGGTCCCGAATCGCCTGGATGTTCGCGTAGTTCCGGAGGGGTGCGAGAGCGGCGGCGCGATCGACCGTGGGGTCGAGCCGGACGAGCACCGTGTCCACCAGGTCACTGTGCCCGGTAAGCCGGGCCACCGTCCGGCGGCTCGCATAACAAGCCAATCCGAAGTAGTCGTCGACTACGTGGAGCACAGGCAGGCGGTCCGATCGGCGATCGCCGACGAGCGCGCGTACGGTGACCAGTTCCCCCCGGCGGACGTCGAGCAGGTCTGCTAGCTTCCGGCTCATCGTTAAGCCCCCTGCCGGAACGGGCACCGTTCTTTCGTGCCGGTCCCGGGGAACAAAAAGGACGTGTGGTCGGGGCAGTCCGAGGAGGGCCGTCCTCCGTTGCTTCGGACCGTGTCGGACTTCGACCGGCAGAACGGCCATGCCCTCCGCCGGTACATTGCCCAATATCTCAGCCAGGTCCCGTGCGGAATCGGCGTGCCGCGAATCTCGAAGCTGAATCGCCCACTTATGTCTCTCGACCAAGCGGTACTGGTGATGCAACATGTATCGCACGGCCTGGTCCGCGATTAACGCGGTCAGGAACAGGGCGGCGGCAAAGGCGGCTGCGCTTGCCCCTGCCGTAAGACGTACCGGATGCCGCACGAGATAACGGATCGCCGAGCGCACCGGCCGTGGGCGGATTAAGCGAAGCAGGGGGACGCGCCTGGGTGCGGAGGGGGTAACCGGCCGCATCGCCTGCGCTGGCGGCAGGGCGAGGGCCAGGCGGACGGCGCGCAGCGCGCCGAGGGAGCTCGTGGCCAGGCCGAGCCCAAGGCTCAGCAGATGCTCGAGCGGGTAGATATGGGCCTCCAGCCTGGGAAACTCAAAGAAGCGGCGGTACATCTGGATAAGGGGGCCGTGAATCGCTTCTGCCGCAACACTACCGAGGATCGCACCGGTGGCTCCCACAACCGCGGCCTGGCTCAGGTAGTGGCCGGCGACACGAGCGTTCGAGTAGCCCAGTGCTTTCAACAATCCCACAATCTGGCGCTGGCTTTCGATGTGCCGAACCATCAGGATATTCAGGATCAGGATGGTGACCACGAAGAAAAACGAGGATAGGACAACAGAGAACGTTCTCAAGCCGTGGATCTCGTCGGATAGATAGCGGTGCGACGTCTGGTTCTGGCGGAGGTACGCCCGAAGAACCCCCCAGGGCTCCAGGCGGCGTTCGAAGTACCGCAGTAGCTCGATCTGCTCTGCATACTTGTTCGTCGCGAACAGGCCGGTGACCTGGTTCGCGGCCCCGCGATACCCCGTAACCGCTCGCATGAATGGTTCGGGCAGGTAGAGCAGACCATATCGTTCGGGATCGGGAACGACCGAGCCGGGCGGTAGCAAGTAGACGAGCTCCGCTGCCGTGGCGATGCCCCTGACCCTGAGGCGGACTCTCTTGCCCCCGAGGATGATTACCACGGTGTCGCCCGGTTCTAGTTGATGTGCTCGTGCGAAAGCTGAGTTCACGATCACCTCGTTGCTGCTTGCTCGGTCGAAGTAGCTGCCCTGCAGGAGGACGAAGTCGTTGACGAGGCTCCTTCGGGACGTGGGGGCGGACAGGGCGATGGCTGATACCGGTCCTGCCGATTCGGGTTCCAGGACGCGGACGTGCTGGACGATGCGGAACTCGACGGCGCGGAGCGGTTCTTTGTGGAGCCATTGCAGGTCGGAGATGGCGGCCCGCTTCAAGTCGATCCAGAAATGCGCGAACCTGCATCGCCGGTAGAAGTTCGCTTGGGCTTGTCTCAGATCGTGGTGCGCGGACCGCATGACCACGAAGCTGAGCGTACCGACGGCGAGTATCAGCGCGAGGGCCGAGACACGAGGCAGTTGCGCCTTGAGATCGCGGAACGTTTTCCTGGTCAGGGTTGAAGCATGCATGGTGCCTAGCGTAACGGCCGCGGCGCCCGGTTGCAGCGATGCAACGGGCCTTCGTCGCTCCGTCGACGGAAGAGTAGCAGTACGATCGTCCCCAGTTCCCCCCTCGCCTTGGCCGACCGGAACGCCGCGGATTGCGACGGCATCCAGGGCTGCTGGCCGGTTGGCCAGGGCCGCCCTCCGGAGAGCCCGCGAGTCGAAGCCTGATCGGTCTGATTGGACGGATCAGACCGATCCGTCCGATCATCCCGCGGGGGGCTTCCCGCCGCCTGGGAAGGGTCCGCGCGCCAAAGAAAGGCCGGGCCTCCACCGCAGCGGCGATGGTGAACCGGTATTTCCGCCGCGGAAGGATAACCCGCCAGCCGCCTTTCGGACACGGCCGCCAGCACCCGGGTGCATCACTTCGCGATCCGTCCCACCGAGCAAGTCCTCGCGCCGTCGCAGCGGCGACGCCGCATCCCCGCGCACTGCCCCTGCCCGCCGCGCCTGGCACGGCAAGCGATGCCGCCCGCCCACACGCGGCCGGCCGAGGACTCACTCGGCCGAGCGGAGCAGCTCGTCCACAGAGTAGCGCAGCACGTGGTTCTTCTCAATCGCCCCCGTATCCTCGTTCTGGAGGAAAATGAACCCCTCGTGGAACCAAGCTCCGTTCGATGATCCGTCAAGCCGAACGAATGGGGGCAGCCGGCCCGGTCCCATCGCCGTAGCTCGTTTCTCGTAGAAGACCGTACGCCAGCCGGGAGCAAAACGGTCAAACACGAATACCCCACACGCCCACGGGCTCGAGAACACAATGTCCAGGGTACCGTCGTGATCAAGGTCACGGAAGTAGGCCCCCGCCGGCAGACCACGGTCGTCCACCACGGCGACCTGCGCGGGTAATCGGTAGCCGGCCCGCTCCCAACGCTGTGCCGATGCGTCCCACCGAAACACGCGCCCATCGCCAGCACGGCCACAAATGAGTTCGCACGATCCGTCCCCGTCCACGTCCCTCAACCGGATCCCAGGATCACTCCCTGACCCTTCCTTTGCCAGACCCGATAAGCCGACGCACGCACCTTCAACCTCCGACCAGCCCGTGTTGTCGTCCCACACCCAACATCGGATCCCGTCGTGCCCCACGCGCAGAACTGCCGCGGCCGCTTGCGAGCCGACCGTCCCGAACGCCGTGAAAACCTGTTCGTAACCCGTGCCCGGGACATAGCGGACGAGCTCGAACGGGAACGTCTTCTCCGACCAGGAACCCGTCCGGCGGTCCCACACCCGCGTGACCTTCAACCGGGCGTTCGCGATGATCACATCCATGAAGCCGTCGTTGTTCACATCGATGATGCGGACACCGTTGTCTCCGCCATCAGGTCGCCGCAAAGATTCCCCCTTCAGCAGGTTCGTCCGGATCCGATCCAGTGCCTCCTGGAAGGAAAGGAATCGCACCCGACCGGCGAGTTCCTTCTCGGCGTAGTCCACCAACATGGCTACCTGCTGTGCCTCGATCCAGCCGTGCGGATGGAACACCAACGTGAACACGCCTTGCTTCTGGGTGATTGCTTTAAGCCCAAGCGACCAGTCGTGTACCGTCCGGGGGTTTTTTACCCCGTGCAGATACTGGGCATCCCAGTCGGAGGGCATGATGCAGGGGAATTCCAAGCAGAGGCCGCCGATTACGTACGGGTAGGGGTAGTTGTAGATCAGGTTGGCCATCCAGCGGTCGTGCGGGATGTACTTGCGAAACCGGCTGCGTCCGTCCGGTTCGAGGACCAGCTTGCGGGGCAGGTCCGGATCCCCTTCGTCGAGAACCAGGAATACCGACGAGTCGATCTGAAGGAACCGGCCGTTCGGCGTGGTGCGGTTGAAAATCAAGTCGAAGAAGCGGGGGCTTACCGAATTCATCGAATCACAGCAGGGCATTCGGTACGCCACCGGGCCAGGACCTGGGATGCGGCTGAGCAGATCGATGCAGCCGTCGTAGCTGCGCTTGGCCTCAAAGAGGTTGTGCCGCTGAAGTAGCGGGCATGGGTGCGTGAGGGTGTGCACCTCGATGCTACCCCCTTCCGCCATCCAGGCGGCTAACTGGGGGTCATATGGGTCCACGTTGTTCGTCAGGATGCTGAAGCCCGAACGGCCCTGATAGCGTTTGATTCGATCGATGAGCGGACGGAGGAACTGCTCGTACTTTCGGATGTCTCGCATGTCGTCGATCGAGAGGATCGCGACGGCATCGACGCCGGATTCACCCACCCACTGTGGGGTCGTAAGCCGCGCCGTAGTGCGGCTCACCCAGTACGGATCGATAGGTTCATCGAGATGAGCGAAGCGGTTTCCGTCCACTCGATCGGCCGCATGGACCACCGGCAAACCCGCCAGCCAGACCGTGCAACAGATCAGCGGGAGGTACCTTCTCATGGGACCTACTCCAATCGCATACCCGTGTTTTCCTATGCCCCCGCGCTACGGGTCGCTGTCCTCGTCAGGAGTCGCATCGATTCTAGTAAACCGGGCTCCGGGCAAGCGGACCGCCAGGCCGGCCAGTTCCAGGCGGGTCAGCGCACGCAGAATCTCCCCGGCCGGATGGCCAGATCGCACCACGAGCTCATCGACCGTCGACGGACCAGCGGACAGGGCTTCGAGAATGCGCCGGGCCGAACCGTCCAGTTGCCCACGCTGCGGTGTTCCGCCGGCACTGTTGCGGATTTCGCGGAGCCGCTGCAGGGCCGTTTCCCGGAGCACCTCATAGATGTCCAGGGCCGACTCAACCAGGTAGGCCCCCTCGCGGATTAGCTCGTGGCACCCGCGACTTACCTCGCTGTCCACGGGCCCCGGCAACGCAAACACGTCGCGCCCCTGGTCGAGAGCGTGCGAGACGGTAATCATCGCTCCGCTTCGCCGGCCGGCCTCCACGACAAACACCCCCAGACTCAGCCCGCTGATGATCCGGTTCCGCATCGGGAACAGACCGGCCTTCGGCTTCTGCGTCATCGGTGCCTCACTGATCAACGCGCCAGACCGGACGATAGCCTCGGAAAGTTCGAAATGTTCTGGGGGGTAAATGTCCGCCAGACCCGAAGCCAGGACGCCGATCGTCCTGCCACGCACGCGGAGAGCGGCTCGATGAGCGGCCCCGTCAATCCCCCTCGCCAGCCCGCTCACGATCGTGAAACCGAACTCGGCAAGCTGACCGACGATCCGGAAGGTCTGTTGGATCCCGTAGGCTGTTGCCAGGCGACTACCCACCACACCAACGGCGATCTCGTCGGTCGGTAGGAGAGTGCCTCGGACGAACAGCACAAGCGGCGGGGAAGGAATGGCACGAAGGAGGCGGGGGTACTCGGGATCGAACGCCCATACGAGCCGCGCGCCCAGGCGACGAGCCAGATGGAGCTCTCGTTCCAAGCGATCGTCCAGGCGCGGATCAAGGGCAGCACGGGCAACCAGAGGACCGATGCCCGGCACCTGGCGGAGCTCGCGCTCCGTCTGACGTAGGATCTCCCTCGGGCTTCCGAACCGTGCCAGCAGGCGACGAACGAGCACGCTGCCCAGGCCGTCTACCAGGAGCAGGCGAAGCAAGGCGAGCCGCTGGTCTTCGTCCCAACTCCTGCCTGCCTCGCAAAACCGTTCGATCGACCACTGATCGAGAGTCTGCGCACTCATGCCAGCCGCACCCCTTGGCTGCATCAACCAACAAAGGCTGCATCAACCAACAAAGCGAAGCACCACGGAGCACGGCTGCAGCTTAACCGTCGAACACAACCTGCGGTGGCGCCGCTGCAGGCGAAACCAGGAGCGGCAAAGCGGCTCCTTCCGTAGGCCTGCTCACAGCAGACCCGGCCAAACGCTGCTCCCGGAACCGTCCCCGAGACAGCCCTTTTCGTGCACACCGCCTACAGCGGCCCTCCTCAGCGCGACAGGCGAATCGCCTCGGCGGCAACCTCCTCTGGCACTTCCTCCACCACTCGAACCTCACCGATGCGCACGGGCAGGACAAGCCTCAATCGACCACCGATCGCTTTCTTATCCCGCCTCATCGCTTGCAGCACTCGGGTGATGTCCAAAGGGGGGAACTGCGCGGGGAGATCGAGTGCCCTGAGCAGAGAGGTCAGCCGCTCTCGTGTTTCGCGCGGCGTCAATCCGAGAAGCTCGGCCGTTCGCGCAGCGGCCACCATGCCGATCGCCACCGCTTCGCCGTGAAGGTAATCTTCGGTCAATGCCTCGATCGCATGGGCAAAAGTATGCCCCAGGTTCAGGATCGCCCGGTATCCAGTCTGCTCACGCTCGTCTGCCTGCACCACCTGCGCTTTGATCTCGCAGCATCTGGCGATCACGAGCGCGAGCGCCTCGGCATCTCGCTCAAGCAAGCCTGCAACCTTCTGTTCAACCGTACCGAAAAACTCCTCATCAAGGATGACTCCATACTTCACCACTTCCGCCAGGCCGGACCGGTACTCGCGGTGCGGAAGCGTCTTGAGGGTGGCCACGTCGATGTAGACCAGGGCCGGCTGGTAGAACGCACCGATGAGGTTCTTGACCACCAAGCCGTCCGGAGCTTCGAAGTTAACCGCCGTCTTGCCACCGACCGAAGCGTCGACCTGAGCCAACAGGGTGGTGGGCACCTGAACGAACGGCAGCCCGCGCGCAAACGTGGCCGCTACAAAACCTGCCAGATCGCCCACAACCCCGCCCCCTACGGCCACCACGACAGTGCGGCGGTCGGCACCAAGGCGATAGAGCCGCTCGTATAGCAAGTGTGCCTGCTCCAGGCGCTTGGCACGCTCGCCTGCAGGAACGCGTGCCAGCTCCGCGCGCAGCCCACAGGCCGCAACGGTGGATACGACCGACCGGCCGTATTGTTCGGCGGTGTTTTCGTCTGCGACCACGAGCGCACCCGTAGCTCCGGGCACCGTCTCCGTCAGGACCCTACCGAAGCTGGCAAGAATCCCGTGCCCGATGAGAATCCGATAGCTCCTGTCGCCCAGTTCCACGGGCACCGTAAGAACGTCTAGTTCGCGCGCACTCATTCATCCACCACCGGTTGTCTTCTCCGCTACCGAACCGCACGCCCGTCGCACAGTAGCGCAGCCCCATGCTGTGTCCCCGCCGCACCGAAGCTTGCCCCTGCGCGGGCAGGACCGGGCCTTTCAATCGGTTACACCTTCCGCACGGCTCGATGCCCGATTCGGCTCGACGCATTGTAGCCGCCTGTCCATTCTGCCGGTCCGCCGGCCGGATTCCTGAGCAGTGATGCCGGTCGACACGAGGTGCCATCGGCTGCTGTTCAGCGGTGCCGCTGACGCCCACCGTCCATGCGGAAGCCCATTCGCAGAACTGCGCTCTCGTTCGTTGGGGCAGGCGGTCGCGCGAGCATGCCATCGTAAGGGAGGTCTGCGTTGGCAATGGAGAAGCCTCTCCCGCGCCTCACGGCGGTCTTCCAGCGAATTGAGCGACGAAGGAGGAGGCGCTGCTCAGACGGCGATGCGGACGCCGGCCACGTCCTGCGTGGCAATATCGCCTAGGCTGTTAGGATGAGGCTTTTCTGAGCAATCTGTTAGGCGGTACGAGATGCGGCGTGTTCTGTTCTGGGCAACAACCGGCCTGCTTCTTGCGGGGGCCGCGTACCTGCTGATGCTAACGCAGCGCGCGGTACCACCGGAAACCGTTCAGGTGCAACGCAAGCCGATCGAGGAGACGCTGGAAGCACGCGGTCGCACCTCGCTACGCCAGACGTTTGTTGTGACGGCCCCCTTATCCGGGGTGTTCGTGCCGGAACCACATCGGGAAGGGGAACGCGTTCACGACGGCGCCCCCCTTGGCGAGATAGACCGCCTGCGCTACGAACTCGAGCGCGAAGTGGCCCAGGCGGAGCTGCAAAGGGTCGAAGCTGCGCTGGCAGAAACTCGAGACACGGCTCCGGAAGAGCTGCTCGTAAGCCAGGCCGAACGGACCGTAGAGTCGCTGGACCACACCGTAGAAGCAGCGGAAGCGCAGACCGACTCGGCGCGATCGCGGTTCGCTTACCAGCGCGACTACCTTCAGCGGATCCAGAACCTGTTCGAGCGACAGGCGGCGAGCGAAGACGAGCTGCATCGCGCTCAGGTGGACGCCACGGACGCTCAGGTGGAGCTTCGCCAGGCGGAGGTGATCGAGCGTGCGCTAACGTCGCTCCGTGACGCGGTGGCACTTTTGCCCCCCACGATCCAACGTCTGATTGATCGCCGCCTCTTGCACCTGCGGGTCCTGGAAGCGGAGCGGCTCGCCGCGCGTAAGCGGCTTGAACTTGCCGAGCTCAACCTGCGCCGCAGCAAAGTCGCGGCCCCCGTATCCGGTGTCCTTCTCGAGTTCCCGATCAAGACCGCCCGCACCGTGGTTGCCGGGCAGGTGGTGGCAGTGCTCGGCCGCCCCGGCGATCTTGAAGCTCGCGTCGATGTGCTGAGCTCCGACGCCGTGCAGTTGACGCCCGGCACGCGGGCCCGCTTGGCCTGGCGTGCCGGGATGGAACCGTTCGGGACGGCTGTTGTCGACCGCGTCGAACCGGAAGCGTTCACGAAACGGAGCGCCCTTGGTGTCGAACAGCAGCGAGTCTGGGTGCACCTGCGCTACGATGCCGCCACGCTCGAGCAATTAACCAAGCTCCCGGCCGCCTTGCCAGTGGGTTACGAACTGTGGGTGACCTTCATTCTGCGTCGGCATGACAACAGCCTTGTTGTCCCCCGCACGGCCGCCTATCAGGATGTCGACGGCCGGTGGAAAGTACAGGTGGTTGTGGGCGGGGAAGTGCGCGAACGCACCATCCGGGTGGGGATCGTGACTGCTCGCGAAGTGGAAGTCCTCGATGGGTTGACCGAGAGCGACCGCGTCGTCCGTGTACCCGAGCTGTGACCGAAATGACCCAGGGTGCCCCCTCAAACGCGAACCCGAACCGATGTCCACAACAGTCGCCGGCAGGTCGTGAACCCCTGCTCACCCTTCGTAGGGTCAGCCGCAGGTTCATGCTGGGCGGAGCGTCCGTCCACGCACTTCGGAATGTGTCGCTGCAGATTCCCCGTGGCGAGATCGTCGGCATCGTCGGACCGAGCGGCTCCGGCAAAACAACCCTGTTGAACATCATCGGTGGCCTTGATCGACCCGACAGCGGCGAAGTGTTCTTCAAAGACCAGGACCTTTGCCGCCTTTCGGATCGAGAGCTGGTTGCGTACCGGCGGCGTCACGTAGGGTTTGTGTTCCAGTTCTTCAACCTGATCCAAACGCTGACAGCCCTGGAAAACGTGCAGCTCGCTGCCGATCTCGTCGATGATCCCCTGGACCCATCACTGGTGCTGGCAAAGGTGGCCCTCAAAGAGCGGATGCACCACTTTCCGGCGCAGCTTTCCGGGGGTGAGCAACAGCGGGTCGCGATCGCACGTGCTCTGGCTAAGAACCCCGCGCTCCTCCTCTGCGACGAACCGACCGGCGCCCTCGATTTCGAGACCGCCAAGCACGTGCTCAGCTTCATCGAACAGCTCCCCGGCTCGTTCGGTACCACGGTCATCATCGTGACCCACAACCAGGCGATTTCTGCGATGTGCCACCGCGTTTTTCGACTCCGTTCTGGCGAGATCGTGGAAGAAAAAGTCAACCCCTCGCCCGTGCCCGCACAGAGCCTCGAATGGTGAACCCCCTCTGGTCCTGGACGACGCAGCATTGCCGACCATCCCCGGAGAGGAGCTCCGGCATGGGGGCCAACCTAATAGGCCGCTGGTCGTCACTGGCGGCGCCGGCTAAAGGCGATTCGCCCCCCGCTGCAAAGTGCCCCTTTCCCTGGCCATGGCCGGTCGGAATCCAGGCAAGCGCCCCCGCCGATCAACCCTCGAGGGCCTCCTCATCGGTAATGCCGTTGGCTGCCAGGAATTCCCGCGCCCAGCGGTAGCTGGCGAGCAGCCCTTGGGTCGGGCGGCCCAGGATGCGATAGGCCAGATAGAGCGCTTCGACCGAAGCCAGCCCACCCGGAGGATCCTGGAACAGGCGGGACTCGCGCGGATAGGCCGTTCGATAGCCGCGCAGGGACCGCGGCGGTACGCCGGCGAAGTCCCGCTCCATCCGCTGGGCATATCGCCAGGTGGCGTCCAGGAGAAGAATCCCCTTCTCCGCGTCCGCAGCAGATAGCTCCGGCCCGTCCACCGAGAGCCGGATATAGAGACTCAAGTCCACCGGCAATTGCATGCCTGGTCGGTAACGGACGAACCAGAGGTCGGAGCGCGCCCGGAGGGGTGTCAGTGTGCATTTTCGGCGATTCTCCCTGGGATGCACAACGACAATGGTCCTGGGGTAGTCGGAAGACGGAAGAGCCAACCCTGAACTGACCTCGGTCTGGGACGACCCCATATGCTCGCCCGGTTTGCCCTCAGAGCGCGCCACATCCTGCCCCGGCACGGTTATCGTTCCTGATCGACATCTAATTTTACGCAAGCTTGGACGTACCCCCCCACGCGCCGCGCGAGAAAGCCGGACCGCGCATGGGGGCCGGGCGAGGTACGGGGCTGGCCGGAGGAGCCAACCGCGACCGGGGGACCCGTCTGGGTGCGGGACCGCTCGGGGGCGCAAGACTGGCTTGGTTGCCGGTTCAGGCGAGCTCTGGTCACCTCGGCGTCCACAATTCGTGGTGGACTACCCTGGGAGCGGTTTTGCCCGCCCACGCTTTGGCAGGGACCCGGGAACGACCGACGGTCTCACTGCCTCCCCGCACGAGGACGTATGCCCACGCAGCGGCGGTCAAGTCCGTCGGCTTTCGCAATCGCGGCAAGTCAAGCCGATGCACGCGCTCAGCTTTGCTGATCGTGTCTCTTCGAAGTTACGCGTTTTCCGTCTGCACCTTTTGTACGATTTCGTCCGTCCAGTGGGTGTTGGGATAGCGTAGGGGGTACACACCGTCTTTCAACTCCGTCCCAAGGGTGGCCAGACCGTGGTTCAAGATCTGCCACGCGTTCGGGTCGATTTGCTGAAATTGCCAGCGGATGATTTCCTGGTTGTCGGTGAAGTAGGCGGCCGGCATGGCGCCGACTTGAAACGCCATGAGAGACGGGTGCGGCGGCGGCCAACTGCCGCCCGGCTCCGGCGGTGGCGCGGCCTCATCCGATGGGGAGAAGTAGATGATCACCGGAAGTTGTGCCCCGACGTCGGGGGGATTGGGCAGCTTCTGCAACGCCATCTCCTGCACGCAAATCGCGGGGAGCCATAACTCGGGGGTGCGACTGAAATCTGCGTAAAAGGCCACCGTGTACGGGTTGTTCTTGATGACGACGCCAGGGGCGACGTCCCCTT
>Ga0256839_1000620_pt1 | contig 45469 bp, 39 predicted proteins | sample 354166metaG_FD_185968 | JGI IMG/M metagenome (GOLD analysis project Ga0256839, IMG submission 185968) | Hydrothermal vent microbial communities from Mid Atlantic Ridge, Atlantic Ocean - 354-166 | ecosystem: Environmental > Aquatic > Marine > Hydrothermal vents | place: Atlantic Ocean: Mid...
GGAAGGGAGCAACGGTAGCAGTGGGTTCGGGTGCCGAGGTGTAGCTGGTGTGGGTCGCCTCCAGATGATTTTTAATTTTAGATGTACTTAGTCATCCATTTTTATTCTGAATTTACGTAAAAGCCTAAAGCAGATGAGACAGTAGGTGACTACCAATTCATTAATAAATATGGTACTATTGTCCTATGAAACAAGTATTTACCGCAGAAAATAGGCTCAATGTTTACCACATTAAAAATCTATTAGAAACAAAAGGCATCGAGTCGATTGTTAAAAATGATGGCTTAACGTCTGTGATTGGTGATATTCCGCTAGACAACGCTTGGCCAGAAGTTTGGATTACTGATCCTGATATGGAAGCTTACGCTAAAGAAGTTATCGAGCACTCTAAAAATTCTGAAGTCGCGGGTGAAGATTGGGTTTGTGATCATTGTGGTGAAAAACATTCTGCTCAATTTTTAGATTGCTGGAATTGTCAGTCGAGTAAAGCTTTTTAATTTCTTGATAGTGTTTAGTATCCTGATTAATTCCTATATCATTGCCGCATGAGTTACCAAGTCCTTGCCAGAAAATGGCGTCCGCAAAATTTTAAAGAAATGGTTGGCCAAGAACATGTCTTGCGCGCATTAATCAATGCGCTGGATAATGATCGCTTGCATCACGCCTATCTTTTTACGGGCACCCGAGGCGTTGGTAAAACCACCATTGCCCGCATTTTAGCCAAATGCTTAAATTGCGAAACGGGTGTGAGCTCAGAACCTTGTGGAACATGTAATAGCTGCAAAGAAATTGTCGCAGGCAACTTTGTTGATTTAATTGAGGTGGATGCGGCTTCCCGTACCAAAGTTGAAGATACCCGTGAACTTCTTGATAATGTGCAATACGCACCGACACGTGGGCGCTATAAAGTTTATTTGATTGATGAAGTTCACATGCTTACTGGGCATAGTTTTAATGCCTTATTAAAAACCTTGGAAGAACCCCCACCGCATGTAAAGTTTTTGTTTGCAACTACGGATCCACAAAAACTCCCTGTGACAATCCTTTCTCGTTGTTTACAGTTTAATCTAAAACGAATGCCAATTGATTTGATTGAAGGGCATTTGGATATGATTCTTAAAGAAGAAGAGTTTCCTTTTGAAGAAAAATCTTTACGCTTAATCTCACGCGCTGCAGATGGCAGTATGCGGGATGCTTTAAGTCTTTTAGATCAGTCTATTGCGTTTGGTGGTGATGCTTTAAAAGAAGCAGATGTGCGTGACATGCTAGGCAGTATTTCGCACGAGCCGTTACTTGATTTACTTTATTCTATCGTACAAGCTGATGGTAAAAAAATTCTCCAGCAAGTTGAAGAGCTATCAGGGGTAACACCAGATTTTGAAGCAGCTACTGATGCTTTGATTGCTTTGTTGCACCAAATTGCGGTACAACAAGTTGTGCCAGATGCACAACAAGATGACGATAATGTTACTGCATTTTCAAAACAAATCAGTAAAGAAGATGTGCAGTTATTTTATCAAATTGCACTACACGGCCGACGTGACCTACCCTTATCGCCTGATCCGCGTAGTGGGTTTGAAATGCTATTGCTGCGTATGTTATCTTTTCAGCCACTTCGTGAAGGAATGCAGCTTGCGCCAGCGGCATTAGAATCATCGCAACAAAAGGCAGAATCAGATGTAGAACATACTGAACCTGCGAAAAATCACCAAGAGCCGAAAAAAAAAACGCTAAATAATAATTCGCAAGACAGAGATGTGCTAGAAATAAAGCGCCACAGCTTAAAAGACGTAAATCCGCAGGCCCCGGTAGTAAAAAAAACATCTATAAAGCAAGTTCCAGTGCCAGGTAATGAAATACCCCCTTGGGAAAATTTACCTGAAGAGCTAAGTCCGCCTAAAGAACAAGAGATTTCTCAAGTTGCTGAGCTAAGTGCAGAACATGAACAGCCAGTATTAGCTGATGATCTTGTGCTTGATGTGTTAAATGAGGGCAGTAAGGCTAATCTAGCATGGCATGATGTTACTCCAAAATTATCATTGGGTGGGCGTGCAGCAGAGATTGTTAAACATTGTTTGTTAGCTGATAATACGGAGGGTGTAGATAATAAAACACGGGTAATGTCTTTAAATCTTGATGCTTCAAATGCTACCTTATTGTCAGCATCCGTTGAAGCAGAGATTAGAAACGCGTTAAATGATTTCTATAAACAGACAGTTAAACTGGCTTTAACCGTTACTGGTACGGACGGGTCGCCTTCAACTAAGTCCTCATCAACAGGTGAGCAAGAGGAAGTGCCAACAGAAACACCAGCACAACGTACTGCTAGAAATATTGCTGAAGTTCAAATTCAAGCAGAAAAAAATATAGCATTGGACCCGTTTGTGATAGAACTACAAAACAGGTTTGGCGCACAAATAGTTCCAAATTCTATTAAAGCAATAAAAAATCGAAGTAATTCAAACTCAACCAAAAAAGGAAAAGAAAATGTTTAAAGGTGGTGGCTTAGGCAACATGATGAAGCAAGCGCAAAAAATGCAAGAAGACATGCAAAAAGCGCAAGCAGAAATCGCATCAATGGAATCAAGTGGTGAAGCAGGTGGCGGTTTGGTCTCTGTTACTATAAACGGCGCACATGAATGTAAACGCGTTAAAATAGATGCTAGTTTATTGGAAGATGATGACAAAGAAATGTTAGAGGATTTGGTAGCAGCGGCATTTAATGATGCTGCTCATAAAATGGCAGAGACCAGTAAAGAGCGCATGTCGGGCGTAACAGAAGGCATGAGTTTACCACCCGGAATGAAACTGCCCTTTTAGCGCGCGTCCCATTGATGTTTTACAAATGCTGAACTAGATTATGTCGGTGTCTTTTTGCCGATGTGTCGGCTACTAAATTTACTCCGCATGAAGTGCTTGAGAAATTCCTTTTTTCTCTATTCGTACGTGTAATATCTCATTTTGAAACATAATTCATCGGACTAACCAGAAGTCCCTTGAGAACGCAGACCATTTTTCCTATGCCAGAATCCTCACTCTTAAATGAACTCGTTAGCTCGCTAAAATGCCTGCCAAGTGTCGGTGCGCGTACGGCGCAGCGGATGGCGTTTCATTTATTAGAGCATGATCGAGAGAAAGGCTTAAAGTTGGCAGAGGCAATGCGTGCTGCGCTGGAAAATATTGGACAGTGCCAGCAATGCCGGACGTTGACAGAACACGATATTTGCCGTATTTGTGCGGATAAAAGTCGTAACCCTGATACCTTATGCGTAGTTGAAAGTCCTACGGATGTGATGGCAGTAGAGCAATCAACGGCTTATCGTGGTTATTACTTTGTGCTGATGGGGAAACTCTCACCGCTTGATGGCATTGGCCCTGAAGAACTGGGTCTAGACCTATTAGAAATTCAACTAGAAAATGAAAGCTTAAAAGAACTGATTTTAGCCACAAACCCCACCGTTGAGGGAGAAGTAACGGCTCACTATATTAGCGAATTAGCCAAAAAGTACAATGTACAAACGACTCGAATTGCGCATGGGGTACCTGTGGGTGGTGAGCTGGACTATGTTGATAGCAGTACACTGTCGCATGCCTTTGATGGGCGTAGGAATTATTAGTAAATTTGGTCTTTCATTTATAGACACTGCTATCAAATAATATTAGTGGTAAAGTAGATTGATTTCAAAAAACTCATTAAAAGCTAGTATTAAAGTTTAAATAGGGCGTTACTTTTCCAAGCTTTTTATCAAGCCCTTTAGCAACACCAAAATTAACAGGGATCGTGAATCGATAACCAAGTTTGAGTTCACCTCTAAGTTCTGCACCGAGTGCATGCATATAGTCTTGACTTTTGTTGTTCCATACTTTTCCTGTTTCTGCAAACAAGTTAATGCCAAATCTACCCAAACCAACCGGAGGGGTAGAAGCTGTTTTATTAATAGCGCCTAGTGGAATTTGCCACGTAAGGGTTGCAGTATGTAGTTTGGTTCCAGTAAAAGCATTGTTAGCATAACCGCGTAATTGAAAGCTTCTACGGTTTAAGGCAATGTGTTGAGTGCTGGGATTTGCAATACCTGTAGCGCTTCCCCCTAAGGTTAATATGGCAGGATTCTCTCCGCCTTTGCTGATGGCTAGGGTGTTTTTTAGTGCCAGCGTGGTTTTTCCTATTGCGATATATTCCCCCCATTGGAACTGCCCTACGAGACCTGTGATGTCTTTATTTTTTCTAAAGGCATCATAAGTTTCCAGCGAAAAACTTAAGGTGCGACCATCATTTAAGCCGAGTTTTTCTGTGAATAAGGCAGCAGAGCTATAACGAAAATTTAAACCAATTAGACTGTGTCGCGTATTTTTTAGCACCTTATCGTCAGAGTCTTTAAGTTTGCTGAGGCGTTGTTTGTGAATATCAGCCAGCCCCAGCCCGACGCTAAAACCTGCGCCAATAAGGTCGATGTTGTGCTGTGCTTCAAGGGTGTTTATAGTGCTTAGGCTATATTCTTTGAGTTGAGTGTGATCTTTATCATGATAGTTATGTTCTTCAATAGCGCGGCTACTACTAAAAGCAATTTTATTATCATAAATATAGCGGAAGGCATGGGTGGTTGTTTTTAAATCTGGTGCATACGCAAGGCCTGCATTCCACGCATGCTTGTATAAAATATCTTGGCCGCTTAGACCTAAACCTATTTCTTTGTGGGCGCCAGTGTTCAAGTAAATAGGAAATCTGCCTGTTGGCACTAATGTTGATTTAAGTGCGGAGTAAGGCTTTAGCCTTGCCGATACTTTTTTAGGAAGGGAAAAGGCCAGTTGCTTGGGTTTAGTGATGGGCTTTAGCGATACCTTAGCCTTTTTACGGATATTAATTTTTTGTTGTTGCGCCGTGATCTTAAACAACGATGGGCCGCTTGGCGTTGTACCAATAAAGTAGAGTATCTGGTTGCTTGAATCCAAAACTGGGCTTTCAACTAAGCCTTGGAAGTGTGATAACTGCTGGTGCATTTTTGTTGATTTGTTGAGTTTATAAACTTCAGTCGCGCTACTGTTAGTCGCTTGAGCGGTATAAATAATACTTCGGTCGTTATCGGTATAACGGGCTGAAGATTTGACGGTCGTATCATTAGCGATCGTTTTCCACGATTGATCGTCTAGATTAAACTCTTGGATGGCAAAGCTATTATTGTTGCCTATTTTTCGTGTAATGAGAACATGTGTGTTATCTTTTGACCCGTCTACAGAGATCCAGCTGAGTTTGTCGCCAGAAAACCCTTTATATAACGTGCGTAGGTGCTTACCGTTTTTGTTAAGTAATTCGAGAGATGAAAAAGAGCCATGCTTTTTAACAGCGACTATGCGCTCACCACCCGCCATCCATGTGGCATTGTAGTAACGCGCACAATGTGTAATACGTTTGAGTTGTTTGTTTTTAGGTTTTAAAACATACAAGTCAGAAAATATTTTTGAGGGCGAGCAGGCACTTGTTTGCCTAACTAAAATGCCTGATGTGGCATGGCTATCTAGAAGTGATCCACCTTGTATCTTCCCTAAGTCTCTTTTAAAACCGTTTGTGTTTTGCTCGATGATTCTGGGGTGTTTAACACGGTCATTTTGGATGTAATAAAGTTTGCCATTGAGGCTTAGTGGGCTACTGATAAAAGCACTATGAGTGAGTATTTTTTGCTGAGGTTTACTGGTGTTGTTATTAACACTTTTCAGTTTGTTTTGATTAAGCTTGGCAGGTGCAAGACGTTGCTTTAACCACTGGATATATTCACGCCAAAGTACGGTAAGTGGTTTGCTTGTCGCTGGAACGGTATTACTCACAATCCTGAAAGGAATATTATTGTCACTATAGCTGTCTACCATCGCTTTAATGCTGTCACGTCCGTAGTTTTCCTCTAAAAACAAAAAGAAGTAACTGCCGTATAAATAATCACTGCCATAGGGCCAGTGCGTAGCCCCTGCGTTAATACTGGCGAATGAACGTACTCCTTTTCGTACTTCATTTGCCATTAAGTTCTCATAGTTTGGCGAAGCGGTGCGGGTATTTTTAATATAGGTGGTTTCAAGATAGGTGGCTAGTCCTTCAATAATCCAACTGGGCTGAAAACTGTGTGGAGAAAATAGATTACTTTTACCAAATACACGGCTCAGTGTTTTCTGTATTCCTTTTACCTGATTTAAGTGGAAAATATGTACTAACTCATGAAGAATCACATTCTCATACCAATCGGTGGATGAGAGTAAAGTGCCAGAACTTGGGGGCATGGTATTAATTAATGTGGCATCACGCGGTGCAATCAGGGCAAAGCCATTGCTGTAGTCAAAGGTATTGGCTAAACCGATATAAATTTTACCTTCTGGCGCTGTTTTAAAGAACTGACTCAACACGGTATAACTTGCTTCTGCAATTTTAAGGCTATGCTGAGCAATGGCTAAGTCGTCCTTATCGTGAAGGATGTGGAAGTGTTTGGACTCTAAGTCATACCAATTCGAATGAGGTGCCGTATAGGTAGGAGTGATTTCAGCATGCGCACCTTGAAAAGATGTTAAGCCAGAAAAGGCAAACAGAAACAGAAATATAAATAATGAGTGGTTGATCGAATATTTAGAAGGTGATTTCACAGTTATCCGTTAGGTAATCAAGAGGATTTAATTTTAGGAGAGTTTCATTCAAGAGTATAGTGAAAGAATAAATTAGGTTAAAATCAAAGACTTTCTTGTTAACTGTATCGAGTTGTTAAAATGACTGACTGCTTATTTTGTAAAATTATAAAAGGTGATATTCCTTCTGAAAATATTTATGAGAATGGTTCTGTCTATGCGTTTAAAGACATTAATGCCGCCGCACCTCATCATTATTTGATTATTCCTAAGCAGCATATTGCAATGATTAATGATCTACAAACATCTGATGCAAGTGTCATGGGGGAGCTTTTTCTTGCCGCAAAAAATATTGCAACGCAGCAAGGTTTTGCTGAAGAAGGCTATCGTACCGTTATGAATTGTGGTGAGGCGGCAGGGCAAACGGTGTTTCATCTACATCTGCATCTATTAGCTGGGCGTGACTTAAGTTGGCCTCCTGGTTAGGCAAGATATGAATCAAAGTGCATTCACCTGAAATTTGATTTAAACTGCATTTAATAATACAAGGGGAGATAATAAAATGCGTAAAATTTTCATCATGTTAGCTATAATCGTTTCATTCTTAAGTGCTTGTTCATCAGCTGGTATCAAGGGTTTGGTAGAACCGCCTAAAGTACAGGTGCATAAGCTTGAGATGGGTAGTTTAAATTTAAGCGGTGGCTCAGCAACCATTATTTTAAATATCCAAAACCCGAATAAGTTTCCTATCCCACTGGCTGGTTTTGACTATGGTTTGAGCCTTAACGGTGTGCAAGTTGCAAAAGGCGATAAGGAGCATAAAGTCACGATTAAATCGGGTGAGACTCAAAAAGTATCTGTTCCTATTAAATTAAGCTTTAGCAATATGTTAAATATGATTCCTGGCTTATTGCGTAGCCGTGAGTTGGATTATTCTTTAGATGGTTCTGTGCATTTACCGTGGTTTAATATTCCATTCCAACGTGCCGGAAAAACAGCACTTCGTTAATATGAGTACCCTATATTTATGAGTATCAAGTCAGATAAATGGATACGCCGCATGGCGCAAGAGCAGGGCATGATCGAGCCGTTTGAGGCAGGTCAAGTACGCGAGGAAGACGGAAATCGTATCGTCTCATACGGCACATCTAGCTATGGTTATGACGTGCGCTGTGCGGATGAGTTTAAAATTTTTACTAATATCAACTCTGCCATTGTTGACCCCAAGTCTTTTGATGAAGATAGCTTTGTCGATATTCAGTCAGATGTTTGTATTATCCCGCCCAATTCGTTTGCTTTAGCACGCACGGTAGAATACTTTCGTATTCCTCGCAGTGTATTGACGATTTGTTTGGGTAAATCAACTTATGCGCGCTGTGGTATTATTGTTAACGTTACGCCACTAGAGCCTGAGTGGGAAGGGCATGTGACCTTAGAATTTTCAAACACAACCCCATTACCTGCAAAAATTTACGCCAACGAAGGTATTGCACAGATGTTATTTTTTGAGTCGGATGAAGTTTGCGAAACCTCATATAAAGATCGTGGCGGAAAGTATCAAGGTCAGCGTGGTGTAACCTTGCCGTCTACATAAGGAGAAACTGATAGGTCCAATTATTTTAAGCTTGCTAAAGCTGCAGATGTTTTCCACGAAAATCGACGTAATAGAATAATTATTACGTCTCACTTAGTGAAATAGCGACAGTTTTCTCTATGCTTGATTTTAATCGACTTAATCAGACTCTCCTTAACTTAACTTATTTACAACGGACTCACAATGAATTCAGAAAAAGTAATATTTGCCTTTTTTATCGTACTTGCCTTAACCTTAAATTTTGGTTTTTTTATCGGTGGCATGGATGATATTAATCATCACAATATCTATGAACTGTATGCGGCGATTGTGGTGAGTTTGATCTCCACCGTTTTAAAAGTAGGGGATAGAACACATCTAGGTGCGGTTTTTTTGGCGACTAGTTTGGTGGCTGATTTACAACTTATCGCGGCTGCGGTTGTATGGGGTATGACAGAGCATATTGCTGGTGAAGCATTAAGTGGGAATTCGTTGGCTACGGTTGTTTCTTTATCGGGCGGTGCTTTATTGGCTAATATCATCTCAGTTGTTTTATTGGTCTCTGAAACCATTTCGGTACGACGATAATCTGCTGATAGTTTTTACTGGCTAAGCGCATACACAACGATGTCAAATTTATTTTATATATTATTTAGGCGACTACGCTCACCATTGATCGTTCTGATTATAGTGTATGCCATTTCAATTCTTGGTTTTGTCCTTATTCCGGGAATAGATGATCAGGGAAACCCATGGAAAATGTCTTTTTTTCATGCCTTTTATTTTGTAAGCTTTATGGCAACCACGATTGGCTTTGGGGAAATTCCTTATGCCTTTAGCGATGCTCAACGGTATTGGGCGTTGATAACTATGTACGCAACGGTGGTGTCATGGTTATACGGCATTGGTATGATGCTCAGCATATTTCAAGACCGCGTCTTTCGGCAGCAAATGCAAACAAATAGCTTTATCCGTCATGTTAAAAATATTCGTGAACCGTTTTATATTATCTGTGGTTACGGTGATACTGGGGCGCAATTAACTCGTTCTTTATCTCGTGAAGGTATCTTGTCTGTTGTTATTGATGTCAGTGAGGAGCGTATAAGTGACTTAGAGGCGGACGATTTTAAAATGACCCCCTTGGGTTTGTGTGCTGATGGCTCACAATCTGAAGTGTTAGAAATGGCAGGAATAAAACATCCATGGTGTAAAGGTATTGTTACGCTTGCGAATGAAGACTCGGTCAATTTAACCGTAGCCATCGTAGCACAGCTATTAAACCCCGATTTGCGACTTATCGCACGTGCTGAAACTCCTGAGGCTGAAGCAAATATTCTTTCATTTGGTGCGAACGAAGTTATAAACCCTTTTGAAACATTTGCTTCACGTCTTGCTTTAGCACTGCGTTCTCCTAGCTTATTTTGTTTATATGATTGGATGACAGGCGTTTCCGGTCAAAAAATCTGTGAACCTCCTGAAGCCAAACAAGGCATTTGGATTATTTGTGGTTTTGGGCGTTTTGGGCGTTCATTGTATGAACATCTTGATGATGAAGGTGTTCCGTTACGTGTGATTGAATCTAATCGTAAGGTAAGAGACCTGCCTTCAGGTTCAGTTATCGGTAGGCCGACTGAAGCCAGTACGTTGACTAAGGCTGGTATTGAAGATGCTGTAGGGATTATTGCAGGCACTGATGTTGATGCGAATAACCTCTCTATTTTAATGACAGCAGAAGAGCTAAACCCAGATGTTTTTCGTGTGGCGCGACAAAATAAAGAAAATAATTCGCATCTATTTCAGGCTGCAAATTTAGATATGCTAATGCAGCGCGGTAATGTAATTTCTAATACTATTTTTGCGTTTATACGAACCCCGATGCTAGGTGATTTTTTGAGAATAGTGTCGCGCTTTAATAATGACAAGTCGAATGAGCTTGTGAGCCGTATTGTAGGTGTTGTTGATGATGAAATTCCCGAACTTTGGGAGTTAGCTATCAACCAGTATAATACACCGGCACTCTATAAAATGATTCAAACACATCAAATTCTGGTTGAGGATATTTTGTACGGTGATCAGCTTAATAAGGACGATGCAAAAAGTGAATACACGTCAACTTTACCCTTATTTTTACGAAGAGGGGAAGGTAATGTGTTGTTACCGGAAAATAACCGAATTATTCGTGAAAATGATCGTTTTCTAATGTGCGGAACCTATGATGCTCGACAACGCATGATGCGAGTGGTTAAAAATATCAACTTGCTTGAGTCTGTGTTATTGGGCGAAGATTTGCCTGCAGGTTGGTTATTGAGAAAGTTTAGGCAAAGAGATGATGAGTTGCCTCTGTTAAATAAAAAACGGAAAAAATTAAAAAAAGAGCCTTTTCAAGAAGAAAAGTAGTTATTTGAGGTTGCTGTATTCCCGGCGTGCGGGGTAGTTTTTTCTTAAGGAATCAAAATATGTTCCGTCTTGTAAAGTCTCGTCTTTGAGTGATTTTTTTAAATCCTTATCATCTTGTTGGATGTTATAAGCTTGAAGAATACTTGCGCGGCTATCAATATCCGTAGAAAGTTGGATTATTGTTCTTGGGTTGTGTGAAAAATCCACTTGTTTAGCAGACCAACTTGGTTTTTTACTTAAAAAGTCACACACCGCTTTGTAAATCATTTCGGTGCCGCGAATCTTGCCATCAATGCTGTAACCCGCAATGTGTGGTGTTCCTATAAAAGTGTAAGGTAGCAACGTTAGATCTATAGTAGGTTCGTTTTCCCAGACATCTAAAATTAAACTTATGTCGTTTTTTGATTTGATGCGATTGCGTAAAGCAGGCTCTTTAACCACTTCCCCGCGTGATGCGTTGATAAACAAAGTGTCTGCTTTTATTGTATCAATACGGTGTTGGTTTAATAAGCGGTAAGTTGGATGTTGTCCGTCATAAGATAAAGGTGTGTGTAACGTAACGATGTCGCAGACTAACGCTTCTTCAATGGGTGAATAATCATAGCGCGTTGGCTCGTCTGCTTCTAAAGGAGGGTCGTTAATGACGCAACGTATGCCGATATCTTCGCACAAACGCTTAACCCGTGAGCCCACATTGCCACAGCCAATAATCCCAATACTTAAACGGCTTAAATCTTTGTTATTTTGTAATGACCATAAACTAATACCAGCCATTACATATTCGGCGGCAGATATTGCATTGCTGCCTGGGGCGCGAGTAAAGCCAATATTGTTTTTTTGCAAGTAATCTAAGTCGATATGATTAAAGCCTGCGGTCGCAGACGCGACGAATTTCACGGCTGTGTTTTGTAATAAATATTGATTTACTTGTGTTACGGAGCGAACTAATAAAATATCTGTGGTCTGTAAACTATGCGATGATAATGTACGACCATTAACGGTGGTGACTTTCCCTAATGTGCTAAAAGCTTCTTTGACGTAGGGGATGTTTTCATCAGCGGTTATATTCATGTGTTTAGAGTATGAGCGAATTTTTTTTTTTCAAGTTATAAAAAACCGAAAACTTCTGACTAATTTCAAACTTATTAAGGATATAGACAGGGATGAGTGGTATAATAGATCGGATATATGGCTGAATCTATGTTTGGCTCAAGAAAATATTGTATTGGTCACCTAGGGCTAGTTGACTAACCAAGAGAAATATAAGTGGCAACGTTTGATCAGGCCTCTTAAAGAATTAAAAATGAGAATAGAAATGGGTTTATTAAGTTTACCGCGCGCGTTTAAAAAGAATATTGTAGTCGTGTTTAGCAGTGTGGCGTTATTTACAAGCATGTCAGCTTTTGCTGAAGATTCGGCACAAATTAATTTACGTGATGTTGAAATCCCTACCTTGATTGAGACTGTGTCTCGTATTACGGGTAAAAGTTTTGTGGTTGACCCGCGTGTTAAAGGGCGTGTTACTGTTATCACCAGCAGTGATGTAGATAAGGATGAGCTTTATGAAACTTTTTTATCTATTTTGCAGGTTCATGGTTTTTCAGCTGTACCCTCAGGTGCAAACTTAATTAAAATTGTTCCGTCTAATCAGGCAAAGCAGCAACCTGTACCTGTGGTGGGTGATGATGAGTATTATCCTCAAAAGCCAAGAAAGTCCAGTGGCAAAAAAGGTGGCTCTGATGATCTTTATCAGGCTGTACAAGTGTTATTAGGCAAAGGTAATAATGCGAGAAGATTAAAACCTAAAATAAAGCGTAATGCGGATGAGTTAATCACTCGGGTGATTCGGGTCGAACACGTACCTGCTGCAATGTTAGTGCCAATTTTGCGTCCTTTAGTGCCAAGTACTGGACAGTTGCAGGCGTATGGTCCGAGTAATACTATCGTTATTTCAGATCGCGCAGCTAATATCGACCGCCTGCTTAAAATTATAAGAAAGATGGATCGCGCGGATGATGAAGAGCTAGAGGTTATACCACTTCGTTACGCCTCCGCTAAAAAATTGGCGCAAACGATTCAAGTATTACAAAAGTCATCCATTAAGGGGGCTTCTTCTAAAAACAGAGTAGCGGCGGATGAGCGCACTAATAGTTTATTGTTGAGTGGTGATAAATCATCTCGTCAACAAGTTCGTAAAATTATAAAAAAGCTGGATACACCTCAGCCGATAGAAGAAAAAACCAAGGTTGTTTATTTGCGTTACGCAAAAGCAGAAGACTTGGTGAAAGTACTGACTGGCTTTTCTAAAACACAAAAATCTAATAAGCCTACTCGTAAAGGGGCGGCAGGCACACAAAAAGCCAATATTGATATTCAGGCTGACCCTGCTACAAACTCGCTGATTATTACTGCCGATCCTGATATACAAAAAAACTTAGAAAAAGTTATACGCCGTTTAGATGTACGTCGTGCACAAGTTTTAGTAGAAGCGATCATTGCTGAGGTTTCTTCTGGTCTATCTAAAAATTTAGGCTTACAGTTAGTTACTGGGGGAACTGTTGGGGGGGCTAAAGGCGCTGCGGCAGGTTTGATTGGAGCCTCTAATTTCTCAACAGCAGGGCCCTCAATTTTAAGCGGTTTGGTAAACCCTGCAGGTTTACTAGGTAGTAATGGCGGTGTGCTTGGTTTTGCTATCGGTAAAGATAAAAAGCCTATGTTTGGGGTGTTGTTAAATGCCTTGGCAGGTGATGCGGCAACTAATATCTTATCGACACCCACATTAATAGCGATGGATAATCAAGAAGCTGAAATTGTAGTCGGTAAAAATGTGCCTTTCGTGACAGGTTCTTATACAGGAACGGGGGGAAGCACTACGCCGTCAAATCCTTTTCAGACTATCGATCGAAAGGACATTGGTTTAACCCTTAAAATAAAGCCCCAGATAAATGATGGAACCAGTATTCGTTTAGATATTGAACAAGAGAGCTCTAGCTTAGAAGAAAGCTCACAATCATCGGATGATAAAATCACCAAAAAGCGTTCAATTAAAACCAGTGTAATGGTTGAAGATGATCAAATTCTTGTGCTCGGTGGTTTGACTGAGGATGTGTATAGAGATAAACATAATAAAGTCCCTTTCCTGGGTGACTTACCTATTATTGGACGGGCTTTTCGATCAACCACTACCACGAAAGATAAGCAGAATTTAATGGTGTTTATTCACCCCGTAATTATGCGTGATGTACTAAGTGGTGATAGTTATACCCGCCAGAAATACAATAAACTAAGACACTCTCAGAGAGATGCAAGAATAACAAAACGCGGTTTGTTACCTGAGGGTGGAAAGCAATTTCCTGCCAACTTGCGAAGTACGTTGGTGAGTAAAATGACCCAAGCGCAGAAAAAACAGATTATTATTCGCGAGCAAAAACAAAGGGTGTTAGCGCATCAGCGAAAAATTAGGCAGGCTAAGCTAGCACAGCAACAGCAAAGAAAGTCGCGTATGTCGCAACAACAAAGCGCGTCCGCACTGCAAATGGCAAAACGACCAGCCGCAGTTCAACCGCGCGCGCAACCAATGCCACAACGATTACAAAATGTGATTCCTCAACGCCGTAGCGATTTGCAAAAGTAAAAAGCTATGAATATTGAAGTTACAACACTTGATAATGAAATTGTAGAAGCTCAGAAGCCTTTAGACTTTTCTTATAGTTTTGCCAAGCGCAATGGGGTCGTATTGCAGCGTTCTAATGGTTTAGATTCTTCCAGTGAAGAAAGTGAGCCCTTAGTTGTGTATTATAAAAAAGGCTTAACGCCTTCTATTGCGAATGAAGTTCAGCGTTTTTTACAAGAGTCGGTAAGTTTCAACGTGCTCGAAGATGATGCTTTTGAGCACCTTTTAGCCAGACAATACGATAGCAGTGGCGCTGGTGCCAGTGCGATGATGGATGATCTCGGTGAAGAGTTAGATTTACACGATGTGGCAGACTCTTTACCAGAACCTGAAGATTTATTAGAGTCCGAAGATGATGCTCCCATTATCCGTTTAATTAATGCATTGTTGACTCAAGCGGTTAAAGAAAACGCTTCAGATATTCATATCGAAACTTACGAAAGTCGTATGGTCGTTCGGATGCGTGTCGATGGTGTGTTACGAGAAATATTAGAGCCACCGCGTGCCTTGGCGGCCTTAGTTATTTCACGTATTAAAGTTATGGCGAAGATGGATATTGCCGAAAAACGCATTCCTCAAGATGGCCGAATTTCGTTGCGGGTGGCTGGGCGTGGAGTTGATATTCGTGTATCAACCTTACCATCAGGGCATAATGAACGCGTTGTTATGCGCTTGTTGGATAAATCAGCAGGGCGGCTAAATTTAGAACATTTAGGTATGGATCCCTCTACGCATGAGCGTTTAAAAGGTCTTATTAAAAAGCCTCATGGTATTATTTTGGTTACGGGGCCTACAGGGTCCGGTAAGACGACTACACTTTATGCAGCTTTAAGTAACCTAAATGAAACCAGTCGTAATATCATGACGATTGAAGACCCGATTGAATATTATATTGATGGTATTGGTCAGACGCAGGTTAATAATAAAGTGGATATGAGCTTTGCACGCGGTTTACGGGCAATTTTACGTCAAGACCCTGATGTGGTCATGATTGGTGAAATTCGAGATTTAGAAACAGCAGAAATAGCGGTACAAGCATCACTAACGGGTCACTTGGTGTTTTCAACGTTGCATACCAATACTGCTGTTGGTGCAGTGACGCGATTACGTGATATGGGGGTTGAGCCATTCTTGCTTTCTTCGAGTTTAATCGGTGTGATTGCACAACGCTTGGTACGTTTGCTATGTGAAGAATGTCGTGTGCCTTATGTTGCTGATGAGTCTACTTGTGAGGTACTCGGCGTAAACGCTGCTAAGCCACCCACGTTATTTCATAATAAAGGCTGTGGCGCTTGTAATCATACTGGCTATATTGGGCGAAATGGTATTTATGAGTTCGTTGAAATCGATGATACAACGCGTAATATGATTCACGATGGTGAGAGCGAACAAGTCGTAGAAAATTATGTGCATCAGCATGTTCCTACCATTCGACAAGATGGTATTCGTTTAGTGTTAGCAGGAAGAACAACCTTAGAAGAAGTTTTTCGTGTTACGCGTGAAGATAAAACTAAGAATCAAGCTTCTCAGGGTACCGTACGTAGTATCACAAATACGCTAAATAATAACTCGGGTCAAAGCTAAAACAGATGCCTGCGTTTGAATACACGGCACTGAATGCTAAAGGCAAAGAAGAAACCGGCCTGCTGGATGCAGATAATGCGCGTCAGGTTCGTCAATTATTGCGTGATAGTAGTTTAACGCCGTTAGAAGTTACTCAGGTTGAAAAATCAGAAAGCTCTAATAAGCAAAAGGCTGTCAGAGCAGGGCGCGTTAAAGCAGCAGATTTAGCCTTAATGACACGCCAATTAGCGACCTTAGTTGAAGCAGGGTCACCACTTGAAGAAGCCTTAGCAACCACCGCTAAGCAAACGGAAAAACGCAATATTCGTCATATTTTGTCGGCGGTGCGCACCAAAGTTATTGAAGGTTATACGTTGGCAGAAGGGTTAAATACTTATCCTTCAGTTTTCCCTAATATGTACCGCGCTACGATAGCGGCAGGAGAGCAGTCAGGTCACCTTGATGCAGTTTTAGATCGTATGGCGGATTACACGGAAACGCGTCAAGAAACACAGCAACGTATCTCCAATGCGATGTTTTACCCTGCAATATTAACTGTTTTATCTATTCTTATCGTGGCTGGTTTATTAGGTTTTATCGTGCCTAAGATTATTGATGTGTTTGATAATATGGGTCAAGAGCTCCCAGCAATGACACGTGGTTTGATTACGGTGAGTGATTTTGTGCGTGATTATGGTTTATATATTGGTGTTTTTTTAGTATTGGTATTCATCCTCTTTAAGCAAGCGATAAAGATTCCTAAATGGCAATACCGCTACCATGACTTTTTATTAAAAGTTCCTGTTGTCAAGAAAATGGTGCGTGGGTTGAATACCGCTCGCTTTGCAAGAACACTAAGTATTCTTGCATCCAGTGGTGTGCCGATATTGGATGCGATGTCGATTTCAGCACAGGTTGTGCAAAATATGCCGATGCGTAAAGCAATCGACGATGCCGCAAAAAAAGTCCGTGAGGGTAAGCCGATTAATCGTGCTTTAGAACAGTCGGGTTATTTCCCTCCTATGACCGTGTATTTAATTGCCAGTGGTGAAAGTAGTGGTAAACTGGATGAAATGCTAGAGCGCGCTGCTCAGCAACAAGAGCGCGAGACGGATTCAATGTTGACCAATATTTTAGGTTTATTTGAGCCGCTGTTAATATTAGTGATGGGTGGCGTAGTGCTGCTGATTGTTTTATCCATACTGTTACCGATACTTAATTTGAACCAATTAGTGCAATAGGCTGTCTTATAGGCAGTTCCATTTTATTTTATAGTCTCAACGGAGAAAAAAATGATTATATCGATACGTAAAGTTTTAATGTTATTAGTTTTGTCAGTGGCAGTGAGTGGTCCTGTTATGGCAAAAGATTCACCTTCAATTAGTAAGTCAACTTCTTCGGCTGAAGGAAAATCACAATATAAACGCACCACGGTCAATATTAATAAAGCCAATGCGGCAGCACTAAGCGCATACCTTGTTGGAGTCGGCCCAGTAAAAGCAAAAGCGATTGTTGCATACCGGAGTAAAAATGGTAAATTTTCGAATATCAAAGATTTGGTGAAAGTTGAAGGTGTCGGTGAAGGTGTTTTTAAAGGCTTAAAGAAGAATATTTCTACCTCGCGTGGTGAGACTAGTGCGCCCAAAGGTTACAAAATGGGTTCTGCAACGGCTAAGAAAAAATCAAGCAGCAGCAAGAGTTCTTCAAGTTCTAAATCAACAACTTCAAAAAGTAAATCATCCTCTAATAGCAAGACTAAAGCTAAAAAGTCTTCGTCAAGTGATGAGAAAACATCAAAAAGCTCAAAGACTAAATCAAAGACTAAATCAAAGAAGTCAAAAGCTAAAGATTCTACGAAGAAGTCTAAAAAGAAAAGTACTAAATCAAGTAAAGTTAAGAAAAAGTCTAAATAGAAAAGTAACAAGTAAATTTATTTGAATTATCACTTGGGTGGTGTTTTTCATCGCAAAAATGGTACGGAATAGCCAGATACTCCACTCGGAGACTGGCTATTTTTTGATCAAAACGTTAATCTTTAATGTCTAGTTAAATAAAATAAAAATAGGCTTGAAGTATGAAAAATATTTTAGTTACCGGTGGGGCAGGTTATATCGGTTCACATACCTGTATTGAACTTTTAAAAGCAGGGTATACCCCCATTGTTTATGACAACCTTTGTAATAGCTCAACGGTTTCATTAGATCGTGTTAAAGAAATTACAGGTGAAACCATTACGTTTATTGAAGGTGATGTACGTGATTCAAAAGGGTTAGATCAAGTATTTCAAGATCATGAGATTTATGGCGTTATTCACTTTGCAGGTTTAAAAGCTGTGGGTGAGTCGGTCGAAAAACCAATCATGTATTATGATACTAACATTGCTGGTAGCGTTTGTTTATTTGATTCAATGAACCGTAATGATGTAAAACGAATTATTTTTAGCTCTTCGGCAACGGTTTATGGTGATCCTGCAACGGTTCCTATCAAGGAAGACTTCCCCGTTAGCGCAACCAATGCTTATGGTCGATCTAAACTGCATATTGAAGAAATTTTAAGTGATATTTACGTTTCAGATGATAGTTGGAATATTGCGTTATTGCGCTACTTTAATCCAGTTGGCGCACATATCAGTGGTCTGATTGGTGAAGATCCAAATGATATTCCAAATAACTTGATGCCTTATATTTCACAGGTTGCGGTAGGTCGTCTAGAAAAATTGTCTGTGTTTGGTGGTGATTACCCAACGCCAGATGGTACAGGCGTACGTGATTATATACATGTGGTTGACCTTGCTAAAGGCCATGTAAAGGCACTGCAAGCCTTTGAAAATGATAAAGTTGATGATTTATACACGGTTAACTTAGGTACAGGAATAGGGTATTCTGTACTGGATATGGTGAAATCATTCTCAGAAGCATCCGGTAAAGAAGTAGCTTATCAGATTGTAGATCGTCGTCCTGGTGATATCGCTTGTTGCTATGCTGACCCAGCAATGGCAAAAGAGCTATTGGGCTGGGAAGCTGAAAATGGGATACAAGAAATGTGTGATGATACTTGGCGTTGGCAAAGTAATAATCCACAAGGTTATAAATAGTTAAAACTGAGGTTAATATGAAAAGACAATCTAGTGTAATACTAATGACAACGGTAGTATCACTGTCATTGCTAAGTGCTTGTTCACGAAGCAAACCTGCAACAGCGGCAGAAACCGCAGCAGCAGCACGATCAGTTGCGGTACTTAATAATACGTCAGTTACAGGTGCACCTCGTTATAATTCAAGGGCTGCTAGAGTCATACCTACAGCAACTTCAAATGTTATTACGGCTAATGATAAGTTGGATATCAATGTGTTTAAAGTCGCTGATTTATCGGCAAAATCTTTAATTGTTGAAAGTAGCGGCTTAATTTCAATGCCCTTGATTGGCTCTGTAAAAGTAGCGGGTTTAAGTATCACTCAAGCTGAAAATACGATTACCCAACGTTTAAAAAAATATATGCAAGATCCTAAAGTGAGTATTACACGAACGAATAAAGCGGTTGAGAATCGAGTAACGGTTGAAGGAGAAGTGAAAGCACCGGGAGTGTTTCCAATTAAAGGAAATTTAAGTTTCTTGCAAGCGATTGCAATGGCGCAAGGCTTATCAAACGTTGCTGAATCACGCAATGTTTTGTTTTTCCGCGATGGAAAACGTCATAGTGTTAATTTAGATTTAGTTCGATTAGGTAAAATTGCTGATCCAATCCTACGTGGCGATGACAGAATTATTGTGTTGAAGAATGCATCAAAAGTGCGCGAGAGAAAAGTCATAGACTATTTACCTGCAGTTACCGCACCTATTTCCATATTACGCGGATTTTAATTACCTACAAGCTTGAGTAGCTGTAAAAAAGCCTTGATACGATATCAGGGCTTTTTTTATTATCGTAAATACGCGCGCGTTATCTGTTATTATTTTTAAAATTACTAAATGGAAGTTTAAAATGCCAAGAGCCAATGATTTAAAGCGTGGGATGATTATAGATTTTGATGGTGTGCCCCATGCCGTTAAAACAGTTGATTGCAAAAGCCCTTCATCACGCGGTGCATCCACTTATTATAAAATTCGTTATACGAATTTACAAACTGGCCAAAAGCGTGATGAGTCACATAAAGCCGAAGAAATGCTCAAAGAAGCAGATTGCCAGCGCGTCAAAGTCTCATTCTCTTATATTGATGGGGATAGCTATGTCTTTATGGATAATGATGATTATTCGCAACATAGCTTAAATACGGATGATCTAGGTGAGCAAGTGGGTTATATCACCGAAGGTATTGAAGAAATTACCGCGTTATTACTTGAAGGTAATATTATCGGTATTGAGCTTCCATCAACAGTTTCACTTGAAGTCACTGAAACAGCGCCTCGCTTAAAAGGTGCCAGCGCAACAAATCGTGATAAGCCAGCCATTCTATCAACGGGAATAACAGTACAAGTTCCAGAATACCTAGAAACCGGTGAAATAATCAAGGTGCACACAATAACAGGTAAATTTATATCAAGAGATAATGATTAGTTCTTAGTTTACATTGTTTTGTTTTTAGGAATATCGCCAATCTTTTTTGATAACATTAACACTAAATTTTCTTGTTCATTAATCAACGATGAGAAGTCTTTAATGCTTTCTTCGCAAGGTATTAAATCTTGCCCAATATCAATTAAAGCAAACTCTCTTAACTCTTCGACTTGAAACAAAGCTTCTTCGATTGCTGCAGGAGTCATCATGTAACAGTGTTGTAAAAAGAAAATACGAATCATTGTATCAGCGGGTATAACCAAGTTACGGCCAGCTTCTGATGATAAGTAATGTGGTTCCACAAGTTCGGTAAGTTCGCCCCAGGCAACAGACCTTTCCATTTCGCGCAACTGCTTAAAACGAAACCTGCTTTCAACTAAGGCTTCAGACATGTGTGTCATGATTGTTGAATATAGCATTCTATACCCCCCCCCTTCATTAATAATTAAGGTAAGTATAAAATTAGGGCTAATGAATTCTAAGTCACAATTTGAAAGTTACCGTAACTTTAAGCCTTATAAAGGTATTACTGAATATAAGTACCAAATTTCACAAAGCGTTTATACCAGTAAGAGGAATCCATACTGGCTACCGTTACGGTTTTGCCACTTGAAGGGGCATGAATAAACTTTCTATCACCAATATACATACCGACATGATTGGTTTTACGGTTTATTTTAAAAAATAACATATCACCAGGTTGTAGTTGGTTGTAGTCTATCGTGCGGCTATTATCTCGTTGCAGAGCAGTCGTTCTGGGGATTTTAAGCCCTGCATTTTTGTGAATATAACTCATTAGTCCACTGCAATCAAATCCGTCTTGAGGGCTATTTCCCCCCCATTTATAGGGGGTGCCTAGCGTGCCTTTTATAATTCCAACCATTTGATTTCTTGCAGGAGCAGGGCTGTTTAATGGAAGCTTCGTTTGTGGTGGGAGCGATTGACTGGTCACTGCGGTATTGTCTTGTTGTTGCGTGACTTGGGGTGGGTACTGAGTTTGCTTTTGGGGCTGTGGCGTGCGATAAGCATAAGATTTAGTGCGTTGATCAGAGCCATTCCTTTGGGGCTGAGAACACCCGCTGATAAAGAGTATTATACTTGACAATATTGTTAATGTTATTGCTTTTATCATTTTCTTAGCTCATTGTTTTATAAGTTTTATTACATGTTATTAGTGAGATTTTTTCGTAACATAGTTCAATTAAATACGTGTGTAATGTTACTATACGATCATCATAGTTACTGCTAACTGAATAAAGCATGATTAATGATTTTATTTGAGACCTTTGCACGAGTCGGTGGCGAAAGGAAAATCGAATGAAATTCCACTGATTGAGGCGGAAAACTTGCTAATAACACGTTATTAGCAAGTTTTTCAACGAAAAGCAGTGGAATTTCAGCTGTTTTACTCGTCATCCTATTCGTGCAAAGGTCTCTATTTGTATAATATTTTCACAGTTTATTCTTAGATATTGTAGAATTACGCTGTTACCAGCTCATAGTGCGAATAATAATGCTGGTGTCGAATTATTAAGTCCTTAAAAAGGGTAATGGGGTATTTTTTGTCAGACCAAAAAGATCAGTCACAATTAGATGCAGATGATATTGTCACTGAAGGCTCTTCTGAATCAGTGTCGAAGAAGGAATTGGATGCACTTAATGATGGTCATGTAGAGCTTATCACTGCTAATAAACCAGATTCTTCACTGACTGAAAGTCATAGAGATGTTACTGTCGGAGATAACGAAAAAATTAGTAACAAGTCTACGATCACTTCGGCCAAAAACGTTGGAATGGTATCAACTATGCTTGGTGGCTTATGGCGTATTACGCGTATTCTAATTTTAGTGGGTATAGTCGTAGGTTCATTATTTGCTGCTGTTTATGTTTTACAACAAGATGAAGTCGTTCGTAAACAGTTTGAAGGAAAACGTTGGGCTTTGCCAGCGCGTGTTTTTGCTCGGCCACTAGAATTGTATGAAGGTCAAATTTTAAAACCAGACGACTTACACAAAGAATTACAATTACTGAACTATAGTTATGTCACCCATGTGATGGGCACAGGTCAGTTTAAACGTGAAAAAAACACGTTTTATGTACAAACCCGAGGCTTTAAATTTGCAGAAGATCAAGAAATATCGCGTCGTATTAGGATTGAGCTAAAAAAAGATAAAATAGTTAGCTTATCAAATACAGAGAGTAATGAACCGCTAACATTAATGCGTCTTGAGCCTGTTTTGATAGGCAACTTTTACCCGCACCATAATGAAGATCGCGTGCTAGTTAGGCTTAACGAGAAAACAGAGTTACTTGAAAAAGGCTTGGTTGCAGTAGAAGACAGACATTTCTATGAGCATTTTGGCATAAATCCAAAGTCTATCATGCGAGCTGTAATGGCAAATGCAAAAGCAGGTCGTAAAGTGCAAGGTGGGAGTACTTTAACCCAGCAATTGGTTAAAAACTTCTACTTATCGAATGAAAGGAGTTATAAACGAAAAATTAATGAAGCGACAATGGCAATGCTACTTGAAGTTCATTATTCAAAAAAAGAAATTCTTGAAGCGTATGTGAATGAAATTTATCTAGGTCAAAATAAACAGCGTTCTGTACATGGTTTTGGTTTAGCCTCGCAATTTTACTTCAACAAACCGATTAATGAGTTACGGCCAGAGCAAATTGCTTTATTAATTGGTATGGCTAAGGGTGCCTCGTATTATAACCCTAGACGCAGGCCTGAAAGAGCCCTTAAAAGAAGAAACTTAGTATTAGATATCATGGCTAATGAGGGAGTTTTAGGTCACAAGCTATCGGCAGAATTGAAAGCGCGTCCTTTAGGTGTAACGAAGGTAGCGCCACCCAGTGTAAGTCCTTTTCCATCTTACTTAGAATTAGTACGTCAACAATTACAACGTGACTATAAAGAAGAAGACTTGCGCTCCGAAGGTTTATTAATATTTACATCAATGGACCCCATTGTTCAGCTACAAGCCGAAAGTGTACTAACAAAACGAATTGCCAAACTAGAAAAAACCAGCAAAATGGAAATAAACAAACTGGATGGTGCGTTAGTTGTTAGCAGTGTGCAAGGTGCTGAAATTTTAGCATTAGTGGGTGGAAGAAATGCACGCTTTCAAGGCTATAACCGTGCTCTGAGTGCATCACGTCAGATAGGCTCTTTAATCAAACCTGTCGTTTACCTCTCGGCTTTAGAAGGTGGTCAGTATACGATGGGAAGCTCTATCGACAGCGGTCCTGTAACGGTGCGTTTATCAAAAACAAAAATCTGGAAACCCAAAAATTACAGTGAGAAAACTGAAGGCATGATGTCTTTTGAGCGAGCGTTAGTTCATTCGGTTAATACACCTACTGTGCGTATTGGGATAACATCGGGTTTAGAAAATGTAATTACTACATTACATAAATTGGGCTTGAACAAAGCGGTTGTCGCGAATCCTTCTTTGTTGCTAGGCGCATTACAGCTAACGCCTATAGAAGTACATCAAGTCTACCAAACATTGGCATCAAGCGGGACTTATACACCATTAAAAGCAATACGCAGTGTGATGAACTCATACGGTAAAACGCTTAAACGCTATCCACTGCAAGTTAAACAAGTCGTCCCCGAAGAGTTGGTTTATTTACTAACTCACGCAATGAATGAAATTACTAAAAGTGGTACAGCGCGTTATTTAAGTGCGATTTTACCTAAGTGGAAAAACTCTGCTGGTAAAACGGGTACCACAAATAAGAATGTAGATAGTTGGTATTCTGGTTTTACAGGGCAACATGTAGTTACCGCTTGGGTAGGAAGGGATGATAATAAACCGACTGAATTTACAGGTTCTGATGGTGCTTTGCGTGTTTGGGGAGATTTTATGAAAGGTATTCATACCAAGCCCTTTAAGCCCAAAAAGCCACGCACTATTAAGTACTATAAATTAGACCGTGATACTGGCTTTTTATATAATGCGAGTTGCGGGAAGCCTGAAACCTTGCCTTTTATTGTAGGCACAGAGCCTAGCAAGGTCAATAAATGTTTGGCACCTGAAGCTGAAATATATTATCAGTCTGATGCACCTACATGGTCTGATGTTGCCACTCAAAAGGCTTTGGGGCAACTGATCCCAAAGGGAAAAGAAGGTGCTAATGCAAAAATATGGAATAAAGATAAAAAGCTTACTGCACCCGCTAAAAAGCAAGCACCAGCTACAAAAGACAATACCTCATGGATCGGTGATCTACTAAGGCGATGAAAGTTGATAAGAGTTAAAAGTGATGAAATATAATGTTTTAGTTCGGTTAGGTTGGCTAAGTTTTCTACTAATTTTAGGTGGCTGTTCGATTGCTGGTTCGGATAAAACGTTAAACCCGCAAACGTCAAACTCGGTATTAGTGCCAAGCCGCGCCGTTATACATTCGCGACCTATTATTATTGCAAGCGTTACCAAAGCTCCTCCCCACAGAAAGCCTATTAGGATTGTAAAGCCCTATAAACCCGAAGTGAAACGATACAGGGAATCACAGCCAGTTGTTCAGGTCTTAACAGATAAAGAACAAGCCGCCTTTGACAAAGCGATGATTCAGCTTGAAAAAAAACGGCGAGAGGTTGACGACCCTTATGCTTCGATTCCTGATAATAGTTCTAGCTCGAGCCAAGCTCAGACTAGAAAACCAATAGCACAAAGAAAATCATCAGCAGTAAGTTCTTTAATACTTCAAGCACATGCTGAAATGATGGTTGGAAAGTACTTAACGGCTGAGAGTAAAATAGAGCGCGGCTTACGGATAGAGCCAGAAAATCCTAAGCTATGGAGTTTGTTAGCAAAAACACACTATGGGCAATCTAATTACTCACAAGCAATTAATATGTCTAGAAAAGCGATTCAATTTAGCCGGGATGATGATTTAACAGCAAAAAGCTGGCGCTTAATAAAGAAAGCTGGTGAGAAGTCTGGTGATACTTTTGCGATTAAAGATGCCAACAATTATATCAAAATGAATCCTTAACATCTTTATCATCGGTATTTAATCAGCAAACTTTTTAGTATTCACTTACAATCACGGCAATGAAACAACCCAAAACACACGCCGACTGGAAGCACTTAATTTCAGATGATGGCCCCTTAGCCAAAGCAATTTCTGGTTTCCAGGTCAGAGAGCAACAACAACAGATGCTGTGCGCTGTCGGTGATGCTATTAATACCAATTCAGCGGCAATTATTGAGGCGGGAACTGGTGTTGGAAAAACCTTTGCTTACTTAGTCCCCGCGATAGCTTCAGGTGGACGTGTAATTGTTTCTACCGGTACAAAAACCCTGCAAGACCAGCTCTTTAATAAAGACTTACCTTTAGTAAAAAAAGCACTAAAAACAGATACGTCTATTGCTTTATTGAAAGGTAGAGCCAACTATTTATGTACTCATCGTTTAAGCTTAGCACGCTCTGATGGACGCTTTGATGATCGACGCTCTTTAAGTTATTTACAAAGAATAACAGATTGGGAACCCATGACTTATGCAGGCGATGTGTCAGAACTTAGTTCGGTGCCGCGAGATGCTGAAATATGGCAACAGGTAACATCAACTGCTGACAACTGCCTAGGGTCTGATTGCCCCGACTATGATACCTGCTTTGTGGTAAAAGCACGCCGTGAAGCACAAGAAGCTGATGTGGTGGTGGTCAATCATCATTTGTTCTTTGCCGACTTAGCGCTTAAAGAAGAAGGCTTTGGTGAGTTATTACCCAGTGCCAATGCGGTTATTTTAGATGAGGCACATCAACTGCCTGAAATAGCATCCGCCTTTTTTAGTGAAACTTTAAGCAGTCGTCAGTTATTAGAGTTCGCAAGGGATACCTTGGCAGAGAGTTTAAGTAATGCCTCGGATATGGGACAGTTACGTGATGAGCTTAATAAACTCGAAAAGTGTGTAATGGACTTGCGTTTGGCGATGGATAAACCGGGTCTGCGCGAGCCTTGGTACAAGATAAAAGATAAAGCAGCGATTCAACAAGAAATGCAAAACTTAGATGCGATTCTGTCTGATTTAGTGGTTATGCTAAAAATAGCGGCTGAGCGTAGTAAAGGTTTAGAGTCGTGCTACGAGCGTGTCCAAATTCAAAAACAACGCCTAGATAATTTGAATGACCCAAAAGCAGGAACAGTTCAATGGTATGAGACTTATACACGTTCTTTCTCTTTAGTTTCGACTCCCTTAGATATTTCTGACATCTTTAAAAAACATCTAGAAAGTTGGTCATGCGCGTGGATTTTAACCTCAGCCACACTGGCAGTAGGTAAAAAGTTTGATCATTTTACTCGTCGTATCGGTATGGAATCTCCCGCCGAGTTATTATTAGATAGCCCCTTCGATTATTGGCATAATGCTTTGCTGTATGCCCCACCAAATATGCCAGAACCACAAAATGTGGATTTTGTACCCGCCTTGGTTGAAGCAGCAATACCAGTCATTAACGCAGCAGAGGGCCGTACTTTCATGCTATTTACTAGCTACCGCGCCTTAAATGAAGCAGCGGCTTTATTAAAAGATGAGATTGATTACCCAATCTTAGTGCAAGGTGAGTCATCACAAGCGGATATGATCAAAAAATTCCGAAAACTGGGTAATGCGGTACTTTTAGGCACGAGCAGTTTTTGGGAAGGGGTTGATGTGCGTGGAGAGTCTTTAAGCTGTGTGATTATTGATAAACTGCCGTTTGCATCCCCAGGTGATCCGGTCTTAGAAGCTCGTATTAAATCAATTCGTGAAAGTGGCGGCAACCCATTTGGTGAGTATCAGTTACCACAGGCGGTGATTGCCTTAAAACAAGGAGTGGGCCGATTAATTCGCGATGATAATGATAAAGGTGTACTGATGATTTGTGACCCACGTTTGCGGACAAAATCATACGGCTCGACTTTTTTAGAAAGCTTGCCTCGAGTGCCACGTACTAGTAAACAGGAGGTGGTTGAACGCTTTTTTGATATTATCAAAAAAGCTAAAATTTCAGATATTGGAAATGCTAAAAAAGATGTTAAAAAAAGTACCAAAAAGAAATCTGAAAAGGTACTTAAAAAATGAAAATACTTGCCATCGAAACGGCTACAGAGGCCTGTTCTGCTGCATTATTGTGGTGTACTGATAAAAATGATTCTCCAGAAATAACGGTGCGTTTTAAACACGCACCGCGTGAGCACACCAAGCTAATTTTGCCGATGCTGGATGAGGTTTTAGAAGAAGCAAAACTATCATTTGAGGAGATTGATGCGATAGCTTTTGGGCGTGGCCCTGGTGCATTTACGGGCTTGCGTATCGCATCAGGTATCGCACAAGGTCTTGCGCTTGCAGGTGGTATTCCCGTTATTGCCATTTCGACTTTAGAGTCACTGGCACAGTGTGTTCTTGGTGATTTAAATGAAGACCAATCTGTTATTGTTGCCTTAGATGCAAGAATGAATGAGGTCTACTGGGGAGAGTTTATTCGCCTGCAAGATAGCTTGCTACTAAAGGGAAAAGAGCAAGTCACCAGTCCACAAACTCTTATTGATAAAATGAGTGCTGAACAAAATATTTTAGCCATTGGCAATGGTTGGGAGGTTTATATGCCTGATCCCCCCCCAAATATTACGTTGACCAAGGCAGTATTCCCATCCGCAGAATATGTCGCACAGCTTGCCTTGCCACTTTTACTTTCAGGTAAATTTGTTCCTCCAGAAGAAGCTTTGCCACTCTACATTAGAAATAATATCGCGAAAAAACCTCAAAATGATGTGAGATAAACTATCGAAATCAACTTGACCGCTCGTCTGCATATCCCTACCAAGCTACTTGAGCGTGCTTTTACTGACGGGTAATAAACCTTATTCTGTGTTCATTAGGTCTTCATTTGACCTTACAGACTACATTTTTGAAAGAGGTTTAACATTGAATTTATTTGTTGCACAAGAGAGAGGAAAAGGCAGTGCTTATGTCGCGCCGGACTCTCACTTTATTAGTTCAGTATCGGTATTAGCGAATAACTTGCCGTGGGCTAAATTTAAAAAGTTTTTTGAGTCTAAGTCACTAGTTAGTATCAGTGCGGAAGATCACTTGGTGTTATTACGCTTATTAGCAATGCAAGAGTTACTTTGTTTAGATGATGCGTCATTATTGCGTTGGGCTAAACATCAACTGTACTTATTTGGCTTTATGCAACCTGGCTTTGAAGCAAAAATACCAGTTAGTGAATTATTGAATGAATTTCGCTTAGGGCTCGATAAGCAAGGGCTGTTAAAGCCATTCAGAAAACAATGCCATAAATTATTAGAGACGCATGAGAGCAGTTTCCCTATTTTATCACTGGCAGAAAATACCATTGAAAAAGATGAAACGGTTGATGTGACCTTCATTTCTGCCAATAAAAAACCTAGAAGTATTCGTATCGAAGGTGTAAAAAGAAGTCGCTACGAAGCAGAAAATAGTTCAGGGCTTGAATGCAGTAGTTGCGGAAGTACTAATATCATCAAATTAACCCCTAGCCAAGAGGCTTCCTCCTTGCCTGATATTAGTTTTTCTCGTTGTCAGTTTTGTGGGAATACCTTTAGAAACTGAGTCTCTGATTTCTATAGAATTAAATCACAAATGGGATATTCTGCGGAGAATACGACTTGAAGCTAATAAATACTTTACGGCTCTCTGTATAAAACGCTGTGTTATCAACTCAGCGCTACAAATTGAGCTAAGTTTTAAGAATAATATTATTCATCCAACATCGCTTGAAGGTTGCTAATATACGATTGAGCTGTCTCCTGCATTTGTTCAGGTGATGATTCTTCACGATCGGCCCATTGAATATGTTCCTCTGGTAATTCTTCTAAAAAGCGGCTCGGCTCACAGGCCATTTTCTCACCATATTTGTTTCTATTTTTTGCAAAGGTAATCGTTAAGTAACGCTGCGCACGGGTTATTCCTACATACGCTAAACGGCGCTCTTCTTCAATAGCATCATCTTCCAGGCTATTGGCATGCGGTAATATTTCTTCTTCCACACCTATAATAAACACGTAAGGAAACTCAAGCCCTTTAGCGGTGTGCATGGTCATTAGGCTAATGGCATTTTCTTCCTCCTCTTCTTGGTTACGTTCAAGTAAATCCATTAAACACATGTGTGCAATAATTTCAGAGAGTGTTTCTTTACCATCACCATCATCATAAAGGCGCTGTACCCAATCAATCACCTCAGTAACATTTGCCATCCGCATTTCAGCTTGTTTGGCTGATGCGCTGGTATTTAAAAGCCAATCTTCATAGGCTATTTCGGTAACAATACGTTGGACTAATTCGTGTGGCGCAACGTCATTGCTAGCTTGCATTATTTCTTTTAGCCAAAAAATAAAGTGTTGCACTCGTGCTACCGCTTTTTGTGAAACGCGTTGTGAAAAGCCCATTTCTTGGCAGGCTGCAAACAAACTAATTTGCCTCTCGTTGGCATAGTTGCCTAATTTTTCTAGAGTGGTCGCGCCAATGGAGCGTTTGGGTGTGTTAATTACGCGTAGAAAAGCTGCATCATCGGCGGTATTACCGAGTAAACGCAGATACGCCAACACATCTTTAACCTCAGCGCGTTCAAAAAAAGAGGTTCCACCACTAATTTTGTAGGCAATATTATTACTACGCAAATAACGTTCAAACAGCCGGCTTTGATAATTACTTCGGTATAAAATAGCCATGTCTTGGTACTGTGCCTTATCGCGAAACGCGTATTTCATGATTTCACCAACGACTGTTTCTACTTCATGTTCGGCGCTTTTGCAGGGTACGACTCTTATTTTTTCGCCCTTACCGAGTGCGCTCCATAATTTTTTATCAAACAGGTGGCTATTATTGGCAATCAAATGGTTTGCGCTATCTAAAATACGCGAGGTGGAGCGATAGTTTTGCTCAAGTTTAATAATTTTTAAGTTGGGGTAGTCTTCTTGTAACTGTGCGATATTCTCTGGTTTTGCACCACGCCAAGCATAGATGGATTGGTCGTCATCACCTACCACCGTGAGTTGTTTGCGCACCCCAGCAAGTAGCTTGACCATTTCATATTGGCAGGTATTGGTGTCTTGATATTCATCGACTAATAAGTAGCGTAGCTTATTTTGCCAGTTTTTTAAAATATCGGGATGCGATTTAAAGAGCTGTAAAGGGAGTAAGATTAGGTCATCAAAGTCGATCGCATTATACGCTTTAAGCTGGCGCTGGTAGCTTCTATAAAGCTTTGCTGCGTGTACTTCATGGGGTGAGGTTGCAACTTCAAAGGCTTTTTCAGGAGAAATAAAGTCATTTTTCCAGCGCGATATAATCCAGCGTACATCTTCATCACCTTCGGTTTCTTCGCTGGCGGCTTCATTCATCGTTAATTCTTTGAGGACGGTTGAGCTATCTTGTGAGTCAAAGATGGTAAATCCGGCTTTATAGCCCAATGTTTTATATTCTTTACGAATAATGTTTAAACCAAGATTATGAAATGTAGAGACGGTTAAACCACGTGCTTCTTCAGAGCTTAATAGCTCGCCCACGCGTTGTTTCATCTCCCGTGAAGCTTTATTGGTAAAGGTGATGGCAGCAATATTTTTAGCGCTGACTTTTTCTTTGCGAATTAGCCAAGCAACTTTTTGCGTAATTACACGAGTTTTACCTGTGCCTGCACCAGCTAACACTAATAACGGTGAGCCGGTATATTCAACAGCCTCTTGCTGTTCAGAGTTTAATAATGAAGGTTTTTCAGACACGAATATTAGCTTGGCTATTTAAAAAGAAAGGTATAATGCCAGCCATGAGAGAAATCACAACAAATAAAAACAAAGGCTTTAGCCGTGTTGTCGAGTCTGTACAAATAAATAAAAATACAGGCTTAATTGAAAGCGCACGTCAATGCCCATCACCCAACTTTGATGAGCGTTGTCGTGATGATGATATGAGTTTAATTGTTATCCATAATATCAATTTGCCACCTAATCAATATGGTGGTGATGGGATTGATCAACTCTTTACGAATACCTTAGATAAAGATGAACATCCGTATTATCAGGATATTCATCATTTACGTGTTTCTAGTCATTTATTAATTCGCCGCGATGGTGAAATAGTTCAATATGTGCCTTTTCATAAACGTGCATGGCATGCAGGTGTTTCACAATTTTTAGGGCGTGAAGTCTGTAATGATTTTTCAATTGGTATTGAAATGGAAGGCAGTGACTTTGAGCCTTTTACACAACAGCAATACGATGTAGTAAACACGGTAATTATGAGCTTGTTAATAACGTATCCGAGTTTGAAAGCTGAGGCAATTACGGGGCATGAGCATATCGCAAAAGGTCGAAAGACTGACCCAGGGCCCTTTTTTGAATGGCAACAATTGAGTGATTATTTGGGTACTAGCTTACCTGCAAACTGTGAGTCAGATGAAAACTTGGTATAATAAAGCATAAAGTATCTAATCCCACAACATATCATCAAGGTTCACCTGATCTTCATTCTTCGATGAGCATGCCATTAGAGCTTCATATAATGCATCTTGCTCTAACACCTTATGTTCACCATTCGCTTTTTGGATATAGGCAGCCCAAGGTACAAACTGACTTAACGGGAAGTGTTGCCCCGTGGTAGGTGAATAATCAATATTTAAACCCGCGATATAGATTAGATTTTTTCCGTGATAACTCTCTTCTCGTACAATACTGCGATAGGCCTTATCAAACTCAATTTGGACATTAATTTCAGCCGCGCTTAACATCGGGTTACCTGATGTTACCACCCAAGGTAAATATTCATGTAAGTTTTTTTGAATGCTGGTAAATGTCGACTCATCTCTTTTAAAAGCAAACATACTTGGGTGTAAGCATTTACCAATGGGTTTTGGTGTTTCTGAAAACTTACAATCAGTGTCTTTTAAATAATTCATTAATTCTTGTGAAGCAGGGTAAACACGTGAGGTACTGAGGATTTTTACAGGCGGGAGTAAATCACCGGTAGTTTCATCATGTTCAATCAATGTTTCTAAATTAAGAAATAAGCCTTCATCGTAATCTTGTTCAATCAATTCCTTGTCGATTGTGATGAGTAACTTATCTTCAACGATTTGCATCTGGATATTGTCCTGAGCAAATTTAAACTCATCAAGATACCATTCGAGAGTTGAATGGATTGCTCCGCAGTTTGAAGAGAAATGTTGATCTTCTGTTTGTAAACGACGGTAACGCCCAAAACGTTGAGTGCGTGGTTCATAGCCCACATGACTGGCTTGTAGAATCACCAAATCCTTACCGTGGTGTGCATGGGGTGCATGCCTGCCATGAGCCATAATCCCACCGACTAAACCATGATCAAACGGAAAAGCACCAAAGTGTTTGCTCATTAATATAATTGGTAGACCTTGACTTTCATCTGAGCAAAAAGCACGTGATGGTGTGATTTTATCTGGGTTCATTCCTTGTTCAAGGCAGAAGTTATAAAATTTGGGCATGAACTTGTGATACATGATGGTGTAGTCTTCAATTTTAAACTCCCCCAATATTGAGCGAAGTCTAACATTTCTAATCATTATGGTAATACTCTGTGATAGTGTTTGAGATTTTTTCTAAGGTTTGGGTAAAGACGGCATCATCTTCTTGCAATAAGGTCATACGGAATCCATGGACTTGAGACCCAAACCCTGTAAGTGGAACAACACAAACACCTTCAGCGCCCATTAACTCATAGGCAAACTGAAAGTCTGCGGGAGTGTCCTTAGATTCAATGACATTAAGAAATAAGCGTACATCTTTATTAATCGACTCTAATTGCTTCTGCGGGCAATCCAGTAACTCAACGACAAGGTAGAAAACCCCTTTAGGTTTATTGACATGCACCTGTGGAATTTTGGCAAAAAAAGCGCAGGCTTCATCAGCACGTTTTTGGTATTTGTCTATTCTAGATTGTAAATAACTAGCGTATTTAGGATGATTATACAAATGCGGTAAGACAACTTGAGGTAGAGTTGTAGAACAAACTTCCAACATTTTGGTGAGTAGGATAATCTCAATAAAGCCTTTGAAATTATCATCCTTTTCAGCATTGTAAACTTCAATCCAGCCACAACGTGAACCTGGCCAAGGGATATCTTTACTGATGCCTTTCATGCTAATACCAGGAACATCACCAATAATCTCATGCAATAATGTCGTTTTCACACCATCAAAGGTCATGTGATGATAGATTTCATCGAAGATTAAAAAGCAGTCGTATTTCTTTGCAATGGCAACAATTTTTTCTAAGGTTTCTTTCTTATAAACACTACCCGTAGGGTTGTTTGGGTTAATCACTAAAATGGCAACCACAAACTCATTAAATTTAACCTTGTTTTCAATTTCTTCAAGGTTGGGTTCCCAATCATTTTTGGGATCAAGCTCATATGAAATAAACGAACAACCAGCGTGCATAGATTCCGCAGTCGCATGTGAAGGGTAAGTTGGCGAAGGCATCAGTACGCGAGTTTCTTTAGGAAGGTTATTCATGACTTTGTTAATGGCTTCGCCCAAACCATTAAAAAATAGGATGTCATCAATGGTACATTTTTTCTTATTGGAGAAATTATCAAGTACATATTGTCGCGCAGCGCTGTCACCACGAGTTTCGGTATACGCAAAGCTCTTATCACTCGCTACTTGCTGTTGCACTACATCATGCATCCAGCTAGGGACTTCTTCACCTGCCGCAACAGGGTCACCAATATTTTCCCATATCATTGAAAAGCCACCTAGTTTTTCAAGTTTCTTGCCAATCTCAACGACCTCACGAATGGGGTAAGTCAGTAAGGCGCTATCAGCACGTAATAGATTTTGTCGCACAGCGTATTACTCATTTTTGATAAAAAATTGATGTTAGCAGATTATGAATGATGTTTCTTTCTTAGTCGTTAATTAGGGAAAGTCATTAATGATACGAATAAATAGCATATTCGTATCATTTTGCGATATTATAATACTTTGTAATCGTATCATAATAAATCAATGTACTAGAAAAAACAATATAACTATGCTAGAAAATAACGATAAAAATTGGATATGGACAAAGACTGCTTGGCCTCATTTTAGCTTTGAGGCAGAACAAGTGTTGCCTGAGTTAGAAAAAGTAATACTTACGGTTGCACCTTTAAACCTATTGGCGGTTGAGCTTAATCAAGAAAAGCAACTTACCTTAGAATCATTAATCTTATTAGAAGAAACTTTATCAACGGCTAAAATTGAAGGTGAATTTTTAGACCGAGAATCAGTACGTTCAAGTATTGCAAAGCGTTTAGGCGTAGGGCAAGTAAAACGCACCTCACGTTCGGCAGAAGCATTTGTCGATATTTTATTAGAGTCGGTGCGTACTTATCAAAAACCATTAACGGATGGGATGTTAAAAAAGTGGCATCACTCAATGTTTTTTGAGAAACCCGCACTGCAAGATATATCGGTAGGCGATTATCGCAATGAAACTATGCAAATAATTTCTGGTGCTTATGGAAAACAAAAGATTCACTATGAAGCACCTTGTGATAATCAGGCTTGCGTCAGTCATGAAATGAAACAATTTCTAACTTGGTTTAATCAAAATCAGTCGTTATCGGCTTATATCAAAGCGGCAATAGCAAAATTTTGGTTTGTTACCATGCACCCTTTTGATGATGGTAATGGGCGGCTTTCTCGAATTATTGCCGAGCGAGTTTTAGCCAATAATGAGTCAAACGCTACTCGCTTGTATTCAATATCACATGAGATAGAAAAAAACCGTCATGAATATTATGCGCTCCTAGAAAAAATGCAAAAGTACGAAAATAAGGCGGTAGGGAATAGCTTGGATTTAACTGAGTGGATTATTTGGTTTTTACAACAGATACATTGTGCTGCAAAAGCCAGTATGAAGCACTTAGATAAAATCCGTTTAAGTACAAAATTTTGGGATGAAAATCGACATACTATATTTAATCTTCGCCAAACAAAACTCATTGACCGGTTATTAGAAACAGATGATTTTGAACCAAATGGGATTGCTAGAAACAAATATAAAAGCATGGCGCATACGACTGATATAACAGCCGCGCGTGATTTAAAAGATTTAGTAGAGAAAAATATTTTAAAACCCGTCGGAGAAGGGCGTTCACGAAAGTATTTATTATGCACAAAGTGAATGTCGTAACGAGTTACAATGGCTCGAGCCCTATTGAAATTCAAATCGACTTACCCCATATTAATCACATTAATTTATAAGGAGCTTAACAAATGAAACGAATGTTTTTATTAATGGCAACTAACTTTGCCATTGTAGCGGTACTGGGTTTAGTTTGGAATATTCTGGATGCTACTTTTGGTTTAACGGCAAAAATGATGGCTATGGGCTTACCGGCAGGCTTTGGATATATTGCCGTGATGTCACTGGCGATTGGTTTTGGCGGTGCATTTATTAGTTTATGGATGTCTAAAGGTGCTGCAAAGCGAAGCATGGGCGTACAAGTTATTGAAAACCCGACCACCAAACAAGAGCGTTGGTTATTTGATGTGGTAAAGCGTCAAGCCGATAAAGTCGGTATTGATATGCCAGAAGTGGGGATTTTTCAAGAATCATCCCCTAATGCATTCGCCACAGGTGCGCGTAAGAATTCAGCCTTAGTGGCCGTTAGCACAGGCTTGTTGCAACACATGAGTGCGGATGAAGTTGAGGCAGTACTGGGGCATGAAATGGCACACGTTGCTAACGGTGATATGGTTACGCAAACTTTATTGCAAGGTGTGATGAATACCTTTGTTATTTTCTTCTCACGTTTAGTGGCTCAACTGGTGCAGTCATTAATGTCAGGTCGTGATGGAAACCGTGGCGGTGGCTACGGCATGACTTACTTTGCAGTTTCTATGGTGGCGCAAATGTTGTTTGGTTTCTTGGCAAATATTATTGTCATGTGGTTTTCACGGTATCGTGAATTTCATGCCGACAAAGGTGGTGCAGATTTAGCAGGCCGTGAAAAAATGATTGCTGCGCTGCAAAAGTTAAAAGATGTAAATCAGCCCCATGACCTACCCGGTGAAATGGCCGCTTTTGGAATTGCTGGTGGCTTAGGTGACGGCATGAAAAAGTTATTTATGACGCACCCACCGTTAGAGGATCGTATCGCTGCGTTACAAAACAGTAAATATTAATGCCAATAAAAATAAAAAAGGTGTTATTAAACACACTCATTGTTGTCATAACAATGAGTGTGTTTTTATTATTAACCCCAATCAATAAGGCGTTTGCAAAAAAAGTTACACCAGAGTTTGATGCTCACACACAGGAAAAACAAGCAGTAAAAAGCTATTTAATGGGTAAGTTTAACCCTTCCAAGCATCCTGCCTTTGCAAAAGTTCCACGAAAATATGCCAGTCGTTCAGGCTTTTACTTGCGCGAAGAAGCATTAGATGCGTATAAAAAAATGGCAAAAGCTGCGCGCAAAGAGGGCGTAAAGCTTATTATTCGATCTGCTACTCGAAACTTTGATTACCAAAAACGTATTTGGGAAAGAAAATGGCGGGCACAAAAGAAATCTAGATCGGCTAAAAATAAAGCCTTACATATTTTAAAGTTGAGTTCCATGCCGAGTACATCCAGACATCACTGGGGCACTGAGGTTGATCTGAATGCTTTTAATAATAAATGGTTCGAAACTGGGCGCGGTCTAAAGCTCTATAAATGGTTAACTAAAAATGCCGAAAACTACGGGTTTTCTCGACCCTACACGCAAAAAGGTAAGCAACGCCCAACGGGTTACAACGAAGAAAAGTGGCATTGGTCGTATACACCTTTATCAATACCCATGATTCGAGATGCACGTTTAGTCCTTAATGATGCGAGCATTACGGGGTTTTCTGGTAGCCAAACTGCCAAGCAGATTGGTGTGGTTAAAAAATATATATTAGGTGTCAGTCAAAGTTGTCAATAATACTAATGACCCAGTGGTCACACTTGTGATTTAATATATTTTTAATTCCAGTAGCATTCTAAGGTAGAACTATAATGTATAAACTCCTTCAAAAAATCCTCTTCTTATTACCCCCTGAAAAAGCACATCATTTATCTTTGGGCTCATTAGCAAAGCTCGATAAACTGGGGTTATTGAAAAGACTAAAACCAGAAAATATAAGCAAAGGTGTTGAAGTCATGGGGATTAAATTTCCCAATAAAATAGGCCTTGCCGCGGGTTTAGATAAAAATGGCGAATACATACAAGCACTCTCAAATCTGGGCTTTGGCTTTATTGAAATTGGTACCGTAACGCCACGCCCACAACCGGGTAATGATGCGCCAAGATTATTTCGTTTGCCCAAAGCGAAAGCCATCATCAACCGTATGGGGTTCAATAATGAAGGCATTGATTATTTATTAGAGTGCGTCTATGAAGCGCGTGAGTCGGGCTTTAAGGGAATCATCGGCATTAATATCGGTAAAAACGTTGATACAGCCGTTAAAGATGCCATTGAAGATTATTTAATCGGCCTACGTAAAGCCTATCCACATGCCGACTACATCACCATTAACATCTCATCACCCAATACACCAGGTTTGCGTACCTTACAATATGGCGATGAGTTAAATGAATTGCTATCAGCCTTAAAAGCAGAGCAAGCCAAGTTAATGAGTTTTTACAAATACTACCGCCCGATTGCAGTAAAAGTCGCGCCTGATTTAGAGCCAGTAGAAATAACAGGCATTGCTCAAGCTCTATTAGATAATGATATAGACGCACTAATCGCCACCAATACCACTATCACACGAGATGCGGTAAAAGGCCTACAGTATGGTAACGAAGCAGGAGGGTTAAGTGGTGAACCTGTAAAAACCATGTCAACAGAGGTCATTCGGCGTTTCCATACACATTTAAAAGACCGAGTTCCAATTATCGGCGTAGGTGGTATAGCATCAGCAAAAGATGCGCAAGATAAGTTAGACGCGGGTGCATCCTTAGTTCAAGTCTATACGGGTTTAATTTATGAAGGACCAACGTTAATCAGTGAGTGTGTAAAGCTGTAAGATCGTTGATTCCTTCGTTTTAAACAAGCATATCTTCGAAGAACCATGCAGAAAACTCATGCCTACCCGTTACCCCTGCTTTTTTATAAATGGCTGAAGCTTGCTGTCTTATTGTTTTCTCTTTAGTGGCTCTTACTTCTGCCATTTCTTTAAAACTGAGCCCTTTTAAGATAACTAAGGCGACTTCCTTTTCACTTGGTGTTAGCTGCCACGCATCAAATTGTTTTTGAATGTAGCGGCTATATTCTTTGCCAATTTCTTTTAGTTTCGTGTGTGATAGATCAAGATCCTCCTCTGCTTGTTCTACCTTGTCATTGAGTTCAGATACTTCGCTAACCCTGCTTTTAATCATCTTAAGAAGGATAAATAAACCCCAGAGCGATAAGAAAACGGTCATGACTTCTAGTCCAATATGGAGTATATCGTCGCCTTCGTGAATATCTTTTATAAAGTCTGAGGTGTTAATAATGATCACCAGTAATAACATGATGATTATGGGGTAATCTTTAGTTCGGAGATGCTTCATAGTGTTCCTAATATTTGAGAAATGATTATTTAAGAAAAGCTTATTTTTAAAATTATTCCTCTAAATTTGAGGTGCTCAATAATTTTTATATATGGTTGCTATTAAGGATAACCGTTGATCAGAGAAGTTCAATTTCAGTGCGAGCATATCAAACACCCTTTAATGATACAAATTAAATAACATCTATCAAAAATGCATAGTACATATGTACTAAAATATGAAGAATTTGGCTCGTATACCCCTAAAATCAGACATTTACCCAATATTTTTTGAATTAAATTACTTATAAGATGTCTATCAAGGTGTTGTTATATATTAAAAATAATTACACAAGATGAACTAAATATTACTGACGAGGAAACATATTATGAAGAAGAGCACATTAGCCAGTGTCATTTCAAGTGCATTATTGGCAAGCGCCTGTGGCGGTAGCTCCACAAATCCCCAAACTGGTACAAGTAGTTACACCTTAAAAGGTACTGTTCCTGGCACATTAATAGAGGCCTATTGTGATGACGGTAGCACTTACTCCGTAACTTCCACTAAAAATGGAACGGCAGAACATCCGTTTGAAATTAAGTTACCAACGACACTAGCCTGTCGAATAGTAATGATTACCAATGAAGATGACGCTGAAAATAAAGTGATTACTCCCATCAAGTTTATCGATGTAGATGGTAAAGCAAGCATTGCCGTCAAAAGCTCTGCAGACTCTGTAGACGTTGGTCATGTTGATTTAAGCATGACAAGAGCGGATATGAAAGCAGATGATAATGATGACGGTGTTGAAGATAAGCCCAAAGAAGTTACGGTCGATGATGGCACTTTGACGGTAGTGGTGAAAGCCAATGATCCGTTAGATAAAGACAATGATGGCATCCCGAATGTCTATGAAGATGATGATGGTGATGGTGTTCCTAACCATGATGACGACGATGATGATGGCGATGGTATCAAAGATATTGATGATAACGACCATGATAATGATGGTGTGCCAGATGATGATTTAGATGGTGATGGCATCAAAAATAAAAATGATGTCGATGATGACAATGACGGTATAAAGGATAAATATGACGATGATGATGATGACGATGGCATCAAAGACGATGACGATGACGACGATGACAACGACGGTATAAAAGACGAAGACGATGATGATCATGATGATGATGATAAACGTGGTGATGATCAAAACTTAACAGTACGTACAGCAAAGAAATTTACTTTACCGACAACCTATGTAGCGGATGCTACGGGTGGACGTCAGTTAACAGCGCAGTGTGCGCAATGTCATGGTACGAATGGTTATAGCGTAGGTCGTATTGACAGTCTAAGCGAAGAACAGGATGAAATAGTCGAAGAAATGGCAGAAATGAGTAGAGAGAGAAATGACCATATTATGAAAGCACAGGCTAAAGGTTATACAGCAGCCGAAGCTCGTAGCATATCTAACTACATGAGACAAATTGTGAGTAAGTACGGTAGGAAATAAAAGAGCCATTACTAACTACACGATAATACGAATATAATTTTTAGGAGAGTAATCATGAAAAATTCACCAATGAATCGCCGCCACTTTATTAAATGGACGAGCGTAGGTATTGCATCAGCTTGGGGGCTTGGGTCATTGTCAATGGCACGTGCCGCACAGCCTTTTAAAGTTGTTGTAATGGGAGGCGGTTTTGCAGGAGCAACTGCTGCAAAGTATTTAAAACTGTGGGGCGGCGCATCTGTTGATGTCACACTGGTCGAGCCAAAAACAACCTATCACACGCCAATCTTAAGTAACTTAATATTAAATGATAGCATTTCACCTGCTAAGTTAGGTATGAACTACGATACCTTGACAGGGCAATATAAAGTAACGCACAAGGCGAATAAAATCAGTTCAATTGATCCTACAGAAAAGCGCATAACGTTGGATGATGGTTCAACATTAACGTATGACCGCTTAATCGTTGCACCGGGTGTTGATTTTAAATATACCAATACATACGATGTGAATAAGGTGCCTCATGCATGGCAGGGTGGGGCGCAGGTAACAGACCTACGCAGACAAATTGAAACTATGCCAAGTAATGGGCATTTTGTAATGACCATTCCGCCGTCGCCATTTCGTTGTCCTCCTGGGCCTTATGAAAGAGCTTGCGTGGTTGCCGATTGGCTGAATAGAAATAAGCCTAATGCTAAGGTAATCGTACTTGATGCAAACCCTGATATCGTGGTTGAAAAAGAGAGCTTTGGAGCGCGTTTCTCGCAATACGGTGTTGAATATCACAGTAATGTGAAAGTAACCGCTGTTAATAGTGATACTAAAACAGTGTCTGTTAGTGGCGCTCCTCGAGCAAGTTACACCGCGGAAGTGTTGAATGTGATTCCTGCACATAAAGCAGGTGCAAGTGCACTGTTATCAGCAGCAGGTTTACTAAGTGGTGATTGGGCGCCCGTTAATGCAAGAACTTTCGAATCATCGCAAGTTTCAGATATCCATATTATTGGTGATGCACAAGCAACTGGGGTTCCTAAAGCGGGTCATATCGCGAACTCGGAAGCGAAAGTCTGTGCAGAAGCGATTCTTAACTCATTGCATGGCAAGCCAAATAATTCAGCACAAAAGATTAATTCGGCGTGTTACAGTCCTGTATCAGCAACAGAAGCGACTTGGCTTACTGGTACTTACAGTTACAGTGACTCAACGAAAGCATGGATTAAAGTTAATCCAAGTTTTGCTGCGGGGCCACCTTCTAGAAAGCACTACAGAGAAATGTTCGGTTGGAGTAGTAACTTATTCAGCGATACATTTGCCTAAAGTTCTATCAAACAGTGAGGTATTTACCTCACTGTTTTGTTTAGGAAATTGTTAATAACAAGTATAATCATGCGCTAAGAGTTTAATAACAAAAGGAAGTCATGGTTGATATAAAAGTTTGGGATATTTTCGTCCGTTTTTTTCATTGGTCACTGGTGCTATTTTTCAGCATTGCTTATATTTCAGGGGGTGAAGATGAGTGGCTAACGATTCATTCATATGCAGGCTATACCATTATCACCTTGGTTTTTGTAAGAATTTTATGGGGATTTATCGGTACTCAGTACGCGCGTTTTTCCGACTTTGTCGTAACGCCTAAAAAAGCATTACAATACTTTAAAGAAGAACTCTCCGGTGATGCTAAACACTACCTTGGTCATAATCCTGCTGGTGGTTTAATGGTAATCACCTTATTAATTAGCTTGGTCATTACAGTAATTTCAGGAATGGCAATTATCGCTACAGATGGTGAAGGGCCATTAGCTACAACGTTTATAGCCTCTCTCTCAGGTGACTGGTTAGAAGAGATTCATGAAGTGTTTACCACTTTAATACTGCTACTCGTACTCACACATATAGCGGGTGTTATTTTTAGCTCTTTATTACAAGAGGAAAACCTTGTTAAAGCGATGATCACTGGGAAAAAGCGGGTCAGGAAGGAGGATTGTGAATAGTTGAATTTAAAGCATCTAATGGGTGTAATCTTGTACTAAATTCGGTAGTATCTTTGTTAATCATATTACTTTCAGGAGCCCCCTATGTTTACAAAAGATATGCAATTAACTGGTTACGATGATGAGTTAGCCAGTGCGATTCAAAAAGAAGTACAACGTCAAGAAGATCATATTGAGCTAATCGCTTCTGAGAATTACACCAGTCCACGAGTAATGGAAGCACAAGGTTCTGTACTTACCAACAAATATGCAGAAGGCTACCCTTCAAAACGTTATTACGGTGGTTGCGAATTTGTTGATATAGCGGAGCAATTAGCGATTGATCGTGTTAAAGAACTATTTAGTGCAGATTACGCAAATGTGCAGCCGCATTCGGGATCATCCGCTAACATCGCAGTTTATATGGCTTTACTCCAACCGGGTGATACAGTTTTAGGGATGGCTTTAGCTGATGGTGGCCACTTAACGCATGGTTCGCATGTAAGCTTTTCAGGTAAAATTTATAATGCGGTGCAGTATGGGTTAAAAGCTGAAACAGGTGAGATCGACTATGACCAAGTTGAAGCCTTAGCCAAAGAGCATCAACCTAAAATGATTGTAGCAGGTTTCTCTGCTTATTCTCGTGTGGTTGATTGGCAACGTTTTCGTGATATCGCAGATAGTGTTGGGGCATATTTATTTGTTGATATGGCACATGTTGCGGGCTTGATTGCTGCGGGTGAATACCCATCACCGGTTGCAATTGCTGATGTGACGACCTCAACGACGCACAAAACCTTACGTGGCCCTCGTGGCGGTATCATTCTTGCGAAAGCTAATCCTGAGATTGAGAAAAAGCTAAACTCAGTGGTTTTTCCTGGTACCCAAGGTGGCCCTTTAATGCACGTGATTGCAGCCAAAGCGGTATCCTTTAAAGAGGCAATGGAGCCTGAGTATAAAACCTATCAGAAGCAAGTGGTGACGAACGCACGTGCCATGGCAAATGCCTTTATTGAGCGTGGCTACAATATTGTTTCTGGTGGTACAGACAATCACTTATTCTTAGTGGATTTGGTTGATAAAGGCTTAACCGGTAAAGCAGCGGATGCCGCGCTTGGGCAAGCCCATATCACCGTGAACATGAATGCCGTGCCTAATGACCCGCAGTCACCGTTTGTAACCAGTGGAATTCGTGTCGGTTCACCGGCGATTACCACCCGCGGGTTTACAGAAGCAGACAGCGTAGAACTAGCAGGTTGGATGTGCGACATCATGGATTCATTAGCGATGAACGCTGATGACAGTGCAGCAGTTGATGCGGTTATTGATAGCACCCGTGCAAAAGTTTCTGAGATTTGTGCAAGGCTTCCTGTATATAAATAATTTGAGGCTAAAATGCATTGTCCCTTTTGTGGAAATGATGATACTCGCGTAGTCGATTCTCGGTTAGCCAATGACGGCGATCAAGTGCGTCGTCGGCGCGAATGTCTATCAACAAAATGTAAAGAGCGCTTTAGCACTTATGAGGTCGCAACTTTTAATATGCCTCCTGTAGTTAAATCTACGGGTGAAAAACAAGCTTTTGATGAACATAAGTTACGCGCAGGTTTGATGCGTGCGACACAAAAACGTCCAGTGGATGCCAAAGCTATTGATGGCGCTGTTTTGCATATTCAAAAACTGATTTTACATAGCGATAAAAGTGAAGTGAAATCCAGCCAAATTGGCGAATATGTAATGGAAGAATTACGCAAACTTGATGATGTCGCCTTTATTCGTTTTGCCTCGGTGTATCGTAATTTTAATGATATTGGTGAGTTTATCGAAGAGATAGAAGGCTTGGAAAAAAGCCCGAGTCCTGAGCTTAAAAAACGTCAAATTAAAATACCAGGTTCAGAGTAGTGATTGACGATAGTTTGCACGATTCAGGTTTTCAAAGTGTTGATTATCAACACATGGCACTTGCCATTCAGCTGGCAAAGAAAGGCCAGTACACTACACACCCAAACCCACGGGTAGGTTGCGTTATTGTTAAAGACAAGCAAATTATTGGTGAAGGCTATCACCAACGCGCGGGTGAGCCTCATGCAGAAATTAACGCTTTAGGACAACTACAATCTAAACAACTCACAGCACATGGTGCGACAGCTTATGTCACCCTAGAGCCTTGCTCTCACACAGGTAAAACACCGCCTTGCGCTAATGCATTAATAGAAGCTGATGTGGCGCGTGTTGTGATCGCCATGCAAGACCCTAATCCAAAAGTTGCAGGTCGAGGTATCGTCCAATTAAAAGAAGCGGGTATAGCTGTTGAGGTGGGGCTGTTAGAAGAACAGGCAAGGGCGCTTAACTGCGGTTTTATCAAGCGTATGGAACAAGGTTTGCCTTGGGTGCGGGTTAAACTAGCCATGAGTCTTGATGGTAAAACGGCGATGGCATCGGGTGAAAGTCAGTGGATAACGGGAGAAGCTGCACGTCGTGATGTCCAGTTTATGCGCGCTAAATCCGATGCGATTTTAACCGGCAGCGGCACGGTATTGGCGGATGATCCTTCACTGAATGTGCGTTTAAGTGCCAAAGATTTAGGTGTTATTTATAACAACACCATTAACAAGACTGATTTAGAGGTAACTAGCAACGAATCCGTAAGACAGCCAGCAAAAATCATCCTAGACACTCACTTAAAAACCCCCTTAGATGCAAAATTATTAGGCGTAACGGGTCACACAATTATCTGTACAAGTAGCCAAGATGAACGATTAAAGAAAGCATTTTATTCACAGGGGGCAGAAGTTCTGAATTTTGAAAAAACTGAGGATAATAATCTGCCTTTAAAACAAGTTTTGCAGACTTTAGCAAAAAGAGAAATAAATGAAGTCCACGTTGAAGCCGGTGCAACACTCTGTGGCGCATTAATTCAAGCACAACTTGTGGATGAAATAATCATTTACATGGCACCTAAATTAATGGGTGGCGATGCCCGAAGTTTATTAAATTTTAGCGGGCTAGATAGCATGGCAGATAACGTAAATCTAAACATAAGTGATATCCGCAGAGTCGGAAAAGATTG
>Ga0256839_1000621_pt1 | contig 45437 bp, 51 predicted proteins | sample 354166metaG_FD_185968 | JGI IMG/M metagenome (GOLD analysis project Ga0256839, IMG submission 185968) | Hydrothermal vent microbial communities from Mid Atlantic Ridge, Atlantic Ocean - 354-166 | ecosystem: Environmental > Aquatic > Marine > Hydrothermal vents | place: Atlantic Ocean: Mid...
CCTTCGGTCGGAATGACAGAAAAGGGCAGAAATTGACAAGGGCAAGGGTCGGAATGACAGTGGGCTCGTCGTTCCACCCTCCTTGTCATTCCGAGCGTAGCGAGGAATCTTGAGGGGCGGTGGGGCAGGATTTCTCCCTTCGGTCGAAATGACAAGGGGATGTGGTCGAAATGACAAAAAAGTGGGGGCGTAATGACAAGGAAAAGAGGTCGAAATGACAATGAGGTAAGGTCGGAACGACAAAGGCGTGTGGCGGCAATGACAAGGAAGTGTAGTGGCAATGACAGGGAGATGCCGACCCCCGGGGACCGCATCCAGATCGCAGGGGCCGCACGACGGCCGTCAGTCATTAACAACGATTCCCCTACCGCCTCCCGCGTGCGCAGGCTGCCCGCCGAATGGGAACCACAGCGCGCGGTCATGCTGGCCTGGCCCTATGAAGGCAGCGACTGGACACCCTGGCTTGCGGAAGTGGAACAGGTGTACCTGTCCCTGGCCCGCGAGATTTCCCTGCGCGAGTCCCTGCTGATCCTCTGCCGGACGCAGGCGCTGGCCCAAGCGCTGCCGGAACGCCTGGCCCGCGCCGGCGCGGACACCTCGCGGATCCGCCTCCACATCGTCCCCTACAACGACACCTGGGTGCGCGACTTCGGCCCGCTCACCGTGCTGGAGAACGGCCGGCCCCGCCTGCTGGACTTCCAATTCAACGGTTGGGGAGGCAGACACCCGGCCTCCCTGGACAATCAGGCCACACGCCGCCTGCATCACCAGGGCGGGCTGCCGGGGCTGCCGCTGGAGCACGTGGATTTCGTGCTCGAAGGCGGCAGTATCGACGGTGACGGCGAGGGCACCCTGCTCACCACGCGGCGCTGCCTTCTGCACCCCACACGCAACCCCGGCTGGAAAAGGGACGGGATCGAGCGATTGTTACGTGAGCGGTTGGGTATAAGCCGTATCCTGTGGCTCACCCATGGCCACCTCGCAGGGGACGATACCGATGGTCACGTGGACATGCTGGCCCGTTTCTGCGATCCGCAGACCATCGCCTACAGCCATTGCGAGGACCCGGGCGATATCCACTTTCCGGCACTCCAGGCCCTGGCCCGGGAGCTGGCGGCCTTGCGCACCCTGGACGGCCGGCCCTACCGTCTCGTTCCCCTGCACCTGCCACGGGCTAAATACGACGAGGCAGGCGCCCGCCTGCCGGCCAGTTATGCCAATTTCCTCGTCATCAACGGGGCCGTGCTGGTGCCCGTCTATGACGACCCGGCCGATGCGCAGGCCCTTGAAGCGCTGGCCCGCTGTTTTCCCGGCAGAACCGTATGCCCCATCCCCGCCCTGCCCCTGATCCGTCAGCACGGCAGCATCCATTGTGTTACCATGCAGCTCCCCGAAGGCGACTCGATCCGGCAGACACCGTCATGACCCAGAGACAGACCCTGCAGGCCGCCCTCATCCAGCAGCGCTGCACCGGCAACCCGGCGGACAACCTGGCCCGCGCCACGGCCGCCGTGGAACAGGCCGCCACCGATGGCGCCCGCCTGGTCGTGCTGCAGGAGCTGTTCAACACGACCTATTTCTGCCAGACGGAAAACCCGGCCTGTTTCGAGCTGGCCGAACCGGTACCGGGCCCCGCCACGACGGCCCTGGGCCGCCTCGCCGCCCGCCTCGGCGTGGTCATCGTCGCACCGCTGTTCGAACGGCGCGCGCCCGGACTCTATCACAACAGCGCCGCCGTGCTGGACAGCGACGGCCGGCTCGCGGGCATCTATCGCAAGATGCACATCCCCGACGACCCTGGCTATTATGAGAAATTCTATTTCACGCCTGGAGACGGCATCTGGCGCCCCATTCGCACCCGCGTCGGCCATCTGGGCGTCCTGATCTGCTGGGACCAGTGGTTCCCTGAAGCGGCGCGCCTCATGACCCTGGCGGGCGCCGACATCCTGCTCTATCCCACGGCCATCGGCTGGGACCCAGGGGAAGCGCCGGCGGAACGGACACGCCAGCAGGAGGCCTGGCTCACGGTGCAGCGGGCCCATGCCATCGCCAACAGCCTGCCCCTGCTGTGCTGCAATCGCACGGGTTTCGAACCCGTCCCCGGCGGCAACGTGGAAAGCGGCATTGAATTCTGGGGCAGCAGTTTCGCCTGCGGTCCCCAGGGAGAGATGCTGGCCCAGGCGCCGGCCGGTGACGAGGCCGTTCTCATGGTGACGCTCGATCTGGGCCGTACGGAAGAAGTCCGCCGCAGCTGGCCGTTTCTGCGTGACCGCCGCATCGACAGCTACGGGGAACTGACTGCCCGATGGCGGGATTGATTCACGTCCCAGCTGCGCAAACCGATTATAATTTTGACCTGACATACCGAATCCGACCCTTCAAACAGAAACTGCGACGACCCATGATTCTCATCCTGACACCGAACATCGATCCCGAAAGCAATGAATACCGGCAGCTCATGGAGCATCTCTCCAGCCTGCCCAACATCCAGACCCGCCTGCACCGGGAGGTAGGCACCCAGCAGACTCTCACCGAGGTCTATCTCGTGGGTGACACGACCCAGCTGAGCGTGGAGGACATGCAAAGCCTGCCGGGCGTGGAACGGGTGGTGCGCGTCTCCGAGGAATACCGGGTACTGGGTCGCCACAGAAACGACAACCGCCCCACTTTCTTCATTTACAACGGCCTGCACTTCGGGCAGGACAGCCTCCATGTCTTCGCCGGCCTGTGTGCGGTGGACACGCCGGAGCACGTGGAGCGGATGATGAAGGCCCTCCAGGAAAACGGCCAGGTCTGTACCCGCATGGGGGCCTACAAGCCGCGCACCAACCCCTACTCCTTCCAGGGCCACGGCAAATCCTGCCTGCCCTACGTGTTCGAACTGGCGGGCAAGTATGGAATCAAGGTCATCGCCATGGAGGTCACCCACGAGACCCACATCGACGAGATCAGGGAAGCGCTGGATCTGACCGGCAATCCCACCGGGATCATGCTCCAGATCGGCACCCGCAATACCCAGAACTTCGAACTCCTGAAGAAGGTGGGGAGACAGCAGGAATTTCCGGTGCTGCTGAAACGCGGCTTCGGCATCACGCTCGAAGAATCGCTCAATGCCGCCGAATACCTGGCCAGCGAGGGCAACCGCAAGGTGATCTTCGGCCTGCGGGGCATGAAGACCAACATGGGCGACCCCCACCGCAATTTCGTGGATTTCGCCCACGTGCCCGTGGTCAAGCGCCTCACGCGGATGCCGGTATGCATCGACCCCTCCCACTCCGTGGGCACCCGTGCCGCCGATCCCGACGGGATCCTGGACATCATGCACGTCACTGCGCAGGGCATCGTGGCCGGTGCCAACATGGTGCTGGTGGACTTTCATCCGGATCCCAAAAAGGCCCTGGTGGACGGCCCCCAGGCGCTGCGCCTGGAAGAACTGCCGTATTTCCTCGAAGACGTGCGCATCGCGCGCGAGGCCTATGAGAAACGCGTGGCCTTGACTCGCGAGTTCCGGGAAAATTCCTCGTCCTGAGAAGCACACGCATCGCCGGAGAGTGAATGGTGCTGCCCCGCCTGACGCGCTGCCAGGCAGGGACAAGGCCTGAGCAGAACCAGTCTACAGAATTCCTCCAGAATTCCGTTATATAGATTTGGAACGCCGGAACGTGCCCAAGGGCACCCGGGGGAGGCCTGTGCCTGCCCCCCGCCGGGCGTTGCCAAGGGGGAATGGATTATGAACGTCAACCCGACATTCTTCGTGATCATGGTGGAACTCCTGGCCGTGGAGAGCCTGGCGTTGATCGTCATTACCGTGCTCTTCATCCGGCGCAAGCTCCAGTACAAGCACATGATCGAGCACATCGTGGAGGCCGCCGATGCCTCCGAGACGGCACGCCTGGAGGTGCTGGAGAAGACCCTCAAGGATGTCTTCAACGAGGCAGGTGAGGACGCCAGCCGCAAGGCCAGGGAGCTGGCCAGGGCGGAAAGCCGCTTCTGCAAGCGCCTGATCTCCGCCTTCGTAAACCGCAGGCATGGCATCCTCGGCAGGCTGGACAAGATGACCGACGAACTGCTGTCCCCCTATCGCACACTGATCTCGGAAACCGCCGAAGAAAAAGTCCGCACCAAGACCGAGCTGTCCAAACGGGTAAAAAGCCTCAGGCACACCGTCGAATCACTGCGCGAGGAGAAGGAAAACATCACCCGGAAACTGGCGGAGACCGAGAAGGAACTGGAGAGCATCACCGCTGAATATGTCTCCGCATTCAAGAAGGAAGAACTGCTGAAACGCGAACAGGCCGCTGCCATGGAGACCTCCGCAGAAAAAGACAGCGAAACGGTTGCAGAAGCCGCCACGGACGAACCGGCAGAGGGCGGACCTTCCGCCGCACCGACTGGCGAAACAGCGGAGAAAGAAGAGTCGGCCATCGCGATCACGGATGGAAGCGGTGATCAGGACGACGCCGACGATGAAGACGCGGGGCTCTTGAAGCTTGAGGACCTGGAGGAAGACAGCACGGCAATCAGCGAAGAAGCCGCCAATGAAGATGAGCCTGCGCTGGCAACCGGAGATGACGGGCAGGAATCTGCCAGCGAAGAAATCACGGTCACCGACGAGAGCCCGGCCGATATCCCGGATGAAAATCAGGCCGGGCAGGAAGAAAACACCGAAGCGCCCGTTGCGGCGGATGATGACACCGCCGCGGCAGGCGATTCAGGCACAAGCCCGGAGGACGATGCCATCCTCGAAGATGTGGATATCGCCGCCGCCCCCCTGATGGAAGAAGTTGCCAAGGAGAACGCCGCCCGCTCCAGGAGCGCCGCGGCATCCTGAGCCCCACACAAACCCTTGCGCGCCGAAGGCAGCGTTGCTCCGCCTGCTTCCCTAGCGTCGGCGCGGCCCTTGGCCGCGAAAACGCCTGCCCGTCAACGCCCTCTCAGAAACAGGCGGTCCAGTTCAGCCAGTGACAGCTGCACCCAGGTGGGACGGCCGTGATTGCACTGGCCACTGCGCTCGGTGCGCTCCATCTCCCGCAGCAGGGCATTCATTTCGGCAAGGCTCAACCGCCGGTTGGCACGCACCGCCCCATGGCAGGCCATGGTGGCAAGCACCTCGTTGAGCTTTTCCTGAATCCGGCTGCTGGTACCGAAGGTGTTGAGATCCGAGAGCACGTCGCGCACCAGTGCCGCGGCATCGGCCTCGCAGAGCAGGCTGGGCACGGCGCGGATCGCCAGGCGGTCAGGCCCCAGCCGGCGGACCTCGAAACCCAGCGCCTCGAAAGTCTCCTGATGGGCCTGGGCCTGTTCCGCCTCCTGCGGGCTCACCGGCAGGGAAACGGGCACCAGCAGCGGTTGGGAGCGCACACCGCTCTCGGCCAGATTGGCCTTCAGGCGCTCGTAGGTGATGCGCTCGTGCGCCGCGTGCATGTCCACCAGTACCAGGCCCGCCCGGTTCTGGGCCAGGATATAGACGCCATGCAGCTGGGCAAGGGCATAGCCCAGGGGATGGTCTTCCTGTGCACCACCCGGCCCTGTCACCTCGTCCACCGCCGCTTGAGAGGCCACCTCCAGGGATTCCATCACGGCAGGCGCCATGGCTTCGTGGACCAAGTGCTGATAGGCGGCATGGCGGGCCTGCGCCTCGGACGGCGACGCAATCTGGAAAAGCGGGCGCTGCGCTCCCTGGGCACGCTTCCCCGCGGTGCCCCCAGGCATGCCTTCGGCCCCGCCATCCGTCACGCCTTGGGCAAGCCCCTCAACCCCGGTGCCGGGCACACCTCCCCTGCCAGTTCCCCTGCCAGCTCCCCTACCGGCCCGCGCCTCGCGCCCCAGGGCACCGTGAATGGCACCGAACAGAAAATCCCGCACCTGGCGGGCCTCGCGGAAGCGCACCTCGTGCTTGGTGGGGTGGACATTGACATCCACCCCTTCCACGGGCATGTCGAGGTACAACACATAGACCGGCTGGCGCCCCTGATAGAGCACATCCTGATAGGCCTGGCGAACGGCATAGCTCACCAGGCGATCACGAATGATGCGCCCGTTGACATAGAAATACTGCAGGTCCGCCTGGCTGCGGGAAATGGCAGGCTGGCCGATCCAGCCCCACAGTCGCAGCCCGTCCGCCTCTGCCTCGATCTCCAGGCAGTTTTCCACGAATCCCCGTCCACATACCGCCGCGACCCGCTCCAGACGCCGCACCTCTCCGTCCGTGGCAGGGAGGCGCTGGATCTGACGCTGATTGTGGCGCAGCGAAAAAGCGACATCGAAACGGCTCAGGGCGAGGCGGCGCACCACGGTCTCGATATGGCTGAATTCGGTCTTTTCGGTACGCAGAAACTTGCGCCTCGCCGGTACGTTGTAGAACAGGTCACGCACCTCCACCGTGGTGCCGGGGGGATGGGCGGCGGGCACCGCCTTGGACTCCCCGCCCGCCACACGCCAGCCCGATGTATCTGCAGGGCGACGGGAGGTCAGGGTCAGGCGGGAGACGGAAGCGATGCTGGGCAATGCCTCGCCGCGGAATCCCAGGGTGGCGATACGGCCCAGGTCTTCGACGGCGACGATCTTGCTGGTGGCGTGACGGCAGAGCGCCAGGGGCAGGTCCTCGGGATGAATGCCGATGCCGTCGTCGCGCACCCGGATCAAGGCGATCCCGCCCTGCCCGACATCGATCTCGATGCTGCGGGCACCGGCGTCGAGACTGTTCTCCAGCAGTTCCTTGACCACCGAGGCCGGGCGTTCCACCACCTCGCCAGCGGCGATCTGATCGGCAAGGCGGGAAGGCAGCGAGCGAATGCGGCGCTCGTCAGAAGACCCGGACGTTTCCATGCCAGGAATTATAACAGGGGATTATAACGGGGGATTATAACGGGGGATTACAAAAACGCGGACGGCGGAATCCGCCGGGCACGCTGTTCCTTACCCCTCGTTCTCCACGGGGATGCGGATCACCTGTCCCACGCGCAGCTTGTCTCCTTCAATGCCGTTGACGGCGCGCAGCGCCGCGAGGCTCACGTGGTATTGGGCCGCCAGCTGCGAGAGGGTGTCCCCCCGCGCGATGACATGACGGCGTGTCGCCGCATAGTAGGTGCCCGGCGGCGGATTCTTGGTGAAATAGCTCCGGATGCCCTTGAGAAGCGCCCGTGCCAGGGCCTGCTGATAACGGGGATTGCGCAGATTGCGTTCGTCGCTGGGATTGGAGATGAAAGCCGTTTCCACGAGGACCGAGGGAATATCCGGGGACTTGAGCACCACGAAACGTGCCTGTTGCACGGATTTCTTGTGCAACTTGCCCAGCGGCCGCATGTGGCGCAGGAGTTCCCCGCCAGCGGCCAGGCTGGACTCGATGGTCGCGGTCTGGGACAGGTCCAGCAGTACCTGCACCAGCATCTCGTCCTTGTCGTCCAGGCTCACGCCCCCGATGAGGTCGGAGGCGTTCTCTTTTTCCGCAAGCCAGCGTGCCGCTTCGTCACTGGCGCCATTGCTGGACAAGGCGTAGACCGACATGCCGCGTACCCGGCGGTCGTGAAAGGCATCGGCATGGATGGAAATATAGAAATCGGCCTTGTGGCGTCGCGCGAGGCGGGTGCGCTCCCGCAGGCTGACGAAATAGTCGCCATCCCGGATCAACACCGGACGCATCCCCCGTTCCTGTTCCACGAGGCGTGCCAGCCGGCGGGCGATGGCCAGCACTACGTCCTTTTCATAAACACCGCTGTAACCACGAGCGCCGGGATCCTCTCCCCCGTGTCCGGCATCGATGGCGATCACCACATCCCGGACGCCTTTGCGGCCCGCCCGGGCGGGGTCGGTCACCTTCCTGGCCACCAGGGGCCGGCTGGGCATCAGCTGCTGGACATCGATCACCAGACGGTACCCGTATTTTGCGTTGGGTTTCAAGAGAAAACTCTTGTAGCTGGCCTTGTCATGGAGATCCAGCACCACCCGCAGATCCCCCCCCTTGCGCACGCCGCTGCGGATTCTTCTGATGAGCTTGTCCTGCGCGCCAGGCTGAACCAGGGGCTTGCGCAGACGGGTTTTCTTGAGGTCGATAACGATGCGGGGGGGATGCTCCAGGTCGAAGAGGCGGTATTGCGTGGGGCCGCTGACGTCGAATACCAGGCGTGTGTGGTCGGGCGCAGGCCACATTCGCACACCCTGCACCAGAACGGTTTCCTGAACCGTCTCCCCGAGACTGCTGAACGGCAGCAAAAACAAGACAGCAGCGATCAGCTTTTTCATTCTGTTTGTCCTCGCCAACCCGTATTCTGCCAACGCCTGTCTTGGCCCTTTTAATACATTCTTCACATAAACGCAAGCATTTTAGCTAGATAGCGCATGAATCTATCATGTCGCCTGATTATTCCTGTCTAAGCTGACAACGTCACAAATCCCATCAACCAAGATTTTGCAAAATCCAGGCCACGGGCACTGATCAAATCCCGTACCCATGAGACGCCAGGCACCGGATCAAACCCTGGCCGACAGGGGAGAGGGATTGAAAACGGACCCGGCGGCCGGCGGAGGTACCCGTTGGCGCCTCGTACTGCAGACTCAGAGCCAGATCCCCCCGGGGCAGGTGTGTCCCGCCCCGCTCCGGCCACTCCACCAGGCAGATCGCATGGCCATCGAAACATTCCTCCACCCCCAGATAAACCAGTTCTCCGGGGCTGCTCAGGCGGTAGAGATCGAAGTGATGCACCCACATCCCCGCGGGGTGATAGCTCTCCACGAGGGTATAGGTGGGGCTCTTGACGCGTCCCTCGTGCCCCAGCGCCCGCAGCAGTCCCCGCACCAGGGTGGTCTTGCCTGCGCCCAGCGCGCCCTCCAGATAGATCGCTTCTCCTCCCCGGCAGCAGGTGGCTATGGCCGCGCCCAGCGCCTCCATGGCGGCGGCAGAGGGAATCCTGCAGACCAGGGTGCGGTCCATCTCAATGCAGCAGCGACTGCAGATGGGGCAGAAGATCCCCTGCCAGGAGCCCCCGCATACCTGCCTGCGCGGCCCGGTCGCCGGCACAGGCATGGAGACAGACACCGAGTCGTGCGGCATCACCCGCGCTCACCCCCTGGGCGATGAGTGCCGCAATGACACCGGTGAGGACATCCCCCACGCCCGCCGTCGCCATGCCGGGGTTGCCGGCATCACACAAGGCAAGCGGATGCCCGGACTCACAGACCAGGCTGCCGTTGCCCTTCAATACGATCACGCCGCCGTAGCGGGCCTGCAGCGCCTGCACTGCGGCAAAACGGTCGGACTGGACGGCGGCGGTCCGCGTCTCGCCCAGGAGGCGGGCCGCCTCGCCCGGATGCGGAGTCAGCACCCAGTCCTCCCGCGAAGCGGGTTCCAGGGCGAGCAGATTCAGGGCATCGGCGTCCGCCACCAGCGGCAGGCCGGACTCCAGGACGGCATCCAGCAATCCACGGGCCCAGGACGTGCGGCCCAGGCCCGGCCCCACCGCCACCACCGTCGCCCGTTCCAGCAGCGGCCGCAGGTCCGGGGCGCCGGCCACCCCGTGGACCATCAATTCGGGCCGGGTCAGATTCAATACACTTGCGTGACCGGGCGCCGTGGCGACGCTCACCAGGCCGGCACCACAACGCGCCGCGGCCTCCGCCGCCAGCCGCGGCGCCCCGCTCATTCCCGGCGCGCCGCCCACCACCAGGACATGGCCATAATCCCCCTTGTGACTGGCCTGACGGCGCGGCGGCAGGAGACGGCGCATTGCCCGGTAATCGAGTCGCACGGCTGCCGGGGGCAGGCGGGCGAGAATCCCGTCAGGGACCTGCAGGCTGTCGTAATGGAGGCGCCCGCAATGATCCGGACCCTGGGCCGTGAACAGCCCCTGCTTGAGCCCGATGAAGGTGACAGTGGCCTGGGCTCGCACCGCGCAACCCTGCACCACTCCCCGGTCGGCATGCAGGCCGGAGGGCACGTCCAGGGCCAGTACCGGCGCATCCGCCGCGTTCATGGCCGTGATGGCCTGCCGCCAGCGCCCCGTCACTTCCCGGTCCAGTCCCGTACCCAGCAAGGCATCCACCAGCACGTCGCACGCCGCGACCTCGTCACTTTCCCCTCCCTCTGCCGCAAAGGACCGCGGCGTCACGCCCGCGGCGATCAACGCCTCATAGGCCAGCCGCGCATCTCCCGAGAGGCGCCCGGCATCCGCCAGCAGCCATACGGTCACCGCCAGACCTGCTTCACGGGCACAACGGGCCACGACGAAACCGTCACCCCCATTGTTGCCGCCACCACACAGGACACCGATTCGACGAGCCGCAGGCCACCGGCCGCGCAGGCAGGCGAAGGCGGCCTCGCCGGCACGTTGCATGAGAACGCGCCCGGGAATGCCGAATTCCTCGATGGCAATACGGTCCAGTTCGCGCACCTGTTCCGCACGGTACAAATGCTGGGGAAGAGGCTCCATCCGCGCTATCATATCTGAAAAGCCATTCTTCGATCATCGTACTTCCTGAAAAGCTTCGGCCATTCCCCATGTCACTGCCCTCCCCGTCTCCTGCCGTCGACTATTCCCGGTTGGCCCGCCGCATCAAGGGCTGGGCTCGCGAACTGGGGTTCCAGCAGGCCGGCATCGCCGATACCGGCCTGCCCGTGGACGAAGCCTGGCTGGAAGACTGGCTGACACAGGGATATCACGGCGAAATGGACTACATGGCCCGTCACGGCCGCAAGCGCAGCCGCCCGGAACAACTCGTACCGGGCACCCTGCGCATCGTCTCCGTCCGTATGGACTATCTCCCGCCCAGGGCCGCGCCGGCTGAGGCCGTGCTGGCCGATCCACGCCGCGGCTATGTCTCCCGCTATGCCCTGGGGCGAGACTATCACAAGGTACTGCGCAGGCGGCTGAGAAAGCTGGCCGACAGGATTGCCGCGACGGCAGGCCCCTTCGGCCACCGGGTTTTCGTCGACAGCGCGCCGGTCCTCGAAAAGGCCCTGGCACGCAAGGCCGGACTGGGCTGGATCGGCAAACACACCAACCTCATCAACCGCAAGGCCGGATCATGGTTCTTTCTCGGTGAAATCTACACGGACCTCCCCCTCCCCGTGGACCGCGCCCAGGACGATCCCCTCGCCGGCCATTGCGGGGCATGCCGGCGCTGCCTGGACATCTGTCCCACGGGTGCCATCGTCGCGCCCTACCGCCTCGACGCACGGCGCTGCATCTCCTATCTCACCATCGAATTGCGCGGCAGCATCCCCGAACACCTGCGACCTCTGATGGGAAACCGGATCTATGGCTGCGATGATTGTCAGCTCGTCTGTCCATGGAACCGTTTTGCGCGGCTTGCGACCGAGGATGACTTCCATCCCCGTCACGGACTGGATGCCCCAGGCCTGCTGGCCCTGTTCGCGTGGAGCGAGACGGAGTTCCTGCGATATACTGAAGGCAGCGCCATCCGGCGCATCGGCTATCAATGCTGGTTGCGCAACATCGCCGTGGCCCTGGGCAACGGCCCGCCGGATCCGTCTGTCATGGCGGCGCTCCAGGCACGGCGGGAAGCGGTATCGCCACTGGTGAGGGAGCATATCGACTGGGCCCTGCGGCAATTGCAGGACAAGGCGCACGGGCACGGGTAAATACAGGAAACGAGTCATGCACGGAAACAAGATCCACCCCGGCAATACCCGGCAATCCCTGAAGCGCAGGCCGCCGACGATCCTGGCGATCCTGTCCCTTCTGCTCCTTCTCACCGCCTCCGCAGTGATGGCACTGGACCTGAAGGCGCCCCCCCTGGCGCCGCTGGCGGAAGACGGCATCCACGATCCCAAGGGCGCAGCCATTGACGTACTTCAGGAGCCGCGAGAGGCAATGAAAGACTTTCCCAAGGACCGGCGTGGCGAAGTGGACTGGGTACGCGCCCTCCAGGAGGGTTATATCAATCCACGCAAAAGCCGTACCGGCGACCCATGGGAAGAGGCCCTGCCCATGGAGATGGACTTCGACATCATCATGAAAAACACCATGGGCATGCCCTGGGTGCGCTTTCCCCACAAACCCCACACCCAGTGGCTTGCCTGCAGCAATTGCCATCCCAAGATTTTCATCCCCCGCGAAGGGGCCAATGACATCAGCATGACCAAGGTGCTGCGCGGCGAATATTGCGGGCGCTGCCACGACAAGGTCTCATTCAGCCTTTTCGTCTGTGAACGCTGCCACAGCGTGCCCCACGAAAATTCTCCGCCACCATGGTGGAAGTAAAACCCCATCATCCTGCCTGAACTCTTCGCGCCGAGGGCGGCGTACCTGCGGTGATTTAGGTATAATGGCGCCCTTCGCCTGGCAGGAGCTCCGGCGGAGAGACGGATCTTTCGTTTTTTCCAGAACCTCTATCAGAAATTCATGACAGGATGGTGATCGGGCGCAAGCCATGACTGACAGTGACAAAAAGCTGCGCGCGCGGGTCAAGTTGTTCGGCAATCTGCTGGGCAACGTGCTGCGCGCCCAGGCAGGGGGCCGGGTCTTCGTCGCGGTGGAAGCCTTGCGCAAGGGCTACATCCGTCTGCGCAAGGAGGAATCGCCGGAGAAACGCGAACAACTCTCCCGCATCATCCAAAAACTGGATCCCACCACCCTGACCCATGTGGTGCGCGCCTTCAGCACCTACTTCAGCCTGGTCAATATTGCCGAGGAGGCCTTTCATCACCAGCAGCGGCGTCTCAAGCGACGCCGGGGCAAGGCCTTCTGGACGGGCTCCTTCGAGGAAACCCTGCAGCAGTTCCGTGACGAGAACATCGGCGCGGAACAGCTCCAGAGGCTGCTGGACCGCCTCAGCTACATGCCGGTGATCACCGCGCATCCCACCGAGTCCAAACGCCACACCATCATGGAGGCGCAGCGCCGCATCTTCGTCGCCAGCGAACAACTGGACGACAGCCGGCTTTCCCGCGAAGAACGCGAGGAAGTGACGCGGGAGCTGGAGACGCGGATCCAGATCCTGTGGAAGACCGACGAGGTCCGGGCCCAGAAACCGCAGGTCACCGGTGAGATACGCCATGGCATCTACTACTTCCAGGACAGCCTGTTCCAGGCCATGCCCGCCATGTACCGGGAATTCGAAAAGGCGATCCGTAAAATCTATGGCGCGGAAGCCGACAAACTCCGTCTGCCCAGCTTCCTGCGTTTCGGCTCCTGGATAGGAGGCGATCGCGACGGCAACCCCAACGTCACACCCCGGACCACGGCCACTGCCGTCAGGCTGCACCACGCCACCGTGCTCAAGGAATATCTGCGCCGCATCAACCAGCTCAGTCACGAGCTGACCCATTCCATCCTCCTGTGCCGGCCCAGCGAGGGTTTTCTCGCCAGCCTGGCGCGGGACGAGCGCTTTGCCGCGGGGGCCTTTCCCGACAACATCGACCGGTTCCGCAACGAGCCCTATCGCCGCAAGCTCTACATCATGCGGCACCGCCTGCAGCACATGCTCAACGACATCCGGCGCCGGCTCGCGGACGAAGCCGGGCACCGCCCCGCCGAGGCCTATGACAGCGTGGAAGACTTTCTCAAGGACCTCTATCTCATCCGCGATTCCCTGGCCTCCCATGGCGACGCCAACGTCGCCGCGGGCAACCTCAGGGATCTGATCCGCCTGGTGGAAAGCTGTGGTTTCTTTCTCGTGCACCTGGACGTGCGCCAGGAATCGGGCCGCCACACCGAGGCCGTGGCGGAGCTTCTGGCGGGACTGGAAACGCCCGTGGACTATGCCGCCCTCACGGAACATCAGCGCCTCGAACTGCTGGCGGAACACATCGGACGTCCGCCCCTCGCCCTGGACAGGTCAGCACTGAGTGATCACACGCGGGAAACCCTGGAAGTGTTCGAGGTCATGAAGGCCATGCGCGAGGAAATCAGCCCGGATGCCTTCGGCAGTTATGTCATCTCCATGACCCATCAGGCCAGTCATGTCCTGGAAGTCCTGTTTCTGGCCCGGCAGGCGGGCCTTGCGGGGCGCGACGCCAGTGGCGCCTGGTTCTGCGATGTGCGCATTGCGCCCCTGTTCGAAACCATCGAAGACCTCATGCACATCGAACCGGTGCTCACCACGCTGCTGGACAACCCGACCTATGCGGCCCTGCTCAAGGCCTCGGGCAATCTCCAGGAGATCATGCTGGGCTACTCCGATTCCTGCAAGGACGGCGGCATCCTCTCCTCCTCGTGGAACCTCTACAAGGCCCAGCTCAAGATCATCGAGATCACCTCGCGGCGCGGCATCGAATGCCGCCTCTTCCACGGTCGCGGCGGCACCATCGGCCGGGGCGGCGGCCCCACCCACGAGGCCATACTCTCGCAACCGCCGGGCACCGTCCATGGCCGGATCAAGTTCACGGAACAGGGCGAAATGGTCTCCTACAAATACAGCAACCGCGAGACCGCGGTCTATGAGCTGGCCGTGGGCGTCACCGGTCTGCTCAAGGCCAGCAAATGCGTCATCGTCCCGCCCCCCCAGGTGAGCCGTCGCCACAGAGAGATCATGGAACAACTGGCGCGCACGGGCGAAGAGGCCTACCGCAAGCTCGTGGATCACACCGAAGGTTTTTTCGACTATTTCTACGAGGCCACCCCGGTCAACGAGATTGCCCTGCTCAACATCGGCTCACGCCCCTCGCACCGCAAGAGAAGCGACCGCTCCAAGCATTCCATCCGCGCCATTCCCTGGGTCTTCGGCTGGGCCCAGTCCCGCCACACGCTCCCGGCATGGTATGGCATCGGCTCGGCCATCGCCTCGTGGTGTGCGGCCAATCCGCAACAACTGGCCGAACTGCAGGCGATGTATCGCGAGTGGCCATTCTTCCGCGCCCTGTTGAGCAATACCCAGATGGCCCTGTTCAAGGCCGACATGCAGGTGGCGCGGGAATACGCCAGCCTGTGCAGTGACCAGGCCCTGGCAAGACGCATCTTCCGGCACATCGAGGCCGAATACCAGCGGACCGTGGATCAGATTCTCACCGTGGCCGGCGCCAGCCGCCTCATCGAGGAAAACCCCACCCTGGCACTGTCCCTGAGCCGCCGCAATCCCTATCTCGACCCCTTGAGCCACATCCAGGTCACGGTGCTGGCGCGCTACCGAGATGCACGGCTCAGCGAAGAGGAACGCCGGCAGTGGCTCAATCCCCTGCTGCGCTCCATCAATGCCATTGCCGCAGGCATGCGCAACACGGGATGACTACCGCCCTGCCCTCTGCCCTCTGTCCTCTGTCCTCTGTCCTCCGTCCTCTGAATTCAGGCAACCTGGAGGGGAATGCTGTCGCGGGTATGGGTGATCCTGTTGTTCTCGTCCAGATAGACGAGGCGGGGTGAATGGCCGGCAACTTCCTGGGCGTTGAGCACGGCATAACTGCAGATGATGACCCGGTCGCCGGGACTGGCCTTGTGGGCCGCGGCACCGTTGATGGAAATGGTGCCCGAGCCGCGCTCGGCCCGGATGGCATAGGTGACGAAGCGCTCGCCATTGTCGATGTTGTAAATGTGAATCTGTTCGTACTCGTGGATGTCGGCGGCCTCCAGCAGCGCTTCGTCGATGGCACAGGACCCTTCATAGTCCAGTTCCACCTGGGTGACACAGGCACGATGCAGCTTGGCCTTCAGCATGGTCCGATTCATAGGTCTCAATCCAATAGCCGATGGAAACGACGCCGCACGCTCAGGCCTGCAGCGTCGGCACGGATTTTAACACCAAAGAAGTGGGGGGAAAAATCTTTTTCATATCCGTAGCTTACTCCTTGCGCCACGCTGCGCGGACATTGTCGATGAGACGGGCGCTGCCCAGCCAGGCGGCGGCGAGGACGATCAGCTCCCGGTCGCCCGGGTGCGGCAGCGCCAGATCTCCGGCGCGACGGATGCTGAAATATTCCGGCCGCAGGCCGCCGGCCGCCACGGCCGCCATGCCCGCCGCCTCCAGCGCGGCATAGTCCTTGCGACCCGCCTCCAGCGCAGCCGCGGCCTCGCACAGGCTGCGATACAGGACGGGCGCCCGGCGGCGCTCTGCTTCATCCAGATAACGGTTGCGGGAACTCATGGCAAGTCCGTCCCGCTCCCGCACCGTGGGAACCGGTACGATGTCCACTGCCAGGTCCAGATCCTCCACCAGGCGCTGGATCAGCAGGAGCTGCTGATAGTCCTTTTCCCCGAAGACGGCCACATCGGGGCGCACGATATTGAACAGCTTGCAGACCACCGTGGCCACGCCCGCGAAGTGCCCCGGCCGGAAGAGTCCGCACAGGGTATCCGACAGGCCCGGCACGATCACGCGGGTGTTCCGGCCCGGGGCGCGGGCATAGATCGACCCGGGTGCCGGCGCAAAGACGGCCGCCACACCCGCCTCCCCGAGCGCGGCAACATCCTCCTCGAATGTCCGGGGATAGGCGGCATAGTCGGCGGGATCATTGAACTGCAGGGGATTGACGAAGATACTGGCCACCACCACCTCCGCATGACGCCGCGCCGCGGCCACGAGGGCGAGATGCCCGGCATGCAGGTTGCCCATGGTGGGCACGAAGGCCAGGGTGTGCCCCCCGCCTCGCAGGCGTTGCACGGCAGCGCGCATGGCCCCGGGGTCGCGCAGGATCTCCATCAGCGGAAACCGTGTTCCGGGCCGGGAAAGCTGCCTGCCTTGACCTCCCGCACGTAGGCGGACAATGCCGCGGGAATGCTGCCTTCCTGGGCGAGGAAATCCTTGACGAAACGGGGCCGCCTGCCCGGCGTGATACCCAGCATGTCATAGACCACCAGCACCTGCCCATCGCAGTCCGGGCCGGCCCCGATACCGATCACGGGCACCGGCACATTCGTGCTGACCTCCCGGGCCAGTGCCGCCGGAACGCATTCCAGCAACAACAGGTCGGCGCCGGCCTCGCACAAGCGGCGGGCGCCTTCCACGATGCGCCGGGCGGCCTCTGGATCCCGTCCCTGCACGGGATAACCGCCCAGCTTGTGCACCGACTGGGGCTGGAGGCCCAGGTGGGCGCAGACGGGAATGCCACGGCGGCTGAGGAGGGATACGGTCTCGGCCATCTCGCCACCGCCCTCGATCTTGATCACGTGGGCGCCGCCCTCTTTCATGAGGCGCGCACCGTCCTCCAATGCCCGCTGTGGCGTCAGGTCGCTCATGAAAGGCAGATCCGCCATGATCAGCGCGCGGCGCCGGCCCCGGGCGACACAGGCACAGTGATAGATCATGTCCTCGACGGTCACCGGCAGCGTGGTCTCCCGCCCCTGGATCACCATGCCCAGCGAATCACCCACCAGCAGCACCTCCACGCCTGCCTGCTCCTCCAGCGCTGCAAAGGTGGCATCGTAGGCCGTGAGGCAGGCGAACCGACCACCCCGCGCCTTCAGTTCGCGCAGGCTGGCCACCGTCACGGGCGCACTGTCTCTTTCATCGCTCATCCCGGGGCCTTCCTCTCACAGGGTCAACGGCAGTGGATTGAAATAATGGCGGCCGCTGGAGATGGTGCAGACCTTTTCCAGCAAGGCCTCGTAGTCCTCTTCCTTGTTGACGGGGTCGATCTCGGCGGCATTGACGATCAACAGGGGAGAGGCCGTGTAATAATGGAACAGGCGCGCATAGGCATCCACCACCCGCTGCAGATAGTCGGCATCGATCAGTTGTTCGTGGGGAATACCGCGCCGCCGGATGCGTGCCAGCAGGATCTCCACCGGCGCCTGGAGATAGACCACCAGGTCCGGCTGCGGCGCATCCAGGGTGAGCTGCTCGTAGACCTGTTCGTAGAGCCGCAGTTCGTCGTCATCCAGGGTCAGCCGGGCGAAGAGACGGTCCTTCTCCATGAGGAAATCCGCCACCCGCACGGGACGGAAAATGTCCCCCTGGCGCAGCGCCTGCATCTGGCGCGCGCGCTGAAAAAGGAAAAAAAGCTGGGTCTGCAGGGCCGCCTCGCGGGGATTGCGGTAGAACCGTTCCAGAAAGGGATTCTCCTCGGCACCCTCCAGCAGCAATTCGCTGCCGAAACTGCGGGCGAGACGCTGCGCCAGGCTGGTCTTGCCCACCCCGATGGGTCCCTCGACGACGATGTAGTCAGGATGTCTGCGCGAAGTCATGGCCAGGATTCATCCGGTGCAGACCCCGCTCGGGACAACGCGCCCGCAGCGCGGCTACCGGGCCCAGGCCGGGAATCTCCAGGCGGGGTGCGATCTCGTAGAGAGGATACAGGACAAACTCGCGCTGCGACAATCCGGGATGCGGCAGAATCAGATCCGGCCCCGCCATCACCCGGTCGCCATAGAGAAGCAGATCCAGATCCAGGACGCGCGGCCCCCAGCGCTCCCCTGAGCGCACCCGGCCATGACGGCGCTCGATGTCCAGCAGGGACGCCAGCAGGCAATGAGGATCGAGGCGGGTTGCGAGTTCGGCGACGGCATTGACATAGTGCGGCTGGTCCTGACGCCCCAGGGGCAGGCTGCGATAGAGGGCGGAACGGCGCAGACAGCGCGTGCGGGGCAGGTGTGCCAGCGCATCAAAGGCACGCCTCACCTGGCCGGCGGGATCGTCGAGATTGCTGCCCAGGCCGACGAAGGCCTGCACCGGCATGGCCATGAGGCGTCAGGCCTCCTGCTGCTGGGGTTTCCGGCTCCTGCGGCGGCGCCTGCGGCGCCGTCTCCCGGCTGCCGCGCCCTGGCAGAGGGCCGCGCGCTCGGCCTCGTCCGGGGTCTCCTGCAGCTGCGTCCACCACTCGGCTGCCTCTGCCACCGCCTCCCCGGCCTCGGCACGCAGGAGCAGGAAATCATAGGCGGCGCGGAACCGGGGATGTTCCAGCAGGCGCAGCGCCCGCTTCGAGGGAACCCGCTCCAGGCGCGGCTGGAGCTGCCAGATCTCGCGTGACTGGATGGCGAAACGCCGCGGCAGCACCACGTGTTGCTGCGCTGCGGACAAGACCTCCCGCCCGGCGAGCTGACAGGCCTGCAGCGCGGTCATGCCCTCGGTCTCCTGCAGCCGCTGCACGCGGGCGCGCAGGGGCTCCCATAGCAGGGCGGCGAAGAGAAACGCCGGCGTCACCGGCTTGTCCTCGGCAAGACGCAGGTCGGTATTTTCCAGGGCGCGCAGCACGAAGACATGGGGATAGCCTTCCTCTTCCCGGCTCAGGGCCTCTTCCGTCTCCGGAAACAGGTAACGAAACAGGTCGTAATGGCACAGCAGCTCATAGGTCGCCACGGCACAGCCGCCGAGCAGCAGCTTGAGCACTTCCTCGAAAAGCCGCGCCGGAGGAACGTCCGCCAGCAGCCGCCCCAGTCTGCGCATGGGCGCCTCGGTGCGGGGCTCGATGCGAAACCCCAGCTTTGCGGCAAAACGCACGGCACGCAGAAGCCGCACGGGATCCTCGCGGTAACGCACCTCGGGATCGCCGATGAGGCGCAGCACGCCCGCCTTGAGGTCCGCCACGCCGCCCGTGTAATCCACCACCGAGAAGTCCTGGATATTGTAATAAAGGGCATTGACGGTGAAATCACGCCGCCAGGCATCCTCCTCTATGGTGCCGAAGACGTTGTCGCGCAGGATCATGCCGTTTTCGATCACCCGGTCCGTACCCGCTTCCCCTGCGTCCGCCACGCCGACACCCGCCCGGAAGGTGGCCACCTCGATGATCTCGCGCCCGAAGTGGACATGCGCCAGGCGGAACCGGCGCCCGATGAGACGGCAGTTGCGAAACAGCTTCCTGACCTCCTCGGGACGGGCATCGGTGGCCACATCGAAGTCCTTGGGCTCGCGGCCCAGCAGCATGTCACGCACGCAGCCGCCCACCAGGTAGGCGGCATACCCGGCATTTTTCAGACGATAGAGAACCTTGAGCGCGTTTTCGCTGATCCCCGAACGCGAGATGTTGTGCTCGGCCCGGGGAATGATCGTGGGACTGCTGATGGTCGCTTACCTCAATAACAAATCCGGAACAAATTCGGAATAAATTCGGGGAAACAAAGCCCGGTGACGACAAACCTGGCTTGTACTCTCCAGGAACCGCCGTATAATAGCCGAAAAATGACCGCATAGCTGCACAAAGCCCGCATCCCGGCTTCCTTTTCCCGCTCCCTTCGTCTAGCGGCCTAGGACACCGCCCTCTCACGGCGGTAACAGGGGTTCGATTCCCCTAGGGAGCGCCAATCTTCCGCCTTACCAGGACAATCGATAGTAAAGCGGCATTCAGAGCAACCCAGGCGTTCCGGATCAAGGCGCGGCCCGCCGGGAATGGCTGGCGCCCTTTCCAAGGGTCGCAACACCGAGCCGAAACGCCCGGGGCGCTCCCTCCGGGCGGGCGGTAGGGCGGCCATTCGCGGTGTTGCAGCGGCTTGCCATAGGCATGCCATGGCGGCGCCACCGCGCCTTGCGACTGGCCGCCCGACCACCCGCTGAAGGTCGCTTTACTATCGATTGTCTTAGTATCATACCCTTCATCCCTGTATGTGGCGAGATACGCGCCAGAACGAATACGGTACGAATACGATCCGAAAAGGCCGCCTGGCCTCATGGCGGGGAACAAAAACCGGGCCAGAAGCGTCTCCTGGTAGACTGTGGGAGTCAGCAGTCTGTCAAGCCCTCTGAGATTTGAGAGTGATTTTACCTGTATACATGACATGAGCAGCCCCATGGGGCGAAACGGCTGCCATTTCGAGCGCAGCGGGAAATGACAGTATCCCTGTCATTCCGAGCGCAGCGAGGAATCTTGGGAGGCAGAGGGACAGGATTTCTCCCTTCGGTCGAAATGACAAGGAGATGTAGTCGAAATAACAGGGAGATGCAGTAGAAGCGACAAGGAGATACCGCACATCGGAACCTGACTCCAGGCTGCACGAGGGCCGTCACTCAATAATGCAAGTCTCGATGGTTAAGGTCATGAGCTTCAGTCAGGGTTTGTCGTTCCAGGCAAGGCTTGTCATCCAGGTGACGGCTGACCATCCGAGTGACGGCTGTCATTTCGAGCGCAGCGAGAAATCTGGAGGCAGAGGGGCAGGATTTCTCCCTTCGGTCGAAATGACAAGGAGATGTAGTCGAAATGACAAGGAGATACCGCACATCGGAACCTGACTCCAGGCTGCACGAGGGCCGTCACTCAATAATGCAAGTCTCAAAATAAGACCATACAGTACAGTTTTCACCCCCGGCTACATCCTCTCCTTCCCTCCCCCCCTCTGTAGCCGGGTTTTTTTCTCCCCGTTCTCATCTGGCCTGATCTTCTCCGGCCATCTTTTCTCTGGCCAATTTTCCCCGGGCAAGGGGCGGCAAGGCTTCGTGATGAGCGGCCCGATGCAGTGCGGCGATGCTCTTGGCGTCCGCAAGTCGGCCGTCCAGCGTCCAGGCCAGGACATCGACAAAAGGCAGCCAGTGACGCTCGAAGAACTCCCCCTTCTCCTGCGGCACCGTGACAGCCTTCAGCTTCGTGGCCAGATAGAGATGGATACGCTCATCGAATACGCCCGGTGATGACACGATGCCGCCCAGCTCGTGCCAGACCGCGGCTTCAACTGCGGCTTCTTCCGCCAGCTCACGTCTTGCCGTGTTCAGCGGCGGCTCGTCGTGATCGATCTTGCCCGCCGGCAGTTCCCAGCACCAGGCATCCAGCACGGGCCGGTACTGGCGCAACAGGCAGACCCTGCCCGTCTCGTCCACGGCAACGACGGCGGCACCCCCAGGGTGACGCACACATTCCATCTCCAGGAGACTCCCATCGGGCATGGAAACCGTGGCCACCTCGAGCGCCACGATACGTCCCTCATAGATACGACGCCTATTCCCCGGCATCTTCTCTGGCATCGCTGTCAGCGCTCTGCGCTTCGTAGGGATGGGCCCCGATGCGCAGCAGACCCGCGCGGGCACAGTGTTCGTCGAGATGGGCCCCGGGCGCACCGCCCACCCCGATGCCACCCACCACCTCGTCACCAAAGCGGACGGGCAGGCCACCGCCGAGAATGAGAATGGACTCGTTCATGTCGCGCAGCCCCTGAAGTTGGGGCAGCCGTGCGATGAGGGCTGCGAACTTCATTGTGGGTTCGCGCATGCTGGCCGCGGTATAGGCCTTGCGGCGGCTGCTGTCCACGGTGTGGACGCCGGCGCCGTCGTCGCGAAGCAGGACCCGCAGCACACCGCTGCGGTCAACCACTGCCACGCTGACGCGGTAGCCGTCACGGCGACACTGTGCCAGGGCCTCGGCAGCCGCCTCGCGGGCCATGGCCAGGGGCAGGACGGACTGGGTCACCAGTTTGTTGTCACTCCAGGCCGGCGCCGCCATGGCACCCATCACACCTGCCAACAGAACGATACAGATTTTGTTCCACATAGCCGCTCTCCTCTCCTCAGCGACGGACACCTTCGCGTTCACGCGCTTCCCCCTCCGGTTTCTCCTTCGGTTACCGGGTCGATGGCGGGCCCCAGAATGAAATCCAGGGGGATAAAACCCCGTGCCTCCAGGGCCTGGGACAGATCCTCCCAGTCCCAACAGCCATTACGCTCCTGCACCTCGGCCATTACCGCCGTGACGTGACGATAGGCCTCCTGACGCTCGTAGTCCGGCGGCACGCGGAGCAAGCGCAGATGACGGGTTTGCGCAGCAGGCAGAATCATGAATGTTTCACACATATTAAACGTCCTCGTTGTTGTCCTTACGCCCGCGAGTGTAGAATACTCCCGCCATATTCCACAATAATTATGTGGTAATACGCGGGCTCATTGCCGGGGCCGCTGACCATAGGCTTCGTCGAAGACGGCCTCCAGTCCGGGATGCACACCACGCATCCGGTCCACAACAGACCTTGCCCAGTCGAAATAGCGCTGGCGTCGCGCCAGGCTCCAGCCCACCGGTGGACTGGTGGCGATGTCGCGCAGATTACAGATCTTGTCTGCGAGTTTCACCAGCTTGGCAGCCTCGCTGGCCTCGGCCGCCGCCTCCACCTGCCGGCGTTTTCGTTCCTCGGCGGGCAACCCCTTGTCGTCGCTCACCTCGCTCACGATGCGTGCGATTTCCTCGCCGAATTCCCGCGCCAGTTCATCCCGGGTGGTTTCGGTATCCTCCAGCGTGTCATGGAGAATTGCAGCACATAGTACGACAGGATCATGAACGCCGCCCTCGTTGCACAAGACATGGGCCAGCGCGATGGGATGATTGATATAGGGGGATGCCTCGGGATCCTTGCGGCGCTGGTCGCGATGCTTTCGGGCGGCAAAACTCAAGGCGCGAAAGATCAGCGCCAGATCAGGGACATCCTGGAATTGCGGGGTCATGAATTGCTGCGCCTGTCGAGGGTGGACATGAGGATAATCCCCTGATGTCACAGATCGAAAACCTTAGATGGCCGGCTGCCGGCCATACAGAAATGGCCATTGTACTAGGTGCTGCATCAACAAGGCCACAGGCGCCCTGCAAAGACAGCAGGGATCACCGGACATCGTCCTTTATTTTTCTCTTCAGTAAGACATTGTTTTCTGACAAGATATGAATGGTCTCATAATTGTCCATATCAGAATGTGTAGCCCGGATGGAGCGGAACGTAATCCGGGTGCGGGGGGTTGCCGGCTGGTTTCCTGGATTGCGCTCTTGCAGCGCTTCATCCAGGCTGCCGTACCGGCGTGCCAACAGTCGGACCATGTCCATTCAACTACGAGACTCTCAGCAAGTGGGGGCACTGAGAACAGAGGTTGGAAAATGAGGAGAGAGCCTGGATGACAGCGGGCAGCATGACCGGCAGTGGTCCACAGCGCGTACGGCACTTTCCACCCAATGAAGGGGGGCGGGATTTTGTGGTCGGAGATATCCACGGTGAATTTTCCCGTGTCCAGGAAGCCCTGGATGCCCTGCGTTTCGATCCACAGGTGGACCGTCTGTTCTGTACCGGCGACCTGATTGACCGGGGACCCTGTTCATCCGCCGTCCTGGAATGGCTGAACCGGCCCTGGTTCCACAGTGTACGGGGCAATCATGAAGACATGCTGCTCAGCGCAGGGGGGGATACGACCAAGCTGGCATGGTGGCTGCGCTGCAACGGGGGGGAATGGTGGCTGGCCGTCGACGAACAGCAGCGCAGGGCCTGTCTCGCCGCCTTCGAGGCACTGCCCCTGGCCCTGGACATTGACGTCGGCCGGGGACGGGTGGGCATCCTCCATGCCGATGCGCCCCCCTGGCTGGACTGGGCCGGCCTGTGCGGCGCCCTGACGGCCGGTGACAGGGATCTGCAGCAATATGTCCTGTGGGAACGACGCCGCATCTCCTTCATGGATCGCCAGACCGTCGCCGGCATCATCAAGATCTATTGCGGCCACACGCCGCTCGCCCGGCCCCGCCTGCTGGGCAATGTCCATTTCATCGATACCGGTATCTGTTACGGCGGTGAGGTGATGATTCTGCCGCTGGCACCTTGAGTCCTGCCCCTGTATCAGGCATCCAGGTCGGGAATGAGCCGGCTCTCCAGGTGAGATATCATATCCTTGAGCAGCAGTTTGCGTTTCTTCAGGCGCCGCAGGAGCAGTTGATCCACATGTCCTTCGCGCTGCAGGCGGTGAATGATCTCATCCAGATCCCGGTGCTCGATGCGCAGTGTCTGCAGACGCGCCCTGATGGCCTGTTCTTCTTCAGAAAGCATGCCGGCCATTCTATCCCGACGCCACGTCAGAATGGGAGCTTCAGCCAGTACATGACGATGCCGGCCAGGGAAATCAGCCCCAGGGACAGGAGATAAATCCGGTAATGATCGTCGCGGCGCCGCCGGCGCCGGCTGTTGAGCCACAGGCCTGCCAGGCTGAGCACCAGCCCCATGATCATGAGATAGAAGATGTAGCGCACCAGCTCCAGGTCCCAGTACTGGCGCAACACCACCGGGATACCCAGGCGACGGAACAGCTCAGGATCGATGAAACTCTCTTCGGGGCGCGCCCGCTCGAACAGGGCCAGGGCGCTGAACATCAACAGCCAGCCACTCACCCCCAGCACGCGCATCATGGAAAGCCAGGCGTCCGCCCCACGCCGGCGTTCGCGGAAAATATCCCTGGGCCTCAATACGTCCCTGCGCATGGCGTCGTCCCTCCGGCTGCGGATTCGTCACACACCTGCAGCCCGAATCCCTCGCTGTCGATGCGCACCACCCGCATCCGCACCACCGGGGACATCTCGGCAATACCCGTGATCTGGACGCCCACTTCTCTTCCCAGGGGAGGCGGGGGATGTCCCCGCACCAGTATGAACATGCCACCGTGGGAGATGTCGCGCGTCCGGTATCGACGCACGTCCTGCCCGTCATCGACCCGGATCTCCAGAGCGATGACGGTACGGGGGTGACGCCGGCGGTCCGCATCACCCGCGGGCGGGCCCGGTGACGTGCCTGCCGGAAGAAACCGATTCTGCTGCCAGCCTGACATACCGTTTATATCGACCGCTGCAGGCACTTGATTAGGCTGGAAAACCCGGCTTTGGCCTACCGGTCCTGGCCACCACCATGGCCGCAGACCGGCGCCTCTCTCCTCACAAGCCGGCAACAAGGGGCTGAGCGACAAGCTCACGCTGCAAGGAGTCTGTCGGATTCAGGGAGCATGGCGGGAGGACAAGAACGAATCTTCCCGATTTCGAGGCGCATCGTGGAACCACGCAACGAGAAATCGGGAAGATTCGGGCCGCTCTCCCACCCGCACAGTAGATAAGTCCGAAAGACTCCTCCCTAAGACAATCGATAGTAAAGCGGCTGCCATTTCGATCACCACCCTGTCATTTCGCATCCTGTCATTTCGACCCCCGCCCTGTCATTTCGACCCCCGCCCTGTCATTTCGACCGAAGGGAGAAATCCTGTCCCACTGCCTCCCAAGATTCCTCGCTGCGCTCGGAATGACAGGGATACTGTCATTTCCCGCTGCGCTCGAAATGACAAGAGAGCCTCTGATTAATTCTGGGCCGGATGGATGGTGAAATGAAATGTCCCGGCTCAAGGCGCAACGCGCAGGCCATGGCAGCGCCCTGGTCAAGCTCTGCAACACCGGGACAGGGCATTTCAGACACCAGACACCGGTTCACGAATTAATCAGAGCTTCCCTAAGTCCGACAGACGCCAAGGGTCCAGGGATACCCGTCTCAACAAGTCGTGAGCTGAAAATCCGGGCCGGTATTTTCCCGGTATTTGACCTGCAAACTCCGAACCCGGTTTCTGCTGCACCGGGATCGTACCGGAAGCGAACTGGGATCGAATGGGATCGAAAAGGCGGCCCTCAGGCTGCCCCCTTCCCCGTGCTGCCGCCCTTTTTCTTGCGAGGGCGTCGGCTGCCATAGGTTCCTCGCCAGATCTTGCCGCGCCGGGTGCGGCGGTCACCTTTACCCATTACATGACCTCCTTATTGCAACCAACGGAAAATAAAGAAAATACAATAATCGAGGCAGTACTGGCAAGCACAGCTCTCAGAACCGGTCGGCCCGATAACCCCGGCGCGTCAACAGACTCAGAATGCTCTTTTCCCCCAGGAGGTGGGCCGCCCCCACTATGACGAAATAGGTGCGGCGCTCTTCCAGCAGTCTTTCGATCTTCTCCGCCATCCTGACGTTGCGCCGGGTCAAGAAGACCTCGTACATCTCCCGCCCCGCCGCCGTGTCTTCGAAGCCTGCCTTGAGCAGTGCCTGCAAAGCCGCCGCATCTCCCCGCTGCCAGGCATCGAGCATGGCGCCGAAAAATTCTCCGCTGTGCTCCAGCTCATACAGCGACTGGCGCAGCAAGGCCCGCTGCACCTCAAAAGACAGATCATCGAACAAGCGCAGCTGTTCCTCCAGGGTCTCCAGTTCCATGACAGGCCTGCCCTCGGCCGAGGCACGCGCCAGGAAATGGGAATCGATGCCCCAGCGACTGTCGAAGCCGCTTTTCTGCAGTGCCGCCACGGCCAGGGTCATGGCCGCGAACCAGGGTTTCTGCCGCACCAGCATCTCAAAGGGAATGCCCACTGCCGCCGCTGCCTCCCGCAGCTTCTGCCAGTCCGGGTCACTCAGGGCCTCGCGCAGGCTGCTGCCGTCCTGGTAGTTGCCCAGCGATGCCACGAGACGTGCCGTTGCCACGGGATCCAGGGCAGCCGTGTTGACCTCCACCACCAGCGCGTCGGCCTTTGCAAAGGCTGCATCGATGACGGGTGGCAGGGGATACATGCGGTCGGTGCCGAAATGCACCGACCCCAGCAGATAGACCGTCGCCTCGCCCGAAGTCAGGCGCCAGAGGAAATGCCGCCCCTTTCCGGACGGTTCCAGCTTCCCCGCCCCCTCCCCACCCACAGAGGCCGTACAGGGGGTCTGTTGAAAGGTGACATGTCCCTTGTCATCGACACAGCGGAAGATCTTGGCCGCCTCCACCGAGGGCGCCTGCAACCCCCACAACAGGCAGACGACAAGCCAGCACCGGCAACGCATGATGTTTATCCGCATCCCTCCATTCTCCCTTTTACCCTCGAAAGCGGCCGCGACACGCCCGCATTCCACTCATGCCGGACGGATTCGTAGTATTATCGGCAGAAAGTGAGCCCCCTGTTATCCACCAATCTCTCGTGAAAGAAGATCTGCAGGCAGTCCGGCTGGACAAGTGGCTGTGGGCAGCGCGTTTTTTCAAGACACGCTCGCTTGCGGCCGAGGCCGTCAATGGCGGCAAGGTCCATCTCAACGGCTCGCGCACCAAGCCGGCAAAGTCCGTCCGGGTGGGCGACACCCTCGTGATCCGCCGCGGCCCCGAGGAATTCACCATCGTGGTGATGAAGCTCCATGACCGCCGCGGACCGGCCAGCCTTGCCAGGGAGCTTTACGAGGAAACGGCAGAAAGCCTCACCCGGCGCCAGATCCAGCGCGAACAGGCCCGCCTCGCCGGCCCGGCGGCACCCCACCCGGCAGCACGTCCCAGCAAACGGGACCGACGCCGAATCCTCGCCTGGAAGGGCCGCCAGTCGTAAAGCCGCGCATGAATTTTGACCCACCCCTGCTGGAAGGTATACTGCTGCGCCGTTACCAGCGCTTCCTCGCCGATATCCGTCTCACCAATGGCACGATGGTGACTGCCCATACCGCCAATACCGGGGCCATGACGGGCTGCAGTGAACCCGGCTCGCGGGTCTGGCTGCGTCACAGCGGCAATACCCGGCGCAAGTATCCACTGACCTGGGAACTGGTGGAAACCCCCGAGGGACAACTCGTGGGCATCAATACGGCACTGGCCAACCCGCTGGTCCGTGCCGCCATCGAGGCGGGCAGCATCGCCGAACTGCAGGGTTATCACGCGATCCGTCAGGAGGTGTCTTTCGGCGCCGAAAACAGCCGAATCGACCTGCTGCTGACCCACGACAGACGCCCTGCCTGCCTCGTGGAGGTCAAAAACGTCACGCTTGTAAAGAACGGCATCGCCCGTTTCCCCGACGCCGTCAGCCGGCGTGGCACCCGGCATCTGCGAGAACTGGCCCTGGCGGTGCGCCAGGGCTTGCGTGCGGTCATCTTCTTCTGCATCCAGCGAGAGGATGCCCGGGAGATGCGGCCTGCCGATGACATCGACGCCGCCTATGGCGCAATGTTGCGCGAAGCCCTCGCCCGGGGTGTCGAAGCGCTGGCCTATGACTGCCGGGTCACGACCACTGCCATTACTGTGCGCCGGCCCGTGCCGGTGTGCTGTCCTCAGGAACCGCTACTAAGACAATCGATAGTAAAGCAACCTTCAGAGCGACCCAGGCGTTCCTGATCAAGGCGCGGCCCGCAGGGAATGGCTGGCCCTTTCCAAGGGTCGCAACGCCGAGCCGGGACGCCTGGGCCGCTCCCTCCGGGCGGGCGGCTGGGCGGCCATTCGCGGTGTTGCGGCGTCTTGCCATAGGCGTACTATGGCAGCGCCACCGCGCCTTGCGACTGACCGCCCGACCACCCGCTGAAGGTCGCTTTACTATCGATTGTCTTAGTATAGCCGAGGTTTTATGGGCTTCAGGTGGGTTTTCGTTCCAGGTGACGCTTGTCATCCATGTGAGGCCTGTCATTCCGAGCGCAGCGAGGAATCTGGGGCCGGTGGCACAGGATTTCTCCCTCCGGTCGAAATGACAACGTTCGTTGTCATTCCGAGCGCAGCGAGGAATCTGAGGCCGGTGGCACAGGATTTCTCCCTCCGGTCGAAATGACAACGTTCGTTGTCATTCCGAGCGCAGCGAGGAATCTGAGGCCGGTGGCACAGGATTTCTCCCTCCGGTCGAAATGACATGAAACTAATGTCGCAATGACAAAGAAACGGGGTCGAGACGACAAGGAGATTTCAGCCCTCGCGGCCTGGGACTGCGTCGTTTTGGCAACCCGGCACGGAGGAATCGCGCCGCCAGCGGGTCTTCAGGCAACTGTCTTAAGACGTCTCCCCGTCCTGCGACTGACGCCGTGCACGCTCCCGCTTGCCTACCCAGATGATCAGTGCGACAGGCAGGACCACCACCAGCAGCGTGGCCGCCAGTGCGAGAAAGTCGCCGGAAACCGCCCCTGATGTGGCCAAGGTGGTAAGGATCATAATCACCACGGCCGTGCTCACACCGTATATCAAAAGTCTCTTCAGTTCCTTCATGGCTTGTTTTCCGCCTGCCGCTGTCCTTCAGGTGGCCCCCATGATAGCCCAAAAACCCCACCATTTCATATCCTTTTCTTCCGGTCCATATCCCCGTCCCTCACAGGCAGCGCACGGAAACAACCGTACCCCCGGGGTGCCGGCAGGTCGATGTCGTCACGGCCGTATCCCCCTCTCTCCCTGCCAGACGTCAGAAGGCCCGGAGTACTGATCCGGGATCCAGCCCTGGGATCCAGCCCTGGGATTCAGATCCGTGACTCAAATCTGAACGGGCGTTGCCGATAAATCCTCTGGAGGACAAAGGAGGATCACACATGAAAACTTCCACAGCCCGCAAGATCACCGGCCGTGCCCAGTACCGCATCGGCAGCATCTTCTTTCAGAGTGCCATCGACGGCAGCAATTCAGGCTGGTACATCACCATCCACGGGGGCAATGTCTATGGCCCCTTCCGGGAAAAACATGTTGCGGAAACCATTCTGGCCGGGTTGCTGAAAAAGGCCAATGACCGCCAGGCGCGGGATGGCTACCACTGAGCCCCGCGGAACCGGCCGTGGCGGCGTGTATTCGCAATGAAGCCACGGCCGCCACGCCGCACCACCCCGTCATGCCACAGTCACTCCGCGATCTTTGCGTCCCTGTCTGTTTCCTGCTGCTGGCAGCCTGCGGCGGCGGCGCTGCACCCTTGTACAACAATGCCACCTTCGGCTCTGCCATGGGTGACCAGAACCTGCCCGACGCCTCTCCACAGTTCACACAATTCCTCCAGGGCCGTGGCAATGGGAATACCGGCGGCAACACATCGTTTCCACAACCGGGAAACACGGCAGCAGACACGATACCGGGCACCAGCGACCCATCCAGCCGGCTGGTAGCAACGGTCATCGTTGCATTGGGCACCCTTGATGAGATTGCCGGCACCGGCACCGTCCTGGGGAAAACTGGCCAGGATCTCTTCACCGCCGGCATCCGCAGCACTTCCTCTCCTGTCGAACAGACTGCCCTGCTGACAAGATTGATGCAGGACCTGGATTCACCGTCAGGAAGCGATGTCAATCACCCCAGCCGCATCCTGGGCGCCGGACACGAAGAGGCCATGCAAGCCGCCTTCCTCACCCTTCCCTGCGATGGCGATGCCAGCGGCGGCACCAACCCCTTTGGCGGCAGTTACCAGATCCAGAGTTTCAGGGCAGCCACGGACAAGGGGTTCTTTCTCTCCGGCAATGTAATGACCGTCAATTTTTACGACTGCATTCTGGGCGAAAGGGTCTATCGCGGTGGACTCAATATTGCGGATTTCCGTCACCAAGCGGTGGCGGACGAGGGCAGTTACGATCAAATCATGTCGGGAGAGATCTCCTTCAACGGCCTGTCATTGGAAAGAAGGGAAAAGGGGGAGAGCGGCGGGAGACGCATCGGCCTTGCGACGAACACCGGCGCGCCCATCGGGTTCACAATCCGCCTTCGCCAGGGAGAGGCAGTCTCCACCACCCTCGCAAGCGGCACGCTCACTCTCAGCCGCAACGACGTACAAGACGCACAGGACGACCGCCTGCTGGACCTGGCCATCACCATCCAGTACGACAGCGTCAGCACCCGCTATACACTGAATGCCAGCGGCACCCTGCTCAGCGATCTCGCCGACGGGATCATCACGGTGGCCACACCGACACCTCTGTCGTGGCAACGCGGCGCCTCTCATCCCGGCGAAGGCACCCTGCGCATCGACACATCGAAGGGCCGTATCACCGCCATGGCGCTGGGCGGCAGCCTGGTGCGCATCACCACGGACACAGACGGTGACGGCCTTGCGGAGGCCGAAAACACCTTTGCCTGGAACAACCTGAATCTCTGAAAGACAGGCAGAAAAGAACCCCGCCGGAGCGGGATTCTCTGAGCCGGCCAGAGGGAGAATCTACCTGAATTCCACTCTTGATGCCTCAACCCGGCTGCCGTCCCAGCGGCCTTCCACTTCCACGACCCGGTCCACCGCAAGATCTGCGGCGTTGCCGTATTCGTACCAGGCCTTGCTCACATCCACCACGACCTGAACCGTCGGAGGACGAAAGTATTCGACCCGGAACAGGGTCACTGTCACGAGGTCGCCATCCACGACCTGGATCACGCCTTTGAGTTCGGCATGCCCCCTCTGGCCGCGATCACGGCCGTCTCCATCGTCGCTGCTGCTGCCGGCATCACCCGTGCCATCATCATCACCTGCGGTGCCGTCCCCACTGGAATCATCGCCCTGCGTATCATTTGATGAGTCATCGCCGATCACTGGATCTATCACTGGATCTATCACTGGGGAGGCACCACAAGCCGACTCGACCTCTACCATGACGGCCACCAGCACACCCGACTCCACGGCACCCTTGGCTTCGATGTAGGCGCCGGGCGCCAGACATTCGGCCGCGCCATACTTGAACCAGGCTTCGCTGATATCGATGTCCAGGGTATCTGCCGACGCATTGCCATCGAAATGCTCGCGCTTGACGACCTTCAGGGTGACCCGCTCGCCGGTGACACGCTCTACGCGCCCCTTGACCTCGGCATAGCGGTCATCAAAATGCCTTTCACGCGCCTCGTCCGCCCTCGCCGGCAGGGCCCCCTCGATCTCGATGACCACCGCGGTGAACAGGGGATCCTCCCACACACCCTTGACTTCCACATGCTGGCCGGCAGCCAGCAGATCCACGCTGCCCTTGGTGAAAACGGCACTGGCAGCGCCATGGATCTCCAGGGTCGTGGCCGGGGGTACGAAACGCTCGGCCTCGCGCACATCCAGAACCAGGATGTCGCTCGTCTTGTCATAGCTGCTTACCCGGCCTTCCACCTTGGCACGATGCGTTGCCACCGCCGGAAGGGCTCCTGGAGAGGCGTCCACGTCGACCTTGATCTCGATTCGCACGGCTTCGATGATCATGGTCACCGGGTCGTAATTGCCATAGACTTCCACTGCCTGGCCGGGAGCCAGGGCGCTGGTATCGCTGCCCAGACTGCCGTCGCGATCGTCATAGACCGTGGTCGCAGGCAGCAGATTCACCGTCACGGTGGCAGCGCCATGCTCGGGCTGGAGCACAAAACTGACACCATCATTGACGGCCCGCACCGTGCCCTCCACATCGGCATAGGTCCGCTCCAGCCTGTCCCGCAACATGCGGCCGTCACCATTGTCGCTCTTCAACACCAGTACCGGCGTCACCAGTCCCGTGGCACCATCATAACGGAACTGCTTGAGATCGAAGTCGATGGCAATGGCTCCGTTGCCGCTGCCGATGGTGATGCTGCCCTGGACCGGCACGACTTCGGGCTGACCGGCATCGTTGAAAGCCGCCAGCACGGTCTGACCGGTACTGCGGTCCACCAGGCTCACTTCGTTGGCCAGCGTGACCTGAAAGTCACTATAGGTGCCGGGCGCCAGATTCTGTGTGTTGAGCAAGGCGGCCACACCATTCAGCTCGGAGAGATTGACCACCAGGCCTTGCGGGTTATCATAGAGCGTGACGGGGGTTCCGTTACTGTCCGAGGCGGTCACTTTCAGCACGGTCACCCAGACCTTGGCATATTGGTCGGACACGGCATCGGTGATCAACAGGGACACTGCGGAACTCCCGTCAGCGGTATTGCCGTTGCTGTTGCCGCCACCCCCACAGGCAGCGAGCAGCAAAACGGCCAAAACCGCCATGGATTTAGTAAGACCGTTCATCATGACTTCCTCTCTATTGCGCGGTTGATTGCCTGACATGCGGTACTCCGTGGAGTACCCCCCGATATCTGTTATCTGTTCTTGAAGACGACGTGGCGGAGCCTCAGGTTCCACCTCGCACCAGTGCGGGCAAGCCTTACCGGCAATGGAAGAAGTTACAATCAGACTATCTATTTCAGTAAATTATGAATTTCACACAGAAATGCAGCGGGATATCACCTTAAACTTGCATTATTGACTGACGGCCGTCGCACAATCTGGATGCAGACCACGAGGACCGGCATCTCCTTGTCATTTTGACCACACTTCCCTGTCATTCCGACCACACATCCCTGTCATTTCGACCGGAGGGAGAAACCCTGTGCCATCGCCCCAAGATTCCTCGCTGCGCTCGGAATGACAACGAACGTTGTCATTTCGACCGGAGGGAGAAATCCTATGCCACCGGCCCCAGATTCCACGCTGCGCTCGGAATGACAACGAACGTTGTCATTTCGACCGAAGGGAGAAATCCTATGCCACCGGCCCCAGATTCCTCGCAGCGCCCGGAATGACAACGAACGTTGTCATTTCGACCGAAGGGAGAAATCCTATACCGCTACCCCTGGCTTTCTCGCTGCGCTCGAAATGACAGGCGTCACTTGTATAACAAGCGATACCTGGAACGACAAACCCTGACCGAAGTCCATAAACCTCTATTGTGCCCTGCATCAACATGACATATATTGTTGCCGGGTTGATAATATGCTCATTGCCTTCAACAAACCTTATGGCGTGCTGTGCCAGTTTACCGTCCCTCCCACAGCCCCCCGCGGCGAGGCAACCCTGGCGGATTTCATTCCCCTGCGCCATGTCTACCCTGCCGGCCGCCTGGACAAGGATAGCGAGGGGCTGGTCCTCCTCACAGACGACGGCCGCCTGCAACAACGCATCAGCCGGCCAGGGCATTGCTGGAAGACCTATTGGGTTCAGGTGGAGGGCATTCCCGGGACGGCAGCGCTCGAAGAGCTGCGCAGGGGCGTCATGCTGAAGGATGGCAGAACCCGGCCAGCGCGCGTCCGCCTCATGACCGAGCCGGACACGCTGTGGCCCCGCGATCCGCCCATTCGCCAGCGCCGCCACATCCCGGTGAGCTGGCTGGAATTGTCCATCGCCCAGGGGCGCAATCGTCAGGTACGACGCATGACCGCGGCAGTGGGTCATCCAACCTTGCGGCTCATCCGTGCGGCCGTGGGCAGCATCACCCTGGCAGGGCTGCGCCCGGGGTCATGGCGTCATGAGACACCTGCCCGCCTGCGGGCAGACGACGGCCCGCCAGGCAACCGAGGCAGGCGCCGTGGCAGGGGTCACACGGCTTCCTTGTACAGGCGCCACTGATTGCGTCCCCTTTCCTTGGCCTCATAGAGGGCCTTGTCGGCACACTCCAGCCATTGCGCCGGGGTCTCCATGAGTTCCACCAGCTCGGCGATGCCCGAGCTGATGGTCCACCGGATCTCTTTCCCGTCGTAATGCAGTGTTTCTGCTTCCATGTTGCGCCGCAGGCGCTCGGCGACCAGTTGCGCCTCCTTGGCGTTGGTGTCGATGAGAATGACACAGAACTCCTCGCCGCCGTAGCGCGCGGCGATATCCGTGTCGCGAATGGACTCCTTGAGAACACGCGCCGTGGCCTGCAGCACGGCATCTCCTGCGGGGTGACCATGGCTGTCGTTGATCTTCTTGAAATGATCGATGTCGAACATCATCAAGGTACAGGACTGGAAGGTACGCCGGCTGCGGGAGTACTCCCGTGCCAGCATTTCTTCCAGATAGGCACGGTTGTAGAGTCCTGTCAGGTGGTCGGTGCGGTTGAGCTGTGCCAGGCGCCGGTTGGCCTGCTCCAGGGCCTGCTTGTGCACAGCGGTATCCGTGACATCGTAGATGAGCAGACCCAGGTGACTCACGTCGCCCGCCAGGGAAAGCAAGGGCACAAAGGTGATGTTCTGGTACATGAATTCCGCCCTCCCGGTGATGGGGCGGTAGTTCCTGAAGCGGAACAGATAGGGACGCTGCTCCCAGGTGACGAAGGCACGACTGCCAAGCTGGAAGACCGCCTCGGCCTTGCGCCGGAACCAGCCTGCTTCGATCTCCGGAAAGAGTGAGAAGATCTCCTTGCCGAGGATCTGGCCGGGATGCCGGCCGCTGTGGTTCTCCATGAAACTGTTCCAGACCTGGATGCGGTAATCGCGATCCAGCACCACCAGACCCGCATCCAGGGCCTGGAGCATATGGATGAACCAGTGCATTTCCCTGATATCGATCTTGCCGCTGTCCATCGCTCACCCCATGACGCAAACCACACGCTCATCGAAGACGGGCAGTGAATCCTCGGCGAACAGCAGCAGCAGATCACAATGGATGTCACAATTCTCGAATCGATAACCCATCTCGATGGCCATGGTGCTTTCCCACTGCAGGGGATTACGCTGCAACAGTTCAGACACCTGGAGGGACTGCCCCAGGAGTTGCGGGGGGGCCTGGCTGAAATTGATGTCCAGTTGCTCGGCGATCCCTTTCAGGCAGGCACTGATGAGAATGCTGGCGATATCCACCAGCAGTTCCCTCTCCATCGCTTCATCCAGTTCCCCTTCGTGCCTGAGGAGGCGGGCGATATCGTGCATGCTGGTCTCGTTGAATACCAGCAGGGCCTCACCGGCGATGCCGGCGCCGATGAACCCCTGGCAGACGGCCGAGACCTTCTCGCCCTTGGCCACCTGCTCCAGGGTCATGTGCAGATCGTGGCGCGTGATCATGCTGACATTGGGCAGGGGCATCACGACGAAGATGTCCAGCAGCCGCGCCAGCAGGTCGGCTGCCCGACCCATGGCGACATTGGCCACTTCTCGGTAATAGTCCCCGATGTCCACGTCCGGCTCGGGCGCCAGCCGTCCCTCCTCGCTCTCGCGGCGTATGCCGTATTTGTCCAGGATCGATGCCACTTCCTCGGCGCACACCGGCTTGCGGATGAAATCCAGTGCACCCAGCTTCATCACCCGCTGGCGGGCCTCGGGCTGCACGTCACCGGACACCACGATCACCAGGGTCGGCAGGTCCTCCCTGCGGATGGCTTCCAGCACGGCATAGCCATCCATCTCGGGCATGTTCAGGTCGAGAAACAGTACGTCTCCCTTGCCTGCGCGGATGGCCTCGATACCCTCACGGCCGTTCGTGGCAAAACTCACCGATACATCCCAGTCGTCTGGCAGCGCCCTGGCCATCTGCTTGCGGGCCAGGCTGGAGTCGTCACAAATGAGTACGGGCGTTGTCATGGCTTTGTTTCACCGGGCTTCTCTCTGCATTGCTACAGGCGAGATGACAATGCCGTCTCAGCCTGGCGTGGGAAAATTCCTACACACTGACTGCTTCCTGTCACTCTCTTGCCTCACCCTCATGTATCGGACATCCGAATAAAAAAGTGAAACCTCGGGCGCTCTTGAATAATGGAGCCATTCGAAGAAGGCGGGAAAACAGGCGCAGTCGAGCCAGCCCGGCACAAACGGGCCAGGAAAACAGACGTAGGAACACCGCCCCTCAGCGAAATCAGGGCGCAGGTCATGAAGGATTTGCGGAACAGCAGCGGAGATAAAAAAGCGGCGCCGTTTCCGGCACCGCCTCTCTACCATGCCTGATCCCGTCAGGCCGCGCGCCGCTGGGTCTCCTCCTGCGTCTGCCTGCTGTCCTTGCGGCTCCGGAAAGGAAGAACGCGGCCGCGTTCCTCCCTCTCCGGCACTCGACCCCCGGTGAACAGGGAAACCAGCGGGGCGCTGCCGGTAGACACCAGCATCAACAACGACGCTCCCGCCGCCGTCATGAGGGATTCACGCAGGGTAACCGCATCAGCGGTGAAGATCTGCCCGACGAGCAGGGTACCGATGATGGCGTAGAGAGCGATCTCCAGCGCCCTCAGAACGGTATCCCGGTTGATGTGCAAAGAATGAATATTGACATTCCACATAGCATCCTCCTTTTATGCCAACTGCAGTAGAACACCAATTACCCATTCCAAACACCCGGCCGGCCCGCCCCTTTCCACAGGCTGGCCGGCCACCTTCATCAGGCACAGATAATGACGCGCGCGAACGCAAAAAGTTCCCTGCCAGCGCAGCCCGGCAAATCCCTTTTTAAGGGACAGGTAATCTTCGCGCCTTATTATCTAAGGCAAGCAGAAATCATCGGGAGACCGCCTTATGAACGGAAACGAAATCAAAGTCTGGGACCCCCTCCTGCGCCTGTTCCACTGGCTGCTGGCCGGGGCCTTCTTCGTCGCCTACCTGACGGAAGACGAATGGCTGACGCCCCATGTCTGGGCAGGGTACCTCATCCTCGGCCTGCTGGCCTTTCGCATCCCGTGGGGGTTCGCCGGCCCGCGCCATGCGCGCTTCTCGGACTTCGTCGCCCCGCCCCGCGCCGCCCTGGCCTACCTGAAGGATCTGTTCCAAGGCAAGGCCCGGCGCTATCTGGGACACAACCCTGCCGGCGGGTGGATGATCGTGCTTCTCCTGAGCAGTGTCGCTCTGACTTGCATCACGGGTCTCATGGTCTATGCCGCCGAGGACCAGGCCGGTCCCCTGGCAGGCTGGCTCGGCAACGTCGGTGAAGGCTGGGAGGAAATCTTTGAGGAAACCCACGAGGTACTCGCCAATTTCAGCCTCGCCCTGGTCTTCGTCCATCTCGGCGGCGTCCTGGTGGAAAGCCTGCTCCATCACGAGAACCTGGTGCGCGCCATGATCACCGGCTACAAACGCCGTTCCTGATCAGCACCTGACTCAAATCAGCAGGTCACGCGCCGCCTGCGGCAGATCGTATGCCTGCGGATACCAGACCCGCATGAAATACAGCCCCCCTGGCGGCGCGGTCACCCCCCCCAGAGTCCGGTCCCGCAGCGCGAGCACCTCCCGGCTCCAATGGGGCGGCCGCTCGCCCGCACCGATGGCCATGAGCACACCGGCGATGTTGCGCACCATGTGGTGGAGAAAGGCGTTGGCCTCCACGTCCATCTCCACATAATCGCCACGGCGTCTCACCTCCAGGCGATAAACGGTGCGCACGGGACTCTTCGCCTGACAGGCACAGGCCCGGTAGGCGGAAAAGTCGTGCTCGCCCAGGAGATGGGCAGCTGCGGCGTTCATGGCCGCCACATCCAGTGGGCGGTAATCCCATGCCACCCGCCCGGTCCCCAGCGCCGGGCGCACAGAATGATTGAAAATGACATAGCGATACTGGCGGCGCAAGGCCCTATAACGGGCATGGAAATCCGCTGGCACTTCCCGTGCCCATCGTACACAGACATCCGGCGGCAGATGGGTGTTCGTGCCGAATACCCAGGCATGAAGCGGACGCCGCGCCGTCGTATCGAAATGCACCACCTGTCCCAGGGCGTGCACCCCCGTATCGGTCCGCCCGGCACAGACCACCCGTACCGGATGATCGGCGATCTTCGCCAGGGCCGGCTCCAGGCAGCCCTGGACTGTGCGCGTGCCCGCCTGCACCTGCCAGCCGCAGAACCCGCTACCGTCATATTCGATGCCCAGAGCGATCCTCATGGTCTTTCTTCTGCCTGTAAGTATTTGTCTGCCGCCCCGACCAATTCAAGTTACAATCTGTACCAGCATCCGTGGGGGAAGCCCCCATCGAGACCCGATTCCACCCAGGAGATTCATACCCGAGAAATGATCATCCGGTCCCAACCCCGCCATGCCGTCAAGGCCAGCGAGATAACCCCCCCACGCTACTACTTTAATCGCCGCCGCTTCATCACCTCGGCCGCGGCCCTGCTGGCCGCCCCGGCACTGGGCTGGCCTGTGGAGAGTCGGCCTGCGCGCCCGCTGGGGCCTTACACGCGCTCGCGCTATATCATCGACGAACCGCTCACCGATTACGAGGATATCACGCACTACAACAACTTCTATGAATTCTCCACCGACAAGGAAGACGTGGCAGAACTGGCAAAGGATTTCCGCACCGACCCCTGGACCGTAATCATCGACGGCGAGGTGGAAAAACCCGGCCGCTATCACCTGGAGGACATACTGCGTCCCCACCCCCTTGAAGAACGCATCTACCGCCTGCGTTGTGTGGAAGCCTGGTCCATGGTCATCCCCTGGGTGGGTTTCCCCCTCGCTGACCTCATCAAGCGCTTCCAGCCCACCTCCCGCGCAAAATTCGTGGAATTCACCACCCTCTACGATCCCGCACAGATGCCGGGACAACGACGCCGGATACTGGACTGGCCCTATGTGGAAGGTCTGCGCATGGACGAAGCCATGCATCCCCTCACCCTTCTTGCCGTGGGCCTCTACGGCAAGGTGCTGCCCAACCAGAACGGCGCCCCCCTGCGCCTCGTGGTGCCATGGAAGTACGGTTTCAAGAACATCAAGTCCATCGTCAGGATCCGTTTCGTGGAACATCAACCCGTCAGCACCTGGATGAAGGCAGGGCCGCGTGAATACGGCTTCTATGCCAACGTCAATCCCCACGTGGACCACCCTCGCTGGAGCCAGGCCAGAGAGCGCCGCATCGGAGAATTCTTCAAGCGCAAGACCCTGATGTTCAATGGCTATGGCGAGGAAGTAGCGCAGCTCTATGCGGGCATGGATCTCAGGCGTTTCTTCTGAAGGCGCACGAACGGCGCGCAAGGCACGCTGGCTCAAGCCGCTGGTATTCCTCCTGTGCCTGCTGCCCTTCGCCCTGCTGGTGGCAGATCTTCTCTCCGACAGGCTGGGTGCCAATCCCGTGGAAAAGATCAGCCACCGCACCGGGGACTGGACCTTGCGCCTGCTCCTGCTCACCCTGAGCATCACTCCCCTGCGCCACATCAGCGGCTGGACGCCCCTGCTTCGCATCCGCCGCATGCTGGGTCTGTACACGTTCTTCTACGCCACTCTGCACTTCCTCACCTACCTGGTCTTCGACCAGTTTTTCGACTGGCAGGAGATCTGGAAAGACATCATCAAACGCCCCTACATCACCCTGGGCTTTGCATCCTTCGTGCTCCTCATCCCCCTCGCCGCCACTTCCACCGACGGGATGATCCGGCGCCTGGGACGCCACTGGCGCCGCCTGCACCAGATGGTCTACATCATCGCAACCCTGGGCGTGTTTCACTATCTGTGGCTGGTAAAAAAGGACCTGCGTGAACCGCTGGTCTATGCCTTCATTCTCCTCGCCCTGCTGGGCTGGCGGGCATGGAAGCAGAGGTCGCGATAGATAAATATTACTGACAGCCGCCTCATGGGTTGCCTCTTGAATATTCTGGACACACATTTGACCGTAGAGTGAGAGCCACACCAGGTGTCCATGAGTGAGAAGAAGACGTCGAAAAGGTGGTCGTCAAGACGCAAACAGGAGGTGGTTCTGCGCCTGTTGCGTGGCGGGAACCTGGATGCCCGGACCTGAGTGGGGAGACGGACCAGCCTGCATCGGTTCTGTCCGGCTGGCGGGACAATTTCCTGGAAGCCAGGCTGGCAAGCCTGATAAAGCAGCGCACAGCCGACCCAAGGTGGCGAGACTGGATAAGGAGCTCAAGCGTGCCAAGCGGCTGGTTAGGGACCTGATGATGGACAAGGAGCTGCTGGAGATGCGCATTGCACGCCATCAGGGCGAGTTCCCTTTTCCGCGGCGGAGATCGATGCCATGAGCCGGGGCTGGTCGGTCTCCGCGAAGCGTTCTTATGTCAAGGCCCGGGTGTGCAGGCTGTGGGGTGTAGCCCACCCGACGCAGTATGTGCGTCAGGCGGCAGCTCGCCAAGCAGTTGCTTCGGCCCGCCGTGGCCGGCGGCCGAAGGTGTCCGACGAGGCCCTGGTGGAAGCCATCCGCCAGGTGCTGTCGGAGGCCGAGGCGTTGGGGTTCACGGGGGAAGGCTACCGCAAGGTGTGGATGCGCCTGCGATACAAGGGGATTTCGGGGTCGAAGAAACGGGTGGCTGTCAAGCGCGCACATAGCTTGCAGCCCCCCATCGCGACGGAACTGCCCGAGGACAGAAGGTCTATGACGGAACGATCATCCCCGGGGCGCCGCACCGGATGTGGGGCAACGATGCCACGCAGGTGATGACCCGCCGGGAGGGCATGGCTACCGTGTTCGTGGCCATCGACCACATCAAGGGCGATGTGACCGGCATCCATGCAGCTCGTCCTGGCACCCGTTTCGAGGCATTGGAGCCGATTCATCAGGGGATCCGTGAGCACATCGGCGCACTGGGGGCAGGAGCCGCCTGTGGTCTGGTGTTGCGCCATGACCAAGGTTCGCAGTACATGAGTCATGTCTTCCAGCAGGAACCCCAGTTCCTGGGAATCGAATCCAGCCCCAGTTTCGTCAAGGCACCGGAGTGCAATGGCGTGGCTGAGCGGTTCATCCGCACCCTGAAGGAGCAGCTCCTGTGGGTACAGACTTGGATTTCAGGGGCTTTACAGCGCAAACCTGACCGTGTTAAAGCGCATTGTTAGGCGCTCTTCACCACCCATACTCATCTTTATAATTATTCAACCATTCTGGCATTTTACTTTTTATCTCAGACAACACAAAAATATAATCTGATTCGTCTATGATACCCGCCTCTGCAAGGAATCTATAGAATTTCTTTAAACTGGCGGCTGTTTCTTTTGTTGATGACCTACTTGACCACATAGCCTTTCTAGGAAAAAACCAGTTGAAAAATCCATTTAGTAATGCAACCCCATCCTTTGCATGGTTACAATCGTCATACAGCAAATAATCATTTATATAGAAATCTACGTTTTGTACATGCTTCCTGATGGTTTTTTTTTAAGCCACTCGCCAAAAGCCATTTCTCAAAACCATCCAAAATCAGCTTATTTTCTGCTCTTATTTCTTCTGACACTCTTTCAATGTCTTCGTATGACACTTCTGATCTCTCTATTGCATACACCTAACGATGAAACACAGCGGTGCGCTTCAGCGCGTCCGCTGGAGTGACTTGCTATGCCGCTATACCTTCTACTGTTAAATGATTCATGTCTGTTCGCTTGCTGGCATGTTCAAATGTGATAGAACATACATTGCCTTCCGCATCCAAGCCTAGAGTAGTGTTCTCACCAAGATCCTTTGATTCAGCAATATCGCCTTCTCGAAACTCGATATATATTAACCCGGCAACAATATATGTCATGTTCAGCCGACGCGAAACCGCGCAGCGGTTGAGCAGTATTCGCGGCGGTTCCATGCCTGGGCGGCGGCGTGCGAGGATGCCGAGCACACCTACGAGGGCCTGATCCGGGCCTTCGAGCATTTTGGCGGGGTGCCGGCGGAGGTGTGGGTGGACAACCAGAAAGCGGCGGTGCTGTCGCACGGGTTGGATGGCCAGGTGCGATTCAACCCGGGCTTTCTGGAATTGGCCTCGCACTACGGGTTTCGGCCTGAGGCCTGTCGTCCGCACCGGCCCCAGACCAAGGGTAAAGACGAGCGGATGGTGCGGTACGTGAAGGAGAACTTTTTCCAGCGCTACCGGGCCTTCGAGAGCCTGGACCACCTGAATTGCCAGCTGGAGCAATGGCTTGCGGAGGTGGCGGATGAGCGGGTGCATGGGACCCACAAGGCGGTGGTCAGGGCGCGTTTCGAGGAGGAGAAGCCCCACCTTGCGCCCTTGCCACCGGTGCGGTTCGACACCAGTTACCGAGAGACCCGGCGGGTGGCGCTGGATGCCTTCATCGACGTGCGCGGCAACCGCTACAGTGTGCCCGCACACCTGTGCGGAGAGACGGTGGCCATCCGGATCACGCTGGACGGCACCCTCAAAGTGTTCGATGCCCAAGGGCAGGCCGTGGCCGAGCACCTTCTGCGTCCCCGGGAAGCCGGGTGGCAGGTGGTGCCGGCGCACCATGCCCGGCTGTGGCAGGCGATCAAGGTTGAGGGCCGGGATCTGGCGACCTACGAGGAGGTGGCGTCATGGAACTGACGCGCCTGATGAGCAAACTCAAGATGGAGCATCTGCCGGCCAATCTGGATGCCCTGTGCGAGCAGGCGGCGAAGCGGGAGCTGGACTACCGCAGCTTCCTCACAGAAGCCCTGGCCACGGAATGGGCCGGACGCCACCAGAAGGGACTGGAGAGCCGCCTCAAGCAGGCCCGGTTGCCCTGGGTCAAGACCATCGAGCAGTTCGACTTCAGCTTCCAGCCCTCCATCGACCGCAAGGTCGTCCGGGAGCTGGCCGGCCTGGCTTTCGTCGCGCGGGCCGAGAACGTGATCCTGCTGGGTCCGCCGGGGGTGGGCAAGACCCACATCGCCATCGGCCTTGCGGTCAAGGCCGCCGAGGCCGGTCTCCGGGTCCTGTTCCTCACCCTGGAGGAACTGATGACCCGGCTCAAGCGGGCCAGCCAGGAGAACCGGCTGGAGAAACAGCTGCAACAGCTCACCTACCCCAAGGTGCTGATCATCGACGAGATCGGCTATTTGCCGCTCAACCGCCAGGAGGCCAGCCTCTTCTTCCGGCTGGTGGCCCGGCGCTACGAGAAGGCCTCGATGATCCTCACCTCCAACAAGGGGTTCGTGGACTGGGGCGAGATCTTCTCAGACCAAGTGGTCGCCACGGCCATCCTCGACCGGTTGCTCCACCACGCCACGACCCTCAACATCAAAGGCGAGAGCTTCCGTCTCAAGGAGAAGCGCAAGGCCGGGCTCGTCACCGAACCCGTCAACCCTCCGGAACCCGAAGGAGACAAGTGACCCGACTCATACGGCCTGGTCAGCCAAGTAAAAAACCGTTGAAAACCGGACATCCTCCGTCGGCGTTGACACAGGCCCGGCCGTCGTCCGTCGATGCGCTGCAGGCTCATCGCGAAATAGCCGGACGGTGCCACATCGTCCGCCATTCGACTGCCCAGCAGCGTGGTCAAGAGCAGGCGCACACGATCCTGGCGGGCATCCAGTTGATAGGCCAGCTGATGATCAGGCAGCGAAGACAAGGCCGCCTGCTCCGTGATTTCGCCATCTGCTGACGCAGGGGCAACCGGCACAGGGCCTGGCCCAGGCGCTCGGCCAGCCGCCACCCCGCCAGCTGACGTTCAGGGTCCTGCCGGACCGCAGCGGGCAACGCCTCCACATCCCGCCCGCCCTCCTCACCGGCCGGTGAAAAGGATATTGATGACCGACGGCGCACCCCCCCGCGCCGGTACCAGTCGAGAATCGTGGTCTGAAGGATCCGATGCATCAAGGGCGGCCACTCGGAGGCTGACCTGTGGGCGTAACGGCACACCAGCTTGTGCATGGCATCCTGAACGATGTCCAGGGCCTCGTCCCGGCTGCCGGTCGCCACTCCACCATGCAGCGGGTATCTGTTCATACAACGACGGAAGGAGGCACTTCGTTGACAAAAAAAGGGGTTGACAGACATTTTATGATTTATTATTATTTCTTCATACTTCATCAAACTGAAGTAACGCCGGTTCCACAGGAGAGGATCATCATGAAACTGTTCAGACGCTGGTTCAAGACAGGCAGCCGCCACGCCGGCTCTCATGACCCGGGGCGCCAGGCCATGGAAGAGGAGCGACATCACTGTTTCAAGACACCTGCGGGACGGGGACCTTTTCTCCTGTCCTGCGACGGCCGCGTCATCCCCCTGCGCAAGGCGCGTTTCCTCAAGGAAACGTAACCATGACCGTATTTTCAGCCATCCCCTTTTAGCATTGCCTTTTGGCATTGCCTTTTGGCATTCCCTTTTAGCATTCCAGGAAGGGATCACGGATGCGTCCACAAGGATGTGGACATCCTCTCCCTTGCCCCTTCAACCCCGCCACGGCGGGGTTTTTCTTTTTATTGGGTGTGTTACCTATATGCATGATATGGATGACTCGCATGGGGCGGAACGAAATGCACGATGCAAGTGATGCCCGTCATTTCCAGCGCAGCGCGAAATGACGCTTCTTTGTCATTCCGGGCGCAGCGAGGAATCCGAAACCGCCGACACATGATTTCTCCCTTCGGTCGAAATGACAAAGAAGTGTGATGGCAATGGCAAGGAGGTATGGGAAATGACATTGTCCCTGTCATTTCCAGCGCAGCGCGAAATGACGCTTCTTTGTCATTCCGGGCGCAGCAAGGAATCCGAAACCGCCGACACATGATTTCTCCCTTCGGTCGAAATGACAAAGGAGTGTGGTGGCAATGGCAGGGAGGCATGGGAAATGACATTGTCCCT
>Ga0256839_1000622_pt1 | contig 45383 bp, 39 predicted proteins | sample 354166metaG_FD_185968 | JGI IMG/M metagenome (GOLD analysis project Ga0256839, IMG submission 185968) | Hydrothermal vent microbial communities from Mid Atlantic Ridge, Atlantic Ocean - 354-166 | ecosystem: Environmental > Aquatic > Marine > Hydrothermal vents | place: Atlantic Ocean: Mid...
TGATATTCACTGTACTTGCATTGAGGTCATTTTCCGGGTCAGTATCATTGCTTAGTGTAGGCAATGTGGTTGGGTTTGCTGGTGTAGCTGGGTTTGGATTAGAGACGGTATCATCGACTGCTACTGGTGCAGTTTGTGGATAGTCTACTGTTTGTGTGGCATCATTTGATGTCAACCCTGTGTTATCTTTTACATTATAAGTAATAGGTGTAGGGTCACCTGTGAATCCTGCCTCTGGTGTGAACGTCGTATCACCTGTGGTGTTATCGACTGTCCATGTTCCTTCACCTGGTACTACCAAGCTATCAAAGTCACCGTCACCATCTGTATCGGTTGCCCCTGGCGTTGTGATATTCACTGTACTTGCATTGAGGTCATTTTCCGGGTCAGTATCATTGCTTAGTGTAGGCAATGTGGTTGGGTTTGCTGGTGTAGCTGGGTTTGGATTAGAGACGGTATCATCGACTGCTACTGGGGGTTGAGACTGATGATCTACAAAATCATTTCCATTATCCACTTCCCCTGCAATAACAGAAACAGGAATAGAGTCATCATTGGTATTTGTATTTATTGCATCATCCGCACCATCAATACTATCTCCATCACTCACAGAAACGTAGTTGGCTGGATTTGTCTCTTCAACAGTATAATCACCTGGTGCTACATTTGTAAACGCATAGGTACCATCTGCGAGTGTCTGCGTTGTTGCGACTGTAGCTCCACCACTGTCTTTTAGTGTCATAGTTACATTTTGAAGACCTGTCCCAGTGTCATCTCTCACTGTTCCCGAAATAATTGCGGCTTTACAGACAGCGAAATCTCCCAATATACCAATACCCCTAGCTCCATGATCGATTACTGTATTGTCAACTTCTTCGTATACAATCGTCACTGTGGTAGCACCATCTGGTATATTTACTCTCACTGTACCTCTTGTATCATTATTCGAAGATTCTAAATCATTAAATGTAGTAGTTGCTACATTGTTCGAAACTGCTACCACAGGGTTGATTGTATTGACTACAGTAAGTGTCGGTGTGCCTGCATCACTTGTCGCGGTAATTCTGTCATCTCTATCTGTAGTACCATTTGTACTGGTATCTATATCCGATACAAGAAAATGAGCATCATACACTGGCTCTGAAAAAGTCAATGTAATTGTCACAGGTGAAGTGCCGGTATTCGCATCTGGGTCAAAGATAACTCCAAGGTCTGGAACCCCTCCAAAAAAAGTACTTGAGCCACTTATGCTATCTACATTAGGCGTGTCTATACCAAAGTTACTGAAGGTACCCGCTGTACTTGTACTTACACTGATATTTGCCGTAAGACCAGGCATCAGCGTAATAGTCCCTGTTTTCTGACCATCTAACCATCCACTAGCATCCCAGTCAAAGCTTGCAGAACACTCACCTGGAGGTGGAGGTGCTGTGTTGATAGTAGTTGAAGCCTGAAGCACATCACCCACCGTATTAGAATCGTTTTGATCTGGTGTTGATGCTGCAGTTGTTATATTTGTGAGGGTTACACCCTCTGTTCCATTTTCTACAGTCGCATTAAGTGTTAAGGTTGCAGTTGCTCCATTGTTTAGAGTACCTATATTCCATAGGGCTGTTGCATTATCATAACTACCTTGGGTTGCACTATGAGAAATATAGCCTAACCCTACAGGTAATGTATCATGAAGATCAACATTCGTCGCTTGTCCTGTACCATTGTTTGTTACCATGATAGTAAATGTGACACTGTCTCCTACAGAAGCTGTGGCTTTGTCAACTGTTTTTACCGTAACCAAATCAGCTTGTATCTGAAACCCATTATTCTCTTCAAAATTATCTACATCAGCATTGACGGTAACTATAGTCGGATCTGTACCTTCAGTCTGGCTAGTACCTGCAGGCAATGTCGTCTCATCAATATCTACCGTTGCATCACCTACAGCCACACCTGCTGCAGCATAATTACCATTTGTATCCGTAGTAACAGTTTGCACTTCATTATTAGCCGCAGTAATTATGACATCCACGTTGGCCAGATCAGGCTCGCCTGCATCTTGTGTGCCGTTTCCATTTAAGTCATTGTATATGTGACCCGTAACATTACCTGCTGGATTAAAAGTTACTTTATAGTCTTCAACTTCACCTTTTCCTCCATCACCGGATGATCCAACTCCTACAGTTTCAGAAAATCTAAATCGAACATAAGAGACCCCCACATAATTACTAGAGGGAATAGATACAGGAATAATAGTTTTTATTGCCACAATACTACTAATAGCACTGTCTGTCAATATTTGTTCGCCTGCATCTGCAAAATCACCATCACCATTAAGGTCCATCCATGCACTTAAATATCCTGTACCAATAGTAGTAACATTTAGGTCATAACTATATCCAACTGTCATGTTGAGTTCCGAGCCTACGGTTGGCTGGGTGCCTATGCGTACAGCATCTTCATCATCGAAATTTATAGTGCCAACTGCAGGATTATCATCGGCATCTGCATTGACTGAATTTTGTGCATTTTCATTATCGGCTGGGTACCCATGACCAAGTACAGTATAGACTGATGCTTGATGAAATGCATCTCCATAACTTGTTGGGATATCCCCATAATCTACACTGTTCGATAAAAGTGCCTCAAAATCCACTTCTTTAAACGAAATTTGTATCAATCTATATGCAGCTGTATTTGTTGTTAAACCATATGCATTGTCATTAGATACACGAATGTCCAAAGTTGTAATAGTATTAGGGCCATCTGTTCCCTCAATAGCTATCCCTCCCCCTCTACAAGCAGGATCAGGATTAGCAGCACTGTCATCACAATTATTGACTGCTTGACCTTTAAGTTTGACATTATAACCATTACCAAAATTACCTTCACTATAGGTAACATTTGAGAGGCCTGGATCTACATATGCTTTGTTAGGTGATATCATATAAATATCGTCAGTTTCCACAACAAATTCACCAGTTGCTACACCATTATCATCCAAATCAAAACCTGAAAATACTATTCTATCTACAGGCAGTGGCGTTGTAGTTCCTTGAGACACAACTGAAATCTTCAAGTCCATAAAAGCCAAATCATTCCCATCATTGGTATTGTGATCTTTTAGTCTTGTCTCCATTACACCGCTTGCTACACTTATACAAGTTCCAGCATTGTTTCCTGTTTGATCATATTCATTCTCTTCGGCTGTTAGCTCTACAAGTAAATCAAACGCCTGACCATTGAATGTAGAAGTTGTTCCTAGCCTATAGATATCTCCCGTATTACAGGTAGCTAAGTTTCCATCACCATTAATTTTTGTGATAGTGTTATCTAATGTAATATCTAATGCGTGTAATGCCGTAGCTCCAAAAAGTGTCGAAAAAAGTATAAGTGTAAAAACTTTCATCCAAGTTGTAATGTGTTTCATAAAATATCCCCTACATTGTAAGTATTAAGATAACTCGGCTATCTTACCTTTAAATAAAGGCTGTACGACCCGTGGCTTTCCGTCCCTGCTTTTCAGTCAGGTTTGGCTTTTTCTCGCATGATTTTTTGTGCATAGAGCACTTCATAACCATATTTTACCAAAAAAATGTCACAACAATGTCATCTTTTTCACATTTTATACACACAATATGAAAAAATATTAATATTTTGTGCTAAACAGCTTGAATAACCCGTGAATAGGTGTGAATAATTAGAATTACAGGCAGAAATATTTATGCTCATTGATAAGGTTTTGTAAAAAAAAAGGGGGGGGAATTTGAGGAAATCAGGTCTAAACCTTAAGTCTAGACCCACTATGCGAAGAAAAAAGTGAATTACTTTTTAAGTGGGGTTACATACATGTTAATGTAACGTCCCTCTTGTTTTGCAGGGCTTTCTAGGTTTGCTATATCTTCAAGCATTGGCCAGACACGGTTGAGGACATCTACACCCCACTCTGGGTTTGCCATCTCACGTCCTCTTAGGAAGACACGTAGTTTTACATGTTTTCCTTTTTCTAAAAACTCTCTAGCGTGTTTGACTTTATATGCGATGTCATTTTCGGCTATCTTACATGAGAATTTGACTTCTTTAACTTCTATCTTTTTTTGGTTTTTACGGGCTTCTTTTTTCTTTTTTTCTAGCTCGTATTTGTGTTTTCCGTAGTCCATGATTTTGGCAACAGGAGGTTTTGCATCTGGAGACATAAGCACAAGGTCTAGTCCTCTTTCATTTGCAATGTTCATCGCTTCAGCACGGGTGATGATACCAAATTGTTCGCCATCGTCACCAAGAACTCTTAGCTCCATGATGCGTATAGCATCATTCATGATGGTGTCGTCAGGCTTCTTTCTTCCTCTGTTGTTTCTATCGTTTTGTCTACTCAAATTGTTCCTTCTTGAAGTTGTTTGGTTAATTTTACCATAAATTCATCTTGTGTAAGATTATACTGTTCTTTCTTTCGTCTGTCTCTTATTGCCACTGTTTTGTTCGTGACTTCTTCGTCTCCAATGATGACTACGTACGGTACACGCTGCTTTTCTGCGTTTCGTATGCGTTTGTTGAGGCTGTCGTTTTTGTCATAAACTTCTGCGTCTATGCCTTCTAGTCTCATACTTTTCTTAAGCTCATAGGCATAGTCTGTATGACTTTGGCTTATAGGCACAAAGATGATTTGTACAGGGGCTAAAAAGAAAGGAAATTCTCCCGCGTAATGCTCAATGAGTATCCCTATAAAACGTTCAAATGAACCTAAGATGGCACGGTGTATCATCACAGGTTGTTTACGTGTGTTGTCTTCACCTACATACTCAACTTCAAAACGCTCTGGGAGGTTGAAGTCTACTTGTATCGTACCACACTGCCATTTACGCCCTATGGCATCGGTGATTTTGATGTCGATTTTTGGCCCATAAAATGCTCCACCACCTTCATCTATAGTAAATGGTAGGTTGTTTCCTTCGAGTGCATCTTTTAGTCCTTGTGTAGCAAGCTCCCATACGCTATCTTCTCCAATGGCTTTTTCTGGTTTAGTCGCTACCTCCATGGTGTACTCAAAGTCAAAGAGCTTCATGACGGAGTCTACAAACTCTACCACTTCTAGTACTTCAGCTGCTATCTGGTCTGGCTCACAAAAGATATGTGCATCATCTTGTGTAAACTCACGTACACGTAAAAGTCCATGCAATACACCTGACTTTTCATGACGATGCACCACACCATACTCATAATACTTCAATGGTAAATCACGATAACTTTTTGGTGTTTGCTTAAAGACTTGTATGTGTCCTAAACAGTTCATAGGTTTTATGCCGTACTCTTGCTCATCTATGGTAGTCAAATACATGTTCTCACCATAACAGGCATAGTGTCCTGAGGTTCTCCACATGTCTGCTTTGAGTATCTCTGGGCCTCTGACTGGCTCATAGCCACGAACGAGGTGTGCTTTGTGTAGGATGCTTTCTAGTTTATAGCGAAGTTTCGCCCCTTTTGGCATCCAAAATGGTAGTCCTGGACCTGCAGCATCGTTGAACATAAAGAGTTCCATTTCACTACCTATCTTTCTATGGTCACGTTTTTTGGCCTCTTCTAACATAGTAAGATGTGCTTTAAGTGTCTCTTTGTCTGCAAATGCGATACCATATATACGTGTAAGCATTTCTGCTTTTTCGTCTCCACCTAGGTAGGCACCTGCGACACGTGTGAGCTTGAAGTTATGTAAAAAACGTAAAGCTGGAACATGAGGGCCACGACAAAGGTCTTCAAAGTCACCTTGCTTGTACACAGAGAGTGTGTCATCTTCTATACGTTCCATGACTTTTTGCTTGAGGTCATCGTTTGCAAACTTTTCTAGTGCTTGGGCTTTACTCATCTCGTACTTTTCTATTTTGTACTTTTTCTTGATAAGTTCTTTCATCTTCTTTTCGATGGCTTTAAGGTCAGCTTCACCTATAGTCTCATCTACCCTGAAGTCATAGTAAAAACCTTCGTCTACGACAGGGCCTACAAAGAACTGTGCATTTGGATAGAGTTCGCTAATAGCCTGTGCCATAAGGTGTGCCGTAGAGTGACGTACTATCTCTAAAGAGGATTCAGAGTTGTCATACTCAATAGGAGTAGCCGTACAGTTTTCACCTGCTGTTTGTGTGTCTAAGATAGTGCCTTGGTCATCGATGTAACCTATAATATTTTCACTCAAAAGAGTCCTTTGTCTGTCACCGCTTACTCTGCAGTGCGTTAAAATGTCGTGATTATAGCAAAAAATTTGATAAATATCTATTAGTTCACTATCTTTCTAAGTATGAGTTGGTTATACTTCTGTCCTTGCTCGCTTAACTCAGTTGGTAGAGTGCCACTATGACATGGTGGAAGTCACAGGTTCAAGTCCTGTAGCGAGCACCATTTTTGTTATACTTTTCCCTTTACTCGTCGTTGTTTCTCTCGTTACATACTATTAGTATGCTTCCTCATTCACGCCTAGATTAAAGAAAAAATTATTACCAAAAAATATCCTCTAACTGCTATAAAACATTAGTCTTTGCACACCCATGCACTTTCTTGACAAAGCTTATCCAGATATGGACTTGCTGCACTTTGTCCACTTTTTAATGCTTTTTTTAAATGTTCATAGGCTTTCATTTTATCGTGTGTTGTGCTTTCTCCCCATGCTAGAAGTAAAGAGAGATTTACCTGTGCAGCACTGTCGCCTTGTTGTGTACCTTTCTGAAAAAGCTCAAAGGCTTTTTTCTCATTTTTTTGTGTACCTTTTCCTTCAAGATAAAGCGTTCCTAGGTTGTTGTATGCTTCTTTGATGCCTGCTTCTATAGACTTTTCGTACCAGTATTTTGCTTTTTCGTAGGCATGCTCATCTTTTTGCCCATCCATATGATACATTTGAGCTAGGTTGTACTGAGCTGCACCATTGCCCTGCTTTGCTGCTTTTTCATACCATTTTTGAGCCTCTGCCCTGTCTTGTTGTACCCCTTGTCCATTGGCATAGAGTAGTCCTACATTGTATTGTGCTTTTGCATCATCTTCTTTTGCTAGTTTAAAAAATGTGTTCAGAGCTTTGATGTAGCTCTTGTTATTGTAGTCTTCTACTGCTTGGTTAAATTCGTTTGCTACTAAGCCCACGCTCCCAAGAGTGAACACCCATAAAATTATCATTTTATACATACATTGTCCTTTTATATACGCTTAAATAAATGTCTCTGCGACAAATGTTTTTGTTACTTTTCCACCAAATCTGTAAATACCCTCGTCATAGTTTACATACAGCTCATCACCACTTTTAGGAAAAACTTTTACTTGGCTTGAGACTTTTTCTTCCTTATGGTTACGTATGAAACATGCGACTATCCCTGTACCACAGGCGAGTGTTTCATCTTCTACGCCACGTTCATAGGTACGTACATACATGGTGTCACCATCAAGTTTACAAATGTTTACATTACAGTTGTACTTGTGTCTTAACGCACGCATTTGCTCTATATCAAAGGTCTCAATGCTGTCACGCACAGAGACCAAATGGGGTACGCCTGAGTCTATGAGCCACCATGTGTGTCCATAGGCTTCTATATCTGTGCGTATGATGCTAGGAGCAACCATATCAGAGACCACATATAGCCCGTTAATGGTAGCTCGTATGACACCCGCTCCTGTCAAAAACTCTGCTTTGTTGTCTTTTGCGATGCCTTTTTCGTGGGCAAAATGTGCAACAGCTCTTGAGGCGTTACCACACATCGCTGCTTCAGATCCATCTGCATTGTAAAACTCCCACTCAAAATCATACTCACGGTGAGGGGTAACAACTACTAGTCCATCTGCACCCACACCATTTTGTCTATGACACAAGGTTTTAGCCAGTGCAGACCTATCTGCTTTTTTGTTGGCAGTTATCATGACAAAGTCGTTGCCATTGGCGGAATACTTTGTTACTGTCATCTAAACTCTCCTAAAATCTCTTCTTTAACGCGTGTACATTCATGTTTCAATGCTGCAAGTGTACCACTATTATCTATAACATAATCAGCTTTTTTACGTTTTTCTTCTATAGAGATTTGGATATCTATACGTTTTTGAGCCTCTTCTTCACTTGTCCCTTCTCTTTGTATGAGCCGTTGCAACTGTAAATCGGGAGGAGTGTAGACTACCAATACTTTTTCAATAGGGTAGCGATTGCCTTCAAAAAAAAGAGGGATGTCTACTAAGTAAGGTTTCTTCTGCTCATCGAGTAAAGTAGCACGTCTCTCAATGCGAGTATAGATAAGGGGATGAAGCAGGGCTTCTAGCTCTTTACGTTTTTTCTCATCTGAAAAAACGATGCTCCCCAATGCCTGTCTGTCTACTTTATCTTCTTTAATGACAGCTTCTCCAAAGAGTGATGCTATGGCTTTATGTTCCTCATTGAGTATCTCATGGGCTATGCTATCCGCATCAATAATCTCAAATCCAAACGTAGAAAAGCACTTCATAACCGTACTTTTACCTGTGGCGATACTCCCCGTAAGTGCTACAGCATACGCAAATGACATCTCTACCCTTTTTCTACCACTGTCTATAGGACTGCAACTGCATTTTGTCATAGCCGTAAATGTCATTTCTAAACTGTAGAACCCCTTCGTAGTCTACATATGCTGTAAGATACACAACATCTATAGGTACTTTAGTTTCAAGTTTTAAGTAAGCTTTTTTCTTACCTTTTAATCTCTTTTTAGATTTATCAAAGTCAATGCTGTCGTTAAACGTTGAAAATGTTTTAAGCAGTTCTCTAGGTTTATGTAGGCGTATGCATCCATGAGAAAATGCCCTCACGTTACGGTTAAAAAGTTTTTTATTTGGTGTATCATGCATGTAAACAGCGAACTGATTGGGGAACAAGAACTTTAATTTTCCTAGTGCATTTTTATAGCCTGGTACTTGTGCAAAACGAAATGGTACAGTCTTACTGTATCTATACTTACTCCAGTCAACAGAACCACCATTTATTTTGCTTGCATCTTTTCCCCAGCCTGTATGTATCTCAATCCCTTTTTTTGCCATAGCATTTGGGTTTTTTATCAATTTAGGAATCATTTCGTTCTGGATAATACTTTTGGGGATATTCCAATGGGGGTTAAGGACAATCGTTTCTACCGTGTCTGAAAATATGGGTGTAGGATTTTTACGTTTTCCTACGATGACACGCATCTCTTGACGTAAGACTCCATCTTCTTCAAAGGAGAGCGTAAAGGCGGGGATGTTGATAATAATATATCTTTTTGCATTTCGTTCATACAACCATTTGATGCGGTCAAGGTTTAAGCGAAGTTGCTTAATGCGAACTTCTATAGGCACATTTAATGCATTTCTTGTTTTTTTACCTAGCACCCCTTTAGCAACTAATCCATGGCGTTTTTGAAAATGTATAACTGCTTTTTTTAAGCACTTGTCATACACTTCAGTTTCAGCAGTCTCGCAAGGCTTATAGTCGCCACTCTTGCGTAGACGTTCACGTAATGCAGGGACTATCTTGTAACTTTTTCCGACCTTCAGTGAGCCTTTAAATTTTAAATGCTCCCATCCACCCTGCTCTTGTAATGCAAGGTACGTTATAAGTTTATCTTTCAATTTTGAGTAATGGTACTCTTTAGGCATCGCTTTCATAAACATTGTTTCTAGGCTTCCAGAAAAAACTGCTGATTCTAAAAGAGAAATAGGACTAAACCTAGGCTTATAGGTCACCCAGTCTGCCTTTATGCCGTTTTCTCTTAAATTATATAACCGTCCTTGAAAGGCTCCCCAATTAATACTTCCATATAAAGTATAATCAGCATAGCCTTTATAGAGTTGTGCAATTTTAAATTCGAGTGAGACAATCTCTTTTAGTGGCGTATAGACCGCATACATCTGTTTTGCTTCTTGAGCTAACTCTTTGGCATCTTGTTTAAGTTTTGAACTCTCTTTGAGAGTTTTATCGTTGTTAATATGCTCAAACAGCTCTTCGCTAAGCGTGGAGAGTTCATCTTCTTGTGTCCATACGGGTACAAAAAAGAGTTGTGTATAAAGTTGTCTTAAAAAATGTTTTTGAGGGAGTGCCTCAAGGGAGTTCATCATCACAGTAGAAGCGACATCATGAAATGTCGCCTCTGCTTTTACTACAGTAGTATTTGTTGCCAATATAGTGACAACAATAGTCACCTTAAACCATAGACGTTTTAATTTATTTTGCATCATTCTTTCCCATTTCCTGATTGTTAATAAAAAGAGTATAGCAAAAAAATCTCACAAAAGTGCATATTTATGTCATTTTTATTACTTCTATCTTATCTGCTTCATCTGCACGAACTGCAATGAGTGTGGAGCCTACTTCTATCTCCATCGTTTGCTTGGCTAAAGAACATCCTTTGACTAAAAGCATTTCGCCACGCATGACACCAAATGACGTGAGCCTATCTCGTAGTGCTTTATCAGCGTGAATCTTAACAATCTCTGCCCTGTCACCTTTATGTAAATCTTTTAGTACCATCTTACCCTCCTGTGAGGACTTGCGTCACTCTGTATGCTATAAAACTCAATATCCATGCCGTTGCTGTCGTTGAAAGAAAGAGGTACAGTAAATACTTCCACCCTCCAGCTTCCTTGGCAAAGACCATAGACGCCGCCAAACAAGGCAAATAAATCATCACAAAAACGATAAATGCAATGGCTGAGGCAAACGGTATGTTTGCTTTTATTTGTTCTATGAGCCCTGTGTTGCTTTCATCTACCTCATCTCCAAGTGCATAGAGTACTCCCAGTGTTGAGACCACTACTTCTTTAGCTGCCAAGCCTGTCTCAAGTGCTACTGCCATACGCCAGTCGAAACCAAGAGGAGCAAAAAATGGCTCTGAAGCATGTCCTATGATACCCAAGTAGCTGTGTTCTAACTCGTAAAGCTTCACTTGGTTTACCTCTAGGTTGCTTGGGGCATCTACTTTCGGGTAGTTCGACGCAAACCAGATAAGAATAGACGCTGCTAGAATAAAAGTACCCGCTTTTTTCATATAAGACTTTGCTTGTCCATACACCGTGTGCCAGATGAGTTTTAATGATGGCATGCGATACTTTGGCATCTCCATCACAAAAGGTTCATCGTCTCCTTTAAACACAAACATCTTCAACACTTTAGCTGCAAGTAAACCGAGCATTGCCCCTGATATATAGATGATAAACAATATATTTCCTGCTTGTTCCTCTCCAAAAAAAGCCCCTGCAAACAGTACATAGATAGGTAACCTTGCCCCACAAGACATAAACCCGATAATAAACAGCGTAATGAGCCTGTCTTTTTCGTTTTTAAGCGTGCGTGCTGCCATGTAAGCAGGGACAGAACACCCAAACCCAGTCACTAAAGGGATAAAGCTTTTCCCATGCAAACCAAACTTATGAAAGAAACCATCAAGCAAAAATGCCACACGACTCATGTAACCTGTCGTTTCCAAAAGGGCGATACCTAAAAACAAAATGACAATGTTTGGTAAAAACATGACGACTGCTCCTACCCCTGCTATCATCCCATCTGCAACAAGTGAACCTAACTCTCCGTCACCTAATAGTACTTTAGCCTGATCTCCTAACCATGAGAAGGCTATGTCTATGTAGTCCATTGGGATGCTTCCTAGCTCAAAAGTAAGCTGAAACAGCCCCCACATAAAGAAAAGAAATAAGGGGATGCCTAAAAATTTATTGATAAGCAGGTTATCTATCTTTTGTGTGAGGTTTTTAGCTTTCATGCTTTTAACTTCCATCACTTCCATTTTTGCACCTTTGGCAAAAGCAAAATGTTCATCTGCAAAAATTTCATCTAAATCTTTTGTTGTACTATGTAGGTAGATATGCTCCAAGCCTTCTCTGATGATAGGCAGTAGCTCTATCCAGATAGGTTCTTCATGCATTTTTTTATACACTTCTGTATTTTCTTGTAATAGTCGTACTGCCAGTTGATGGTACGGAATATCTGATTTGTACCGTTTTGCTTTAAGAAAAAGGACTATCTTTTCTATCTCCTCTTCTATGTGGTCTGAGTAGACAACCTTTGCTGAAGTCTCTTCTTTTTCATAGACCTCTATGATGGCTTTCTGTAGTGCCTCAATGCCTGTTTTTTGAGAAGCAGAAGTCTTGATACATGGCACACCTAAAATGGCTGAAAGCTGTTTTTCATCTATCTTGATGCCTTCACTTTGAGCCTCATCATCCATGTTGAGGGCTACTACCATTTTTTTACCCGTTTCTAGGAGTTGCGTAGTGAACAGTAGGTTTCTTTGCAAGTTTGTAGAGTCAACGACATTGACGATGACATCATACTCATCTGAAAGTAAAAAACTTTTGGTTACTTTTTCTTCTATGGTGTACTCAGTTAATGAGTATGCCCCTGGTAGGTCAATAATGTGTACTTCATAGTTTTTACACGTTGCTTCATCACAAAGGGTAAATTCCACTTCTGTTTTGTCTACAGTTACCCCAGAGAAGTTACCTACTTTGAGTTTAGCATTTGAGATGGCATTGATAAGAGAAGATTTCCCTACATTGGGTTGCCCAGCTAACGCTATGACTATTTTTTCCACTATTTTTCCTTTATATCAAACAGAAGACTCTTCACAATAAAGAGTTAAATGATAATTGTTATCACTCTATAAGTTGCGAAGTATATTCTTACTTGTCTTAAAAATACGTTAAGACCTTACTTTTCAACTCTCTTCTTCTGCTAAACCTCTTTACAGTTTGATAAAAAACACCGCACCATCTTGCGTATTTTCGACCCATATTTTACCTTGCATATTATTTTCTATCACTGATTTAGCGATATATAGTCCTAATCCTGAGCCATTTTTCTTACTTGTCATGTATTGGGTAAATACCTCCGCAATGATTTCTTCTGGAATACCACCCGCATTATCACGAATGCTCACAAGTGAATGTTCTTGCTCTTTTTTCACATGAATGTGTACATATTTATTTGGCTTAGCTTGTCCCTCAAAAGCATCTTTAGCGTTTTGAAGGAGTGAAAGTATGACTTGGTTGTATTCATTTGCATACCCTTGTACCATAATCTCATCGTCCCCTTCAATGCTCACTTCAATGTTGCTGAGAGCATAGTCCATTTTTACTAGCTCTAAGAGAGAGTGAATTGTTTTTTTTACGTTAAATATACCTCTCCCTTTTGAGGGTGTAAAAAACTTTTGAAAGGCATGGACTGTTTGGTTCATATAGTCTGCTTGTTTGAGTATGTTTTCTATTTTTTCCATAGTAGTTTCTAGTGTTAACGTATGCAACTCATATTTCATCTTCAATAAACTTCCCAGTGTTTGTATAACAGATAAGGGTTGCTTCCATTGATGTGTAATGAGGGAAATCATTTCACCCATTTGTGCATGGCGTGTTTGCAGCTCTAACATGTGCTGTTTTTCAAGATTTTTATAGACTTCTTCTGTGACAAGTCTTTGCATCTCTTCATTAAATATTTTCAGTTGTTTATTTTTATTTTCAATTTCTGCTAAGAGGAGTGCATTCTCATTATTTGACTGCATGAGCAGTCTATGTTGTATCATCATCTCACTCACATCTTCAAGCAAGACAAGTAACGAATTTTCAACTTTCTCCCCAAGATAGATATAAATATTGACACAGGTATTGTCATCTTTCCATACATGAGGGATAGTAAGATGTTCTTGTTTTCCATGAAGGACATTAAATAAGGCTGTTTCTGTGCCAACCAGTTCAGGCATCAATTCAAATATATCCAATAGCTTATCTATATCTTCACTCTTGTCAATATATTTTCCTAAACCATTAGAACAATTTAAAAATTTCAATTCTTTGTTGAGTAAGATATACTCATAGGTATGATTTTCACAAATAATATTGACAATCTCTTTTGTATACATACACTTACCTTTTCATTTCTCACTAAATTATAGCAAATATCTCTAAGCTCTTGTTAACGCAAGCGTGTTAAAATATTTGATGCATTTTACATTTGCTTCTAGCTACTATCTCTTTTTGTTGTTACTTTTACCCTGTTTTATTTGGTGTAAACCGTTTACAAGACCGTACTACGTTCCTAAACTAAATTGGGTCAATAGACAAAGTATTTTTTTCTCTTGGGAGCCTTGGTTAAAAATGTTTCTTTTTGCATTAATGGTCTTTGCGTTAGCAAAACCTTTTGTCTATGATGCCACACTCAACACCCATAAAAAAGGCAGAGACCTCATCTTGGTTTTAGATGCTTCAGGTTCTATGGCACAAAGTGGCTATGCTGTGGATGACCGCCTCAAAAACAAGTTTGAACTGAACCTTGAACTTGCCTCTAGTTTCATCAAAAAACGCCATGATGACAACATGGGTGTTGTCATTTTTGGTACCTTTGCCTACACAACTTCCCCCTTAACCTACGACTTGGAGGCACTGGGGCAACTTCTGGCCATGACAAATGTTGGCATAGCAGGGGAAAGTACCGCTATAGGGGATGCTCTTATGCAGGCTATACGTTCACTCTCTTTTGGAGAAGCAAAAAACAAAGCCATCATTTTACTCACAGATGGCTACCATAACGCAGGAGAACACTCCCCTAAAGAGGCTGTGAAAAAAGCTAAAGCACTAGGCATCAAAGTTTACACCATAGGCTTAGGAAAGAAGTCCGACTATGATGCAGCTTTACTAGAGACCATCGCCAAAGAAACGGGAGCAAAGTCTTACCCCGCAAGCTCTGCGAAGGCTCTAAAAAACATCTATGACGAGATAAACAAACTCGAACCCTCAGCCATACGCAGTGAAAATTACCTCAATCAAAAACTGCTGATAGCTCTTCCATTAGGGATTGTGTTTATTTTGCTGTTTCTTTGGGTACTTTGGCTCATGAGGGAGGATGTCACATGATGTTTTTATATCCTGCTCTTTTATGGATGCTCATACCTTTAGGCGTACTGTTTTGGAAAAGCCCTAAAAAAGCCACACTTGCTGTACACCTCATCATCCTTATGCTTCTTCTCTTTGCTTTGGCACGTCCTATCCAAAAACAAGTCCTACAAGAAACCAACATTGAAGCAAAAGATATCATCATTGCTCTTGATGTTTCGTACTCTATGCAAGCAAAAGATCTCTCGCCTACGCGTTATGACTTTGCAAAAGAGACCATACAGGCGTTACTAGAGGAAAATCCTTCTGATAACATCATGCTCATAGCCTTTACCTCTAACCCTTTACTCCTTTCTCCTCCCACCACTGACCATGGACTCCTAGAGGTAGCACTAGAAAGTTTAAACCCTGAGTACATACTCACCAAAGGTACTTCTCTTAAAGCACTCTTTAAAAAACTCTCTTCTATGTACCTCACAAATAGACACCTCATTATCCTTAGTGATGGTGGGGAAAGAGAAGAGATAGAAAAGGACTTTGAAGCACTCAAAAAACTACTTTTAGACACAGGTGCCTATGTGCATATACTTGCTCTGGGTACAACACAAGGGACAACTATCAGAAGTAAAGAAGGGGTCAATGTAAAAGACAAACAAGGCAACCTTGTCATCTCACGCATTAACCCTTTACTTGAGAAGCTGTCTCGCAGTGTCAATGGCACATACATGACAGCAAACGCTACACCCCAAGCAACAGCAAGTAGGCTAAACAAGCTCTTAGAGAACACAGACAACAAAACTCAGCCTATTCAAAAGATGCAATACCACTATAAAGAGTGGTATCCTATACCCTTATCTTTAGCCCTGCTACTCTTTTTACTTGTGCATACTCGTGGAGTGAGATACCTTTTACTTCTATTTGCTCTTTTAGGGTTACCACTACAAGCTTCTTTCTTAGACCTCTATTATCTGCAACAAGCATACACGTGCTATGAAGACAAAACATACGCTTGTGTACAAAAAAACCTTAAGCAGATACACACACCCTCATTGCAAGGTCGTTTACTTTTAGCAAACATGCACTATAAACTAAAAAACTATAAACAAGCGATTTTAACCTATAAATCTATCTACTCTAGTTCTGCTTCTAACAAACAGCTACTTTACTACAACATCGCCACTGCCTATGCACAAATGAAAGCATATGATAAAGCCAAAATTTACTATACTAAAGCCTTACAACTACAACCCGATGAAGATGCGCAGTTCAACCTAGCTCTTATCGCCTTGAAGCATGACAAAAAAGAGGCATCTTTGGGCATCGCTCATCCTAAGTCTCAAAGTGCAGACTCGAGCAAGTCAGAGTCGCAAGAGAAACAAAAAGAGAACGAAAGAGAAGAGGATCAACCTAGCTCTAGCTCTGGTGGAGGTGGGGAAAGTACCAGTAAAGAGAAACAAAAAGAGTCAAAATTACGTAGCGATGAACGTCAAGATGAGACACCTCATCCCTTAGGTTCAAAAGTCTATGAGCTTATCAATAAAGGATACATCCGTGAAACACAGCCTTGGTAAAATACTTTTCCTCTGTTTGCATATCTTTTGGCTCCAAGCGGGTGACTTTGACTACAGTATAGAGGTTGACAAGTCTCAACCTTATATGAAAGAAGCTACGCTTGTTACTGTAAACCTAAAACAAACAAACCATGACATCGTACTTCTGTTTGATTTTGACCTGCTTAAGAGTCCTGACTATACCTTCCAACGTATTGACATAAAAGAAGTTGATACCTACCATGCAGCAGAAATTTCCTACACCTATCTTGTCTACCCTCTTAAGGTAGGCAAGGTTGATGTCACCTTTTCTCTCACACAAAAAGCCACCACAGATGAAAGTGTCGCCTATAGTTTTTCAGGAGACAGAGACAATGTCAAGGGACTTGTCACTACCAATACCCACATAGATTTACCACCTTTGATACTGGATGTTAAACCATTGCCATTAGGCACAGAACTTGTTGGAGACTTTGCGTTGGACTACCAGATACAAAAACATGAGGGAGAAGCTTTTGAACCACTTCCTATGCAAATACGTATCAAAGGCAAAGGCTACCCCCCTGCAGTTAAAACACTTTACCCAAAAGAGGGAAATTTTACACGCTTTACAGAAAAACCTTTTGTGCAGTCTGTCTCGACAAGACAAGGCACAGTAACCACTGTCACTTATGCTATGGCACTCTCTGCAGAGAAAAGTTTTGTACTTCCACCCTTGGTCATCAAAGCGTTTAACCCTTTGACAGAAAAAAATTATGAGCTTCTTGTCCCAAAACAAACCTTTAAAGTACAAGCCTCAGACAGTTCAAAACTACTTGACAAGGCAGACAACCCTGCTCCTTTTATCTTAGATTGGTCTTGGGTTGAAACATTTTTAAGTTACCTCGTTGTTTTTATGGCGGGATATCTCTCTGCATTGTCATGGAAATGGCAAAAGAAGACCAAACAAAAGGCAGAGCCATTGAAAGAGAAAATACAAAGTGCAAGCACACATAAACAGCTACTACAAATACTGCTTTCTCAAGATAAAAAATACTTTACCCATAGTATAAAAAAGCTAGAAAGTACCCTATACGAAAATGAAAATACCCCCTTAAAACAGATAAAAAAAGAAGCGCTGGAGAAGATATAATGAATCAAAAAATAGACCTACTCAAAAAAGAACTTGCAAAAGCTGTCATAGGACAAGATGCCATGATAGAAGGTTTACTCATCGGGTTACTTTGTGATGGGCATATCTTAGTAGAAGGGGTACCTGGACTTGCAAAAACCACTACTATCAATGCTTTGTCACAAGCCTTAGGGTTAGATGCTAAACGGATTCAGTTTACCCCTGACTTACTTCCTTCTGACATCATAGGGGCACAAATCTATAACCCACAAGACCATAGTTTTAGTATCAAAAAAGGGCCTTTGTTTACCCACTTACTACTTGCAGATGAAATAAACCGTGCCCCTTCTAAGGTACAGTCTGCCCTACTTGAGGTCATGCAAGAGAGACAGGTTACCATCGCTGAAGAGACATTTAAACTTGAAAACCCTTTTTTAGTTATGGCAACACAAAACCCCATAGAACAAGAGGGTGTATATGCTCTGCCAGAAGCTCAACTAGATAGGTTTATGATGAAACTTGTTGTCACGCACAACAGTGAAGATGAAGAACTAGAAATCATGCGTCATGTCGCCAATAAAAGCTTTACAGAGGTGAAACCTGTCATAGATATACAAGCATTACATACCCTGCAAGAAGAGGTAATGAAAGTACATATAGATGCAGAGCTTGAAAAGTATATTGTTCAACTCATTTCTGCCACACGTGACCTAGAGAAGTTTGGCATGGAAGAGGTCAAGCACTGTCTTATGTTTGGGGCAAGCCCTAGAGCCTCCATAGACCTCTATAAGGCTGCTAAAGCAAAAGCATTTTTAGAGGGTAAAAGCTTTGTAAGTCCTTCAGATATCGGCTATGTCATCCACAATGTGCTACGTCACCGCATCGTACTCTCTTATGAAGCACGTGCTAAAGGGGTGCGTTCTGATGAGATTATTACAAAAATTGTAGAGACATTACCCATTCCTTAATTGGGGCAATACATGAATAGTACTTTTAAAGCCCTACAACTCAAAGCCCGTCATCAAGTCTATACCCTCCTCTCAGGTCATAATCTTTCTAAACTTCATGGGGAAGGGTATGACTTTGCAGAACTTCGTGAGTATCAAGTAGGTGATGATATCAGAAAAATAAACTGGATGATTACCGCAAAGCTCGGAAAGCCTTATATAAAGGAGTTGCATGCCAATCGCAAGCTAAGTGTTATTGTGGCATGTTTAATGGATGCAAGCCTCTATTTTGGCTCAGTAAATAGCAGTACTGCCAATGCCAAACAAACAAAGCTTGCTGAAGTAGCAACAACACTTGCTTATGCCACACAACAAAGTGCTGACCTCTTTACTGGACTGGTCTATACCGAAAATAGCATTGAACAAACTCCTCCTACCAAACAGCTCTACCACATAGCACAGTTTTCACAAACACTTTTTGAAGCAAATCTACTAGGAACAAGGCTAGAGCCACAACGTGCCATAGACAATCTTTTTAAACGCATACAAAAACCTTCGCTTGTATTTGTGTTGGGAGATTTTTTAGAAGAAGTAGACCTCTCTTTGCTTGCCCAAAAGCATGAAGTGATTGCCCTCATCATCAGGGAGAGAGCGGAAGAAAATCTCCCCTCACTAGGAGAAGTGACCTTGACAAACCCCCAAAACAATGAGAGCCTTGAAACATACTTTGGGAAAAGGCGTAGACAAGATTACCAACAGAAACGTATAGAAAATGACGAAAAAAATGCAGAACATTTCACCCGTCACTCTATTTGTTCATTAAAAATATTTAGCGATGAAGATGTAGTGAGTAGACTCATCACACTTTTTGTCTAAAACTTCAAGCCTTTGAGAAAACCACCAACCGCTTTGCCCATATCTCCACCCAATGCCTTGTCAAGTTTCTTTTGTATCTTCTCCCCTGTCTTACTTTGCATGATAGCTGAGGGGTCTACGAGGATACGTGGCTTATCTACCGTACCACCTATGGTTCCTGTCACTTCATACTTTTCATACACAAATTTAAACTTTGCTCTATGGGTGTCATTGGTTTTATTGACCACCCCTTGGGTTACTTCTATACGTGAACGTGACCCCTTAGCTGTTAAAGTATAGCGGGTGATGTCCCCATCTATCCTTGCATGAAGATTCGTTGTATCATATATAATCCGTGCAGGGTCTTTGCCTATAAACATTTTAACTGTCTGCGTGGTACTACTTGATTTGATTTGAAAAGCCTTGATATCTATGTCTACCACACCCACTTTTGTCTTCAAGTTATAGTTCATCGCACCATAGGCATCCCCTTGTACTAGAGTATCTCGTCCCATGAGTACCAATATATTTTCTAAAGGTACTTTCGTTATCTCGCTTTTTAAGGTATCTCCTATAAGCGTATAGTCTATCTTTCCACCAAGAGAAGCTGTGCTGCCCGTTACCTTTAAGCTTTTATCTTGTGTCAGATTCCCCACAAGAAGCATAGGACCATACAGTTTCTTCTGCGTAAGAGCATAGGTCTCTTCTAGCTTAGGGATGTTAAGGCTATAACGACTTGTTATTTTGTTGCTTTTCGTATGGACAACTGTCTCTTCTAGCTTTAACGTACCCATAGATATTTTTATCTCACTATCTAGTCTGGCAAGCCCTTTTTTCAGCTCCCCCTTACTAGTAAAGCTAAGTGGTATACTGAGTTTTTTACCTAGGAGTCTCTCCATCACATTTGGCTGTGTTTCTAGGTGCGTTCCCCTGAAAGAAAACGTACCATCAAGACTGTTAACATCACTGATGCTTACCTGTGTTGAGAGTTTCCCTTTAACATATCTAGGTAAACTACCCAGTGAGAGTAATTTTTCTATAAAAAGATTTTTAGCATCAAGCTGTACAGTTTTTCCATCGTAGACAAATGCCAGTTTTTCACCTAAGCCCTTTGCATTCCCTTTTACTTTAAGGGTTTTATCAAAATCAAGGTCACCTTTTAGACTCAAGTATCCTCTCTTTGTTGTCTTGTTATCAGGTATCAATAGCCCTAAATTTGGTAAAAATACATCATACACGGCATGTAACTTCTTTTTTTCAAATCCATAGCTTAATTCAGTGAGTTTAATATCACTTAAATTCGACTTTAAAACAAGCTCTGCGTCTAGCACTTTTTTAACTATCTTCCCCTTAGATGTCAAGGTAAAATGGTTGTCACTTGGTAGTTTATGACCAAAAGCTTTTTCTATATTTTCTGCAACAAATTGCCCTTTTTGTATCTGTGTATCATAGCTACCACTTTGTAAATCTTTATCCATATCAGCACGCCCACTTAAGAGACCTTTGGCTAAAAGGGGTTGCTTAATCAAGTACTGTATTTTTGATAAATCAAGGTTTTGGAAATACAGTTTAGACTGTTCAGAGATATCAAAACGTAACGTACCACCTAAAGAGTGTGTCACTCCTTCTATGCGATACTCTTGATCTTTCCCCGTAACATTACCTTGTACTTTAAGGGGACCTGCTAGTTTATTTTGAGTAAGAATGCCCATTTCTTGCACATCCATATTATATTGTGCAGAGATATTTTTTTCTTTGAGTCCTATGTTTGCATCGTTTATACTTAACGTAAATAGATTACTCTTTGCCTTTGCTTCTAGCTCTAAATTTCTGCCTTTAAGCTTTACATCTATTTTCCCACTTACGTAACTCTTTTTAGGTATATCCAAATCATACATTTTTTGTACCATCTTAGCATCAAACAAGGCTTTGTGTAAAACCACATGGGCATACCCATTGGCAAATTCATCTCCTATGTCAGGCATACGTATATCCACATCTATCTTCCCCTGTAGCAAAGGTGCTTCTCCTGCAAGAACAAGTAGCTCGTCTACCGCTACACCTTGCATCATTGCTTCTATATTTTTGGGGATGCTTTCTAGGAGAGAAAAACGATACGCAAGTGCTGCATCTAAGGCTGTACCTTTACCATCTACGACCATATCATTTACGGTACCCTTAAAATGCCCGTCAAGTTCCAATTGACGCAGTACCATCTTATCATAGTGAAAATGATTTGCTTTTGCCCGGTAAATACCTTTAAGATTTTGACTCAGTAGGTTATACTGTGTGAGTACATGTATCTCTGCTTGCTTGTTAAGCACCAAGACAAGTGATGCTTTTCCTGCTTCAAGTCTAAATTTTTTCACCTCAACAGGCATAGCCAGTTTTTCTTCGAGATTTTGTTGTATATACTGTTTTAACGTAGTATTACCATTTTCACTAAAGGCATAAAAAAGTAATCCTGTTGCACTCAGGAGTAATATAAGGATAGTAGTAAGGAGGACAAGGACAAATCTATTCATAGTTTATTATAACTAGAATAGACTAATAAGGGTCTATTATTTAAAAATCATTTTAAGATATCTTGATAATCTCTATCAGCATTGAGTTTGAGTTTGCCTTCAACATTCATCAAACGATTATCATTCTTTTTAAAGGCTTTCGTTAAGCGTTTTATCACTTTTTCTTGATGCTTTTCTTTTGAGATTTTATGTTGTTTAAAAAACTTTTTTAACCCTATCCAATGCCCCTCTTTTTCAGCTTTATCTACTGTAACTTCTTGCTCTTCTTCTACTTCTATTACTTCTTGCTCTTTAGGCTTTTTTTGCTCAAGTTGCAGCACATAAAGTGAACGCATTTCATGAAATGCCTCTTTAAGTAGGTCTATTTCACCTTTAAGTGTGGTAGATATCTGCTTGTTTGATTTTTTGAGGTCTTTGACTGTACCTTTAAGTACAGAAATAGTCTCATCTTTTGCCTTAAGTAACGCTTTGTAGTCTTTGACTTCAGAAGCAGATACTTTAATCGGTTTTTTCACAGGAGGGGAGACAGGGGTATTTGTTGGTTTTGCAGTTTGGTTTGGTTTGTCAACCACAATGTAAAGTTTACCCTCTACACTTTTTGCTTGTAAAATACCACGCTTTATCTTCGCATATACAGCCTGTCTCGAAATACCAAGTTCTTGTGCATACTCAGCAGGTTTCATCAACTTTTCCATATCCATCCCTATTCAATATTTGATAAATGATAGCATAAGTTTTATGAAAGGTTGACAGTTGACAATAAACAAAAGGTAAAGTTAAAAGTTAATTTACTTTTGTGTGCCATCCAATACAGGCACAAACAAACAACGCTCTATAGTTTCAGAAGTGATCCGTCCCTTACGTTTATAGTACCGCGTGATGATATGATAATTTTCAGACTGTTCAACGGGAGCGATGAGTATACCCCCCTCCGCCAACTGTTCAAGCAATACTTCTGGTATCTCTTTTGCTGTGGCAGAAAACAAAATACGATCAAAGGGTGCATACTGCTTCCATCCACGTTGTCCGTCGTCAAAACGCGTAAAAATATTGTGTATTTCAAGTTCATTAAAACGACTCTTCGCTTCTTTTAAAAGTGTATCTATACGTTCTATGGTAAAAACACGACGACAAATCTTTGAGAGGATGGCAGCTTGGTACCCTGAACCGCAGCCTATTTCAAGTACTGAGTCTACCCCATCTAGCTCAAGGTGCTGTGTCATTTTAGCTACAGTTAAAGGAGAAGATATCCACTGCTGTGCTGCCAAAGGCAAGGCATCAAGGTTATAAGAGAGGTGTTTAAACTGTGCCGGAACAAAGGCTTCTCTGTCCACAGACAATAATGCCTCTTTGACATAGGATTCCAATGGAAAATGTTTTTCTACTTCTACGACAAGGTTTTGCCGCTGTCTTGCTTTTATCATCCTAAAGTCACCCACCCCTTATTTGTGTCGAAATTCTACCTAAAACTTAGTTAAAGAGGCTTTTTAATGTTCCCCATACTTTAGAAAAGATACTTGGCTCTTCTATGCCTTTGTCTTTGTTATCCATTTTTTTAAAGCTATCACACCCTGCTGTGCTTCCCGCATCACAAGCTTTTTTATAGTACTGCTTTACCATACCTCTATCTTTCTTTACCCCAAAACCGCCTCTATAGATGATGGCAACATTGATACAAGAGTCTTTACTCCCTAAGTCACATGCCTTTTCATAATACTCACGTGACATCACATCATTTGGTCTTACATCTTGCCCATCTCTATACATCGTACCAAGGGCTTCGCAGGCATATAGAACTCCTCTTTTGCAGGATTGCTCGAGTAAGGGTCTTGCCGCTTGATAATGCTTATTGCCATAATAATTGTCCCCCAAGGTATCACAGGCAGTATCCAACCCATGTGTACAGGCTCTACGAATATACTCTAAGCCTAAATCTTTTTTTTCCTGGTTTTCTGCATTAGCCCCTGTAGTAAGGGTAATCCCCACATCATAACAACTCTTCACTTTCCCTGCACGACAGTCTGTTATTTTACTTGTCACTTCTGGACTTAGCTCTAGGGCATTTAAAGATACTATCCCAACAAAGCAAAGCCATATTAATTTTATTTTATTCATTCTCTACTCTCAATCCATTACTATATAGCGACGCATTTTTTTTATTTCCCGAAAGTCTATCGTGCCTTCTATTACCTCTTGATTATCATCTATCACAACTGTGCCAGTAGGTGCGATAAGTGCAGAGGAAGATGCCATGTCTTGGTCCGAGGAGTTAGAGACTGCAACATAACATTGGTTCATGACTGCTAAGGCTCTCGAGAGTATCTCAAGGTGATTTTTACGTAGCTTACCCCAACGTGCAGGAACAATGACAACATCTGCCCCTTCAACTTGCTTCCACAGATCTTTGAAGCGTAGTTCAAAGCAAATAAGTATGGCATAATGTACCCCTTCGATCTCAAAAGGTTTAATCTTTTTCTTTTTACCTGCTTTAAAATAGAGGTCTTCATCTCCAAGTTTAAAAAGTTTAACCTTCTCTTGTCTGTGAATGATTTTATGTTTATGTATTACCACTGCTTGATTGACAAAGTCACCATCTTCTTCAATCACCAATGTTAAGATAACAATCTGTTCATCAACTTCTTTTTTAAGTGTCTTTAGGGCATTGACAGAAAACTTTGCAGCAGTTGCCATATGAGCATAGTCAAGTCCTGTCAAGAAGACTTCAGGGGCGACAACAAGGTGTTTATCCGTGTGGGTATCAAGGTAGACAAGAAGCGTATCAAGGTTCTCTTGATAGCGTTTGTGAGAAGGAAGTTGCAGGGTTACAACTTCAAGGGTTTTTGGTTTTCTCAACATGCTAACTCCTAAAAGTCATCTAAATCCAAACTCCCCTTAGAGTAATTTGTTACATTCCCTTCAAAGAAGTTCGTTTTTTGATCATTAAATTGTGAAAAGCTATCTACCCACTTAATAGGGTGTTCCACATTGTATAAAGGCTCCATACCTACTGCATGTAAACGCTTGTCAGCTAAGTGCTGAATATACTGTTCTATGATGTCATCAGTGAGTCCCAATATCTGCCCTTGAGTGATATAGGCACCCCATTCTGACTCAAGTTTTACCGCGTCTCTAAACATTTGATAGACATCCTCTTCTAACTCTTTAGTAAAAAGCTCTGGACGTTCTTTTTTTGTCACGTTTATCATATTTTGAAAGAGCAAAAGGTGTGTGACCTCATCACGTTGGATAAAACGTATCATCTGTGCAGTTCCGAGCATCTTGTCCGAACGAGCGAGCGTATAAAGGTATGCAAACCCAGAGTAAAAGTAAATGCCCTCTAAAATTTGGTTGGCAAACATCGCTTTAACGATGTTGGTATCACTTGGGTTTTCTGAGAGTTCATCATAGACTTTTGCAATAGCATCATTTTTGGTTTTAAGCTTCATATCTCTTCTCCAAAGCTCATAAATTTCCTGTGTATTAGTTGAGATACTATCAACCATAACAGCATAACTTTGAGAATGCAACGCTTCCTCAAATGCCTGACGCACTAAAATCAGGTTTACTTCAGGTGCGGTGATAAACGGATTTAAGTTATCAATGATATTGTTTGTCTGTAAAGAGTCCATAAAAATGAGTTGCGCCAGTACCTTGTCGTAGGCATCTTTTTCCGATGTAGTAAGCTGCTTATAGTCATTGACATCACGTGTCATATCCACTTCTTTAGGATACCATGAGTTGTTTAGCATCATCTCCCAAAGATTATATGCCCATTGGTATTTAATATCGTTAAGCTCAAATATCCCCGTAGGGTTTCCACCAAATATCTTACGGTCACTTGTTTTTTCTTCTGATTCTGGATTATATATCTTTTTGCGTTCCATGTATTTACCTTATTTTCTCAATTATTAATTAAAACATTATACACATCTTGGCTGATGATTAGATGGCAATAAAAATTAGATGTAATGAAAACGAAAGAGTGAAAATAAGTCCTACACTTACAAGAAAATGACACAGCAAAATACTGGGGGATACTTCATCATTTTCTTGTAAGTGTATTATAGAGTGGAAGCATTACTTATGTATTAACACTGTTTTAAGATATAAAACAGATAGCTTTTCATTTAGGGAAATTTTAAAGAAAAACACTCCTACAAGGAAGTTGAGAGTGAAAAATATGCGAAAAGCTACCTAGAAAGAGAAAGAGATTTAAAGGGGGAGGGAGGGTAAAACCTCTTTCCTGCTTTCATGGTACAAGTATATACAAGAGCTGTGTACTCTTTGTGTACTTTATTCTAATAGAACACTTCAAGGAAAAGCCTTCTTCATTTACCTCAGCGGTAGGCTCTCGTGCTAACACTCTGTCTTATTATAAATAAGAGCAACAATAATCAGTGATACTTTTTACTTTGACTTGAAACTTACTGTTGCTAGGGACACTAAAAGACTCTCCGCCTTTCACACCTATCCACTCATTTGAGTCTGGAAGCTTCACGTCAAGTGTTCCTGAAGTAATTTCCATCAGTTCTGCAGCATCTGTACCAAACTCATATTCTCCTAGCAACATAAACCCTAGCGTTTTCTTACTTCCATCAGAAAAATGTATCGTTCGACTCGTCACTGCCCCCTCAAAATAGCTATTTCCTTCTACTTCTACTGTTACGTTTTCAAAATGCATGTTTATCCTTATATTTTATGAAATTATATCCAAAAATTTACTCCCAAGAATAAGCATTTTTATTTTATTTTGAATACCAAAGGTCGAAAAATGGTTTAAAATGGCTTATTTTGCGTGTTAGGTAGTTTGTTTTTGATTTTAGGGGTATTTAATACATTTCCGTAGGGTGTTGTCCCACGACAATACCGAAAATACAAATCTGAGAACATGATTTTTATACACGTTTAAAGTTTTGGTGTTGTGAGGACACAACACCCTACAATTTTTTAGCCAATTAAAATTTAATACACACAAAAATCATGGTAAACAAAAAAACTTATCTATCTTGAGTTTTATCTTGTTCACGAATAAAAGCTTTGAACTCTTTATCTCTATATCGTTCAGTATCTTTTTCTATCTCTTGCAACTGTTGATATTTTTTTGCTTCTTCACTATCTGCATCATAAGTCATATGTAGTTCATCTTTGTTCTTAGTATTTTCTAATCCCAATTCAGAAGTATTCACTTTAACAAATTTTTTATCTTTAACCTTGTCTGTATCTGTAGCAACATTACTACATGCAGTCAATACCATTAAGAGACATCATACTGTAAAAACAAAGCTTTTTCATATCTTTTCCTTTTTTAAATTTTAAAATAAAAGGGCTACTGACACCCAACACATTCCTGCGAACGGTCTTCTATGTCATTCGAACTCTCAGGCGACTGACTTCTAAGATAATAAGTACTCTTCAACCCAAACTTCCAAGCATTCATATAAATCTCATTCAAATATTTACCCGAAGCTTTGTCAAGCGTGATGAAGATGTTAAGCGACTGTCCTTGGTCTAGCCACTTCTGACGAATAGCCCCAGCTTTTATAAGCAAGTTTTGGTCTAGGTCATAGGCTGGTGTATAGTACTGCCATGTGTCTGCTGACAAGTTAGGAGCAACCACAGGAATGAGCCCTGAAAGGTTTTCTTCAAACCATTTACGTTTGTACACAGGCTCTATGGCTTGTGTCGTTCCTGTTAAGATTGAGATGGACGAGGTAGGAGCAATAGCCATCAAATAGCCGTTACGCATACCATCTGTTTTTACTTTTTCTTTTAGGGCAGCCCAGTCATGGGTGTAGCCAAAAAGTCCTCCACGGTCTACAAGTTTACACGCTTCAGCATTTGCCTTGTCAATGGGGAAAATACCCTTTGACCAGTCAGACCCTTCAAAGGTTGGGTACGCACCTTTTTCAAGTGCTAAGTTAGATGACTCTTTGATGGTGTGATAAGAGAAAGATTCCATCACTTCGTCTATCTTCGTAAAGTGTTCATGACTTCCCCACTCTATGCCAGCTTCTGCTAACATTTGTGCTTCACCCATGACACCCAGTCCTATGGAGCGTGACTTTTCGTTTGTCTTTTTTACTTTGGCTAGTGGGTAGAAATTTAGGTCTATCACGTTGTCAAGCATACGCGTAGCTATAGGGACAACACGCGCTAAGTCTTCTTCTGTATTTACTTTAGAGAGGTTGACAGATGCTAAGTTACATACGGCTGTGTCACCATCTATTTTCTCTTTCTCTACTATCCATATTTGTTTTCCATTTAGGCTGTCAAGTGCTGTGACTTTTTTGGCTGGTTTTGTTGTACCGTTGTCAACGGTGAGCATCTCGTTTTCATCGTATGCTTCTACAGAACCGTCATCAAATGTAAACTGCGTCTTGTACGTGTTAGGCCCTGTATTTTGGAAAATTTCTGTACAAAGGTTGGTAGAGCGTATGACACCCACATGTTTGTTAGGGTTTGCTCTGTTTGCTGTGTCTTTAAAGGTCAAAAACGGATTACCTGTCTCAAAGTACGAACGTAACATCTCTTTCCAAAGGTTTTTGGCTGAGACTCGTTCACGTGTTATTTCATCATCACTGTTTTCAAGTTCTATATAACGTTTCTCAAACTCTTCGCCATAAAGACTTGTCAACTCTGTCACCTCAAAAGGATCAAAAAGTGTCCACATCTCATCTGCTGCGACTCTAGCCATAAAGAGGTCATTTAACCAGATAGCAGGGAAAAGGTCATGGGCTCTACGACGCTCTTCTCCAGAGTTTTTCTTTAAGTCAAGAAAATCTTGGATGTCAACATGCCAAGGCTCTACGTAAACTGCTATAGCTCCTTTACGTGTACCTAGTTGGTCAACAGCGATGGCTACATCATTTGCTATTTTAAGGAATGGTACAATACCCCCTGCTGCATGTTTATGTCCATCAATGAATGAACCCATACCACGAACCAAAGACCAGTCCCAGCCAATGCCCCCACCAAACTTAGAAAGCAGTGCCATCTCTTTGTACGCATCAAAGATACCTTCGATGTTGTCAGGTGTTGACCCGATATAACATGAACTAAGTTGATGTCTAGGTGTACGTGCATTTGACAAGGTAGGTGTTGCTGCCATCACTTCAAACTTTGACAAGATGTCATAAAACTTTTTTGCCCATGTTTGACAATCAAATTCATTTTGAGCCAAGAACATCGCCACACCCATAAATAGCTGTTGTGGAAGTTCTATAGGTACACCTTTACGGTCTTTCAGTAAGTAACGGTCATAGAGTGTTCTAATACCAAGATAAGTAAATTGCAAATCACGCTCAGGTTTGATGTAATCATTCAGATTATCAAGGTCATATTTTTCCTTAAGTCCAAGAACAATACGTCCCTCTTTCTCTCCGCGTTCAAAATAGTCTTTTAAGCTATTGTAGCCTGTAAAGCCTGATACTTTATGGTAAATATCATAAATAAAAAGTCGAGCAGCCACAAAAGTCCAGTCAGGTCTGTCAATATCTATCTTGTCAACAGCTGTCTTGATGAGTGTTGTCTGTATCTCTTCAGAGCTTATCATGTCACGAAACTGTAGCTTGGCATCTACTTCCAGTTCACTTTGACTTACACGAACCAAACCTTCTACTGCTGCTGAAGTATATTTCTGTATTTTTCCAACATCTAAAGTTTCGACTCGACCATTACGTTTGACAACTCTAATCATATATTTTCCCTGTTCTTCTTTACTGATGTTCATTGTATTTTACAATGATGATTAATCCGATTTTACTCAAATTTACCTTGGCTTTTTTTGAAAAGTTGTATCATTTTTAAAGATATTATTTATAAGATTTTATGATGACTCAGAAAGACTGTGTGAGTGGGAGATACGAGACAATTTCATATGTCAAGTAAAATAAACTTTAAGATAACTTGATACAATTTAAACGTGGCGATAGCCTATCAATCAATAATAATTCCTGTCGTTCCGAACGCCATTGAAAGCAAAGCGATTGTCCTTGTTCCTGTGGGATTACATCGAGAGGAACGACGATTTTTTCTAAAGAAGTTTTCACTCAGTGAACCGCATTTGCTAACTTTGTTTCGTTTTTTCTAAAAAAATGAAAAGAGAAACAATGCCACAATCGAAATGAATGGCAATCTAAAAAACTTATTTAAATACACGAGCAAATATTTTATCTACATTCTTCGTATAGTACTCAAAATTAAAACACTCACGTATCTGCTCTTCAGAAAGAGATTCTCTAAGCTCTTCATCTGCAAGAAGGTACTGTAGATAAAGTGATTCACCCTTATTGTTTGTACTAGATTTACCCTGCTGTATCTCTTCCCAAACCTTCATCGCATTACGTTGTACTATACGGTACGCATCTTCACGGCTCACACCAGCCAGAGGAAGCTCCAGAAGCACTCTTTGGGAGAAGACCAACCCACCAGTAAGGTTAAGGTTTTTCATCATGTTCTCGGGCATTACAGTAAGGTTAGCGATGACATTATTCATACGGTGAAGCATAAAGTCTGTTGTGATGAATGCATCTGGCAACCAAAATCGCTCCGTTGATGAATGCGAGATATCACGTTCATGCCACAACGCTACATTTTCCATAGCAGGTGTTACACATGTTCTGATGATACGAGCTAGCCCTGTGATGTTTTCTGTGAGTATTGGGTTTCTTTTATGTGGCATAGCAGAGCTTCCTTTTTGCCCTTTGGCAAAAAATTCTTCAGCTTCATACACTTCTGTTCTTTGCAAGTGTCTCACTTGTACTGCAAACTTTTCTACCGAAGATGCCATAAGGGCTAACGTGGTTGCAAGTCTTGCATATCTGTCTCTATGTACTACTTGATTTGAACATGGTTCAGGTTTTAAACCTAGTTCAGCCATCGCATACTCTTCAAGCTCTAGGGGAGCATGAGCAAAGTTACCCATAGCACCCGATATCTGACCTACAGCTATAACTTCCATAGTCTGCTCTAGGTTAGTTAAGTGTCTAGCCATCTCATCATACCATACAGCAAGCGTTAACCCAAAAGTGATAGGCTCCCCATGTATGCCATGTGAACGTCCTACCATCAATGTCATCTTATGTTCTTCTGCTCTAGTTTTGATGGATGCCATAAGCATTTTAGTATCTGCAATGATGATTTCAAGTGAAGCTTTCATCTGAAGTGCTACACCAGTGTCTACTGCATCCGAAGAGGTCATACCATAGTGAAACCATCTTGACTCTTCTCCAAGACTTTCACTTACAGAAGTGTTAAACGCAATCAAGTCATGTCTAGTAATGGCTTCTATCTCTTCTATACGCTCTACTGAGAAGGTCGCATTTTTAACTATCTTATCTGCATCCTCTTGAGGGATTTTTCCAAGTTTTGCCCATGCTTTTACTGCTGCTTTTTCTACTTCTAGCCACGCTGCATATCTTGCATGTTGTGTCCAGTGCTGTGTCATCTCTTCTCTTGCGTATCTTTCTACCATTTATCTATTCCTTGAAGGGGCTAACTATAGATAACCCTATTAAATTTATGCTAAAATTCTACCCTAAAAGCTGTTATATAAAGGTGAAGTACTTATGCCATTCGTGAAAGAGAAATTTACCATTGAAGAAGAGACAATAGCTTTTCTTTATGTCATGCGTACCTTGGATTATACACAAGGTCAAGCACAAAGACACATAGCCAAAGGACGGCTTATTATCAACGGTGAGTCTATGACACATACGGGTAGGAAAGTACAAGGTGAAGTAGAGATGGTTTTCTTTCGTCCTAAAGGCACAGGTGTTCGCCCTACTTTTCAGAACAATGACTTTATGATTTTTGAAAAACCTTCTGGTGTTTTAGTCCATCCAAACACCATGGCTACTCCCTACTCTATGCTAGATGAAGTACGAAGCATCGCTGGCGATAATGCCAACGGCACCCATAGGATAGACATGGAAACCTCTGGACTATTTTTAGCCTCTAAACATAAAGAAGCAGAGAGACACCTCAAGAGTTCTTTTGAAAACAGAACCATAAAAAAGTCTTACTTAGCATGGGTAGATGGTAAAGTCACCAAGCCATTTACCAGTACTGCTCGCATACAAGTGAACAAGCGTGGTTATGAAGAAAGCAAACATAAAGTATTTATATCTGATGAAGGAAAAGCCTCCCATACAGATTTTGTACCTCTAGAGTACGACGAAACACTTGATGCTTCTTTAGTGGCTTGTTACCCACACACCGGTCGTCTGCATCAAATACGCATCCATTTGTTTCATGTGAAACATCCCATCTTGGGAGACCCTATTTACGGTGCTTCCTATGCCGCAAGCGATGCCTATCTTGACATGCTGCAGAGTGATGAGGAACGCCTAGTTGAGCATGGAGCCTCACGCTTAATGCTACATGCTCAGAGTCTTGAATTTGTTTATGGGAGCAAGTTTTATATTGAGAGTAAGGAAGATTTTATATCGCAAAAAAGTTTGATTTATCCTAAAAAGTTGAGGGTTTTTAACAAAGAAATATAAGAGCGATACAAGTGCACCACTCTTAATGATGTTTCACGTGAAACCCATGATGCAGACGACAACAGTTTATCATCTGAAGGTTGAAACCGAAGGGGTGGAGCAACGCGACCCACGAAGGTAGTGAAACAATATGCAGCTAAGAGTTAATCTCTTTTATAAGCCAAACTAGTCCAATAATGGCGACAACAACAACAAATCCTAACATGACAATATCTAAAGTTGGCATTATACTTCTCCTTCTAATTCTTGTTCTCTTAACTGCCCACAAGCAGCAGATATATCTAAACCTTTAGACTCACGTATGGTACAGTGAAGCCCTCGTGAGGTTAAGTACTCTTGAAACTTTTTCATATCTGATTCACTAGGACGTTTAAATTGTGTCCCACCATAAGGGTTAAAATAAATCAAATTTACTTTAGATTTTATCCCATCTAAAAGTGAGAGTAATTTTTTTGCGGCAGAGATGTCGTCATTGACATCTTTAATGACAAGATACTCAAACATCACTCTCTTTCTATCGTTGACAGGAAAGTTCTTCACTGCGTCTATAATAGACTTAATGTTGTAAGCCTTATTGATAGGCATAAGTGTTTCTCGAAGCTCATCATCAACAGCATGCAAAGAGATGGCTAAGTTAACGCCTAGTTCTTCTTTACCAAGTTTGACTATCTTGGATGAGAGTCCAGATGTTGAGATAGTTTGCCTGTGTGTGGCTATCGCCATTCCCTCTTCCTCAGAAAAGATTTTAACTGACTTGACGACCTCTTTTAGGTTGTCAAGAGGTTCACCCATACCCATGTATACAAGATTGACACGACGGTTGGCAGCGATATCATTGTCTTTTTTAATAAGACGCACCTGTTCAACTATTTCACCTGCTGTGAGGTTACGCATAAAACCGCCCTTTGCAGTCAAACAAAAGGCACATCCTACCTTGCACCCTACTTGAGAGGAGATACAGACTGTATAGCGTTCCTGATGCTTTACAGAGCCATCTTCATGGTACTCTTTCTCTCTCATGAGAAGAAGAACAGCCTCAACCGTATGTCCATCATGTAACTCATACAAATACTTACGGCTACCGTCTTTAGAATTTTGTACCATCACCTGTTTAAGCGGAGCAATAGTATATTCTTCATTTAGTTTTTCTTTTAACTCTTTTGGGAGATTTTTCATCTCATCAAAAGAGCTTGCATACTTATGGTACATCCAATGGTAAATTTGTTTTGCTCGAAAACTAGGTTTAACCAATGCAAGTAATTCATCTTGTGTAAAATCTTGTATAATTCGCTTTGTCATTTATTTACTCTCTCTCATGTATTTCGTGAGTCTTATCATCGCCTCTTTATGGTTATCCATAAAATCTCTGTGAGCATTGGCGTTACAATAGTTGGTTATGATGAAGGTTCCTGCAGCTGGTATACTAAAAGCTTCTGCAACTTTTAGTACTGCAAAATACTCCATGTTTTCTATGTGGATATTTTTTTCTAAATAACGTTTTGCTACTGCCGTATCTGTTGTAATGTAGTTAGATGAATTAACAATTGTTTCCCTGCCTTCGTGGGTCGCGTTGCTCCACCCCTTCGGTTTCAACCCTACAGACGACAAACTGTTGTCGTCTGCTTCACGGGTTTCACGTGAAACATCCTTATCACCATAAGCGGAAATACAATTATCTAGTGGAGTATAGGCACCCGCATTGAAAAAACTGTTTTCTATGTTGCAAGCTGTCTTAGACTCTACTATATCATAAATCTTTTTTTCACCATAAGAACCTGCAGTGCCTACAAAAAAAAGAAAGTCTGGTTTTTGGGAAAGACACAGTTTTGTTAAGTTCATCGTCACTTCGATTAAGCCAATCCCAACGGGTACTGCAAAGTCAAACTGTTCTGATTTTCCTGCACATATTATCATCTAAACCTCTTAGACCCTCACAGGGATTTTTTTACTGCGAAGATACTCTTTTAAATCTAAAATGTCAATTTCTTTAAAATGAAAAATAGAGGCAGCCAAAGCAGCATCTGCGTTTCCAAGTGTAAAGGCTTCTTCTATGTGCTTCATGGTTCCTGCTCCACCTGATGCGATGACAGGTATGTTTACGAGCCCAGATATCTTTTTATTTAACGTATTATCAAAGCCTGCTTTTGTACCATCTGCATCCATGGAAGTTACCAACAACTCACCTGCCCCTCTGTTGTACGCTTCTTTTGCCCACTCTAGTGCATCTATTCCTGTGTCATTTCTACCACCATGCGTGAAAATGTTCCATTTGTTAGTAGAGACTTGTTTTGCATCGATGGCGACAACAATACATTGAGAACCAAAACGTTTGGCTCCCTCTTCTATGAAGTCTGGTCTTTTGATGGCCGCAGAGTTAATGCTTACTTTGTCACATCCTACATTTAGAAGATTATAGATATCTGGAAGTTCACGGATACCTCCTCCAACAGTTAAAGGGATAAACACCTCTTTTGCTACCTGTTTTACCACATCTACAATCGTATCTCTACCTTCATGCGTGGCACCAATGTCAAGAAAAGTGATCTCATCGGCACCTTCTTCGTTATATCTGTATGCCACTTCTACAGGGTCTCCTGCATCACGTAAGCCTACAAAGTTGACACCTTTTACCACACGACCATTATCTACATCGAGACAGGGTATGATTCGTTTTGCAAAATAATCCATTTACGCATCCATTCTTCGAGATTTATTATGGTAGAATTATACAAAAATAATCCACTACAAAGGATTAATATACATTGATAAAGGAAGATTATAGTATGATTATTGAAAATTTAGCCGAATTTGCTTCTAAAAAATTTGGTCAAAACTTTTTGAAAGACAATTCAGTCCTTCATAAAATCATCCAAGCGATGCCCAATGACGACTTAAACGTTGCAGAGATTGGGCCTGGCTTAGGTGATTTAACCAAAGAACTTGTAAAAGTTCGTAATGTCACAGCATTTGAGGTTGATAAAAGATTATGTGAGCATCTTACAAGCGAATTTAAAGATTCTATCCATGATGGAAATTTTACATTACGCTGCGGAGATGTGCTTGAGCATTGGGAGTCGGGGAGTTTACTGGATGAATCATATCATCTGGTGGCTAACCTACCCTATTATATAGCGACCAATATCATCTTAAAAGCATTTAAAGATCCAAATTGCCAGAGTGTTTTGGTAATGGTTCAAAAAGAAGTTGCCGTAAAGTTTTCTGCACAAACCAAACAAAAAGAGTTTTCAGCTCTTTCTGTTTTGGCTCAAAGTGTAGGAAAAGCGACACTGTGTTTCGAGGTTGAGCCTGAAGCATTTGTCCCTGCACCAAACGTCACTTCTGCCGTGCTTTTAATAGAAAAAAACCAGTCACGAGATGATGAAAAGTTTGAAGCGTTTTTGAAAATTGCATTTTCACAACCACGTAAAAAACTTTCTAAGAACCTCTGTACTACTTTTTCTAAAGATATTGTAAACGCACTTTTTTCAGAACTGGAGCTAGACTCCAATACACGACCTCATGAAGCTCAGACTCAGATTTATCATCAATTATATAATGCCCTAAAGGACAAACTAGATGGAAAACAACAACCAAAACGCAAACTCTCAAAGTCAAGAGCAAAAAACTCCTAACACTCCAAGAGAAAGACGCCCAAACCCACATAGACAAAACAACACACAAAATAGACCACAAGGCGAAAATAGCAACCGCCCTAACCCAAACAGAAAACAAAACCCTGCAAACCCTAACAAAAAACCAAACCCAAAACAAGAAGTAGACGGTAACGTTCAAGATAGACCTGCACCAAACGGAAACAAAAAGCCAAACCCAAATCAAAACAAAAACCGCAACAATAACAACGGTGACAGACGTCCAAACACGAATAACAACAATAATGACAGACGTCCAAACAGCAATAATAACAAACCTGGACAAAACCGAAATAACAACAGACCAAATAATAATAATAAAAATGGTGGTGGCAACAGAAATAAAAACAAACGTAGAAACATCACCACTGTTAATGATGAAATGAGAAAATACTTAGAGATTAATGACAAAGTCAAAGAAGCAACCATGAATCCTTGGAGAAATGCAGACATGTCTGTACAAGGTAAAATCCGTTTCACACCACTAGGTGGCCTTGGTGAAATCGGTGGGAACATGGCAGTCCTTGAGACGGAGACTACAGCTATCATCATCGATGTGGGGATGTCTTTCCCTGATGAGACTATGCATGGTGTAGATATCTTAGTCCCTGACTTCTCTTACCTGCATACGCTTAAGAAAGAGAAAGATGTCTATGTGATTATCACACACGGTCATGAAGATCACATTGGTGCGATGCCTTACCTTTTTAAAGAGTTACAGTTTCCAATCTATGGAACACCCCTAGCTCTAGCAATGATAGAAAATAAGTTTAATGAGCATGGACTTTCTCAATATACAAAAAACTTTAACTTTGTCACCATGAGAAAACAACACCAAATAGGTGACATGAAGATAGAATGGATGCACAACACACACTCTATCATAGATGCATGTTCATTGGCTATTGAAACACCTGCTGGGATTATTATCCACACGGCAGACTTTAAAGTAGACCATACCCCTGTAGATAACTATACTATGGACTTGCGTCGTTTTGCTCACTATGGTGAAAAAGGTGTACTTTGTCTTTTCTCTGACTCAACTAACTCACATAACCCTGGGGCAACGAAGTCTGAAAAAGTTGTGGGTAAAACCTTTGACACACTTTTTGAGCTTGCAAAAGGACGTATCCTTATGTCCACCTTCTCTTCCAATGTTCACCGTATCGTGCAGGCGATGGAAAGGGCTGTAAAACATGGAAGAAAAGTTTGTGTTATAGGACGCTCTATGGAACGTAACATTGAGACAAACAGAGCGTTGGGTTTTGTAGACATTGAAGATAAACACTTTATCGAAGTCCATGAAGTTCCAAAATATGCTGACCACGAAGTACTCATCGTAACGACTGGGTCACAAGGTGAGACTATGGCAGCACTGAATCGTATGGCAACGGATGAGCATAGACACATCAAGCTTAAGCCTTCAGATACTGTCATTATCTCAGCTTCTGCCATCCCAGGAAATGAGGGTTCAGTCTCAAGTCTTCTAAACAAGCTTATGAAAGTAGGATGTACGGTACGCTATAAAGAGTTTTCAGATATTCATGTCTCAGGACATGCTGGACAAGAAGAGCAAAAACTTATTTTACGTCTTATCCAACCGAAATTCTTCTTGCCAGTACATGGTGAATACAATCACATAGCAAAACATGCAAGAACAGCTGTAGAGTGTGGGGTAGATGAAAGAAATATCTTACTTATGGGTGATGGAGACCAGATAGAATTAACAACCAAATACCTCAAAAAAGTAAAAACAGTAAAATCTGGTAAAACCTACATAGACAACCAAAATAACATGACCATAGAAAATGACGTTGTCCTTGACAGACAAAAGCTAGCAGAAGATGGTATCATCAATGTTGTAGCTCAAATCTCTCAAAGCAATCAAAAGATTGTGGGCAAACCTGTCATTTCTACACATGGTATAGTTCCAGACAAAGATGACAAGAAGTTCCAAAAAGAGATTGAGGTGCTGTTAGAAACCATGTTACTAAACATGAAACCAGAAGCCCTTAAAAACCATAAAGACATCGAAAATGATATACGTGCAGTGGTTAGAAAACACGTTGTACGAACTAAAAAGAGATACCCACTTATCATTCCTACTATTTTCATCGTATAGAAATATGCCCTTGTTTCAAGGGCTCTTAAACCCACCCACTATCTACCTAATCAACACTATGCTATAATCATACAATTCCAATAAAATCAATCAAAAGTAGCATTATGAATCTTATCCACGTCGCACAAGAAACTTTTCAAACTGAAGCAGATGCCCTAATAAAAGCTTCAGAACGCTTAGACCAGACTTTTCTTGATGCTATTGAACTTATATTGGAGACTAAAGGCAAGCTTATTATCACAGGCGTTGGTAAATCTGGTTTGGTTGGGGCAAAGATGGCAGCCACCTTTGCAAGTACGGGAACCTCTAGCTTTTTTCTACACCCAACAGAGGCACTTCATGGGGACCTAGGCATGATAGGCAAAAATGACACCCTACTTGCCATTAGTTCCAGTGGAGAGAGTGAAGAACTGACCAAAATTTTACCTCATATTAAACGCTTCAACATACCGCTTATAGGACTAACAGGAAATAAGCGTTCTTCACTAGGCACCTATGCAGATGTTGCCCTTGATATAGCCGTAGACAAAGAAGCTTGTCCTCTTGGCATCGCTCCTACAACATCCACTACGCTCACAATGGCACTGGGTGATGCTTTAGCTGTAGCGTTGATGGAAAAAAGAGGATTTAAAAAAGAAGATTTTGCCTCTTTTCATCCGGGAGGAAGCTTAGGTAAAAAACTCTTTATTCGCATCAAAGACCTTATGCGTACTGAAGATTTACCCATTATCACCAAAGAGACAACCCTAAAAGATGCTATCGTCACGATGAGTGAAGGAAAACTAGGTCATATCCTTATTGTAAATGAAGAAGCAAAATTTGTTGCCTTACTCAGTGACGGTGACCTAAGACGTGCGTTAATGAAAGATAACTTTTCACTAGATGAATATGCTATCACCTATGCAAACCAAACACCCACATACTACACCAACACAGAACTCCTTGCTTTCGAAGCATTGGAGATTATTGAGGAAGGTAAAATACAACTTTTACCTATTACCACTGATGAGAAAAAAATCATTGGAGTACTTCATATACATGACTTAATCAATGCAGGAATAAAATCAAAATGAGACTCAACAAATATATATCACACAACACCAAATATTCACGTCGTGAAGCAGATACGCTTATAGAAGCGGGAGAAGTAACACTTGATAAAAAACCTCTCAAAGAGTTTGGCTATGAAGTACAAGACGATGACCGTATCTTTGTCAAAGGTAAAGCGGTTAAAGTTACCAATGAACTTACTATCATCGTGTACAACAAACCAAAAGGTGTCCTTGTGACTAAAAAAGACGACAGGGGGCGTGCTACCATTTACCATAAACTTCCAGGCAAATACAGACACTTTACACCCGTAGGTAGACTAGACTATGCCTCTGAAGGACTTTTGCTCTTAACAGACGATGTCGAAGTGGCATCAGCACTTATGGAGAGTGGGCTTGACAGAACCTATAACCTCAAAATAGACAAAGCTGTCACAAATGAGATGATAGAGGCCATGAAAGAGGGACTAGTACTTGATGATGCACGAGCAGGAGCCCATGAGAAATCTAAAATCTACGCTATGGAGTTTGCTCCCTTTGCACACTTTGAAGTACGGAGTGAGGGTAAAAATTTTACAAAACTTCGTGTCACCATCACAGAGGGTAAAAACCGTGAACTTAGACGTTTTTTTGCACACTTTGATGCCAAAGTACTTGACCTCAAGCGTGTAGCCTTTGGAGGCATAGAGCTCAATAACCTGCCAGAAAATAAAACCCGCTACTTTACACGTAGAGAGTATGATGATGTACATAAGTTTATGAAACGATGGAGAACAAACAAAATCGCTGCTGTGAAAAATGAGATGAATGACAAGAAACAAAAAGAAGAGAATACTGAAAAAAATAAAGACAATAAAAAATACTCGCAAAACAAAAAGTTTAAATACAAAGACTAAGCATGGTGAGCCTAGCCCTAAAGTATCGTCCTAAAACCCTAGATGAGTTGATAGGGCAAAAGCATCTTTTGGATTCTCATGGTGTACTACGTAAACTCATTGAGGCTGAGGCACTTCCTCATACTTTTTTGCATGGACCTCCTGGTTGTGGAAAGACAACACTTACCAGAGTTATAGCCAACCAGCTTGGACGTCCCTTTTATGAGATGAATGCCACCACCCTTAAAATAGAAGAGTTACGTAAGATATTTAAAAACTATATCAATGCCTTAGAAAAACCTCTCATTTTCATAGATGAAGTACATAGACTCAGCAAAAACCAGCAAGAAGTTCTTCTACCTTTTATGGAAAATAACGCAGCACTCATTATAGGAGCATCAACAGAAAACCCCTACTACTCTCTTACTGCTGCTATGCGTTCACGTTCGCATCTATTTGAACTTCAAAGTATAGATGAAAAAGAGATGACATTGTACTTAGACAAGGTGTTACGCTTAGAAAAGATAAGCATAGAACCAAAAGCAAAAGAGTATCTAGTTTTTTCCAGCGGAGGTGATGTACGTGCGATGTTAAACCTCCTAGAAAGTGCTGCTACCGTTGCTTTACCTGTCACACTAGAAAATTGCAAACAGATACGTCCCCACGCGATGCAAGCAGGAAGTTCAGAGAGTGAAAGCCACTATGAACTCACTTCTGCGATGATAAAAAGTATTAGAGGTTCTGACATAGATGCTAGTGTCTATTACTTAGCACGGCTCATTGAAGGAGGTGAACCTGCAGAGTTCATCGCACGACGCTTAGCTATACTTGCTAGTGAAGATGTGGGAAATGCTAACCCCCCTGCCCTTAATCTGGCTTCCTCGACCCTAAACATCGTCAAACACATAGGCTATCCTGAAGCTAGGATTTCTCTCTCGCAGTTAGTCATCTACTTGGCTTCCTCTCCCAAATCAAACGCTGCCTATATGGCTATCAATCATGCACAAAATGACATAAAAAATGGAGCTATATACCCCATACCTAAACACATCAAAACCCATGCAAAAGACTATCTCTATCCGCATGATTTTAATGGATGGGTCAAACAGACGTATCTTCATAAAAATTTACACTTTTATGAAACAAAGCAAATTGGTTTTGAAAAACAACTTTGGGACTGGCATCAAAAAATAACCAATTCTTAACTCTATTTTCACAATTTTCCACGATTGTATGTTATAATTTAGCTAAATCACTCTAGAGGAGAATAGTATGAAACATACGATAGTTAAATTTACTTTTATCGCTCTCACAAGCTCAGCCTTATTTTCGGGATGTACAAATTCAGCTACACCCAACCCAAATAGTGGTGCCCAAACAGGAGCTGTAGTGGGTGCAATAGCTGGTTCTGCTATCGGGTACAACAACTCAGGTCGTCACAGTAGAGGAGGCACTGCTATCGTTGGTGGACTTCTAGGAGCTGCAGTAGGAGCAGGCATAGGAAATGCCGTGGACAACAGCAATCCACCCCCTCAAAATACAGGTGGATGGGAATAAATATAAAAAGGAATAGCATGAAAAAAAATACTATAAAATTAAAAAAGGGACTCATCGCTTCATCTGTAGCACTCTTTATGTTAGCAGGTTGTTATAACCAGCCAGGATTAGTAGAAGATGGTAGCTATAATCGTACAAAAACTGGAGCGGCCACTGGTGCAGTAGCAGGAGCAATGCTAGGATACAACACCGGTAAACGTGATGCAAAGAGTGCCATCATAGGTGGTCTTTTAGGTGCTGCCCTAGGTGGTGCAGTAGGGTATAGTATGGACGAACAAGCCAACGCTATGGCACGTGCCTTAGGTACAGGGGTAAACAATGACCCACTCGCAGCTCTTGACCCTAATAATACCATCATCGTTTCTAAACATCCAAACTATGTAAAGATTATGTTTAGAGACCGTATGATGTTTGCAACAGACTCTGCACAATTACAACCAAGTGCAAGAGCTAAAGTTCAAAAAATAGGACGATTACTTGCAAATTACCCACAAACTGTCGTAGGTGTTGCAGGGTTTACCGACAATTCTGGTAGCTATGATTACAACCAAAGACTTTCACAACGACGTGCAGATACCGTAGCCAATTTATTGACCATAAACGGAAGACCGTTCACAAAGGGCTGCTCATTCAATAAAGCTATCGCACCCAACAACTCAGCAAGAAACAAAGCACTCAACAGACGGGTTGAAGTCTATCTCTACGCAGATAGAAATAATATGACAGACCCTTGTCGTTAGCTATTTTAAGGTGCTAAGTTCATGCTTAGCATCTTCTGCTGTAATACCTCCAGTAAAAAACTTATCTTCAATAGTGGTGATTTTACTTTTTAATTTACTTTTTAAAGTATCTCCTCTTACCCTATCATTAACAAACTCTTTCATACTAGTAAAATCAGGGAAAAATGCTAAAAACTCTTCTTTTAAAACAGAGTGGTTCCATGCATCCAACTGTATCTTTGCACTTGCTCCCGTCACATCTAAAACATCTTGACCGATGCTGTCAACTGCTTTATATTTATTATATTTTTCTTCTTCATTGTAACTATTATTCCTGTAAGCGTCATCTTCAGCTTGTATATCTCCTACAAAGGTAGTCACAAAATAAAGAAAACCCAAACCTATAGCGATAAATATCATTAAACTCTTGTCCATCATAATCCTTACATAATTTTAATAGAATAAGTATACAATAATTTATGTTATCTTAAGAATAACAGCGTATTATGCAAAAAGCCTAATAGGACTAAATTAGTCTTATTTAAATTGCGTATCATTTTAGAAGGAAAAATATGACTGTATATCTAGACAATAATGCCACAACCATTGTTGACCCTCATGTGTTTGAAGCTATGGAACCCTACTTTGTACAAAAGTATGCTAATCCAAATTCACTACATGCATTTGCATCAGAGACACACCCTGCCATAAAACTAGGTATGGAAAAAATCTATGCAGGCATACATGCACCTAGAGACAGCTCTGTTGTCATTACATCTTGTGCAACAGAGAGTAACAACTGGGTACTCAAATCCATCTACTTTGAGTACATCATCACAGGTAAAAAAAATCATATCATGATTTCTGAAGTAGAGCATCCTTCAGTTATCTCCACTGCAAAATGGATAGAAAGCATGGGATGCAAGGTCACCTATTTACCTATAAATAATGAAGGTATCGTAGATATCCAAGCAGTCAAAGAGAACATCACAGACAAAACGGCACTTGTCTCCATTATGTGGGCTAACAACGAAACAGGTGCCATCTTTCCTGTAGAAGAGATAGGCGCTATCTGTAAAGAACACGATGTACTGTTTCACACAGATGCCGTGCAAGCCATAGGAAAACTTCCTGTTAATGTACAAGCCTTTAATGTTGACTACCTAACCTTTTCTGCTCACAAGTTTCATGGGCCAAAAGGTGTCGGTGCGTTGTATATGAAAAAAGGTAAAGAACTACTACCTTTACTTCATGGAGGTTCACAAATGGGTGGTTACCGCTCAGGTACACTCAACGTTCCTGGCATTGTAGGCATGGGACAGGCTATAGAAACTGCTGTCTCTGCACTTAAGTTTGAAATGACAGAAGTTAGAAAAATGAGAGATGCTTTTGAAGATGAACTTCTTAAAATAAAAGACACCTTTGTAGTTACCCCTAGAGAGAAAAGAACGCCAAATACGATTCTTATCTCTTTTAGAGGTATAGAAGGGGAGTCTATGTTGTGGGACTTAAACCATGCAGGCATCGGTGCGAGTACAGGTTCTGCCTGTGCATCTGAAGACTTGGAAGCAAACTCCGTCATGGAAGCCATAGGTGCAGCAGATGACTTAGCACATACAGCGATACGCTTTTCACTAAGTCGCTACACCACACAAGAAGAGCTTGACTACACACTTACAGCTGTTAAAAAAGCCGTGGAAAGACTTAGAGGTATTTCAAGTTCATATGCCTATGCACCAGAAGGTCACGAGTCTGGCTTAGATGCACATCATTAATCCCTTCGACAAGCTCAGGGAACGAGAGTAAGGGGTCTGGTGATTTGTGATTTATTTCGCAGAAATACATCATGAATAACCTGACTCCCGTGATAAAAATATAGACCAAACAAAGGAAATAACATGGGAATAGATAGTTTAGTAGGTGGTACCATCTGGGATGAGTACAGCCAAAAAGTAACAGACCTTATGAACAACCCACAAAATATGGGTGAAATTACACAAGAAAAAGCAGACGAAATGGGTGCAAAGCTCATCGTAGCTGACTTTGGAGCAGAGAGCTGTGGAGATGCTGTGCGTCTCTACTGGGCTGTTGACCCTAAAACAGATAAAATTCTCTCTTCAAAGTTTAAAAGTTTTGGCTGTGGTACAGCCATCGCATCTTCAGACACAATGGCTGAACTTTGTAAAGACAAAACAGTAGATGAAGCTGTAAAAATCACCAACATTGACGTGGAACTAGCCATGAGAGACACCCCAGATACACCAGCCGTACCCCCACAAAAGATGCACTGTTCGGTCATGGCATATGATGTCATAAAAAAAGCAGCTGCACAGTACAAAGGTGTAGACATGGAAAGTTTCGAAGAAGAAGTCATCGTTTGTGAATGTGCCAGAGTCACACTCTCTACCCTTCAAGAAGTCATCCGCTTAAATGACCTAACAACCATAGAACAAATCACAGACTATACAAAAGCGGGTGGTTTTTGTAAGTCGTGTATCAAACCTGGTGGCCATGAAGAGAAAGAAGTATACCTAGTAGACCTACTAAGTGACTACGAAAAAGAGAAATTAGCCTCTACAGCTACCCTAGGCAATATCAGCTCTGCACCACTAGGTGACTTTGGCACTATGACCATCGTACAACGTCTTAAAGCTGTAGAACAAGTAGTTGATGAAAACATCCGTCAAATGCTCGTTGCAGATGGTGGAGACATGGAAATCTTAGACATTAAAGAAAATGGTGAAAATATAGATATTTACATCCGTTACCTCGGTGCATGTTCTGGCTGTGCCTCTTCAAGTACCGACACACTAGCAGGCATAGAAAATATTCTACAAACAAAATTAAGTGATAAGATTAGAGTGTTACCACTTTAAAATATTCACACACAAATTTTCCAATCTAACTAGTAGAATTTAGGTTGGAAGTTTTATTTCACTATCACCTTCTCCACCATCAACTGCAAAGTAACATTCCCTCTAAAGTGATTTTCATTCACCGTATAGACTACATCTACTACTGAACCTACCTCATACACTTCACCTGTCTTAAACTGTACTCCTGCC
>Ga0256839_1000623_pt1 | contig 45374 bp, 21 predicted proteins | sample 354166metaG_FD_185968 | JGI IMG/M metagenome (GOLD analysis project Ga0256839, IMG submission 185968) | Hydrothermal vent microbial communities from Mid Atlantic Ridge, Atlantic Ocean - 354-166 | ecosystem: Environmental > Aquatic > Marine > Hydrothermal vents | place: Atlantic Ocean: Mid...
GCATGCTCATCCAATCGATGCCCAGATACCAGAAGTCCTCCTCGTTTTGCAGACACTCCACGGCCGTTACCCCCTCTGTTTTTAGTAGCTCGATGTGAGTTTTGCTTCGCGGGCAACTGCCCACCAACAGTTCCGGTAACACAATCGCGTAGTCCATGCCCCACATCCGTATTTGTGACCGGCTATCTGGTTTGCCCCCCTGCGCCGGACCCTTATAGCGCGATCCGGCCAGTGGAAGGCTGGTTGCGCAACCGCCCACGCAGAGGTTTTCCGAGGGGAGGGGGCGGATTGCACACGTCGCCTCTTGAGGGCCATCCACCGACGGATTCGTCCGCGTTGCCGGGCTGACTAGCGACAGTTCGACAGGAACTCCAGCAGATCGGCCAGTTCCTGTCGTGTCAGTTGCTGGTCCAGTCCTGCCGGCATCACGGACACCGTGCTCTGTTTCATCGCTTCTACCTGGTCGACCGGCACGCGCTCGTACTGATTCGGGCCGGTCACCAGCACGAGTTCGTCGGGGGTGCGCTCGGTCACCAATCCGTTGATGACACGGCCGTCGGAGGTCATGACCAGGACCGGCTCGTAACTTCGGATGATGCTGGCAGAAGGATCCACGATGGCTTCCAGAAGCTCGAGCTTGCTACGCACTCGGCCGATGCGTGTGAGGTCCGGGCCCACTCTGCCCCCCAAATACCCGATGGCGTGGCAGGACGAACATGCCGCCTTCTCGCTGTTGAACACCGCCTGGCCACGGCGGATGTCGCCGGGCGGTAGCGACTTGAGCAGCTCGACGATTTTCTGCCGCCGCTCGGCGATCTCCTCTTGGACGCGGTTTGCCACCTCGGTGAGTATCTCCTGAACCGCCGCCGAGTACCGTCCTTTCTGCTCCTGGATGAGATTCAGGTTCAGGCCGGTGCGGGCAGGAGCGTGGAGGAGAGCTTCCCGCAGGCGCTGGACGACTTCGCCGTCACTGACCACGCGATACACGGGCAAGAGCGCTTCCAGGTCGAGGGGGCCCAGGTTGGGTATCCGCTCGGTGACGGCCAGGAGCTGGGCTTTTTTCAAACCGGCCCGGGCGAGCGCTTCGGCCGCAAGCGAGCGGACGGCCACGGGTTTTGTGGGGTCGAGCTGGTTCAGTACGAAGCGGAAAAGCTCGTCGCTAAGCCCATACTGATTGGGGGGCAGACAGGCGAGGGCTTTTAGCCGCGTGACTTCGGGCACCCCTCGGTCCTTGGCGATGCTGAGCAGGGTCTCGGCGAACACGGCTGCCTGTACGCTACGCGGCCGATGGGCGTAGAGCACGTCCACCGCCAGGTTGCGTGCCACACCGTTATTCGGATTCTCTGGGCTAAGGAGTCGTTGCAGGGCTGGCACCCAGGCTTGGGGTAAGGGACCGACGCGAGCGTCGCGCATGGTCTCCAGTACAAACCGTTCGATCTCAGGATCGCGTGTTGCGTTCAGGGTGTGCGCGAGCAGACGCTGGGTCGTGGGTGCGGTGGAAAAGGCGATCAGCAGCTCGCGCACCTCGCTTCGGATCTCAGGCCGACTGGAGACCAGAGCGAGACGCTTGGCCAGGTAGGCCGCGCTGTCCGGCGCCCAGTCGGGGTGACCCTTGAGCACCCACAGGGCTGTGCGGCGGAGGTGCTGGTCGGTGGCTTCCAGGAAGCGCAGCACTTCGGCGGGCCGCAGGTCGCCGTGGCGCATTTGGTCGAGTGCGACGAGTGCGGCCGACTGTGTTCGTGGATCGTCAGCCTCGAGCCCCGCCCGAGTGGGCTCGGGCGCATCGATTTCGATCAGGGCGTAGATGATCGCATGCTCCAGCCAGCGATCGCCTTTCGTCCGGGCAGCTCCGCGGAGCAGGTGGGGCACGGCACTCGGGTCCCGTAGGCGTCCCAGCGCTTCTGCTGCCCGGCGACGCACGAAGGGATCTTCGTCGTTCAATAGCTCAACGAGCGAGTCACGGGCGGCTTTCATGCGGAGCACACTTGCAACGTGCAGGGCGGCACGTCGCACACGATGGTTCTTATCCGACAGGGCGCTCTGCACCTGTCGCAGTGCCGAGTCGCTGCCGATCCGAGCCAGAGCCCAGATCGCCCGAACACGGGCCCGCCACGCGGGCGCCCTTCGAAGAGCCTGCCCGAGTGCCTCGACGGTACTCGTGTCCCCCCGTCGAGCAGCCTCCTCGATCGCACGCTCCGCCACCGCGGGCCGCGGGTCACCAAGCAGCCGGGCGAGTTCATCGGAGCTCAGCTTGTTCCAGGCGACACGTTGGCCGCGCGGGTCGTTCGGACCTTTCGCGCCTCGCTTGCGGATCCGGTAGATTGCGCCCAGGACGTCGGGTTTCCAGAGCTGAGAGCTGGGGCAGCAGAGCTTGTACCAGCCGCCCGTGTCCACCACCAGAAGACTGCCTTCGGCATCCTCGGCCACGTCGGTGGGGTGAAAATCAATTTCCGGTGACCCGAAGAACGGCTTGGCTTTCGCCGTGTATCCGGCCCCTTCTTCAGCAAGCGTCACGCGAAAGACCTGGTGCAGATTGAACGAGCAGACGAACAGATTGTCCCTGAAGTCAGGGCCGAAGACGCCACTCCGGTACCGCTCCAGGCCACAGGCCGCCGCCGGTCCCATGTGCAGCAGAGGGGGTAGCAGGTCGCCGGTCCGTGGGTGTCCATCGAGCACGCGGTGCGCCTTGCCAAACATGCCCCCGTAAACGGCGTGGATCAATCCGTCGCGAAGTCCGCCGGCGGGGTGCACGAGGAACGTGGTTGAGAAGATCGGTTCCCCCTCCGGTGTGAAGACGACCTCGACCGGGTTGTCCATGCCGCCGGTCATCACCGGCTCGACGTAGCGTGGGTCGATGGCGTTCGTGTTCGGCTCGATCGGGGCGTCCGGGGGGCATCGGAACACGTGCGCGGCGCTCGTGACGAAAGGCGGGCCGTCGAATCGAGGGTACGTTTGCTTGGCGAACGCGCCTTTGCACCAGTACAGCCACCCTTCTGGACCGAGATAGGGGCCGTGCAGGTCATTGGCACAGTGCGTTAGCGTCTTGCCCAGAAACCATTCCTGCCGGACGTCGGCCACGCCGTCGCCATCGGTGTCGGTCAGCTTCCAGATGCTCGGGGGCGCGGCGACGTAGACGGAACCTCGGTACCATAGCACCCCCTCTGGGAACATCATCCGATCCGCGAACACCGTGCGGCGGTCGAAGACGCCGTCGCCGTCGGTGTCCTCGAGGCGGAGGATCCTGTGGGGGCGCTCCTTTAACTGTTGTTGCACGGGTGCGTTCGAGCCGGACGATTCGGCCACGTACAGGTGCCCCTCTGGGTCAAAGGAGACGCAGATCGGACGCTCTACCAGCGGCGGGCCTGCAGCCAGCTCTACATCAAAGCCTTCAGGGACGAACAACGTGCGCCCGTTGATCCGCACCTGACGTCGCGATTCTTCCCCCTGCAGAAGGGAGGCCATTGCGAAGAGCGAGAGCAACAGGATGACGGCTGGCTTTGCACGCATCGCTAACCACCTTCACGGGAGGCAACAACAGATGGTTGTCTTCTATGGTACCGCGGCCGGCATGAGGGGAGGATCGCCCAGAACCGGAGGCTGCGACCGCTACGATCGGCTGAGGGACGAGTGTAATTGGATCAAGCCGCGCCGCGCTTCCGATCCGTTGCCAGCTTGGCGGCAATCAGCACCACGGCCGCCAGGAGCGCCCCGATCCCGACGCTCCCCGCAAGCACGGCGCCTGTTTGCCTCCAGCGTTTCAGGCGGTTACCTTGCCAGACCGCGATCACAAGCCGGGGGGAGCCTTTCGTCTTGAAGAAGTGCACGGCGTTTCCAGTGTCGGGTAGGCGAAGTACCGTACCGAGGCGGGCCTGCGGAAGTTGTCCCGGTCGCTGCGTTTGCCGTGCTTGAGAAGCAACTTCCGCGCGTGGCTGTTGCGGCCCCCCGCGGCGGGAGCTCACCGGCCGGCCTTGCTTCTGACCGCCCTTCCGATGGGGCAGATCCTTCCGCCGATTGCGTCCGAGTTCGAGCAAGGACTGCCGACGAAGAGCTTCGACCCGGCCCCCTTTTTGCTCTGCCTGTTGGCGAGCTTGCGGCTGATTGGCCTGGGTAGCCTGTTGTTCCAGTTGGGTCTGCAATTCCTGAAAGCGATCGGCCAGTTTGGCCGCAGCCTGCCTTTTTGCCTGGAACTGCGACAGCTCGCGTTCTACGAGACTGAGGTTGCTCTGGAGCTTTTCCTGATAGGGTAGAGCGGACCGGTTATAGGCAGCTCCGGCGGATTCCTTCAACCGGTTGAGCTCGCGTGCGATCGTCTCGACCACCTTGTGGCTCTCCTTGGCACCGGCCCATCTGGCTGCCGCTTGCCAGGCGCGAACCATGGCGTCACTAACCGCAAGCTGGCGGATGATACGTACATCGTCACGCTCGACCGGGTCCATGTTGGTCTTCCATTCCCGGATGTAGGTCCCTTTTGGTGCTAGGACGGTCCAGAGCGTGTAGGCGATCGGGACGTCGTCGGCCACTTCCGCGGCCGGCAAGGCCCACGTGCGGCGCAGGCTGAGCGGCTCGCCAAGAGTGCCCTCGAACACGACCACCAGGGACTGTGCCACGTCGGCCAGGGGCGTTTGCGCAAGGGGGAGCAGAAGCTCCCGGTCGTTTCTGCCGGTGCGAGAAACCGCTACCGGTGTTCCATCTAGCCGAGCACCCAGCAATCGTGCCCCCTCAGGCAATCGCACCTTGAGGTACTGGCGGGTGGAATTGCGGAGCAGGAGCTCGAGCTCAGCACGGTAGGATCCGCTCACATCCACAAGTGTCCGATGATGAGCCAGGAACACTTCCACCTCGGGCAACGCCGAGGTTTCCGTAACGATCCGCTTCACAGTCAGCGCGTACGGCAGGTTCACCGCCCGAAAGATCCAGGTTGCGTCGGCGAAGAGGGTTCTATCGATTCCCGCCGGAAGGTAGGTCGTCCTGGTCTCGTCCAGTCCGGTGCTGGCCAATCGTTCGAGCACGATACGGGGGCCGGCTGCTACGCCCACGAAGTGGTCCTGCCGCTCGACCCCCTCAATCTTTAACCACGGCAGGGTGGCTTGCGCGGCGACCCGGGGAACACGTTGCCAGACGTAGAGGGTCGCATCGCCCGTCAGCGGCCTGGCGAAATCGACGGTCCAGCGGACTGTGGCCTCGTTGACCGGTTCGGAAGTCCGTTGTGCGATGTCGGCACCGGTGATCTCCAGTGCCCGCCCGGAAACGGCCGGGACAAGAAAGCTGATCCGATCCAGCGCACCGGACTCCACCTGAAGGCGGAGCTGGCCCATGTACTCGAGCCAGTCTTCTCCGACCACGGCCATGATCGCCACCACCGCTTGGACCCGGGGCCGGACCCGTTGGACGTTCAGCGTAATCGCCGGTCGCCGCCCCTGATGCAGGGCGGCATACTTGATACGCGACCGGTAGGCGCGCAACCGTGCGGAGGTGAGAGCGTCGGGGGGGATGGCGCGGGCGCCGGGAAAGCTGACGTGCAGCCCAAGCTGTGGGCTCGTGACGACCGCCAGCTCAGACCGCTGACGTTCCGCCCCTTCCACAAATGGCAGTACAAGCTCATGTTCCCCCTCGATCGTCTCCGGAACCAGCGTCCCTGCGATCCGGATTTGGACGGGTTCGGCGGTGGGCTCATGCAGGTGAACCGACAGGACGCCCCGGTTGCGGTCGAACAGCCATTCGGCAGGCCGATTCAGATCGAGCTCCCGCAGGCGCAACCCGCGCGGGACATCCAATCGAAACTCGGCCAGCGGACCGTCGGAAACGCCGATCCCCACCACAGAGCCCACTCTCCACTCGGCTTCACCGATCTCCAGCACCGTTGCAGCCCGACTCTCCCAGCGCGTGCGATACCGCGAAATCTGTAGGGTCATTTCCCAGTCCGTCCCGGTGTACCGATAAGCACCAAGAACCGCGCAGAAATCGGGTTGGTGCGGTTCGGGCACTTTTGCCAGATCCCGAGAAATCTGGTTCATCCCCCGCTGATCGACGAAAATGCGGAATTGGGTGCCGCAGCCAATGGCGATCACGCCGGTCTGCCGAGCTGCCTGCGGTGCCTGCGGCAGCCGCACCCGGTAACGGCCCTCGGGGGCTGCAGACGCGTCAAGCATGTCCACACGGAATTCAACCGGGTAGTCGACCCGCTTCTTCAGGCGTATTTCCAGGACGGGTTGTTCTTCGGAGGCGAGGATCTCCCAGGTCGCTACATCTGCTCCTTCGATCTGGAGCACGGCGATTCCAGGGGGAAGATTCAAGCGAACCGTCTCGAAGGAGCTGTTGTGCACTTCGTACCTCAGGCGAGAACGAAGGTAAATGCCCGACTCCTGGACATCGATCAGGGTGTGTTGTTCCACCGCCACCGTCGCCTGAGCACGCACCTTCGGCACAGGCCGCCACGAAATCTCGACGTCCTGAGCTTGCCCGAGCGCAGCGACCAGGTATCCGCGCCCTGCCCCAGACGGCTCGTCTACCTCGTAGCCCGAGCGTAGACCGCTGGTTTCGACGCGGAGCTCTCCGTCCGGCAGTCGGAAACGGAGCTCACCGGCCGGACAGCGGACCACGGGTACGCGTACGCTTCCCGCCTGAGCGGTTCCCTCGATCGGTAATCGGAAGCTCAGCTCGAGCCGATGGAGACCCTTGCCTTTCACCACGACGGCCAGCCGCTGTACTTCGTCCCCCTTACCGGCCCCCTTTCCTCCTTTGATTGGCCGCGTGCTCTCACGCACCCCGACCTGGTGGAACGAGGCGAAGTCTGCCCCGTCCAGACTTGCGGACACGACCGGCACGGGCCGGATTGGCAGGAGAACTAACGTGGGTCCGTCGATGAGGCAACGAATTGCGGCGACCACGTCGAAAGCCGCTTCGTTCCCGTCCAACCGTCCCTGGACATCAAACCGTACGACGCTTCCCAGGGGGAAACGGTCGGGAAGGTCCGGGCCTCTTTCCTCTATGCCCAGCAGACGCAGGGTTGGTTCAGGGACGTAAACCATCCCTACGGGGGGCGTGGGCACGCCGACGGCGGGGTCGTAGGGGACGACCACGATGGGACCTTGTTCAGGGGGCTCGTCGGCCTTCGCCATGGGAGCGGAGATGCTGAGCAGTGCGGTAGCGGTAAGCAGCAGAGTCGTCAGCGCCGCTTTCGACCCCGCCTCGGCGTTGGCTTGTAGCCGTCGCTTCCGGAAAGCCGCCAGTCCGCGGGCGAGCAGGGAGAGCAGCCAGGCCAGGCTGCCCAGGGCAACACCGTCTGCCGCAGGCGCGACGGATGGCGGCATCGCCAGGGCTGCCGACGCCGCCACGGGCCCGAGGAGCACGGCGACAGCAACTTGAGCCGCCAGCGACCAGCGGCAGCGCAACTGCCAGGCAGCCGCCCAAACGATCGCTGCAACCAATCCTGCCAGCGCCCAGGCCATCGTCCGGTGACGGAGGACGATCCGGGGCGCGGCCGTACCATCGTAGCTGACGAACGCCAGACTGGGCCAACCGCGCAGGGACGGCTTCAGGCGGAGCGAGAGGCGGGCGCCCTTCCGAGCGACAAAGGGGGCCGGCCGGTTCGCAGCCAAAGGACCAGCCGTCTGCGGTTGTTGGGCTCCCGGTGCCGTGGCCGCTTGTTCTCTGCGCTCCGCTCCCCCTGATGGATGTTCTTCCGCCGAGGCGGGTGGTTCTTCGATGGCCTGGGCGACCGGAGAGGTCTCCATCGGCGCCGCGAACCTCATCTGATCCTCAGCGACCTGCAACGCCATTTCCGCTTCGACTTCCAGGCCGGCCCGCCGCCGGCTGGGAGCAAGCCCGAGCCGGAGGTGCCGGACCGGTTGGCGAGCAGTATTCTCGGCCAGCGTTCCCGGAAGCGGACCATCGCCCGCCGTTGCCGTGGCCAGGCTCTGGAGCAGCGTAAGAGGGGCGTCTTGACGGATGTCGATCACCCTCCCGTCCGCGAGCAGGAAGCGAATGCCCCCGTGTAAGCCTCCGATACGGCTGAGCTGAGCGGGGGCGCGGATCGCGATGGCCGCTTCCGACGCGACGTACCAGCGGACGGGGCGGGACGTTTCCACAATGAGGGCGGTTCGATCCGCGCCGTCCAGGATCTCGCCGCGGGACAGACTCTTCGACAGACCGAACACGCCTCTGCCTTCGCTGCTTTCAATCGTTTCTCCGCCCAGGACTGCCAGGTAGGAGAGCGATTCCCCGTACGGCAGAGGAGAGGATGGGCAGGACAGGACCGAAGGCGTTACTCGATTCTGCAGCACCTGGGCGTTGGCGGGCGCATCCACCGGCTTGCTGAGATCGAGCTGTCTGTACAGATCGTCGCGGCCGAGATAGGGCAACAGCGCCACGACCCAACTGAACTGCCGGTCCAGGGGGTAGCCTGCCGGCCCGATCGCCGCCGGTGGATACCGGCCATGGTCGCGGTGGTACTGCTCAAGAGCCAAGTAGATCTGTTTTAAATGGCTTCTGCACTGCGTGTACCGGCTCGCTTCGCGCGCCAGTTCTGGCCGTCCCAGGCAGGCAAGACCAACCCCAATTGCCAGGCCCGCGATCGTGATCAGTGCGACCACTCGGGTGACCAGCCGCAATCTCCACCTCTTCACCTGCCGAAAGAGGAGGGCCAGCAGTGCTACGGATCCGGCGAGGAAAGCTCCGAGCATAAGCAACGCAACCAGGAAGACGACGAGGTCTGGCCGGCTGCTTAGCGTCCCGACGATCAGACCTCCCGGAGGAAGGGGCTTCGTGAGCTGTACGTCCCCTTCGACTGCCACCACGTCGTGGGCCGGTTCGTATTCGAGCGTCCAGTCGATCTCGCCGACGGGAGCGTCAACCTTGGGAGCGACCTCTTCGGCCCGCACCAGGTAGCCCTTGGGGGGCGCTGGAGTGTCGTAGAGAACGGTTACGGTTGGTCCCAGGGGGTTGGATGGTGGCAGCGGTATCGAAAGTCCGGAGTCTGCGCGGTGAACGGGGATCGGCTCGCCGTTGACGAGAACGGCCCGCAGGTTGGCCTCCTCCGGAAGCTGAAGCTTAAGGTACTGACGTCCCGCGCTGCGGACGTGGATGACAGCCGCGTGCTCGGTAGAACCGTCGGGTGCAAGTGTCGAGGCGATCTCGATCAGGGGGCAGTAGACGTCCGGTACCTGGGCGATCTCATGGCGGTGCAGCGACAGGCGAAGGCGCCCGGTGGGATCGGTGCTACTGTAGCTGCCCACAAACCGACCGGAACGGGAGAAGAGCCGGTGCTCGGGCAACAGGATGGGAGGTATCGCACGAAGCCCGGTCGATTCGGTGCTCACCTCCACGTCCGGCGACGCCACGAGGGCCACGTAGCTCTCGACGCGTTCCGCGTCGTCGACCCAGGGCAGCGGCAGATCCGCTTTGCCTTCTCGCGAAACGGGTACGCTGTAGGCGAGCGGAAGCTCCAGTTTCCCTTGAAGCGGCGACTCGAACCGGACGGAAACGGGCACGCGACCACGGACCGGTGCCGCGCGAACGATCTCGCGAATCCGTTCGGCGACTGCTCCTTTTGCGGGGATGCGGAGCGACGAGGCGATCGGAGAGGGTACAAGAAGCCGGACTTCTCCAAGGGGGCCGCCCTGGTTGTCCAGGGCGACGACGCCGGTCACGTGCACCAGATCTCGGGCCGGTTCCGCGCGGAGTAGGATCCGCGCGCCCAGCCGCGGGGGACGGGTCGAGACGGCTACCTCGCCGGAGAAGGAACCGAGAAAACGAAACGATTGCAACACGCGCTGCCGGGGGGACGACACGAGCTGCTGGGGGTCAACCTCGAGCGGGGTTGGTTCAAGGTTCCTGAGATTCTGGAAGCGAGCCGTAAGCGACTCGTCTGCCGCTACCACCAGGCTCCCCTCGGTCGCGGCGGCGGTCGGGAACGTTAGCGTCGGCAACCGGATTGTCGCGCCCGCTTCTCCGAAAGCCACCGCATGCTCGGCCTCGACGGTGAATACTGTTGGTTTGCCCTGTGGAACAGGCGGCCCGAACCGCACGCGGATCTGGTTGACTTCTCCCTGCCGCACCGTGTCCCAGGTGAGGGCGTGTTCTTCGCTACCGGCGACCCGGAGCAACCGCCAGCTTGTGGGCAGCGTTATCGCCAGACCTGTAACGGGGCCGTACCGGCCCTCGACCGTCACGGTGGAGCGCAACACCGCTTGCGACCGCCCGATCTGCACGACGGAGGCGGCACCGACGAGAATCTCCGCTCTCACCCGCCTGACCTGCAAGCGGATGGCATAGGACGGCGTCCAGAAGCCCAGAGCGCGAAGGCGTGTCTGGTCGGCGAGCAGTGTGTCGATCTGCTCGCGCAACAGCTCCGCGAGGTTGAGGTAGCGCGCTCCCTCCAGGCTGACGATTTCGGTGGCGAGCCCCTGGTCGGCGCGGATGATGACAGTTCCGGTCTGCCCCGCAGCTCCGGCAACAAGAACCCGAGGCAACTCGACCGCTCCTTCCACCGCCGCCCGGGGCAGGATGGCGCGGAGTGTAATATCGCGGGCCCCTCGAAACGGCTCGCGGAAGACCAGCACCAGGTTCAGATCGTCGCCTTCCCCCTCCTGAATCGTCCAGCGTGTGAGCTGTGGCGCCTGGACATCGGTAAATTCCAGCGCACGTGGCAGCCGGAACGTGACCGACTGAATGGGAAACGCGAACACCTGCAGACGCGTGATCTGCTCAAGGTCGACTCCGTCCGCGCGAACCAAAAAGTTGCACCGGTGGCGTGCCACCAGAACCGTCCGCCGCTGGGCTTCCTGCTCTTCAAGCACCGCAGTCAGGTGAACCGGCCGGTTCGGCAGGGTAAGCTCGACCAGCTTCTTGCCCTCCTGTACGGAGCCTTCAAGGAGTTTCCCATCGACCAGGAGACGGCGGTCCCGGGGGATCTGCAGGGCGAGGCGACCCGCCGCGCCGGCAGGAAGCGAGAACCGGGCGGTTGGATTGCCCTGGACGAGTTGAAGGGGTGCAGCGCCACTTAATTCGACGACATGTTCCCCGGCATCGTGGACGGGAACCACCAGTGCATCGCCGTCACTTAGCGCCGGCCAGGGATCTCCGTCGACCTTGATGCTCCGCAGAGCCACCCCTTCCAGCGGAAGCTGCACCAGGGACCAGCCGTCGGTCACCTTGCGGAGCAGGACGGTGCCTGCCAGGTCGAGTGTCCGCTCCCCGAGTTCACCGCGGTACCGAGCAGAAAGAATCACGCTATCACCGCCCGGTAAGCCGGCCATGCGGATGCGTTGCCATGCCTTCGAGAAAAGGGGGCCGAGCTGTGAGGCTCGCATGAACTTGCCCCGCGGCAGTGCCCGCGTGACGGCGTGGAACTGGTCGAGCGGCACGTAGATATAGCGTATGTGCTGCTCCAGATAGCCCGGCTGTTTGTTCGTTTCTTGATCGCCGGCCAGCACCGGGGGCGCGATCAGCATCGCTGTGGCCAGGACAGAAGCGAGCAGCCTGGCAAGGGCGGCGCTAGGGAAGGGAACCGGGCGAGATGGAACGGGGACTGCGCAGCTCATGGCCTTTCTTCCTCCGGCGGGTGTTCTTGTGCAGATGCCGCATTGTCCCCCTGGTCGTCTTCTGAGCCACCTGGCGGTGCAGCCGGTTCTCCGGGGGATGCTGAATCGGGGCCGGCCTGGCGTGCCGCAGCGGCGACGCTTCTCTGTCGTGCCAATCGCACCAGTCCGACCGCCAACCAGAGGCCGACTCCGGAGACGGTGCCGATGAGACCGGCTTGCCCGATCACGTAGGCATGTTCAGGCCGAGCGAAGTAGGCGGCGAAGAAAGCAACAAGGGCAAGCGCCACGACGGTCAGCCGGAATTCCCAGTAGGAGAGCAGAAGCACGGCAGCAGCCAGTACGACGAGTCCCGAGACCACTACGTAAGCAGCGGTCCAGCGGACGTAATCCACTGCGCATTGATCCCGATAACGGAAGCTGCAATACAGGCCATAGCGCTGGGCTGCCCCCACGTTGGTCAGTCGGTTCGGCAGGTGTGCACGGAGCTCTTCAACGTCCCCTGGTAGCCGTCGCGTCGGCACGGGGGCAAAGCCGCTAATGGGCGGTACGCCGACCGTGTAGAAACCGGTCGCCGACAGCGGCTGCCACTTGCTCGGCACCCAGCACAGCAAGAACTGCTCGTCCGCCGCGACATTGCCCGCGATCACCGGCAGGACCAGATCCACTCGTCCGTACGTGGCCAGGCGGACCGGCTCGTTCATTTCATAGCTGAGACCCAGGAACAGAGGCTTATCGACGTCCTCTTCCCGGGTCACATCGACCAGATAAGGGATCCGGTTCAGCCTGTCGGTCTGGGCACCCGGCACAAGCTCGGGCAAGGTTGTCCGTCCATTCACCTGGACGCTCAAGATCCGGGCGTCCTTCGGGATGGCGATCCGGAGGCGCTGTCGTTCGGCCGTCGTTAGCTCGTAGACCGCATTGACGGTGACGGTACCGTCCTGGGGGATGACGAGCTCTGCGAGCGAGCGGCGAATGAGGGTTTCGACCACCGGCTTGACCTTGGGCCGCGCAGCGCGGAGGTGAAGGCGCACCGGATGGGCGAAGTACCGGTAGGCGAGACGAACGGGAGTGCCCGCGCTGGTCAACGTGAGCTCTCGAGGATCGATCGGTTCTACCCCCTCCGCGGAGGCGACGACCACGAGCTCTGGATCGCGCGTGACGGCGATCTCTCCCAGTTCCCGCTCGACGTCCAATACCCGAGGGGGCTGCCAATCCAGCTCACCCGCCTTCTCTTCGGTCTCGCCGGCTGCCGCCTCCTTCAGGGGCAGCTCGTATTCGATGGTCAGGTGGTAGGTTCCGAGGCGATCGGACTGGAGTTGCACGAGGAGGGTCCGCTCGTCTTCACCTGGACCCGGTGTTAGCGTGTGTTCCCGCACATCGGCGCCTCGCACGTGCAGCGTGTCCGGGACACCCTTGGGCAAAACAAGGCGAAACCGACCGACGCCGGAGTACTGGATCGCGTAGGCAACGGTCGTGCGTACGGTGACGGTTTGCTGGTGGACGTCGAGCAGATTGAGAACACTGGCGACCACCCTTGGTGGTCGGCGGCGGAGGCGGAGCCCGATTCGCGCCGGGTGACCTTCGATGGCGTACAGGCCAGCGACCCGCTCACCGGGAGCCGGGCGAACAAGCACATTCGGATCTTCCAGGTCCGCCAGACTAAGCGGACGTACGCTCTGGGAGCCCTCCGGACGGGAAACGACCTCGAGGAATTCCGGAACCAGGACGCGGACGAGACTCTCCTCACGGTCGACTCCGGAAAGTTCCGGCACGCGGAGCTCAATGTCGTGCCATTCAGCCGCCTCAGGTTGAACGGAGAAGGGCAGAGTTCCCTCGATTCTCACCCCCACTTCCCCCCGCTGGGGCTCTTTGAACGTCACCGTCAACTCCTGGCCGTCTTCGCGGCGGCGCAGGTCGTAGCGGTCCATCCGCTCGCACTCCACAGCGTCCACGGAAAACGACGGAGGCAGCAGCAGGCTGACGCGGAAAGTGCTCGCCCGGGCGATGTCGTACAGGACGGTGGAAGTCACCCGCCAGGCTGTGCGGGTGGCTCTGAGATCCGTGATCGACCGGGCACGAACCCACGGCCTGACCCGATTCAGCTCAGCACGGACCAGGAACTGAGGGCTGTAGAACCGGAAGAAGGCCGACCCGGATGAGCGCAACTCCGTGGGAACGTCAGCCGCCGTGATCTGGACCGCGTCGCGAAGTTCCACGGGGGTCAGCATGAAGTCCTCCAACAGGCGGACGGCCAGGACGCCGGTTGCCCGGACGACATCGAGGGGAACGACGTGGCCGAGGGCAACCGGACCGTCCGGCAGCGGCTGATCGAATCGGATTCGCCAGCTCACTTCGTCCCGTGCCGTTTCGTACAGGTGGGCCACGACCACAACCTGGCCGTCTTCCGAAGCGGTTTCCCACCGTTGGATCTGCGCCGATTCGACGTCCAGTACGCGGGCTCCGCGCGGCAAACGCACGCGGAGTTGGTCGATCCCTCCCCGAAGCACTTCGTAGTTGATCTCGGATTCTGTCTCTGCCATTCCCCCACCGATCGAAACGCGCGTCCGCACCTGGGCGGTTGCTAGGCCCGCTCCTTCGGCGCCCTCGGCCTTCGGGAACCACGATACGGTCAGCTCGGAGAGCCCACCGATATCAGCCTTCACGAGCGTGCTCTCCTCCTGAGCGTCGGCGTGAAACACGATATCCGGGCTCAGCTTGATCGAGATGTTGGCTTCCGGCAGCCGGAAAGTCAGGACGCCGACTCCTGCAGGGGGGAAGAAAAAGGTCACGTAGCGTGTACCTGGTTCTGTCTGAACGGGGTAGGTCAACTGCAGTTCCACCCTGGCCTGTGTGGGGCCGAACAGGAGCAGTTCGTAGTTCCCCCCGCCGAGCGCGCGGATGAGCACGTTCTCAGTTTCACTGGACAGGGATGCGATTGCGCCTGAGCCGAGGTGAAACGGGATGCCTGCCCAACCCGGCCGCACAGCCCGGACTTCCCAGGTGGTGCGCACACGGACCAGTTGATCTTCCACTTCGGCGTTGTACTCGGCCCGTTCCAGCACGGCGGCCACACGGGCACGCGCCCGGCTCAGCAGTTCCGCCTGGCGGGCGCGTTCGCGGAGCGAGCGGTACTCCTGGTAACTCAATACGACCGTGTCGCCTGGCCTTAAGACGATGCTCTTAAGCTGGTCGAACGGCACGTAGACGACGTGTTCTCGTTCCTCTTTCGGTTCCTCCTGGCCCAGGCAGGGAAGAAGTGCCAATCCAACGACGAACAGCGCGGCAGCGACTGCGGTTCCTGCGTTTCTCATGGCCGAGCTCCCGCGGTTGTCACATGGCCGAAGCCAACGGACCTGCTCCGGCCCACTGCTAGAAGATAAGCTATGAGAGGCCTCGCGGACGCTCGTCACCGGCTGCGGAAGCTGTGCGAAGCCTGACTTTTTGATTTCCGAGATGTCGCCCCGGTTCCTGGCCAACTCCGTCCGAACCCTTTTCTGCTACGTCCGTTCCCATCGATAGTTCTGGTTGCTGCAAAACCGGCGGAAGCATCGGCACCCCTGGCCATCCTGGCAGCCGAGAGCTCGTTGCACGCGGCTCGCCCCGGCCTCGGGCGAAGGCGGACGCGCGGAGATGCCCTCGGCTCGTCGGTGCAGGAGTCGAGGGGGGCAGGTTGGTCCGTCGTGTGCGCCGGTTCGTTCAGCCGACGAGCACGAGGGTGGCAGGAGACGAAAGGCGTGAGCGGTTGCCGGACTGGTGGGGGCCGGCGCCCGTAGGGGGGGTTGATGTGGGGCAAATGGTGCCGAGCAGCGGTGGAAGGCGGTGGGCTCCGTTACCGATGCTGCGTGCACCGTGGAAGTTGACCGACTGGCGCGTGCTGCCACGTTCCGCATCGGTGGGAAGCTACGCTATTCAGCCCCGGTGGGCCTGTGTGCGGCGTAGGCAGCTCCGCCGGCAAGGGGACCTCACCGAAACGGCCGGCAGTGCGCACAGCGCGGGGGTAATCGACGGTCGTCACGGACGCGGCCGGCGGGGCTCACGATCGTCCCACAAGTTTGCGCAGGAAGCGGCCAATCTGATAGGCAACCGATCGCGAGGGGGGCTGTTCGTCGTGTTCGGGTTGCTGGGTCGGTTGGCGGAGCAGACTGGCCACGGTGAGGTCTTTGAGAGCGTTCTTGCGCGCGCTGTTCAGCTCGTGATAGACCCAGAGGAGGTGGGGCGCCTCCTGAGGCCACTGGCTTTCGAAGTAGACGGGCAGGGGGCCTTCGATCATGTCGAAGAACTCGGCGAGGCGCAGCTCACTGGCATCGGTTCCCAGGGTGATTTCATCATCGTGGGGGCCGACGGTTACGGCGATGCCTCGTTCGCGAAGCAGACCGAGAAGCTGATGCCACTGGCGGTCCGGTAGTCCACTGGCCGTAGCCAGCTCGTCCGAGGAGATCCTTTGCCCTCTGCGGTGCGCCCGTGCCAGCTTTAGCACGACTGCCAGGGCGACCCAGCCCATGTTGAAGTGTGCTTGGGTGAGCAGACCGCGTGCTGCGGCTTCGATCCGCCCGGCGTTTTGTACGATGTACGTGACGGTCGCCCCCAGGAGCACGATCACCCAGGAGATCCAGAGCCAGAAGAGGGTAACCGGGAGCAAGGCAAGGTTGCCGTACAGCCGCCCATAGCCCACGGCGTGTTGCAGGTAAAGGCCAAACAGCCACTTGGCCAGTTCCCACGCGCCTGTGGCAAAGAGGGCGCCCAGAAGCGCACAGCTCACCCGCACGGGGGCAACGGGCATCCAGTAGTACATGACGAAGAAGGCGATCGAGGAGCTGAGCACCGAGACGGCGATCCCTTGCAGGGGGATCTCCATGTGACGCGCGACGCTGATCGGTAGGCCGATCAATACGGGCCCGAGCGTCAGTACCGCCCAGTAGACCACAATCCGGTTCAGCCAGCTCCGCTGGCTCTGACTACCCCAGACGTCGTTTAACGCGGTTTCGAGCGTAACGGCCAGGGACATGGCGGCCACGACGAGCCAGAGCAAGGAGATGAGGTTGACCGTTCGTGATTGGATCTTGGTGATCAGGCCGCTGACGAGTCTGTTGATGATGTCACTGAGACGAGCCTTTCTGGAGGGCGGTTGCGGCGGCTGCGAAGCGTTGCTCTCGGCCGCCTGCTCTGCAGGTTGGCTACCCTGCGGTGTAGGTTTCTCCGCTTTCCCGGCAGCGGGGCCGAGTCGGTCGCCGGTTGCGGAAGAGGGCGGCGGCGTGGCCTCCGCAGTGGTCGTGCTTTGTCCTTCGGTGGGCTGCTCCGGCGCACCTGGAACGGGCACTTCGATGGTATCAAGGTTAAGCTGGTGCATAATGAACTCGGTGACGTCACGGGGAAGCGACTCGAATGCACCAAAGGTCTGAAGGACGCTAAAAATAAGAACGAGCGCCGGAATCAGCGAGAAGATGGTCTGGTAACCGAGTGCGGAGGCTTTTTCGAAGCCGCGTGTCCGTTTGAATTCTTGCCACGCGAACAGGACGTAGCGAAAGATACGAGTGAACCAGTTGGGTTGGTGGTTGCTGTCGATGTGGGCGAACCGCAGCAGGTGCATGCTCGTTTCTGCGCCGGTTGGGCGAGCCCTCCGGTACGTGTGTTGCTACCGTCTGAACCCCTACTAGAGTAATCGTGAGTTCTATCGCGGATTCTGTCCAATTCGCCGGCAAGACCGACGTCGGGATGCGCCGGCTGAACAACCAGGACTACTTCGTCCCGGCGCCCGCCAGCGACGAAGCCGAGTGGCAGTCCCGCGGTCACATCTTCATTGTTGCCGACGGTATGGGTGGCCAGGCTGTAGGCGAATTGGCATCCAAACTCGCAGCCACCACTATCGTACACAGTTACCGCAAACTCAAGTCCCTCGACCTCGCCTCCGCTCTCGAAGAGGCCTTCCGGGAGGGCAACGAGGTAGTCCACCGCAAGGCGAAGGCGAACCCCGAATTCGAGGGGATGGGAACCACAGCGACGGCTCTGGTGCTGCACGAGCAGGGGGCATTTGTAGGGCACGTGGGGGACAGCCGGGCGTACCGGATCCGCAACGGGGTGATCGAGCAGCTTTCGTGCGACCACAGTCTCGCCTGGGAACTGGCCCGAGCCAAGCAGATCTCCGACGAGCAGGCCGGCGCGATCGTACCGAAAAACGTGATCACCCGTAGCCTCGGCCCGGAGGAGAAAGTTCTCGTGGACATCGAGGGGCCCTACGAGGTGCGTGAGGGGGATATCTTCGTCCTCTGCAGCGACGGCCTCTCCGGCCAGGTGCAACCGGAAGAGATCGCGGTGATCGCAAGCACGTTGCCGCCTGACGAAGCCGCCGAGCGACTGGTCGACCTCGCCAACCTGCGGGGCGGATCGGACAACATCACGGTTCTGATCGTCCGGGCGAATCGGGCGCTGGGCAGGCAAACCCACAGTTTGGCCCGACGGCTGAAGGACGCGCTCGTTCGTTATGTTCTTTCCTACCTGCTCGAACCGCGTAGCCTGCGGCGGGGTGGGGAACTGGCCATCATCGGCGGCGTAGTGGGCATGATCGGCGGCGTGCTCTTCCGCCGTTTCGGCATCAGCGGCTGGCACGTGCCGCTCATCAGCGGTGTGCTCCTGGCCGCCCTGGGCGCCGTGGCCTTCCTGAGCGCTCGAGCGGCCGAACGCTTCCTGAAGTCGCGGCTCCGACCGTTTCACAACGAGCCGTACCGGCGACACACGTTCTCGGTTGACGCGGAGGTCATCGCGCCGTGGAACAACGTGCTCGACGAGTTCCGCGACCTGGCCGTGGAGCAGTCCTGGCCGGTGGATTGGGAGACCTACTACGAGGCCAAACAGCGGTTTGCGGAAGCGCTCAAGGAAGGAGAGTTTCAGGAAGCAGTTCATAGGTTCGCCGAGTGCATTCGTCACCTGGCCGAAGCGCAGAAGCGGCGGCGTAAGGCCGAGCTCAGGCACTCGGTCTAGCTCCCTCTTCCTCTGTCGATTCGTTCAACGCGCGGTCCGCGTCTCTTAGAGCAGTCCCGCGGGTCGCTCCGGCCGGGCGGGCCGGGATCTGCGGCGGGATCAACCCGTTCGACGGGCAGTCCCTCCGCTCGATGCTCCGATCATGGACAGCACGGATTTCGGTTTTGCAAGTCTTACAGAGTTCGGTTATGATGTCGCGGGCATGGAAGTCATCGGGATATCGTGAACCAGAGGACAGGGATGCCCTCCGGAAGGCGTCGGCTCCCACTGCGATTCAAGTTTGCAGCCGTCCTGGCTATCGTGCTGGGCATCAGCCTCGTGCTCATGGCCAGCACACTGATCGGGCTGTACTCTTATCGACGCACGGTCAAAGAGCTGGGCACGCGGATCGACGAACTGCCCCTGGCAGCAGCGCTGCTCGAGTCGGTCGTGTACCTGGTTCACCCCGAGCTTGCCCCGTCAGACGGTCCGCACGGTTCCACGCCTGACCTACGCAGCCGTCTGCGGGCCGTGGAGGAAGCACTCGCCGCCTACCGTGACCGCCTGGAACGGATCGTTCGTGAGGAGGGGGTTTCGCGACCGGAGGTGGAGCGGTCGCTTGCGGAGATCGCCTCGGCGCTGGAACAGTTGAAGGACGCCACCGAACACCCTGGCCAGATGCGGAGCGTGCGTCTCTTGCCGCCCGAACTTGCGGGCGTTGCCGAGGCTGGCGCGGAAGAGAACGCTCAGGAGCCGCTGGCTCTGGCGCTTCGTTCCATTGGCCCCCTGTTACGCGCGGCGTTCGCCGACGTGGACCGCATGGCCGACGACGCGCGCCGTCTGTACCGAAACACGCTGCGACTCTCCTGGGTGAGCGGCGTGCTCGTTCTGGCCACGTTGCTCGGGTTCGCTCGCCTGTTCTACCGCTGGGTGTTCGCGCCCATTCGTGTGTTGCATCAGGGGGTAAGGCGGGTCGCCGAGGGGGATTTGGATTACCGCGTGAAACTGGAGACCGGCGACGAGATGGAAGAGCTGGCCCGGTCGTTCAACGAGATGACGCAGCGGCTGCAAGCGATCTACCGCGACCTGGAGCGACAGGTGGAGGAGCGTAGCCGCCAGCTCGTCCGCACGGAACGGCTTGCCAGCGTGGGGTTCCTGGCCGCAGGCGTAGCTCACGAAATCAACAATCCGCTTGCTTCGATTAGCCTCGGTGCCGAGGCGCTCGCGCGGCGGCTGAAGAACATCCTCGGCGGGGACGGTTCCCAACAGTACCAGGACGTATGGCGGTGCCTGGAAATGATCCAAAGCGAAGCGTTCCGCTGCAAAGGGATCACGGAAAAACTGCTCGACTTCTCCCGCAACGGGGATCGGAAACGGGTGCGCGCCGAGCTGGGGGGGTTGATCGCCGATGTGATCGACATCGTGCAGCACCTGGGCCGGTACCGGGAGAAACGGATCTTGCTGAACTGCGCCGAACCGGTGTTCGCAGAAGTGAACCCCGAAGAGATCAAGCAGGTCGCGCTCAACTTGATGGTGAACGCCCTGGACAGCATGGACACCGGCGGGACGTTGCGGATCGATGTCCACCGGGAAGGGGCCCACGCCGTCATGGTTTTCGAAGACGATGGGTGCGGGATGACGCCCGAGGTGCTGGAGAACATCTTCGAGCCCTTCTTCACCCGAAAAACGTCCGGGCGCGGAACCGGGCTCGGACTTTCGATCACGCACCGCATTGTCACCCAGCACGACGGCGAAATCACAGCCCATAGCGACGGACCCGGGCAAGGGAGTCGGTTTACCGTTCGACTACCTCTAGCGGTGGCACCAACGGACAGGGAGGTCGACAGTGGGAAACGAGCCGCTTAGTTCGCTCCGCGTGCTTTTCGCCGACGACGAGGCGCACCTGTGCGAGTTGATGCGGATGGAGCTGCCGCGCCTCGGGCACGAGGTGCAGACCTGCAGCGACGGCGCTGAGGCGCTCAAGCTGCTCCGCACCGGATCGTTCGACGTGGCCATTCTCGACATCCAGATGCCGGGCAAGACGGGAACCGAACTGCTCGCCGAGCGGGCCGAGCATTTCCCCCACACGGAGGTGGTCCTCCTCACCGGACATGCAAGCCTGGAAAGCGCCGTCGAAGCGCTCCGCTATGGAGCGTTCGACTACTTGACCAAACCGTGTAAGTGGGCCGAGCTGGAAGCCGTGCTGAACCGCATCGCGGAGAAGCGCTCCCTGCAACACGCGAACCTCGCCCTCCAGCAACAACTCAAGCACCTCGAGCCCACCGTTCGGCTGGTCGGCTCCTCACCGGCCATGTCCCAGGTACGCCAGCTCATCCGTACCATCGCCCCCACGGATTGCACCGTGCTCATCCTGGGCGAAACCGGTACGGGCAAGGAACTGGTGGCCAGGAGCTTGCACGAGCAGAGCCTGCGCGCGGATCGGCCGTTCGTACCGGTTAACTGCGGCGCTATTCCGGAGAATCTGGTGGAGAGCGAACTCTTCGGTCATCGCAAGGGAGCGTTCACGGGCGCCGACACGCACCGCAAGGGGTTGGTCGAAGTGGCCGATGGGGGCACGTTGTTCCTCGACGAAGTGGGCGAGCTCGATAAGCAGGTCCAGGTCAAGCTGCTCCGATTCCTCGAATCCGGGGAAATCCGCCGCGTGGGTGAAAACGAACCGTTCCGGGTAAACGTGCGCGTTATCTGTGCCACCAATCGCTCGCTTCGCGAAATGGTCGAAGCGGGCGACTTCCGCCAGGACCTGTTCTTCCGGATCAATACCTTCGAGATCCATCTCCCACCGCTTCGCGAACGGCGGGAGGACATCCCGGAGTTGGTCGAGCATCTGATCGAGCGATCCGGACGGAGCCGAGGCAAACGACCGGCAGTCAGTCCCGAGGCTCTCGGCCTCATGCAAAGCTACCACTGGCCCGGAAATGTCCGCGAACTCGCCAATGTCGTGGAGCGGGCGCTGATCCTGGCGGGCAACGGACCGATCCTCCCGGAACACCTACCGGTGCATATTCGCGATGGCGCCGAACAACCGGCTGCCGGGTCCGCGAACAACGGGCAATCAGCGCTGCCGCCGGGGCCCGTTGCAGGTTCTATGACCCTCCGCGATCTCGAACGCGAGCACATCCTCCGGGTGCTCGAGAAGCACGGCGGACGAAAGCCCCCCGCGGCTAAAGAACTGGGGATCAGCTTGAAGACGCTTTACAACAAGCTGCACCAGATGGTTCAAGACGGCGACCTGCCTCCCGACAACCCCTACGTGCAGGTACGCCGCGCGTCCTGAGCAAGAGCGCGGCCCGCCTTGCCGTGCGGCTCGGATCAGGACAGGCCGGTGTGGCAGGCAATCGGCGGCCTGCCGGGGCATGTCGAGCCCCGGGAGTCCTGAGCCCCTCTACGAGGCGACGTCGCAACCCCGTAGCCAAAAAACAAGACAGGGCTCGCGGCGACACTGCGGCCGCCATCCGATAGGTTCACCCGTGTCCGCGGCAAACATTGGCCTCGGCCAGCCGCGCCGGCCCCGGCAGCCGAATGTCAGATTCCGGCCCTCCCAGACATAACCTGGTTGGAACGGTGCCGGAAAGAGCGCTCAGAGGGCTGAAGGAGGGGTCGTTAGGAGTCCTGGCCGCTGACGCCCGTGGCGAGTGGGAAAGATGAGTGTTTACCTGTCGGTCGCTGCTGCCCGGTTTCCGCCGGTTCACAGCCGCTCCCACCGACCATTCTGGCCGGTGGGGCGAGACCGCTCGTCTACGATCGCTCATGGTTCTGTCAGATTCGCTAAGCCGAGCGCGTAAGAGGGTTGATGAGGGATAGAGACACAACGCACACAGGGGGTGCTATGCACGGAACCGGTTACTCTCTTCTCAGCCGCTTCAACGGAAACGGAGGGGCGATGGTGGATCACGGTGTCACCCACGCTCAAGCTAGCCACGAGCTCATCGAGCTCCAGCACGAGATCTACACCCTCACCCGGGGTGGGAAACGTCCCGCGCGCTATCTGATGCTGCGGCTGACCGATCGCCGCAATCTCCACGCCGCCTGGCAACGTGTGCGCCGCGCTTCAGGCGCCAACACTCCCGGTCCGGATGGCATGACGTGCAAGGCCATCGCACCGCACATCGAAGAGCTCCTCGATGAGCTCACCCATCAGCTCACCCACCTGCGTTACCGTCCGGGCAAGATCAATCGAATTCAGGTTCCCAAAGGCCCGGGCCGTCCGGGAACGCGGACGCTGTCGCTCTTGAACGTGAAAGATCGAATCGTCCATGCTGCCATCAAGCAAGTCCTTGAACCGGTGCTGGAACCGCGGTTCGACCGCCGTAGCTACGGGTACCGTCCGGGCCGCAGCGTTGTCCAAGCTGCCGCAGCCCTGTGCAGACGACTGGAGCGCGCCGATCAAGTGTCCGCGGAGTTCAGCTACGTAGCCAACGTGGACGTCGCCGACTGCTTCGATTCGATCGACATCGACATTCTGCTCGATCGGTTGGGGCGCTACGTGGAGGACAAACGCTTCCTGGCAATCGTCCGCTGCGTACTGAGTGTTGCTGCCCGTAAGGTCGGCTGGTTGAACGTGCGCCGCGTTGGTATTCCGCAGGGCAGTCCGCTGTCCCCTCTCCTATGCAATCTCTATCTGCACGAGCTCGACCAGGCGTTGGCCAAGGTCAGCTACGAGTACGGCGGCTTCGACTTCTTCCGCTATGCAGACGACCTGATCCTGATGGGCTCCAGCCGTATCGCTCTGCGACGTGGCTTGCGCACCCTCCGCTCCACGCTCAAGGCGCTCGGCCTGCGGATGAAGACGGGGGTGCGGATCGAACGGATGGACGAGGGGTTCGAGTGGCTTGGTCTCCGGTTCGTGCCACGTCGGCGCCCCTGGTTCGACGGTGTCCGCTTTGCGTGTGAGATCCCGCCGCACAAGGTGGTCGAAATGTTTGAGCGAGTGAATGAGATGACGGTGCCTCCCAGCCAGCGTCTGGACCCGGATGTGTTCGACTTGGGACGATGGATCGCGTCGCTGAACAAGCAGCTCAAGCAATGGGCAGCCGTCTACCGCAATGCACTGAACGCTCGCGAGGTCTTCATGGACCTGGACGATCACGTGTTTGACCGCGTGGGCCAGCTCATCAAAAGCGTGACCGATCTGTCCATGGCCCAGGTTCGCGACCGGTACGTGGTCGAGCTGCCGCGCGGCTTCCGGACCTATGAAGTCAACGGCGAGCGCCTTGTCGTGCTGGCGACACTTCCACCGGCGCGGCGCGAGCGAAGCGTCCAGAAGCCAGCCTGGATGAGCCGTCCGGACCGTCCAACCGGAGTGGCGGTGCAATCGGTCCCGGTCTTGGCGGGCCCGGCTTCATCCAGCTTTGCAGCTCCGGAACCGGACGACATCATGCTCTCCCCGGCTCAGTCGCTCCCGCCGAGCAGCGGTGAAGCCGACGTCAAGCCCGCGGCTAAGGTCGAACCAGAGGAGCCTCCTTTCGATACCGAACTTGCGCCGGTTTGCTCGGAGGGGGTCACCGCCGGTTTCGGGAGCGCGGCAAACGAGGCAGACCTACCGTCCCAGCCGGTTGAGGGAGTGGCCGTGCAGAGCTGAGAGGGGGAAATGAGGGAGTGGAACGGTGGCGGGAAACGACCGCAGACCGCGCGTCATAGCAGGCCCCGTGCTGCACGTGGCAGGGCCCGGCAAATTGAAGATCGTCAACGGCCGGTTGGCCTTTGCCACCGAACACGGTGTCCAACTCTCCGCTGATCTGCAGCGTCTGCGACAGGTGCTTTGTTATGGGCCGGTTGGGCTGACGGACGACGCGTTGCGCGAGCTGCTGCTCAAGGGGGTGCAGGTGTCGTTCCTCAGCTATCGGGGGGCAAACTTTCGCGGCACACTCTCGGCCCCCGTGCCCCAGGCTTTGCCCCTTCGGAAACTGCAACACCGCGTTCTGGCGGAGAACTCCGCACGTTTTACCCTGGCCCGAGCTATCGTGGCCCGCAAGGTCGCCTCCCAGGTCGAGGCAATCCGCCGCCTGCGCAGGCGAGAACCAGATAACGGCGGGCAGTTCGACGCGCTGCTCGAGGGGATCAGGCGGATCCGGCATGCTGTCGATCAAGCGACAAGCCGCGAGGAGTTGCTCGGGTTGGAGGGCAGTGCCACGGCAATCTGGTTTGAGGCGTTCGGGAAGGCACTGCGCCAGCCCTGGCAGTTCCGCGGACGGAGCCGGCGACCCCCACAAGATCCCCCGAACGCCTTGCTCAGCCTGGGCTATACCATGCTCACCAACCGAGTCTACGCACGCTGCCTGGCGGAGGGTCTGGAGACCGCTCTCGGTGCCTTACACGCCGAGCATCCTGGACGGCCTTCCCTGGCCTGCGATCTCGTCGAGCCGCTCCGCGTGCCCGTGGTCGACATGTTCGTCCTTCGTGTCCTCAACGATGGGCTACTGACCCCGGGTGACTTCCGCACCGAGAACAACACAACCCGCTTAACCACGGATGCGTTCGCGCGCCTTATCGGGCAATGGGAGTGGGCGTGGGCCAGGAGGCAGCACGGAAGACTTGTCGAACGCACGATCCGCTGGTTTGTGGAGCAGCTCCGCTGGCAGGATCGAGTGCTGCGGTCCGTCGCTGGGAACGAACGACGCCAGAGCGAGGAGGAAGAAGAGAACAATGCCGCTGTTCGTGGTAGCGTACGACATCGCTGATCCGCGCCGTCTGCGCCGGGTCGCGCGCATCATGGAGCGGTACGCTCTGCGCACCCAGCGCTCGGTGTTTCTGTTCCAGGGCACGGAGAAGGAGCTCGAGCAGCTTCTCAACCGGGTCACCAAGGTGATGGTCCTTGCCGAAGACCTGGTGCAGGCGTGGCAGTTGAGAGGTGACGAACGCTGGATGGGACGTTACCGGGGTACGCCGCTCTGGCTTTGCCCCCAAAGCGCTATCGCCATCGCCGAGAACGGCTCGATCTGCATCGTGCCCCGCCCGTCCGATCTGGAGTACGTGGGGGCCGGGTCGCGCTCGGGCAGCCACGTTGTGCGGATCATGCCCCCGCCTGCCCAGTCCGGCTCAGCGTCGAGCCTCGCCCAGGGCTCCACACCGTCGAAGTCCGCCGCGCATAGGCCGCGGACCACCCCGCGCGGCTAGGGACACCCCAACGGTGGGCATCACGTCGCTCCGATAACCTCACCGGTTGTTTCCGACGGTTAGGTCGTGTGCGCGACGCCAAGAGGCCGGCCGCGAGTCGGCTCGCGATCCTGGCGTGCCGCGTTGGCGGGCGCACAGGAATGGCCCCGGCCTGCCGGGTTACGCGGTGCCAGAGTGGAGGTTTGCCGGTTTGAGTAGCGCGCTGTTGTGGGCGTGACCGGATCTTCGCCGGGCAACGTAATGAACATCGAATCACCGTCGCGGTGGACGGCTCGCGGTCTGGCCGAAGAACCTGTACGAAAAGTTCCGAGGGTTGCAGCGTTTTTGCCAGGCGGATGTTGCCTGCGTCCAGGCCGAGGTTGTCGTAAGTGGCGAGTGGCTGTAATGCCCCCAATGCGGCGCACCGTCACAGACCATGCCCTCGTGAATCGGCGAACCAGCCATGCGCCTCGGTAAGCGAACCGGCGGGCCGTGGACGTCAGACAACCCGGGGCCAAACTGTTCGGTCACTGCGTGGGACATCGTTGTTGATGAGCGGAGTTGATGAGCGGACCTCTTCCTGAACCGGCGCGGATCCCCTTAAGGTGGAGGCTGGCCGCTCTTTTGTCCGGACTGGCGCTGGGGGCCGCGGCGGTGGTGTTGGCCACCGAGCATCACAGCACAAGGGCGGTTCTGGGGCGCCTTTCGGCCGTCGCCGTTGCCGGTTTGCTCGTAGCCGCCGGCGGTGCCGCTGCCCTGCTCGCCCTGGCCGTCTGCCCGCGGCGATGGCTCCGGAAGTTGAGATTTTCCCGATCTGCCCCGCCTCAGCCCTCATCTGCACCATGGCTGACTGCGCTCGCTTGGATTGCCCTGGTCGTCGTTGGCGCCACGGTAGCCGTCGCCGGAATCGCCGAGGCGCTACGCACTCCGCCATCGCCGGACGAAGAGCACTTCGTCCACCTGGCTGAGGAGATCGCTAACGGTGGGGGGGTAGCCTACCTGCTCCCTGCCCTCTTGGGGGGCAAATGGGCCGAGTCGAACCGACATCCCCTCTTTCCGCTGCTGCTCAGCATCTACCCGGAGCGATGGTTTGCCCTGGGTGTTTCCAGCCTGGCGTACTTTGCCAGCCTCGGCGTTCTGTACCTCATGTTGAGCCGCCTGCTGAGCTGCTCAGTCCAGGCCCTGTGGGGTGTGTGCGTAGCCGCGTCTGCCAGCGCCCTGGTCGCCGGGGCGACCTCGGCGTTGGCGGACATGTTGCTCGCTTTCTGGGTTCTGAGCTGCTGGTACCTGACGTTTCTCGTCAACCGTGAGCGGCGGACCACGCGGGCGGCGTTTTGGGCGGTGCTCGCCGGGGTGGCTTTTGGGTTTGGCTACTTGACGAAGGCGACCGCGATTCTGTGGTGCGTCCCCGTGCTGCTCGGCGCTTTTCGGTTTCGCTTACGAGGCGTAGTGGCGCTGATCCTGGCATTTGGTGCGGCGCTCCTTGTGGCTTCTCCGCTCCTCATTCGCAATGCTCGCCTCTTCGGGAACCCTCTGTACAACTTCAACCAGCGCTTCTTGTTCACCGACACGTTCGAGGAAGGCATGACTGCTCAGCCTCGTCCCCTCTCGGTCGCGGCCCGGCAGTTTCTCGGACGTCACGGCTGGCGCGGTGTAGCCTGGCGGCAATCGAAGGGCCTGGCATGGGAACTGTTCATCGTTTCCCGGGGGGCTGGGCCGTGTGGTCCGGAGCTGCCTCGACTCACACTCGGAGCCGCGGCGATCCTGTGCGGCGCGGTGGGCTTTCTGAGCTACTGGTCGAAGGGCTACAGCGGGTGGCTCGGTGCGACGGTCGTCCTGGCATGGTTGAGCTTTGGCTGGTATACCCCCATCGCTGCGAGCGCCCGCTTTGTGTTGCCCGCGGTGGCGCTGTTTAGCGGCTTCGCGCCGGCCGGTCTGACTGCCTTAGCGGCCGCCCTGGGGGGCAACCGAATGCGCTGGATCGCCGCCGGTGCGTTGCTGTGGTGCGCACTTACAGCGATGGCCCTGGTGCTCGACCCCCTCGGCTACTTGCCCAGGCTCTAAAGGACATTTCGTCGACCCGGCGCGGAGGGCCGGACCACCGTCGCGCCGGCGACGGCGCAGTGGTACCCCCGCCGCGCCGCGGCGGGGGGTCGGCACAGCAGCCCCCCTCTCGCACCCAGCCGCGTCGGCGGAGCGCATTCCCCGCCGGCCCAGGGTGCACCGGGGGGCGAGTCGCAGGCTCGGCGAGGCCGCGGCGCGCGAGTGCCTCCGCGAGCGATCGATTGCCAACGTACGGAGCGCCCGGAACCAACCATGGAGCGGGAACCCGCTAACCGCGTGGGCTGCCGCGAATCGGTGAAAAGACGTTTAGCCGGCGATCCGAGCGCGGCCAAGCTCGGTCTGTCCGAAGTCCATAGGGCGTCACCCAACCGATGATGGTAAGTTGTCAGACGGTACAGACCTCGATGGCTTGTTTGAGCCCGGCGAGAGGATCGCGCGTCGGCAAGAACTCGTGACCCACGTAACCGGTGTAGCCCACTTCCGCCAGAGCCTTCATCACGGGCCGGTAGTTGATCTCCTGGTTCTCGTCCAGCTCGCCACGTCCCGGGTTCCCGGCTGTGTGGATGTGTCCGAGGATCTCCTTGAGCTGGTGGATACGACGAATCAGGTCGCCGTCCATGATCTGCACATGGTAAACGTCAAATAGGAGCTTCAGCGCGGGCGAAGCGATCTTCTGGATGATTTCCACACAAATATGGAGATGGTCGCCCTGGTAGCCGGGATGGCCCTTCATCGGGTGCGAGTCGTCCCGGGTGTTGAGCATTTCCAGGCAAATGGTCACGCCGCGGCGCTCGGCGTAGCCCACGATTTGCTTGAGCCCGCTGATGCAGTTCCTGATGCCTTCGTCCAGGGGGATCTCGCCCTTCGATGGCTTGTCCACATCGACATACTTGTAGCCGGTGAACGCGATCACGTTCGGGAAGTCGGCTTCGGCGCAGGCGTCGATCGCTCGCCTGGTGGCCGCCAGAACTTCGTCGCGATAACGAGGGTTGTTCCAGCCCTTAACGAATGGGGGATATGGTGCCAGATCGACGGGCGCTATGGCGCAGATGAGGCCGTACTTCTTCAGCGTGCCCCACTTCTCAATGGGCACCAGCTCCACGCTGGCGCAACCCAGGCGGCGTGCCACCTGGGCTTGCTGCTCGATGTTCCAGTAGCTTTCGAAGCACCAGGAGGCGATGGAGTGTTTGTAGGGCGTACGAGTGTGGGCTGCTGCAGGCTTTGAGGTTCCGGCCACAGCGGCCGCGATGCCTCCGACGATGGTGCTCCGGAGCCAGGTGCGACGCGACGTCTTGTGCATAACTGTTTTTCTCCCAGGGGTGAAGAGCTTTGCCCTGCGTTCACAGCGGCGCAAAACGCTGGTTCCCGTATCAAGCGGACCGACCGCACGAGCGGCAGCCCCAGTCCTGTAGACCGCAATCGCTATCTTAACTCGACAGGTTGCGGCTGGGACCGGCATGAGCCGCGCCGGACCGCTAGCTGCTCCCTTAAGCTGCGTGCAGAAGAAGGACAACGAGGCCGAGGAGAGCGCAGTATGCTGCGAACGGCAGCAGACTTCGGTTAGGAACGAGGCGAAGCAGCCAGCGGAGAGCAAACAACCCGGATAGGAAGGAGGCCGCCAGACCAATGGCGAGCTCGGCAAACCCCAGGTCGTGCGCTGCTGCCCAGAGTTCGGGCACCTCGACCGCAGTGGCACCCGCGATGACCGGTATTGAGAGCAGGAAACTGAAGTGGGCGGCCACGGGACGACTGATACCCATGCAGAGGGCGGCGGCGATTGTGATCCCGCTCCGCGATACCCCTGGGAGCAACGCCAGAGATTGAACGACGCCCACAACCAGAGCGTGCACCACGGACACAGAGTGCTGCGGTTCGGACGTGCGACGCAAGCGAGCTTCACCGAGCACGAGGGCCGCGGCGGTGACGAGGAAGAAGAGGCCGACGAAACCGAGCGATTCAAACGCTCCTTCCACCACCGGGCGCGCGATCAGGCCGATGACGGCCGTGGGCACGAAGCCCGCCATGACGAGTCGCACCAGGGCGAAATCACCGCGTGCCATGCGGATCAGCTCGGCGCGGTACACCCAGCACACGGCCAGGAGAGTGCCCAGGTGGAGCCACACGGTGAGGGCCAGTTCGTGCTCGTTCAGCCCCACAAGATGATTCCCCAGGGCAAGATGACCCGAACTCGAAACGGGCAGAAACTCCGTCGCCCCCTGGATAATTCCCAGGAGGGTTGCTCGGAACCAGTCCGCAACGGTTGACACGCGTTTGGGTCCTCGCTCGCTCTATCGATCTCCGCGCTACGTCCCATCGCTTGGTGGCGGCCGAGTCCGGGCGGCTAGTCGATGCTGTTCGTCTGCTCTCCACCACCGACGAACAATGAGGCAGCGTGTGGTTTCCAGCGGGAACGGAGCCTGCGGTCGGACAGGAAAATATAACCCCTGCCGGGGCGGCGGTGCGGCTTGTGGACGGCCCCCTCGGTTCTACGGCGCGGAGACCGACCCATGTTTACCGGCATCGTGCAGACGCTGGGAATGGTGACCCTGGTTGAGCGCCGCGGCGCCGGCGTGCGTCTGGCGGTAGATGCGGCGGAGGTAGGCCGGAGACAGAGGGTAGGGGATTCTGTAGCGGTCAATGGTGTGTGCTTAACCGTTGTGGAGCGCTCGGATTCCGTGCTCGCGTTCGACCTGGCACCGGAGACTCTGGAGAAGACCAACCTGGGTCAGTTACGCCCCTCCGACCGGGTCAATATCGAAGAAGCCCTTCGTGCCGGCGCGCCCATGGGCGGCCATTTCGTCCAGGGCCACGTGGACGGCGTGGGTACGATTCGCGAGCGGATACGTAGGGGCGAGTTCGAGCGGGTTTGGTTCCAGGTACCGCGGGAACTGACGCGGGAAATGGTGCGCAAGGGGTCGGTGGCCGTGGACGGTGTTAGCCTGACAATTGTGGAGCTGGAGGCGGATGGATTTTCCGTCGAGCTGATCCCGCACACGCTCGCTGTGACGACGCTGGGCTTCAAGGGGCTGGGCGAGAGCGTGAATATCGAGACGGACATCCTCGGCAAGTATGTCCTACGGGCGGTGCAGGCGATGGACCTTTCGGGGGGCCAACGGTTCCGTGACGAGTGAGCGATCAGATCCGGTTCCGGTCACTTCCGATCGTCCCACGGGCCACTCGCTCCGCAAGCTGCGCTCGCTGTTGCGGTCAGCGGGGCTGCGGCCCAGGAAAGAGTTAGGCCAGTGTTTCTTGATCGACCTCAATCTGCTCAGGCGGCTGGTCTCGTTGGCCGAGTTATCCGCGGCGGATGCCGTTCTCGAAGTGGGGGCAGGGACGGGGAGCTTGACGGAGTTGCTCGCCTGCGCCGCGGGGGTGGTGGCGGCGGTCGAGATCGACGGCGGGCTGTATCGGATCGCACGCGAGGTGCTGCGTACCTATCCGAACGTGGTGGTTCTGCGCTGTGATGCGCTGAGGAGCAAGCACGAGCCGCATCCGCTTGTTCTGGAGACGCTGCGCGCCGCCCGCCGCGCGTTCGGGTGCACCGGACAGAAGCTGGTGGCGAACTTGCCGTACAACATCGCCACGCCGCTTGTCTTGGAGTTGTTGTACGGGCCGGATTGGTGGGATCGGATGGTGGTGACGATCCAGGTGGAACTTGCCGAGAAGATGGCCGCGAGCGTGGGGCATCCCGACTACGGTGCCGTCTCGGTACTGGCTCAGGCGGTTGCCTCCGTGCGGATTGACCGGCGGGTGCCCAGGTCGGCGTTCTGGCCGCAGCCGGAGGTTGTGTCTGCCATCGTGGTGATAGAGCCGCGCGCCGAGCTGCGAGCGGGGCTACCGGCGGGTTTTCGGGGATGGGTGCATCGGCTGTGGGGCAGACGGCGGAGGAAACTGAGAACCGCTTTGCGGGAACTGACCGCTCTTGGCACGCGTCAACTGGACGAACTTCTGGAGCGATTGGGCTTGGAGGGGGAGCGGCGTGTGGAGCGGCTCACCGTGGAAGATTTTGTCCGGCTGATTCGTGGGTTGCAGGCGGCTGTGGGAAAAGAGCATGGGGAATGAGCGGAACGGTGATGATCGGGTCTGAGCGAGCGTGGACGGTCGAGGACGAGCACTACATGCGACGAGCTCTGGAAGAGGCTCGTACCGCGGCAGAGGAAGGCGAGGTTCCCGTGGGGGCGGTTATCGTTTGTGCGGGGGAAGTCGTGGCATCGGCTCACAACCAGAGGGAGCAATTGTGCGACCCGACCGCTCACGCCGAAATGATCGCCATCACCCAGGCTGCGGCTGCGCTGGGTGACTGGCGTCTGGAAGGATGCACGCTGTATGTGACGCTTGAGCCGTGTCCCATGTGTGCCGGGGCGATTGTCCAGGCCAGGATCGAACGGGTGGTTTACGGGGCAGCGGATCCGAAAGCCGGGGCGTGTGAGTCGCTTTACACACTGACAAACGATCCGAGGCTGAATCATCGTGCGCAGGTTGTGGGGGGAGTTCTGGAGGAGGAGTGTCGGGCCATTCTGCAGGATTTCTTCCGCCAGCGCCGCTGAGGTTTGTACGCCGCTTCTTCAGGCGGGGGGAAGCTGGTCGAGGGGGAGTCATGAATCTGCAGGGGGATAGCCGAGCAGGTTTGGCCGTTGTGCTCTTCCGGTTACTGATAGGATTAGCCGTAGTGATGGGGAACGGGCGTAGTCCGTGCACGGCGCTACGCCGCCTCTCCACGGCAGTTGCCCGAAGTGCTTAGGGTGATGACCGAACGGCCCGGTGTGCTCACAACCGAAAGCAGCCCGGAAAGGGGCGCGACAGAAAGGGGGCAGCGAGCCGGCGAACTGGGGGTTGTTGCGCTCGCCAGCCTGGGGCATGCGCTGTGCCACATCGCCGAGTTGATGTTCTCGGGGGTGCTGCTGGCGGTTCAGGCTGAGTTCGCGTTGAGTCCGCGGCTGGCAACCGCATTACCTTTGTTGGGCTGGGTGCTGATGGGCGTGGGGGCCGTGCCGGCCGGTTTGTTGACGGACCGCTACAGCCCCCGTTCCGTGTTACTTGCCTACTTTCTGTCCGTTGCAATTGCGGCCCTGTTCTGTGCGGCCGCGGTGGGTACCTGGTCGCTGGTTGTCGGACTGACGCTCCTCGGAGCAGCAGTAAGCCTCTATCACCCGGCCGGCCTGACGCTGTTGTCTTTTGGCTGTAGGCGCAAGGGTCAGGCGATGGGGATCCACGGTGTTGCGGGGAGTGTGGGGATTACGGTTGGGCCGGCGATCGGGTTAGCTTTGGCGAAAGTGGCGAGTTGGCGGTGGGCTTACGGGTTGGTCGCGGTGCTGGCGGTTCTTGGGTTCGCGTTCATGCTCGTGACCGGCGCAGGTTCGGGGATTGCCGGGCGTCGCGCGGCTGGGACGGCGGCCGACAGGTCGGTGCCTGAGCAATCGCCGGATAGGCGCTTCCTGGTCTGGGTGCTCCTTTCGCTGTATCCTGCGTTTCTTTTGGGTGGACTGTGCTATCGCGCCTTTACCACCGCATTGCCGGCGCTGCTGGAGCGGCTGCTGAGCGGTCGAACCGCACCGTCGCTGATTCAGCAATGGGGACCGGTCGTGTTGACGATGATTCCCTTGGCCCTTGGGAGCGTGGGGCAATTCTACGGTGGTCGCTGGGCGGATCGGGTTGCACCGCACCGTCTTTACCTTCGGCTTATTGCGTTCGCTGCGCCGGCGGCACTGGCTGTGGCGCTGGCGCCGAATGTGTGGCTTGTTGTGCTTGCCGCGTCGATCCTTGGTCTGGTGCAGTTCGCTGAGCAACCGGTTGAGAACACGATCATTGCGCACGTGACGCCGGCGGAGCGCCGCAGTACGTTCTATTCGCTGAAGTTTATCCTTGGCTTTGGTGTGGGCGCCTTCGGCTCGACGCTGGTCGGGGAGATCTGGGAGCGGACCGGGCATTTCCAGGGTGTGTTTGGGGTGGTAGCTCTGCTAACGATCGGCATGTTCTTCTTCGCCCGGGCGTTCTCACGGGAGGTTTCGCACCGCCAGCGCGTGGGCGGTACCTGGCACAGTCACGATGTGGCGCCGGGATGAGATGTCAGGCGTAATCGATGCCTTGTGCCGCCGCTATGGGGTTGAAGACATACGGAGCTTGCGCCGGGCGTTGATCGAAGCGGAAGACAAGCAGCTCGGTCGGCCGGTACTGATGCGGCTCTTCCACGATCTGCCCCGTTGGCGTCGCGTGGCGCAGGTGGCTGCGCTCCGCCGGATCCGGTCGATTCGTCACCCCAACATCGTGTGGCTGTGGAACTACGCGTTGTTGCCAGATGGCACGGTTGTGCACGTTTTGGAGCGTCTCGGCGGCCCGACGGTGGCGGACGTGATCCGTCCGGGGCAGGGGATAGATCGGCGGGAAGCGGCGAGGATTGTCCTTGAGGCGGCTCGTGGGCTGGGGGCGTTGCATGAAGCGGGCGTCGTGCATGGGGACGTTTCGCCGTCGAATCTCCTTTTGGATCGGGCGACGGTGAAGCTGGGCGACTACGAATTCGCCACCGTCGTGGATCATGTCCCTCGAGCCGCGGAGGGGCTTTACAGTGGGACGCCGGCCTACACGGCGCCGGAGCTTGCCAGTGGCTGCGGCTTCCCCACGCCTCAATCCGACCTTTATTCGCTCGGTTGTGTGTATTACGAGTTGCTAACGGGGCGGCCGCCCCATGTCGCGGGGTCGGTGCTGGAGGCACTGTACTTGCATGCGACGGCGGACGTTCCCGATGCGCGCCGGTGGCGCCCGGATCTTTCGGATGCGGAGGTCGAGCTGCTGGGGCGCCTCTTGGCTCGGATTCCGGCACAGCGCGTCGGGTCCGCAAGGGAACTGGTGGATCTGCTCGGAGCGTTGTAAGTTCCGGGTTGCTGCGGCGGTGGTTTTGGATTGCCCCGCGCGCCAGGCTCAGGTCGCAGGCGGTGCCTCCGAACTCTGGAGGCAGAAGCAGAGGCTGGGACGTTGGTTCTGCTACAACGCTCGCTACTGGTCAGACTTGCCTGAACCGCTATTAATGGATCAGAACACCAGGCGGCGTAACCGGGCCTGGCGATGGGCAGGCTGGATGGTGAGAGTTTGAGGAATCCTGCAGCGCGTGGAGCGTGGAACGCGGTCTGTGCCGAGCAGGTCTACTGAGGAAAGCGTTTCCGAGGATAGAGACGCCAACAAAGGAGATCTCCGAGGCAGGATCATGAGCGCAAAGAAGAAGAAAGCCGCCAAGAAAGCAGCGAGCAAGAAGAAGGCTCCGAAGGCGAGCGGGTCGAAGAAGGGGGCTCAGACCGGGCAGCAGGCGGGCAAGAAGCGTGCGGCCCGGCAAAAGTCTCCGAAATCGCTGTACAAGAAGATTGAGGAGCAGCTCCTGCAGCGGCGCGAGGAGTTGTTACAGCAGATCGCTGGCGAGGTCGGATTGCTGCAGCGGGACGCACTCTCCTCCGTTGGAGACTCTGCGGATCAGGCGGCCAGCGCGATCCAGGAAGAGCTGTACTCGCAGCTCGCCGAGATCGAGGGTCAGGAGCTGCGGAAGATCGACAATGCGTTGCAGCGGATCCGTGAAGGGACGTACGGCATTTGCGAGGACTGCGGGCGGGAGATCCCCATCGGGCGGCTCCAGATCATGCCCTATACGACGCTGTGCGTGGATTGTCAGGCTCGACAGGAAGAGGAGGAGGAGGCTGAAGGGGGCACCTACACGGGAACAGCCGCCTGGGTTCGAGCGGCGGAGTTGGAGACTTTGACGGCAGAAGAGGAGGAACAGCCGCGATCGGTCGACACCACCGAGAAGGACCTTGAGGAGGACGAAGAGGAGCTGGACACGATGGAGACGGAAGAAAGCGAGGAGGAGGAAGAGTAAGGGGGGTGATCTGGGGTTCCCGGGCGCCGCGCCGGCAAGCGCTGGTGCAGGTGAGCTGCGAGTGGCGCGGCCGGTAGAATCACGTAGGAGTTCGGTTGGAGAGGTGCCAGAGCGGCCGAATGGGCCGGTTTCGAAAACCGGTGGCCCCGTTTTCGGGGCCCGTGGGTTCGAATCCCACCCTCTCCGCTTCGCGTTGGTGACGCGTGCGGTTCGGCTTGCTGCCCCGTTTACGGAATCTGCCTGTCGGGCTGGCCAGCAGGTGGCGGCGGCTGCGGCAAGCCACTTGTCCGCGGACCCGCCTTTTGTAAGAATTGACATGTGTTGATGGGTCGGGCCTGCGCTGTGGTGTTCTGGTACTAACGATCGGCCACCGAGTTCTCCCCGCGAAGCTTGTCGGAGGAGCGGAGTGATGACTCCGAGCCAAACCCGCCACTGGGTACTTGCCCTTCTCCTTGCCGCAACGGTCCTGTTGCTTCCGACGCTCGGTTATGGCGAAGAGGACGAAGCCCCTCGTGTGAGCTATTACCGGCAGATTCGGCCCATTTTCCAGGCTCACTGCTGGGGCTGTCATCAACCGGCCCAGGCCAAGGGCAAGTATGTCATGACGGAATTCGACAAGCTGTTGGCCGGGGGAGAGAGCGGTGAGCCGGCCATCGTACCGGGCAAACCGGACGAGAGCTTACTGGTGGAGTTGATCACTCCGCTGGGGGACACTGCCGAAATGCCCAAGGGGAAGCCGCCCCTTCGTGCCGAGCAGATCGAGCTGATTCGGCGGTGGATTGCTCAGGGGGCAGAAGACGACAGCCCCGCCAGTGAGGGGATTCAATACGATGTGGAGCACCCGCCGATCTACACCCGTCCCCCTGTGGTCACCTCCGTGGACTTCTCGCCCGACGGTTCGCTCCTTGCGATCGCAGGTTATCACGAGGTCTTCCTGTATCGCATCACGGTGCCGCAGGAGGAAGCTGGCGCCGTCAAGACGGAGCTGGTAGGTCGACTGATCGGGATGTCGCCGCGGATTCAGAAGGTACAGTTCTCCCCTGACGGCAAGCGGCTTGCCGTGGCTGCCGGCAAACCTGCCCGGTTGGGGGAGGTTCAGATCTGGTCGGTGGAGTCCCAGAAGCTGCTGCTCTCGGTGCCGGTAACCTACGACACGGTCTACGGCGTGAGCTGGTCTCCGGATGGGAAGCTCCTTGCGTTCGGTTGTGCGGACAACACGTTGCGCGCGATCGATACGGAGAGCGGGAAAGAGGTTCTTTACCAGGGGGCACATGAGGATTGGGTTCTGGACACGGTCTTTTCGAAGGACGGTTCCCATATTGTCTCCGTTAGCCGGGATCGGTCGGTGAAGCTGACCGAGGTGGCGTCGCAGCGGTTCATCGACAACATCACCTCCATCACCCCGGGCGCCCTGAAGGGGGGTGTACAAGCGGTTGTTCGTCATCCCGAGGGGGACTTTGTCCTGGTTGGTGGTGCGGACGGTGTGCCCAAGTTGTATCGGATCTTCCGGCAGACGAAGCGGGTGATTGGGGACGACGCGAACCTGGTCAAGAAGTTCCCTCGGCTCAAGGGGAGGATATTCGCAGTCGACGTCAGTCCGGATGGTAAGCGAGCTCTTGCAGCCAGCAGCCTGAATGGGCGCGGGGAACTGGCGCTGTACGAGTTCAGCTTCGACCGCGATATACCGCCGGACATAAAGAAGATCTGCGAGAAGGTGGTGACGACGCGGACTCCTGAGGAGAAGAAGAAGCTCGAGGAGTACCGCACGAGCAATGTGAAGTTGCTGGCGAAGGTCGAGGTGCCGACCACGGGGTTGTACAGCGCCGCCTTCTCCAGCGATGGTCGTCTCGTGGCCGTCGGTGGTGCGGACGGGTTGGTGCGGCTGTTCCGTGGGGAGGATCTGTCCAAGCTGGGTGAGTTCTCGCCTGTTCCGAAAGAGTCGGTTGCTGAAGCGACCGAGGTTGCTCAGCAGAAGCGGATCGACGGGGCGATCACGTCGGCGATCCAGTGGGCGGAGAGCAACGCTGTCGTTGCGAAGGAGGCCCTGCCGTCTCCGGCCACGGTGAAAGAGATCACGGTATCGCCCCCCGCGGCGACCATTCGATTCCGTTACGACACGATCCAGTTCGTCGTCATGGCCCAAACGGCCGATGGCCGCAGTTACGACGTGACGCGTGCGGTGAAGGTCAGTGCCGACAGTGACATTGTCGCCGTCTCGCCGAACGGGCAACTGCGTCCCAAAGCGGACGGCAAGGTCACGTTGACCTTCAAGTACGGCGAGCACGTGGCCAAGGCGGTGGTGACCGTTGAGGCGTTCTCGGTTCCCTACCACGTGGACTTTGTGCGGGACGTCATGCCGGTTCTGTCCCGGGCAGGTTGCAATGCGGGCACGTGCCATGGCGCTGCCAAAGGGAAGGCCGGCTTCAAGTTGTCGCTGCGAGGTAACGATCCGGTGTTCGATTATCGGGCTTTCACCGACGACCACGCCGGCCGCCGCGTGAACCTGGCTGCTCCTGAGGATTCGTTGATGCTGTTGAAAGCCACGGCGACGGTGCCCCACATGGGCGGTCAGGCGATCCGCCCCGGCTCGCCCGACTACGAAATCGTCCGTCGCTGGATCGCTGAGGGAGCTGCTTTCGATCGTAGCTCCCAGCGCGTGGCTTCGATTCGAATCGAACCATCCACGCCGATTGTCTGGGACATCGGGAACATGCAACAGTTTCGGGTGATCGCCACCTACCCGGACGGAACGGAGCGGGACGTCACCTCGCACGCTTTCGTGACCAGTGGTAACACCGACGTGGCTGAGGAGGTCGGGCAGGGGCTGCTGCGGAGCCTGCGGCGCGGGGAGTCCCCGGTGCTGGCGCGCTACGAAGGTTGCTATGCCTCGACCACACTGATCGTCATGGGCAACCGCGAAGGCTTCGTCTGGAATGACCCGCCGGTGTACAACTTCATCGATGAGCTTGTCGATAAGAAGCTCAAACTCACCAGGACGCTCCCCTCGCCGCTCTGCTCGGATGCGGAGTTCATCCGCCGGGTCTACCTGGACCTGACCGGGCTGCCCCCGTCGATGGAAGAGGTGGAGAAGTTCCTGGCCGACTCCCGGCCCACGAAAGTGAAGCGAGACGAGTTGGTTGACCGGTTGGTAGGGAGTGAGGCGTACGTCGAGTACTGGACGAACAAGTGGGCGGATCTGCTGCAGGTGAACCGGAAATACCTTGGCGTCGAGGGGGCTAAAGCGTTCCGGAACTGGATCCGGGAACAGATCAAGAACAACACCCCGTACAACCAGTTCGTGTACCAGATCCTGACGGCATCTGGCTCGAACCGGGAAAACCCGCCCGCATCTTACTTTAAGATCCACCGCACTCCGGACCAGCTTGTAGAAACAACCACCCATCTTTTCCTGGCGATCCGGTTCAACTGTAACAAGTGCCATGACCATCCGTTCGAACGTTGGAACCAGCGGCAGTATTACGAGTTAGCTGCTTTCTTCGGCCAGGTGCGGCTGAAGCGTGACCCGGCCAGTGGGGACCGTAAGGTGGGGGGAACGGCGGTCGAAGGGCCAAAACCGCTGTTCGAAATTGTTGAAGATGCGGATAGTGGCGTGGTTTACTACGGCGAGACAGAGGAGGTTGCGCCGCCCAAGTTCCCGTTCACGTGCGAGTACAAGGAGCGGGAAGGCGCGCCGTTACGGGTGCGGCTTGCCAACTGGCTGACCTCACCCGATAACCCCTACTTTGCCCGCAGCTATGTCAATCGCGTTTGGGCGTACCTGATGGGGCGAGGCTTCATCGAGCCGATCGATGACATCCGTGCCGGCAACCCACCCACCAACTCAGAGCTTCTGGACCGTCTCACCGAGGAGTTCATCCAATCGGGCTGGGATGTGCAGCACTTGATCAAGCTCATCTGCAAGTCCCGGACCTACCAGTTGTCGAGCGAGACCAACAAGTGGAACGAGGACGACACCATCAACTACTCGCATTACATCCCCAAACGGCTACCGGCGGAAGCTCTCCTTGATGCCATCTTCGCCGTCACCGGGTCGACTCCGAAGTTCCCGGGAGCTTCGCCCGGCACACGCGCCGTGGCGCTGCTCGATCCGGCGCAGAAAGATCCCGCCGGTTTTCTGGAGAAGTTCGGTCGGCCGCCGCGGGAGAGTCCGTGCGAGTGCGAGCGGTCCACGAACATCGACATGGGTGCTGTGCTAGCACTGATCAGCAGCAGTGTCGTCGAAGGGGCGATTGTTGATCCCAACAACGCGATCGCGAAACTCGTGCAGCAGGAGTCGAACGATGAGGAACTCGTGCGGAAGCTGTTCTTGCGTGTGCTGAACCGACCACCACGTCCTGATGAATTGAAGGAGTGCGTCGAGTTCATCCGAACGGCGCCGCAGACTCACGAACAGCTCGTGGCGGAGCTCGATGCCTTGGAAGCGAAGTACCGTCCGACTCTGGAAAAACTCGAGGCCGAACGGCAGGAGCGGATCGCCAAGGCACGGGCGGAGTTGGAGGCGTACAAACAGAAGATTGCGCCACGGGTTGAGGAGCAGAAGAAGGCGCGAGCGGCCCGGATTGCCGAGGCGGAAGCGGCGATCCAGGCGTACGAGGAAGCGTTGCCCGCCCGCGTCATTCAGTGGCTCTCGGCAAAGCAATTCGAGGTTGCCTGGAGTGTGCTGACGCCGGCCAAGCTAGAAGTGGACGGCCCCCAGAAGCTCGTGGCCGAGGACGGCGGCGTCATCTTCTCGAAGGGGGGCAATGGAAAGGGCACTTACAAGATCACTGCGGAGTCGGACTTGCGTGCGATTACGGCTCTGCGTCTGGAGGTGCTCACGGACAAACGGTTGCCCAACAAGGGGCCGGGACGTGCACCGAATGGCAACTTCGTCCTGAGCGAACTGCGCGTTTATGTTGCTCCGAAGGATAACCCCGATGCCAGGCGGGAGGTCACGTTCGCCGGTGCCCTGGCGGACTTCAGTCAGAAGAACTACGCGGTGGAAACCGCCATCGATGGTAAGGTGCAGCCTCGGAACAACGGCTGGGCCGTGGCGCCTCAGACCGGCAAGGATCACGTAGCGGTGTTCATCTTCGCCGAACCGGTCGGTTTCGACAGTGGCACCATCCTGACTGTTGAGATGAACCACTCCTATGCCGATGGTCGGCACTCGATTGGGAAGTTCAGGCTGAGCGTCACGGGCAGCACGGGACCGATCCTGCTGGAGGGCCTGCCTGACGAGATCGCTAAGATCACGGAGAAACCGGCGGAAGAGTGGTCGGATCAGGACAGGGAGCTTGTGCAGAAGTTCTACAAGGAGAACGATCCTGAGTACAAGCGACTGGTGGCTCGGCTGAACGAGGCCAAGAAGCCGCTCCCGGAAGATCCCAAGCTCAGGGAACTTCAGGCCAAGGTTGCCGAGGCGGAGCGGCCGGTGCCGATTCCGCCGGATCTGAAAGAGCTCAGGCGTGCCGTGGAGTTGAGCAAGAAGGACCTGGAGAACTACCGACTTTCGGCGGCGCAGGATATCGTGTGGGCCCTGATCAACACGCCGGAGTTCTTGTTCAACCACTAGTACGCTGGTCGATCTCTATTGGGAAGGTGTGGTTTGAGCGAGTGTTGGCCGCGGATGGTTAAAGCGGTGCTACGGGAGTAGCGCCGGGGAGAGAAGCGATGCTGGTAATTCCGGGACCCGCTGGAAAAGATCTGTGCGATGAAAAGACGATCTCGCGCCGCGAGATCCTTCGCGTGGGCGGATCATCGTTGCTCGGTCTAACGCTCGGCTCGATGCTTCGCCTGAAGGATGCCTCAGCCGCCGAAGGCGGTGGGCCTGGGTGGAACTCGGCGAAGCACATCATTATGGTTTTCCTGCAGGGGGGGCCGAGCCACCTGGATCTATGGGATCCCAAGGAGAACGTCCCCGACAACATCCGGAGCGTGTTTAAACCGATCTCGACTAAGCTGCCTGGGGTGAAGTTCACCGAGCTGCTCCCCCAGTTGGCCCAGGTTACTGATAAGGTGACCTTGATCCGGTCGATGAGCTACACGCCGGTTGGGCTGTTTAACCACACGGCTGCAATCTACCAGATGATGACGGGGTACACGACCGACAAGGTCAGTCCGTCGGGCCAGCTTGAGCCTCCATCGCCGGCGGATTTCCCCAATTTCGGTGCGTGGATCACCAAGTTCAAGCCGGTCACCGAGCCTATGCTGCCGTTCGTGATGATGCCCCGTCCGCTGCAAGAAAGTAACGTAGTCAACAAAGGGGGAACGGCCGGCTTCCTCGGTCGAGCCTACGACCCGTACTACCTGTTCCCTGAGGGTGACGACATGGACATGAACAAGATGGATCGGATCAGGGTCGACGACCTTGACCTCCGGCCCCATCTGTATGCTGCCCGGATGCGGCGCCGCGCACGTCTGCGCGAGATCCTTGACAAGGGTATGTCGCGCCTGGACAAGGCGGTCGCCAGCTACAACCTGGACGAGTACTACAGCCGCGCCTTGGAGCTCATCATCTCTCGTCGGGCGCGGAATGCCTTCGATCTTTCTCAAGAACCGGACAAGGTGCGGGATCGTTATGGTCGGAATACGTTCGGGCAGAGCTGCTTGCTGGCGCGACGTCTCATCGAGGCTGGTACCCGCGTCGTGGAGGTGATCTGGCCCAAAGTCGCCAACTCGGACAATCACTCGTGGGATGTGCACGTGAACCTGAATTACCGGATGAAGAATCAGGCCGCCCCGATGTTCGACCAGGGGATGTCTGCTTTGATTGAAGACCTCGATCAACGTGGACTACTGGACGAGACTCTGGTTGTGGCCGTGGGCGAATTCGGCCGCAGTCCGCAGAAGGGGGTGAGCACCTCCGGCAATGGAAATTCCCCGGACGGTCGTGACCACTGGCCCTACTGCTACACAGCCCTGATTGCGGGTGCCGGTATCCAGCGGGGCGCCGTCTACGGTGAATCGGACAAGACCGGTTCCAGCCCGCGCAAGGACCCGGTTCACCCCATGGATCTGCTGGCCACGATCTACCACTGCTTCGGGATCAAACCCGATACGATCGTCTACAACCATCTGCAACAACCCCGTGAACTGGTGAAAGGCCATGTGGTGACCGGCCTGATGGGCTAAGAACAACTACCAGGCATACAGGGAAGCAGCACTCCTTTCTCCGATCCGCCGCGCGGCCAAGGCCAGGCGACGGCCCCCTCAACTGCGAGGGGGCTTTTTCCTTCACCTTCCAGCGTGTGCTCATCCCCTCGCTTACCCCCTTTAATGCAGCGTCTCCCCAAGGAACGCCACAGAATGGTGCGAGGTTCCAGCCTGTCGCCTACGATCGCACTGGGCCAGGGAGCCGAGCCGTGCGCCGGGGGGCCTCTGGGGAGCGACGCTGGCGGGCCCGCCCGCGCCGTCGTCCTGGTCTAGAACGCCCTTGACCGCAGCCTCAGCGACGACTATGATACATAAGCAGACATTGATGGATATTGCTTCCCGCCAAGCGCTCACTCTTCGTTAGCTGCCTGCCGAAACGGACGCTCCTACGCGAGCAACAAGCGCTCCGGCCTTGCGACGAAGGAGACGCACCATGATGCGTATGCGCACCGTTCCGTTGTTGGTAGCGGCGTGCCTGGCTACGACGGTTGTCAGCGGGTTCCGGTCGGTTAGTGGTGCGGACGGTGAGAAAGTCAGCCAGATCAGGATCGTACCGGGCGAGATTTCCCTTCACGGTCCTCGGGTGCAGCAGAAGGTGGTCGTGATGGGAGTGCGCCCGGACGGCTCAGAGATTCAACTGGCGGAGGAGGTCGAGCTGAGGGTCGAGGACCCGGGGATTGTCGGGATCATGGAAGGGGGCATTCTGAAGCCGCACCGCGAGGGGCAGACGAAGCTGGTTGCGCGGTTTCACGGATTGGAGGCAACGGCGCCGGTCACCGTCGCTCGTCTCACCGACGACGTGATCGACTTCCGCCGCGACGTATTGCCCGTTCTCAGCAAGGCTGGCTGCAATATCACGGGTTGCCACGGTTCACCCCGCGGCAAGAACGGATTCCGCTTGTCGCTCTTCGGGGCAGAACCGAAGGCAGATGCGGTGGCATTGTCCCGCGATCGCATGTCCCGGTTGATTAACCCGGTAGAGCCGAGCAGAAGCTTGTATCTGCTTAAGGCCACCGCCACGATCGCCCACGGCGGTGGCAAGCGGATCGACAAGGACTCCGACGGATACCGGCTCCTGGTCGAGTGGATTCGCAACGGTGCGCCTACGGAACGGCAGATCGACGTGGAGCTGGAGAAGATCACCGTTTATCCGAGCGAGTTCGTCTGCTCCTCTGGCCAGCGCCAGCAGATCCTTGTCACCGCACATTACAGCGACGGCTCGGTACGCGACGTGACCCACCTGGCCACCTATCGAAGCACAGAAACCGGCATAGCCACGGTGGATGCAAACGGTGTGGTGGAGACGGTGGGCACCGGTGAAGCGGTGATTGTGATTGGCTACGCCGGCCAGTTCGCAACCAGCCGATTCGTGATCCCCCAACAACTTCCTGTGCCCTTTCCGGACATACAGCCGAACAACAAAATCGACGAGCTCGTGTTCGCAAAGCTCCGCAAGCTCAACATCCCCCCGTCGGATCTCGCCTCCGATGAGATGTTCCTCCGCCGGGTTTATCTGGACACGATCGGAACCCTTCCCACACCCGATGAAGTACGCCAGTTCCTCTCCGATCCTTCTCCCGATAAACGCGCGAAAGTGATTGAGTCGCTTCTGTCGCGCGAGGAGTTCGTCGACTTTTGGACGCTGAAATGGTGTGACCTCCTGCGGGTGAAGCCAGAGTTTCCGATTCAGCTCTGGCCAAAGGGGGTAGCTAGCTTCTATCGCTGGATCCGCACCAGCATCGCTCAGAACAAGCCCTACGACCAGTTCGTACGCGAGTTGCTTACGGCGTCGGGATCAGCCTACCGCAACGGTGCCGCGAACTACTACCGGGCTACCAGCATGCGTGATCCCCAGGGATGGGCAGAGATGACCGCCACTACGTTCCTTGGTGTCCGGATCGATTGCGCCCACTGCCACAGCCACCCATTTGAGGCGTGGACCTGGGACGACAACCTCGGCCTTGCCGCATTCTTCCAGGTGCGGATGAAGAGAACACGAGAATGGGGGGAAGACGTGGTCTACTGGGATCCCGGTGTCCGCGTGCGTCATCCGAAAACGGGGGCAGTGGTTCGTCCCAAGTTCCTTGGCGGTGCTGAACCCGAGATTCCCGAGGGCGTTGATCCGAGGCAGGTTCTCGCCGACTGGTTGACTTCTCCGGAGAACCCATGGTTTGCGCGGGCCATTGTGAATCGCATCTGGTACTGGCTGATGGGACGGGGGATTGTCCATGAACCGGACGACTTCCGGGTGACGAACCCGCCCGAGAATCCCGAGCTGCTGGACTACCTGGCTGAGGAGCTGATCCAGCATAATTGGGACCTGAAACACATTTACCGGCTGATCCTGAACTCCAAGGTGTACCAGCTCTCCAGTGTGCCCAACAAATGGAACGCTCACGATACCGTCCACTTCTCCCACTTCCCAATCAAACGGTTGACGGCTGAGCAGATGCTGGATGCCATCTCCCAGGTCTGCGAGGCTCCGGAACGCTTCCCCGGGATGCCGCCCGGGATGCGAGCGATCCAGTTGCCCCACAACCAGGTGCGCTCCGAGTTCCTGGATCTCTTTGGGCGCCCGGCGCGTGACGTCACCTGCGAATGCGAGCGGAACCAGGACACGTCCATGTCGCAGGCGCTCTATCTGGTGAACACGAACCACATGGAGGGAAAGCTGCGCAGCGGTACCCGGA
>Ga0256839_1000624_pt1 | contig 45343 bp, 50 predicted proteins | sample 354166metaG_FD_185968 | JGI IMG/M metagenome (GOLD analysis project Ga0256839, IMG submission 185968) | Hydrothermal vent microbial communities from Mid Atlantic Ridge, Atlantic Ocean - 354-166 | ecosystem: Environmental > Aquatic > Marine > Hydrothermal vents | place: Atlantic Ocean: Mid...
TCAGAAGCACAATCATATTTAGAAGCAATGTCTAATGAAGTTGCAACTAAACTGATTTACGGTAACTCTGCTTCTGATCCTGAAGAATTTATGGGGTTATCTCCACGATTCAACAGTTTATCAGCTGCTAACGGTAACCAAATCATCGATGCCGGTGGTACCGGTTCTGATAATACATCAGTGTGGTTTGTAACCTGGGGGGATAATCAATGTACTTTGTTATACCCTAAAGGTACTAAAGCAGGTGTTCAACGTCAGGATATGGGTGAACAGCGTGTTCTTGATGGTTCAGGTAATGCTTATTATGCAATGGAAGAAAAATTCACATGGCATGTTGGTTTAGCTGTTAAAGATTGGCGTTATGTCACACGTATTGCGAATATTGATGTATCCAATATGCAGTCAGGCTCTGTTGCACTTTACACATTCATGCGTAAAGCGTATTACAAACTTCAGAATCGTCGTGTTGCAGGCGGTAAGATTTGCATTTACTGCAATCGTGACGTGCTTGAATCACTTGATGCTCTGGCCACGAATGCAGGTGCAAGTGATAATTTCACACGGTTGAAACCTATGGAAATTGAAGGTAAGGAAGTAATGACTTACCGGGGTATTCCGATTCGTGAAACTGATGCGATTATCAACACTGAAGCGCGGGTAACATAATCGCGTAGGTGATCAGATGCTGGGGGAAACCCCGGCTATTTAAACTTTTTAGGAGATATGAAATGATTTTATCAGCTCAACAATTGTTCTCTGATGACCAGGCGATTACAGCTAACGCTGATTCAACTAATGTCATCGATCTTGGCGTAGCCGGTACACCTTATGGTGCTGCTGCTGCACTTAATGCAGACGTGGGTAAAGGTGCTAAGGTTCCGATCTTAATCCAAATTACTGAAGCGTTTAATAACCTTACATCGATTGAAGTTAGAATTTCAACCGGTACAGCTGCAACACTTGGTACAACTATCGCCAGTGAAGTTATTTTATTAACAGACGCTGTTGTTGGTAAACAAATGGTCATTAATGTATTACCTGACCAGATTACAGAACGATATTTAGGTATCGAATATGTAGTTGTGGGTGTCGCACCCACTACCGGGCGGATAACAGCCGGTATTACAATGGGTGTTCAAACCAACGTGAACGGTGCTTAATCAATAAGGGTGGCGCAGGTCACCCTTATTTTTTTAATCAATTTGGAGATATATTATGCCAATGTATAAAGTAATTGCTAAAGGTTTTCATCATGGTGAACTTTACGATCCTGAAGGGAAGCGTAAGACATTGCATGTAGATAAACCTTTTAATAAAAAGAATCCAATGCCGAAATGGTTAAGTGAAATGCCTAAAGAATCTGAAAGTCTTAAAGCCAAGCGTTTAGCGTATAAAAAAGCTCAAGCTGAACTTGAAGCTGAAAAAGCAAAACAAGATGCTAAAGATATTTCAGCCGCATCAACTGAAGGCAACGGTGAAAAAGTATCATTTATTGATAAAGCGAAAGATGTTTTATCAGGTAAAAGTTCCAATGTAGAAACTGTTTAAATTATTATTAGTGAGGTTCAATCATGATGGAAGAAATGGTTAAGATTAAAAAAGAAAAACAGAGCAGGGATGTTACTTGTTGTTCTGATGATAATTATTATCCTTACGGTACCAGTATAAGTATCGATGATGATTTAGTCGATGAACTTAATGCCGGGAATTTAGTAGTCGGTGACATTATTGAAATTAAAGCTCATGCTTTTGTTGATAGTAAAAGTGAATCGAGCAATAAAGAAGGTTCAAATAAATCAATACGTCTACAACTCACATCGATGAATATCGAACGTAAAGATGATGATAGAATTAAGCAAATGTACGGTTCTGATTAATGACTTCCGAAGTTGAAATAGCCAACTTAGCATTATCTAATATTCGCGCAGGTAGCATTAATAGCTTTGATGAAAGTAATATACAAGCGCAAATTTGTAAACTTAAGTACCCTTTAATTCGTGACATGATGCTTGCTGATAACGTGTGGGGATTCGCACGTAAAATTAAAGGATTACCATTATTAACCGTTGAGATATTCAATTGGGGTTACGCATACCAATATCCTTTAGATTGTTTAAAAATCAACAGGTTAATACCTGAACACGAACAATTATTAAATGCTGACGCTGATATTGTGTCACGAATGATGGATAATAATTTATTACCATTAAAAGATTTACGACAGCAAGTACCCTATGAAGTATTTAACTTTAGTGAAAATAAAATCATAGCAGCAAATGAGTCTGATTTAAGAATAGAATACGTTGCTAAAATAACAGATCCCAATTTATTCACCCCTTCTTTCATTTTGGCAATCAGTCATTTATTGGCTGCTGAAATTGCTATACCTATCGTCGGTAAAGAAACAGGTCGTGATTTACGCAGTGATTCAATGTCAATGTACAGTGAATATTATGCGTCAGCAACTTCAGATGATTTAAACGAAACTTACTATGCACCGGGTTTAAGTGAATTTGAAACCATACGGAGATAAAAAGTGCCGCAAATTATTCAACGTAGTTTCACAGCCGGTGAATTATCGCCACCGTTGCAGTCCAGAGCGGATTTAAGTAAATATTCGGCCGGTTTAAGTTTGTGTGAAAACTTCTTTATCCGTTCCCAGGGTGGTATTTATTCACGCCCAGGGTTTAAATACATAGGTCCTCAATCCGATCACAGCAAGAAAGGTCGGTTAATACCTTTCAGTTTTAATACACAACAAACATATATCCTTGTTTTTGAACATCTTAAAATGCGTGTCATTAAGAATGGGGGTTATGTATTAGCAGGCGGCGGGCCTGCGATATTTGAAATATCAACGCCGTACATTGAAACCGATTTACCGCGTTTAGGTTACACTCAATCAGCTGATGTTATGACCATTGTGCATCCTTCCTATGATGACAGGGATTTGAGCAGATTGGCTGATGATAACTGGACACTTGTTGTGAATAATTACGCATCAACGGTTACAGCGCCGGTTATCAGCTCGGTTGTAGCAGGCGGTGCAGGCGCGGGATCATTCAATAGAAAATATGAATACGTTGTTACTGCTGTTGATGATAACGGTATTGAATCGTTGGCTTCAGCGGCAGTTAATATAACAACAGCGTCATTATCACAGACAGCATACAATCGTGTTACATGGAGTGCTGTAACCGGCGCATCGTATTACAGAATTTATAAAGATCCATCTGCTGATACGGGGATATACGGTTGGATTGGTGATTCAGATAATTTAACATTTGATGATTTCAATATTGCACCAATAACCAGTGATGCTCCACCTGAAGACCGGCAACCTTTCACGGGTGTCGGAAACAAACCCGCCGTAGTAAATTATTTTCAACAACGTAAAATATTTGCTAACACCAATAATGAGCCTCAAGCAGTTTTTACAACGCAAACGGGGAAATTCAAATCGTTAAGAACATCTAATCCGGCACGTGATGATGATGCAATCACATTCACTATTGCGGCACAACAGGTGAATGAAATACGACACTTACTATCGCTTGATTCATTAATCTTATTAACATCTGGCGGTGAATGGATAGCAACAGAAGGTCAGGATAAAGTATTAACACCTGCGACTATCGGTGTCAGGCCGCAATCTTACAACGGTTCTTCCTGGGTTAAACCGGTAGTTATTAATAGTACTGCTTTATATCTTCAAGAAAAGAACGCACGTATTCGGGATTTAGGCTATCAATTTAGCAGTGACAAATACACCGGTAATGACTTATCAATCATGTCAGAACATTTATTCAGTGATTACACTATTACTGAAATGGCGTACGCTGATGAACCATACGGTGTTTTATGGTGTGTGCGTAGCGACGGAGTAATGTTGGGTTTAACTTATCAGCGTGAACATGAAGTCTGGGGATGGCACCAGCATAATACACTCGGTAGTTTTGAATCAGTTGCTACTATTAGTGAAGACGGTCGTGATGCTTTATATGCGATTATCAAACGAACAATAAACGGTTCAACAGTTCGTTATATTGAAAGACTTGAAAAAGTTGAAAAAAACAATGCTGAAAATGCGTTTTGTGTTGATTCAGGACTATCTTATATAGGTGCGTCGTCGATAATATCAGGTGCAACGCAAACAAATCCGATTGTAATAACTTCAGTCGGGCACCCTCACAGTAATGGTGACACGCTGCATATTAAGAATATTACTGGTATGGTTGAGTTGAATAATAACAATTATCTTATCGGTAATGTGACTACTAATACTTTTGAACTAACGGGTATCGATGGTACCGGGTTTACACCTTATGTATCCGGGGGGATCGCAGCCAAAGCTGTTTTGTCGATTTCAGGTTTAGATCATTTAGAAGGTGAGAATGTTATTATATTAGCCGATGCTAACGTTATTGAAGGTAAAACAATATCATCGGGTATTGTGACACTTGATACAGCCGCTTCAATAATTCATGTCGGTTTAGCTTACACACCCGCTATGGAAACCCTTGATTTAGATGTCGCTGCCGCAGCTGAATCATTAAAGGCGCGATCATTGTCCGTGTCTAAAGTAGTTATTGAAGTTGAAAATTCTCGCGGCGGTTTCATAGGCGCACGTGTTGATAGTAACACTGATAAAGTTGTTAATTTTACTGAAATTAAACCCCGATTTGAAAGTGATAATTATGATCCTATTGCGTTAAAAACACATAAAGAAGAAGTTATTATACAACCTGATTGGGGTAAATCTGGAGGTGTACGTATTGAACAACGGTCACCGTTGCCTTTAAATATTCTCTCAGTGATCCCCCAGGTTGATATCGGTGGTAATTGAGCATTTAAGACCAACTGTCGAATTGGTTGAAATAATAGCCAAAAACATGCGACAAGCTGATATTAATGAAGCATGGGTGTCATTCCATCAAACACCGTTAGAAGCCCTGATGGACTCGTGGAAAGCATCGAAATACAGTGTAGTGATTAGTGTTGATGGGGAACCCTGCGTGATGATAGGGCTTGTTATACGTGACCTGCTATCAGATTATGGTATACCCTGGATGCTGGGAACCGACACGGCATTGAAACATAAAAAATGTTTCTTTAGCCTGGTACCGGATATTATTGACGATATGTTTAAAGTTTGTTCCAGATTGCATAATCACGTACACTGTAAAAATGAAGCTAGTATTAAGTGGTTGAAATGGATAGGTTTTACACTATGCGATCCTAAACCATACGGTGTTGAAAATGAGTTATTTCATGAATTTTATTTAGAGAGAATTTAAAAATGTGTTCAGTAGAAGCAGCAATGTTAATTTATTCAGCATATTACACCAGCGAAGCGCAAAAAAACGAAGGTGAATATCAATCAGGTGTTGCTAAATACAACAAGCGTGTTGCTGAAAATACAGCACAGAAAGAACGCAACAGAGGTACTGAAGAAGAAAACATACAACGTCGTAAAACTGCTGAACTATTATCTAAACAACGTGCTGAACTTGGTGCCAGTAATGTATCATTGGAAGCTGGAACAGCACTTCAATTACAACAAAACACCGTTGCACTTGGTGAAGCTGATGCGTTGCGTATCCGTGCTAATACTGAGCAACGTGTTAGCGCACTGATGACTAAAGGTGAATTACTTGGTAAAGATGCTGAAAATGCTTTAACGGCCGCTAAAAATAAATCAACAGGAACATTATTAAGCGGTGCAGCTTCAGTTGCAGGAACGGGTGTTGCTGATAAGTGGTTTACACCTGACAGTGCCGCTGTAGCCGGTGACGCATATCAACCAGCGCGTGTTTATGGTCGAGGTAGATAATGCCTAAAGTTACTCAATATCAACCTAATCAGGTTCAAACAGAAGTTGTACAACAACCGTTAGCCAGTAATGCACCGGCGGCAACTTTCGGTGCTGACATTGGTAAAGGGTTGCAGGATGTAGCGCAAGCGACTTTCAATATGAAAGAACGTATTGATACTACATCAGCTGAGGAAGCTGCTGTGCAATTTGAACGTGATAAAAATGATATATTTTTTAATCCTGATACGGGTTATTTTAATACTCAGGGTAAAAATGCTTACGATCAATCAATTGAAACAACGAAGTCGCTTGAAAAATTAAAAAAGAAATACGCCGACACATTGAATTCTAATGCACGTAATTTATTTAACAAAGTTGCTCAACGACAGATTACATCAGCTAACAATGATATTGCGCGTTATGCAGCAAAAGGTTTAAAGGTTTGGGAGATTTCAACTCTTGAATCACAAACAGAGAATGCACTTGAAAATTCCGCTTTATATTGGGATCAACCTGATAAGTTGAAAATACAAAATATACTGGGTCGTCAATCAATTATAGAATCTTCAAAGATGACCGGTATTAGTTCTGAATCAACTAATGAAAAGTTACAGTCGTTTCAATCAGCGTTTGCAACTAATATAATAACTGCTGCAACACAAAGCAGTGCTGATGATGGAGAGGTTGTATTTAAAAATTATGCAGATGAATTAGAAGGACCTGATAAAATTAAAATGACAGCATTGATTGAGAAAAAACGCCAGGTTGAAAAAGTCAAAGCCGATGCTGAAATGTCATTATTGACGGCTAATAAATTAGTTGAACAATATGATAATCTTGAAGATGCCATCAAAGAAGTGAAGAAGATAAAAGATACTGAGTTGCAAAAGAAAACACTTACTGAAACCCGGGTGCAATTTAATATTAAAAAAACATTTGAAAAAGAAAAAGCTAACGATGCTTATCAGGATATTATAGGTGAGGTTAATGACGGTAAAACTATTAATATGATTCAGGCTGAATCAAGCGAATCGTGGTTGGCTATGACAGATAAACAAAGAAACAATATATTATCTGGGAAACACATGATAACAAATCAAGTGTTGTTGAATAAATTACGATTGTTGCCCGATAGTGAAAAAGCTAAATTAAACCCTAATGATTATTCAGACGAACTTAAACCTGCCGATATGAATAAATTAACAACTGAAATTAAAGCAGCTAAAAAAGGTCAGCAAGGAAGTCGTGTTAAATCATTGGCTTCAAAGTCAATGATTGCAGCTGAAGGGATTTTCGGTAAAAAGTCGAAATGGTCTAAAAAAAGCGGAGGTTTAACTAAAAAAGGTGAACAAGCTAATGAGTTTTTAAATGATTTACAAAGTGCGATTGACGAATGGGAAACGGATAATAAACGCAGAATAACACCTGTTGAAGAAAACAAAATAATAGCTGAATTCACAGGTGTTATTGTTGCAGAGCGTTCTTTTCTCGGAATTGATATTTTATCTGGTGATGATGAACTCGATTTAACAAACACACCTGCTGCTGATATTCGTCTTTTAAATAGAATTAAAAATGCTTTCCCTGAGCGCGTTGATCAAACCGTGTTAGTTGATGCGTATCAATCTTTAATTGAAGCGGGTGAACCTATCAACGGTGAAACTTTAACCAAAGCTTATAAAAAACAAAGGGTTAAATAACAATGACATCTGACCAGGAAGATCTTGATTTTAGTTTTTTAGATAAAGTTTCTGAAATTGCTGATAATGAACTGGACTTTACAAGTCTGGATAATAGTGACGATTTAAAATTCACAATGGGTGAAGCTGTTAAAGTTGATCCCGACCGGCGTGCTAAAGTTTTAGACTTAAGTAAAAAAACAGGTATTCCCAGTTTCGCTGTTGAAAATAATATTGACGAAGTTGAAACAACTGTTAAAAAAAACGAGTTTAATTTTACTGATTTAGATAATAACAACCCTGAAACATCCAAATTTTTAAGTAATTATGATAATGCTGTTATTGCACAGGATGATATCCCTGTGTTGAGTGCTATTGAGAATGTTTTTAAAATATTTACTGGTAACACTTTTAAAGATGTTGCTGAAGGTACTGTTCGCTCACTTGAAAATGTCAGTGAAACAATACCTCTCAGTTTTGAAAAAATGGGTGCTGGTTTTTTATTGCGAGGGGTTGATACTGCACCTGACCAGATTGATCAATTGATACCCGTGAGCGCGTTACCTATCGGAGTGGATATATCAGCGTCAGATTTATCAATTGAATTTGCTAAGTCTTTCGGTGTCGAGTCTGACGAACAATTACAACAGGCTAAGATCGAAGGTCAAGAAAAACTTATAAATGAAATAATCGATATAGAAAGTAAAATTTCAAGTTTGACACCTAAAGATTTGAATATTCTTCAGCAAGGTTTGCGCGGCGGTGTTGAATCACTTGCTCAAATGGCACCTGGTTTCGGTTTAATGCTCGCATCTGGCGGTCGTGCTGCACCTATGTTAGCTGCAATGTATATTCAAACAACGTCCGGTTCATATGCTGAAGCACGTGCAGCGGGTTTAACACCTGATGTTTCATTTTGGAAAGCTAACATCGACGGGGGCATTGAAGTCCTTACTGAGATATTACCTACTGCAAAACTAGAAAAAATATTAACAGGTAAAAGCACCGGGAAATTAACTAAAGAAGCAATAAAGTTCATGATCCAAGAGCAAGGTACTGAACAATTAGCTACATTGGGTCAGTCATTAAATTCATATCTCTTCGGTCTTGATGAAGAAATGAATAATGCTAAATCAATATCAGAAATGATAGCGATACAAACAGAACGTCAAGCGGTTACCGTTGTTGCTACTTTTGTTGCTGGTGGCGCACAGATAGGGGCAGTTACGGGGATACGTAAAACTATCGAAAAAGCTGCTGACGCACTCGCAAAAGACTCGCAACAAAAAGAACAACGGGGCGAAGTAGAACAACAAAACATCGACAAGTTAAAAGAACAAATTGATAAATCGGAACTTCGGAAAAGAAGCCCTGAAACATTTAAACAATTCGTTGAACAAGCCGACGGTGATAACAATACTAAAGTATTCATCGATAGTGATAGAGTTGATGAATTTCTACAAACTAAGACAATTGATGAAATTAATAATGATGAAGCATTGACTGAATTAGCTAAACAATTAGATGAAGCTACCGCACTTAAAATTGACATCCAGGTACCGGTTGCTGATTTTGCAACCAACTTCAATGATGAAATATTCACTCAATTGCGCGACGGTATGACAATGAGTGAAGATGCAGTTGCGCCATTTCGTCAGGAAAAGAACACTAAAGAAGTTGACAAACGACTTAAATCTTTAATGGAAGAAGCGAAAAATAACGCCAGCGATTATGTTGACGCACAAGAAATAACGGATGCTATTCGTGAACAGTTAATTGACACCGGTGTTTACAGTCCTGAAGTCGCTAGTACAATGGCTGAACTGGTACCATTATATTTTGCAGCTAAAGCTGAACGTGAAGGGATAACGGTTAAGCAGGCTTATGAAAGTTACGGGTTCCGGGTTGAAGGTCCACAGACAGGCGAGAAGGCACGGTTGAGTGCTGAGGCGTTGGAGCAAGAAAGCGATTTCAATAGATTAGATGATTTATTAAAACAATATGATGAAGCATTCGAATTAACTGAACCCGATTTTGTTAATGAAATTGAATCTTTAATTGATGACAGTAACATCGATACTGAAGGTAAATTATCTGAAGCTGTTTCTGCTTATAGAAAAGAACAGGATGATGATTTTAAACTCGGTGGTCGTAATGATATGGATCAGGCTTTTGATAATTTTAAAGCCGTTGTTGATGATGTTTTTAAACAATCTGCTACACTTAATAAAGAGGTGACAAAAGATGAAAGAAATAACGCAAATGAAGGGCGAGTTAATAGTACAGGACAAAAAACAGCCGCTGCTGAAAAAGCTTCTACCCAGCAAGAAATTATCGACGAAACGAAGAATCGAACTAGAAAACAAGCTCTGGCCGAATACGAACGCGCAGTAAAAGGTGAAACTGTAACCTTTGTTCATCGGACTAGTCAGGATTTTAAAGCGTTTGATGACTCGTTACTGGGTACAATCAACCCTGAAAAAACACCGTCGGGAAGTTTAGGTCATTACATGGCGGCAGCCGATTTAGCTAATCTTGATAAATACGGTGACCTGGTTACTGTTTATGAATTTAAGTTAGAAAATCCTATTGAAATCAGTCAAGAAAGCTTTGAAGACACGGCTGAAATGACACATGAGGAAGTTGCTGAACGAAGACAACAATTAATGGATATGGGGCATGATGGCATACTGGTTAAGGATTTGAACTGGGCTATTGTGTTTGAAGGTAAAACTGCAACCAAACTTGAAGAAGATACATCAGTACTTGATGATATAGTGTTAGAACAACCTGTTGATGACCTTTTTATCGCTCACAATCTAAGTGCTGAAAATATCATTGCAGCTGATGAACTCGGCGGGCTTGCGGCACCATCGCTTGCAACAGCACGAACAACAACCGGTGGTTTCGATAACTTCGGTGAAGTGACTTTGATTGCTGATAAGTCGCTATTGAAAGATAAAAAAGCACGAACATTCGATGCTGATATTTATTCACCACGGCAACCACGACCTGTTTATAAAATCAATTATGACATGTACCGCGCTTTTGAACGACAACTTGATCCTGATAATCTGGGGTTAAGTACACCTGATATCAATTCACTTGAAGATACAACAGGTGCTGATAACTTCTTACGTTCGACAGCTGTCGAATATCGCTGGTTACAATCTCAAAATAAAGCACCGAAACTAAAGAAGTCTAAAGTTGAACCCTTTGTTAGAAAAGCAGAGAAGTTAGGTTTATCTAGTATCGATATGGTCAATGATGAAAAGTTCATTGAAATGGTCACTGATTACTACCGGGGAAGTCTCGATGCTTTAACAGAAGATGGTTTCGACGTTCGCGCTGAGAAAATGACAGACTGGTACTTTAATGAAGACGGGACAATTAAACAGTCTAAACTTCGTGATAAAGCGTCCGAAGTTCAACGGTTTCGTAATTCAAACGGGTTTGATGTTCATAAATTGCGCGATGACATTTCCAAAAAGATGCGTGTTAAAAAGAACCGTGACGAATATCAACAGTGGGCTGCTGCTAAATTCAATTCATTTGTAACAAGTAAGAAGTTATTTAAAGGTTACACACCATCAGGCAATAGGAAATATTCAGATTACAACTTACAAAATGTTGTAAAAGAAATGACACAGCAACTTCAAGCCGGAGAATCGTTTTTCTATGGTGCGGGTACTGTTCGTTCTAAATACGCAAACGAATTAAAAACAATCGCTCAGATCCAGGCGAAACGTGAAAATATCGTTAGTGAAGAAGATATGAAGAAAGTCAAAGAGGAATCTTCTGATGTGTTCATGGAAGCACTTGATGCACTGAGACCTTTTTACAAGTTTGATTCTGATTCTTTCGGTTACTCTGATGATGCGGGTAATGCTATTATTGAAGGTCGCAAAGGATTAAATGAAACTTTCGATATGACTAAAGACGCACAAAAGATTGTTGACGATTTAGTTGAATACTTATCAGCATTACCGACGAGTTATTTTGAAACTAAAATACAACGTGCAGTCGGGTTCAACGAGTTTAATACAGCTGTTGTTCCGCGCGGGATGCGTAAAGATGCACTCCAAGTGTTGAAGGATGCGGGGTTAAAAATTAAAACTTATGACCCTAAAGATAACAACTCAAGAACCAATATCATCGCTAAACAGAAACAGTTACTATTTCAGGAAGGAAAACAACAAGCACGCGGTTACTATGACCCGGCCAACAGTGTTATCCGAATGACTGAATCAGCCAACCTGTCAACCTTCCTTCACGAGTTCGCCCACTTCATGTATGAAATGGAAGTGAAAGGTGATACCAATATGTTGAAGGGTATTAACGCTTGGTATAAGCGTAATGCTGCTGATGTTGCTAAAGAGGCTAACGGGTATCTAGGCGATAAGCGTGATGTGTTGGAACAAGGTGGAGAACTATCGACTGAAACTGAAGCGTTTAAAAAATGGTTTAAAGGTTCTAAGATAAAAATGTTGTCCGGTGAACCGATGATTGTTTATCATGGTACAAATGTTAAAGTGAATAAAGAAAAAGGTTTTGAATTCGATAAAGGTAAATTTAATACAGTTGAAGAAAAAGGCGATTATGTTGGTGAAGGTTTCTTTTTCGCACAAGATAAGCTAAGAGCTAAAGCTTATGCTGATCAGGCAGTTAGAAATAACGGAGGGGAATCAGTTGTTGTTCCTGCTTATTTATCTATAAAAAACCCTTTAATTATAAACAGTAAAAAAGATAGTGAAAAGTTAAGAGAAATTTTCGGTGGGGAAAAAGAATACTTTAAACTATTTCGTAAAAACCCAAAAGCATTGCGGGAGAAATTACAATCATTAGGTTATGACGGTTTAATGGATAATAGTTATGGTCAATATGCTGCGTTTGACTCAAATCAAATTAAATCAGTTGAAAACATTGGAACATTCGATCCAACTAATCCTGATATTTATAAACAAGAAACAACCCCACCAACAGCAAAAGAAGGTTCAATAACAGTTGATGATGTGATCGCATTCCTCGACCTGAAAACAACCGGTGATAAGTCTAAAGATGTGGCAATCAGACGCGCAGTACATGAACAATTCGCACGCGGGTTTGAAACCTACCTGATGGAAGGTAAAGCACCGTCAATCGAATTAAGAAACATATTCAGAACATTTGCGCGCTGGTTAGCGCAAGTTTACAAGTCGATGCGCAGCAAACTCAACGTGAATCTTGACGACGGCATGCGTCAGATATTCGATAGACTGGTTGCGACTGAAGACCAAATCGCAGCAGCTGAAGCACGTGCACAATTTAAACCCATGTTCACCGATGCTGTTATGGCCGGGATGACTGAAAAGCAGTTTGAAGATTACAAAGCACAAAAAGAAAAAGTTAAAGGTGTTCAGTCTGAAACCTTGCGTGACAAGTTAATTAAACAACTTAGACGACAAACTGAAAAATGGTGGCAGGAAGAAAAGCAGGACATCGTTGACACTGAAACTGAAAAGCTGAAAAAAGAACGTGTGTATGCTGCCCGTGACAAGTTGAAGTCTGTCACTAAAAATAAAGAATTTGATGCCATCGGTGAAAACCTGAATAAAGAAATCACTGAATTAAATAAGCAGAGTGATGATTTAAGTAAGCGAGTTGAAAAGCTTAAAAAAGAAAATGATACGATAGGGCAATTCATTTCAAAACAGGGTGGTTTAAACCGTGCTGAAATGATTGAGGAAGGTGTTGATCCTGAAAGCTTTAAAGAGCGATTTAAAGTTTTTGGTAAACCTTTGTTTCCAAGAAAAGGTGGTATGACCATTGATGGTCTGGCTGAAAAGCTGAATGAAATAGGTTACAAAGGTGGTAACCTTTCAGCTAATGACACGCTTGAAATCGTGTTAGAAATGTTAAGTGATGACAACAGTTATGTAAACCAGGATGCAGGGACTGAAATTTCAGAATTGAATGATAAACTCGATGCTATCGGTGCAAGTATTGACAATCTTAAAAATGACATTGCCGAATTTGAAACAGCGTCGAAACAGATAAGCTTTAAACTCGACCACGCAGCAGTTAAAGAAATGGTCGGTGAAGAAAGGATCAATAAACTTGGTAATAAATCAGTCGTTATTCCGCCGGAATTATCAGGTATGACAGCGAAAGGCAAGCAGGGTGTGCATCCTGATGAAGCAGCCGCTTTCCTGGGGTATAGCTCCGGTTCAGAAATGATCGATGATTTAATTAATGCACCGAAGTTAAAAACACAAGCTGAAGAAAATGCTCAAGCTGCAATGATTGAACGACACGGCGATATCTTTACCGATGGTACCATTGAGCGTGAAGCTGATGAAGCGGTGCGAAGTGAAGAACGCGGTAAGTTGATATTGTCTGAATTGAAAACACTGGCCAAAGGCACCAACGCACCTACAATTGACCGATCTACTATTAAAGAATTAGCTATTACTAATATAGGTAAACTTTCCTTCCGTGAAATCCAGCCGGGGAAATACCGTAAAGCTGAAATCAGAGCAGCACAAGAAGCCGCTACCATGTTAGCTGCCGGCAATCGAGAAGGTGCGGCGGCAGCTAAATTGCGCCAGGTGATGAATTATTACCTCGGTATAGAAGCGACTAATGCTAAAAATGAAACCATGAAAATTGTTGACCGAATGGCCAGGTACAACAAAAAGAAAGTGCGTGAGCAAATTATCAAAGCTGAGAATGATTACTGGGAACAGATTGCTAAAATCTTGAACAGGTTTGAGTTCAGAAAAGCAGCAACATTGAAGCAAGTTGACAGTTTGAATTTATGGGTTAAAGAACGTACTGAAGCCGACGGTGACGGGTTGATACTATCTAATACAGTTTTGAATGAAACTTATGTAACTCATTGGAAAAACGTACCTTTTTCAGATTTACAAGGTGTCGCTGATTCAGTAAAAAACATCGAACATGTTGCTCGATATGCTAATAAAATCCAATTGCAGCAAGAAGAAATCGATTTTAAGAAATTGAAACAGGATTGGATTGATAGCATTAACGAGAATGACGCACGATTCCCTACTAAAGAAACCCGCAGTCGAATCGATGATGCGCGGAAAGCAACCATGGCTGAGAATGTTCGCAGATGGGCTTCACAACTCACTAAGGTACCGTTCCTGGCATCCTGGCTTGATGGTGGAGCACGCACCGGGTTGAGTCAGGATATACTGATGCAGCAACTCACAGATGCTTTGGACGCTAAAATGAAGCTGATTGATGACGTTGCAACCCCGGTGCTTGAAGCCATTAATAACCGCTCTAAAGAAGACCAGAAACGACACGCTAAAAAGATTTGGATACCTGAAATCAATGACAATTTAATGGGTCATCAGATTTTAGCAGTGGCTTTAAATGTGGGCAATCAGGGTAATATGAAAAAGATGCTCCTCGGTGAAGGGTGGGCTGATCCTGAAGTTGACACTGATATAAGTATTAATAATCCGAAACTCGCCGCTATTCTCGGTCATATGAGTAAAAGTGACTGGGTACTTGTTCAAAGTATTTGGGATCAAATGAATCTGCTTTATCCCCAATTAGCTGAAGTACACCGACGTACAACCGGTTTAACGCCGCCAAAGGTTGAATCTGTACCGTTTGAGGTGGTTGTCAATGGTGAAACTATTAAGATGAACGGTGGATACTACCCGGTAAAATACTCACCAAAACGCAGTTTTAAAGCTGAAAAGAACGCGGAAAAACGTGATGCTGAAACCGAGTCAATGTTCAATAATACCGCGAGTATTCAATCGTCGGTGAACACGGGCGCCACTAATGAACGAACAGGGTTTTATGATAGGGTTGAGTTGAGTTTAAGTGTTGTCCCAAATCATTTTAATGAGACTATTCATTACATCACCCATCATGATGCAGTGCGACAAATTAACCGATTGATACAATCCCCGGATGTAGCGAACGCCATTACTGCTGTTTTGGGAGAAGCTGAGTTTAATCAACTGAAACCCTGGTTGAATGATGTGGCCAAAGATGGTCGGCAACAACCGGTTAAAGGGTTCATTAATGAAGCGTTCGGCAAGCTCCGTTTCGGTGTAACTCTCGGTGTGATGGGGTTTAAAGCATCGACAGGCATAATGCAGGTGTATGGCCTGTTTACAACAGCTGCCGATGTTGGTATTGGTCCAACACTTAAAGGTGTCCAAACATCAGTAGGTAGAAGTTGGTACATGAATGCCGTAAGGAAAACATTAGGAAGTACTAATGATATGCAAAGTGCCTGGGATTTTGCAGCTGAGCGATCTAAAGTTTTACCGCACCGGATGCAGACAATGGACAGAGAGATTAAAAATGCTATGGAGCGGTTACGCGGTAAGAGTGGATTCATAGCCGCAGTGCAAGAAACGTCAATGAAACATATCGCATTAATACAAACTTATATTGTTGATTTACCAACCTGGCACGCAGCATATACTAAAGAATTAAGTGAATCAGGTGATGAATCTAAAGCAATTAAACGCGCGGATTGGTCTGTTGAGAATTTACAGGGTTCCGGTGCCGTCAAGGATATGGCATCAGTGCTTAGGAATCAGACTAAAATTCACACGACTTTCACCATGTTCATGACATTTTTCAGTTCGTTAGGTAACCTGTCACGTGATGTTGTTAAAGGTGCAAGAACGGGTCAGTATTCAAAAACAACAGTCGCAGCTAAGTTGATGTTTTTATTTACACTTCCTGTATTTTTTGAGATGTTAATGCGCGGTGACCTGGATGAACCTGAAGACGAAGATGATAGGCTTTCAAAATTCTTAATTAATTCAACACTTTACCCGATTACATCAGTGCCTTTTGTCCGGGACGTAGCCGCCGGTTTAATAGGTGACTTCGGATACAATAGTTCGCCAGTAGCATCGGTGCTTGAACGGGGTATTCTAGGATTAAAGCAGGTTAGCGAACGTGCATTCACTGATGAAGAAATTACAAAGAGTGCTGCAAAAAATGTCAGTAAATTAGCAGCTGCTTCTATAGGGTTACCGGGTATCAACCAGGTCTGGTCAACCGGTGAACATCTTTACGATGTGCTTGAAGAAGGTGAAGATTTGACAATACGTGAATTATTATTTGGTCCTGACAGAAACTAGTGATAAACTTAACTTATTGATTTGAGGTAACATCATGGCAGTCAACACACCGAATATTGTAAGTGGACCCTACACCGGTAACGGTTCGGCAGATACTTATTCATATAATTTTCGTATTAAAGATAAAACACAAATCAAGGTTTTTGAAACTGATGATAACGGTGTTGAAGTCACATTGACTGTTGATGTTGATTATACGGTCGACGATATTGGTATTGATGCTGGCGGTACTGTCACCCGTGTCGCAGGTAATTTACCTACTGGTTATACATGGTATATTCGATCTGATTATAAGACCACGCAAAAAACAGCGTTTTCTTCTCAAGGCGGGTTTACACCACGTGTTCATGAAGATGCATTTGACAAACTTACATTTTTGATTCAACAACTTTATGACTTGAATGCACGCACATTCAGAATATCAGATTCAGACACTGACGTAAGTTCGATTGTGGCATTGCCGTCGGCTGCAACACGCGCTAATAAAGTGTTGAGCTTTGATACAGTCGGTGACTTGATTACTATATTAGAACTCGGCGTATGGCGTGCTGATTGGTTGACCGCGACTGTTTATAAATACCGCGATATGTTTCGTGACCCATTAACCAATACTGTATATTTCGTGCAAACAGCACACACGTCAAGCACTGTGGTTGATGATTTAGCAAGTAATTATATAAGTGTATTATTAGATGGTAATCCAGCCACGACGAACTTTGTACCGCGAACGTCAACAACCGGTTCTGCAATTCTACCTATCGGCACAACGGCACAACGTGATGTTTCACCGGTTGAAGGTTATATACGCCGCAATACAACAACTGACGAACTTGAAGAATGGAATGGTATTGCCTGGCGGTCGGTTGCTGAGAATGTTTCTTATGCTGTCTCCGGTACTGACACATATACCGCGACATTGGGTATTAATGCTTATCGAACAAATAAAACTTATCACTTCAGCTTTACTAACACCAACACAGTAACAGCACCAACTATTAACCTTGACAGTCTTGGGGTTAAAACTATCAAAATGCTGAACGGTTCGGCATTAGTCGCAGGTACGATACCTGACGAAGCACTGCTGCGATACGACGGTGTTGATATGATCTTGTTGAATCCTGTTGAGGCGGTGCGTGCTACAAGTGCTACAAGCGCTACAAGCGCTACAACGGCGGGGTCGATAACAGGACAAGGTGCACTCGCTACTCTTAATACAGTAAGCCAAACAGAAGTCGCTGCCAATGCCATCGGTCAATCTGAAATTAAGGAAACCAATCAGGATCTAAGTGTTGCAACAGGTGCGGGGGTTACTGATGTTTTACTAACTGCTCCTCAGCATAACTTTTTAAGCACTTATAGCCGAGATACGAATGGCGGCACTATTGACCAAATAGGTTTTGTACATAGCCCGAGGAGTGGCGGATCTTTTTTGCCAAACACATATTTACGGGTTGGCGAAGCACTGGCGACATCAGGCACTGCTATCGGTCGAACATATTACATAAACTCATCCCCACCCTACATTTCAGCCGATGGAGAAATACCTTTATTTATGTTTGGTATTGTTGATAATGGTACAGGTCAACTCGAATCTGTTGCTGCATCCATTGATCCACCGTGGATGTACAATGGCAGCACAAACACCGTTGCAGATGCTAAAGGGAAAAACGGCGAGTACTTAATTAAAAAACGACTTGTCGAAGTTGAGATACCAAACTGGCGTGAGTTGCAGGTTAAAGGTAAATTAGCAGACCGAAAGATGATAAGCCGAAGACTGCAAGAAGATGAATTTACTTACATCCCCATCACACAAGAGATTAAAAACGCGGATATGAATGAAGTGCCGCACCCGTTTATAAATGTTGGTAAGAGTAAAACCGTTGTATATTTAGATCCCGTTTCTCCTGTTATGCAGAATTTGTATGATTTACATTCTTTAGCTAAAACAGACGCATCCGCACCGGCTGCGAGTGAACTGCTGCATAACGGAAATATTATCATCGGTAATCAAGATTTAAACCGCGATAAACCTTTAGGCTTAATGTGCGTATCATTGAGGTGGAAATAATGACTTGCTCAATCCCGTTTTTAGATAAACTATTCCACCGGCTAGGCTATGAACCTGCCTGTATCGTACACGATATGGACTACGAAAACGCTATCTCATAGTCGGATAAAATGATGATGGAAAACATGATAACATTTGTGCCGAAATGGTATAGCTACCCGATTGGCTTTGCTTCGCTTGTCGGGTTAAGTGTTAATCCTTTTTCGTATTATCTATACTTTAAAAACAAGTATAACAAAGTCGGACATGTGCTTTCTGCTATGTGGTTAGTTTTAAGTCTTTACGGTTTACACGAATTAATTGACTATACTAAAGGGTTATTATGAAAGATAAGCTTGAGCATGTATCAAACGTCGTTAAAAATGTAGGTGATGTTACTGCGGGTACATCAGTGCTTGTAGTATGGATAACATCATTAACACCGGTACTTGAATTTGCTGCATTGTCATTAGCGCTCATTTGGGGTTGGTACAGAATAGTGGGTATGAAGTTATCAAATGAATTGAAACGGGCAGAACTACGAGAATACGAAGATGATTGAAATGTTTTTGCCAAGTAATTGCTATTCCAAGCGACAGATAAAATCAGTCGATGGCGCGGTTATTCATTTCATCAGTGCTAAAAATATCGATCCTGAAGATCCTTTCAACCGTGATAAAATTATAAACATACTTAAAGATTACAAATTCTCTGCTCATTATTTGATTGAACGTGATGGTACAAGAATCAAATTAGTACCGGGTTTACACAAAGCTTATCACGCCGGTAAATCAATAATGAACGGTCGAGAAAGCTGCAACAGTTTCACCATCGGTATTGAGTTAGTCGGCGGTACGCAATGGGATTACACCGATGCACAAATTGCTGAACTGATTAAGTTGTTAATTGAACTAACCATTGAATATGATTTCGATATGAACTGGGTGCAAGGGCATGATGAAGTTCGCAGAAACTGGAACGATAAATACCCGGATAATAAAGAGCCTGTAAAAGTAGATCCCGGTGATAAGTTTCCCTGGTATAAAGTGCAAAGAGGAGTAGCGCCGTGGACTGGTTAAAAGCAGCATTAGGTTTCGCAACGGGCGGTGTCAGTACATTAATCACCGGTTTATTCGGTTCATCGACTAACGGTAAAGGTGTCGCCGGTCAAGTGTCCGATGTGGTTGATCAGTGGTTACCTTCAGATGCAACCAAACATAAACAAAACATTGAGAATCTGCAAGCCGGTGATGCCTCACAAGCAAGTGCCAGGTCAATGCAATTACGTTCACACGATTCCTGGTTCGATATATTCATCGACGGTATGAACCGATCAGTTCGCCCATTCTTCACTTACTGGGCGCTGGGGATATTAATCGGCTGGTGGACTGCACCGAACATTGATAATATTAATCCGTTTGTTTTAAATGTCATTTGGACTATTGTTGGCTTCTGGTTCGGTGGACGCATGTTGTTTAAAGATTTACCGAAAGCAATGACCATGTATCAATTAGCTAAAGTGAAAAAACCTAAAAAGAAAAAGCCGAAACCCGTGCAGGATGACGACTTTGACGAAAATGATTATAACGGTTAAGCCGGATCGGTTTTATCATCTTCAGTTTCTTTTTTAACTTCATATATCTGCAATGCTTGTATATCAGAAACAGTTAATACGACGTTCTCACCATCGGTTACACGGTGTGTTTCTGTACAACCTGCTGTTTTATCAACCACATCGACCATGATATCTTTATCATTGTGTTCCGTACTCATTCTGATTTTTACTTCTGTAGCCATATTATCTTACTCCTTTTGTTATTAAAAAAAGTTCACTTCTAAATCGTTTGTTATGCGACCTTCACGATAACGTTGCAGTGCTGCTTTTAGCCCTTCCTGGTTATCATTCTTGCGTTCGATAGCATCAGCCACCGCCAGATCAACCGTATCGCTGCATAATATTCTGATGATTGATACAGGGTGAGTCTGCCCCTGGCGGTTGATACGACCGTTCATCTGTTCGTACAGCTCAAGTGACCAGTTAATACCGAACCATACAAGAATGTGACCCGAATCCTGTAACCCGTCCAAACCATGCGCGCAAGAAGCTGGGTGCCCCACCATTAATTTAATTTGACCATTGTTCCAGCGGTTGATTATTTTCTCAGTATCCTTTGACGGTGTTGCTGTTAAATTGACTGGCTTATATTTTTTAAACCGTTTCATTATCCGTTCGGCATCGGCTTTAAATGTGTAACTACAAAGCACTGGTGAACCGGCGGCTTCTTCCAGGACTTCTTCAAGTGCATCCAGTTTAGCATCATGTAGTGACTCAAATTCTGATGATTCACTACTTAAATATGGGGAACCGTTACAAAATTGTAAGGTTTTATTTGACACTGATGACTTGCTGAATACTTCAATTTCACTACCGCTATCAAGTTGAGTAAACAAATTCTTTTCAACTTCCTCATAAGCCTTACGCGCCGAAGCAGGGAGTTCAACCATCATATTAGTAACAGTAACATCAGGTAAATCAAGATAATCACGTGCATCCATTTTAACTGTGATGTCACTTATCTTGTGTTCAATCCACTTCTTGCCTAATTCAGTCGGTGAGTAAGCCCAGCCGTTATAATCGCTGGTAAAGTAACTGTCTTTATAATGAGTGATGTATTCACCCAGACGTTGACCACCGTCAACTGCTAAAAATTGACCATGTAAATCGATATACCCATTTGATGCAGGTGTACCTGTCAACCCTGTTCTGTATTTGAACAGCGGGATAAGTTTACGCCAGCCGGTGATTTTTATTTTATAGTTTTCACCGCGTTTATCTTTACGGTCACGGTTACCACCCGCCATTCTAAGTGTGGTACTGTTCTTTAGCTTTGACACTTCATCATAAACCACCATTTCAAACGGTATTTCTTTACCCTGGCTGATGTAGTAATGGTCAAGCTGTTCAGCTAACCAGTTCATATTTTCATAATTAATAAGGTAAATATCAGCGTCAGCAAACAATGCCCGTGACCGCTTCTCTCTGGTACCGTGTAGCACGCTGAACCGTAAGTGTTTCGTATGTTCCCACTTGCGTGACTCACGCGCCCATACGGATTGTATTACCCGTAGTGGACCAAAGATTAATGTTTTATTAACCTGCCCGGCACGCATCCTGTCAACAATGGCGGTAAGTGTTATCGGTGTCTTCCCTAGACCCATACCTAGCCATAACATCGAGTGGTCATGATTAAGCTGGTGAATGATACACTGACGCTGGTACTCGAATAATTGTTGCGGGGTTAGAAGATTAGTCACTTCAACAACACCACATTAATCCAGGCATCAACACCTTCGTTACCATAAACAGTGAACACTTCAGCACCTTTTAACTCAAGTCTTTTGTGTTCACGACACTGTACTTTCGACAATTCACCATCGGTGGTTTTCACTTCAACAAAGTAAACCTTGCCCCTATAGAAAACAATTCTATCCGGTACACCATCATTACCGGGTGACACCCATTTTCGCGTGATACCACCGTAAAACTCAACTTTAGTATTGAGGTACTTTTCAACTTTTCGTTCTCTTACTCCCATTACGAATCTAACTTTTTCACAGGTGACATGGTTGACTGATATGATGTTAATTCATTACTTAACAGACTAATACATGCTGTAAGAATTTCAATAACAATATCCATATCATCAGAACCATCTTTTTCATTCTTTACAGTTTCAGCATTGCGTTTCATCATCATCATGTTACCTAATGCTGACATTGGGTTACCTGCATACATTTTAGATAATGACATTTCTTCATCTATGCTTATATCACTGTGCATTGTGCTGACGCTAAACATTTCACCTTTGTTAATTGACTTTTCAAGCTCATCACTGGCTATAAATTCACGTGTCGAACCGTTTGAATACTTGATTGTTACTTTTGTGTTACTCATTTTAGTTACCTATATTTAATTAATTTGTGTAACAATGTAGCACAATATATTAATATAGTCTACTTTATTTTTGTATTATATACATTGATAAAAGGAACATGTTCAACATCTAAACCTGTAACATTAATAAAACCGCTTCCATAAATCATCATGTCTGAAGTCGTTTTAAGTGACTCTCTTTTTATAATACGTTGTATTCTATAAAAATATTTCCATTCTGATTTTATCATAACGAACCTTGTAATAACGGTTTAACAATCTTTTCAACTTCTTTTATATACCATTCATAGTTTAAATCATTAGGATGATAATTTGAGTGCATCCATTCGGCTTGACTTAAATCATTACATAGCTCAACTGCCCAGCCAGTATTGATACCGCTCCTACGCTCTGTATAGGTTGACTTATTCTTGGTGTGAATACGTTCATCCCATACACCATAGCCGATTTCATTAATAACTTCGTTGAAGTACATATCGGTCAACTTGTTTGCGCGTTTGAACTCACCTGCTGGGCCATTTGGCGGCATTACTTTTTCAAGTGGTTTACCTGCTGTACTGATGTAGTATCGCACGATGTTACTGACTTGCTGACCGCCCCATTCGAGTGTACTGCTTCTTGGTATTTTTGTGCGTAGAAAAAAGTCAAACATATCGGGATGGTTATGGATAAAATCACGAATATCAATGCCATGCACCAGCGCAGATTCAGCCGCGATTGCAACAACTCTAGCCGACCAGTTTTTATGATGTGGTAATTCGCGTGTGCCCGGGTTTTCTTCTGCCGTAACATGTGCGTAAACTCCTATTCGTTTAAGTTTTCCATCATTATATTCAGCAATGTAATTATTAACATCACGTATAAACATGCGATTATACAATGCTTCTTCAAGTTCAAGATTCGTTAAATCTTCCCACCATTTACATACTGTGCGGGTGTGTTCTAAATGTTCATGGGGGCAAAGGTAAGTCACACCGTCGGTATTAACCTGGACCATTTGTAACCCTGGCACCTTTAATAACTGTTCAACTAACATGCACAACAACAACTGTCCGTTGATAGTAATTGACATGGCATATTGTGCATCGAGAAACGGTGAATAGTCATTATTACTACCGCCGAATGCACCGTTGAGTGCCAGTTTAAACGCTTCATTTTCCGGTGTTCCTTTAGCGTATTCTTTACGAGTATGATAAACATCTAAATAAGCATTGCAAAATTCTTCACCTAAATGCGCCGGATAAAGTTTATTTTTAATTGCCAGGTTTGGATAGAATGAAGCGACATCAACATCAACAAGCTGATGCGTAGCAGTAGTGTGTACAACCTGGGATTCGACTGATGCGTGTAATCCCCCGGTGCCAAAGTTATAATTGAACCCGTCGATTGTTGCCGTTAAATCTTTGAATACGCCTTTTGTTTCAGTGATGGTTTTTGATTGCAGATAAGTTTTAACCTGTTGAAATGCAACGTTTTCAAATTGTACATACGGGAAAATAATATCAGCTAAATTAATGGATTCGCGTTTAGTTTGTTTCTTTACTTTTTTATTTCCAACATAGTGATAACAAGACACCTTTTTTGCTTCCATTTCTGTTACCAGGATAGTTTCACCCATTTTAACATCACTCATGTTCATCATGTTTTTATTGAATGTTTTTGATAAGTCTTTACGCAATTTAATCATCGGTTCAGTGCGTTCAGTGAACATATCAGTCGCATCGATATCATGCCACATGTATTTAATAAGCATATCAATCTGGTCACTGGTTAATACTGTACCAACGGGGAACGGTAAGTCTTCAATACTGTTCATACGCATATTGAACTCAAGTATTTTTAAACCCGTGGCTTTTGCCATGTTATCAAAGTGGTGTATTTTATAAAGGTCAAGCTGATTAACTTTCCATTCAGATTCCCATACCATGTGTGCAAATCTAGCAGGACCATAAGCATCGATGATACTCATTGCCTTTTTATAAATGTCATCAACTGATAAACCAGTGTAACGATTTTGATAAATGAAATGAATAACAGGGTAATCGAATCCGATATTATTAAACCCGATATTACAACAACCTTGTTCACGCATCACATCAATAAAGTTGCACAGATACTGGATATCATTACGTCGATAACTTATTTCAAATAACCACTTGCGACGTGTCCCCCGGTGTAAAAAACCAACGGTAAATGCGTTAGGATAAGTTTCAATATCATAAACAATATCACCAGGTGTCACGTTGTAGATGAAGTCGGGGTTCATTTAATACCGCTCCCACATTGAACTTAATACATCTAATTGCCTTTCTGAAAGCTCATAACCACCGGTGTATGTTGATCGCTTATGTTTCAGATTGTAAACAAATCCTGATTCCCATTCGTTAAGTTTAGATTCCATTTCAATCAATCTGTTAATCACATAATCGATGCTTTCTTTGTTATTTTTAAATGAATAATCAGTCATAAGTGTCACCTCATTGTTAGTCTTTTAAATGCCGATTCCCATTGTAATTATAAGTTACAATGTTCGGTCATAATCCAGAATCGGCATTTAAAAGACCCCTTCAAAAGATAGAAGGGGAAAGTTCCGAGGGAGGAATGGAAAACTTTATGCAAATGACGGTCTGATTGCTAAACCCTGGTCGATTAACATCTGTTCAGTCCAGCCGGGTGTTGCCAGATATTGTTCTAAAGTAACACCATTTGCTTTTGCTGTCATTTGTAATTGCACAGATGCTGCTGGTACCGGTGCTGCTGGTACCGGTGCTGCTGGTACCGGTGCTGCTGGTACCGGTGCTGCTGGTGCTGCTGGGGGCATTTGCTGAACGCCGCCTTGCGCTGACGATACGCTGGCAAACATCTGTTCAACAGTCGGCTTATTATCCAACCGACCCATTGGCGGTTCTTCAGCAGTAATCATGACACCGTTTAGCCAGCCGCCTACACCGCCGCGACCTTTAACGTAACCGGATATGTTCGCATTAACATATGCAACCATGCCTGAGTGCACTTGACTTGGATCGATAATGTTAGTGTACGCCTGGTCAACAACGGATGGTTTATCATCGGCTCTGGCACTACAAGTGAACACATACCAACCTGTAAATCGTTGATCATAGTACTCTTTACCTGCATATTTTGTATCATACAGATTCAAGCATTCATCTTGCCCGGTGTAACCGGATGGGAATGTATTTGATTTAGCCTGTTCAATTTCAGCTTGAATTGCTGTGATTTGTGGATCGTTTGGCTGTAATAAAATAGTACACCCGAATTTAGCATCGGTCGCACCTTTTGCAACCTTCGGTGTGAACAGTGTTGGAAATGATAAAATACCTTTGATTAACATAATATTGCCACCTTTTATCTTGTTAGAAAAATGAAACTTCTTCGGTTACCGGTTTAGGAACATCAGCAAACATAAGTTGTACCTGTGATTGTACATCATCAGTGGGACTTTGTACAACAACTTTTTCCTCTTTTTTATGAGAAACTTTTTTCAGTGTTAAGTTGCCGTCTTTAAATGAGATTAAATCTTCTGATATACGTTTCTTTTGACTTTCAGTTAGTTTTTCTAACTTCATCAGTTGCGCTGGCGATATTAATTTTTTTGGATAAATATCGACTAATTTTAACCTGCGACTCTTTAATTTTTTAACAATTTCATCTTCACCTTCATTCCAGACACGTGAACCGCGTCCTGGCACCATTGCATACCCCGGTACATCAATACCTTGCTTAATACGTTCTTTAATTTCAGATTTAACTTTATCAAAAATAGCCTGAACACCTTCTTCTGTATCAGCAATTTCACTTAATTGTGATTCAGTTAGCGATTTAATATCTGCTACCGCTGTTTTAAAAGTATCGATTAAATTAAGATTGCTTTTATTCATTTTCTCCACCACTTGTAATGATTTATCTAATATAGCAGTACAATGACCGCCGCGTTTCGGGTTAGCTTTACACCATTGGCAATGTTTACCCGGCACCACAGGTGCATTATCATCATCCGTAAGATGCGCTGCATGTGCTAATTTTTCAGCCGCTTCAATAACAGTTAATGAACTAACGTTATCTTCTTGTCGAGTTGAACATTGATACCTTACAACAGGATTAGTTTTAGGCTGAATGATAGTCATTCGAATGCCGCCAATGTTAGCAGGATTAAACGGTCTAACTTTATCCGGTCCACTTGCGATATGAGATCTTATTTTACCAAACAAGTAACTGATATTTTGCGTGTTATTTTTTTCAGAAACATAGCCACGACCATCTTTATAATCAGCCACTTCAATAAAATAAATATCACCGGTCATCGGGTGACGTGCAGTAATAGTGATATCGCACGTTCCCCACCAGTCGTCACGACCGAATGCGCCGCCGGGGTCAGATGTACTTTCAGATTCAACCATTACGTTGCAACCTGGAAACATGCTTTTAAGTTCGTTGACACGACGTTTAATATAATCAAGTGCCATTTGAACCCGCTCAATGCGATCTGGAGCAACTAACCAGCCGTTAGGATTGTCAGAATGATTCGCGCCTATGATTTGTTGATCGTAAGCATGTGCTTGAACATTGTTCTGTAAACACAATTCCAGCAACAGATGTGACCCGGTACCGTCAATAGCCGCTGCGCCAGGGATATCCGGGTAATTCGCTTCTTCACGAACTGAACCCGGGCAGACAGGCCAGCGCTTATTGCTTGGACCCAGACGTGCGTGACCTTCACTCACGCGGGGATCGCTCGAACAGCTGCAATTAATTCTTGCTGTTTTTCAGCCGGTAAATCAGTCACTGAAATAACACCTAATAAAGCCATGGCATCATCAATGGGTTTCCGGTCACCAATGCGTTTGAATTCAGCAACCAGGATTTCGTTCAATGCTTCGGGTGTCAACGCTGCCGCTGGTGCCGCTGGTGCCGCTGGTGCCGCTGGTGCCGCTGGTGCAGGCGGAACAACGGCTGTAGGAACAACTTCAGCAGGTGCCGCTGGTGCAGGCGGAACAACGGCTGTAGGAACAACTTCAGCAGGTGCCGGCGGTACTACGGGTGCAGATGTAGTTACTTCAGTGGCAGTTTTAGGAATCGCTTTATCAGGTTTATCAACCATTTTACCTTGTGCAACTAGCGTTTCAAGCGCATCAGCGATACGTTTTAAATCTTTTTCAATTGGCATTATATAATTCTCCGTTGTTTTATAAAGTTAAACTTTGTAAAGTTCACCTTTTTGTTGGTCTTCGGTTGGGATGATGCGTAAGCGACCATCATTAAAAGCTGTTACAATCTCACGCACTAATAACTGATAAGGTTTACCGGTTGTGCGTGTTGATTTAACAACGAATATATCAAGTTCATCCTGGTTAATTCGCACTCGCAAATCACCGTCGAGAACTTCTTTAATTTCTTCATCTGGCATTAATCATTTCCTCAAATTTTTGTCACAGTTCAATTCTAGTGTAACATTGTGCTATTTGTCAACATTTAATTTGACAAAGTTACACTTTTATTTTATTCTACGATGACAATTATTTAAACCTTGTGTTGCACAACCCGCTATGTTTAAATAATCAATCTTAATATGGTGACAAATAATATGATAACAAAAAAACAATTGAAAAAAGTTCTTCACTATAATCCTGATACCGGTTTATTTACGTGGTTGATAAAAGTATCTGGTGTTAATCCAGGTGATATAGCAGGTACAAAAAGAAAACACGACGGTAAAACTTATATTTTAATTAGTATAAAAAATAAAAAATATCGCGCCCACAGGTTAGCATTTTTATATATGACAGGTTCATTCCCTAACTTAATATGTGATCATATTAACGGTGATGGTACTGATAATCGATGGGTTAATTTACGAGAAGTCGATCATGTTACTAATAATAGAAACATGAGGTTGCGGATCGATAACACAAGCGGTACACCTGGTGTTTATTGGAATAAGAAAGATAAACGCTGGCAAGTATCAATAAAAACAGGTGAAAAACGCGGCTATATCGGTCAATTTAAAACATTAGAGGAAGCTGTTAAAGCTAGAAAAAATGCCGAACGCGAGCATGGTTTTCATAAAAATCACGGACAGGTTCGACCATTATGATTAATATAACAGATGAAGAATTTTTGAAAGCGATTTTCGGTGAAAACACACCTTTTTGTCACGTAACAGATTTTCCTTACCCTCCCGATAACATACCGGGGGGCAAACAATTAATAGCGTGGAAAGGTGATTATTATAGTCGTTATCATTTTCAACCTTGTACTAATCGGTATTTTACGATATCAACATTCTACTGTGATGACAAACAACAAGCACGTAGACGTAAATCACTGTATAGGGAGACTTATTGCTTAGTACTTGATGATGTGCGTGAAAAGTTAAGTGAAGAAGTTGCCGCAAAATTACCAAAACCTTCGTGGATACTTGAAACATCTAAAGACAGTTTTCAATGGGGTTATATCTTTGTACAACCAGTAACTGAATCTGCTAAAATTGATAATCTTAATGATGGTCTAATTGATAGCGATCTTGCGCCCAGCGGGAAAGATCCTGGTCAGCGCGGTATTACTCGCTATGTTAAATTACCGTCGTCAATCAATAATAAAACGACAAAACTTAATGATGATGGTTCTGCATTTGTATCTAAATTACATTTATGGGAACCCTTCAATCGCGTTACTATTGAACAGCTTGCAGCACCATTTATGATTGACCTGAACCGGGTGCGACGTGAAGCTCGTACGGACGGTGCTGCAATTGTTTCCGATCATCCTTTATTACAAATCCCTAATATTATCAAAATAAAAGAGGTGCGCTCAGATGGTCGCTTTGATATCACATGCCCGTGGGTCAACGAACACACCGGGGACGATGACAGCGGCAGTGCGGTGTTCACTAATGCGGATGGATCTATCGGATTCAAATGTCATCATGGTTCCTGCCAAGAACGAACCGGTCGTGATTTATTACAATTTATCGACACGAATCAACCGGGATTTACAAAACAGTTTAAAAATTGGCAGATATTACACGAATTTAAAACAATTGTAGAACCGAGCTTCCTGGCACCGGTCATATCGCAACCGGTGCAAAATATTGAACCGGTCACTTTCTTATCTAATGAATCGTCAATAGACGGGTTACAGTTATTATGTGATAACTTGCGACGTGAACATCCAACATCAAATGAAGCACGCACCCTGGCTGCGAACATTTTAAAACACGCTGATGATTTACCCAAACTTGATAAAATGCAGTGGCATGATCAAGTATGTGATTTAATGTCCTGGGGTAAAGGTGACTTTAAAGATATTTTAAAAGATTTACGCCAGCAGTGGTACGGTGAGAAAATTAACGATGCTGCATTTTATAATGATATTGTTTTTGTTAAAGAACTGAATCAATTCTATGATTATAAATCACGTATCTTTTTCACAACTGACGCATTTCAAAACAGCTTTTCCCACGAAGATGTTGATGTTAAAAAAATAGCATTGCAGGAAAACAGAGTAAAGAAAGTCGATAAGCTGGATTATGCACCGAAAAAACCACGTGTGTTTTCTGAAAACGGTAGCACTTATGCGAACTCCTGGTCCGAAGACTCTCAATTCAACGGTGTTAAAGGTGATGTGCAACGCTGGTTTGACCATTTTGAAGCACTCGGCTGGGATGAGAATAGAAAGCATTTTATACAATGGATGGCTCACACGATGCGTCACCCGGATATCAAAATTAATCACATGTTGTTACTTGGCGGAGGTGAAGGTATCGGTAAAGATTACTTGTTATACCCGCTCACTAAAGCCATGGGTGAAAATTATGAAGTTATCAGCGGTGAGGAATTATTGAGCGGATTTAACGATTATGTACTGTCTACAAAATATTTACATATTAACGAAGCGGAACTCGGTGATAGACGCGAAGCGGTTGCAGTAAGTAATAAATTAAAACCATTAGCTGCCGCACCACCGGATACGTTTAGAGTCAATCAAAAGGGCATTAAGCCTATAAAAATACGCAACATTGTCAGCGTATCAATGACTACAAACAGTATGCTACCGGTGAGATTAAATGGTCCATCACGGCGAATTTACGGCTTATGGTCCGAATTAAACCCGCGTGATATAAATGACAATATGAAGCCTGAATGGGTTGAATACTGGAAAGACCGCTGGGGATGGATGCTTAAAGACGGCTGGAAAAATGTTGCTCATTATCTAATGTATGAAGTCGATTTAAGTGACTTTAATCCGCACTCAGCACCTGCTGTTACTGATTTTTTACGCGATATCAGGGAAGCATCTAAGTCACCCATGTTACAAACGATTGAAATATTTATTAAAAAGAAAATAGGCACCTTTGAATGTGATTTATTAACGTCGGCTGATATGGCTGAAACATTAAAAGCCGGCGGCATTTTTGCACCGAACGAGATGTATGCTAAAGCAGAACTGTTTACACCGATACGTGTTGGTATGATGATGAAACAGGACGGTCGAATACGGCAATTAACATCATATAACCTGGGGCGTGAAATTAAACTTTGGGTTTTTAGGAATTTTGAAAAGTATAATGCAATGGATTCGACTTCATTATTCCACGAATATGTACGACAAGTTGATGTAATACGCGGTAAATCGCCACTGCGAGAAGTGAAATGAGTAAAAAGAAAAAATTGACAGATACTTATGAAATGACAATATCAAGAAGTGAAGCGAATATCGTATCAACACGCGCTGAAAAACATGGATATGTTTCTGATCTAGATTACCTGGAAGATGAAATAAAAAAGCTGATTGAATATTGGAATGCTAACTTTTTTTAGCTGATTGACGATACTTCATTTTGATAAAAGCAATATGGCGAGTATATTCATAATCTGTAAGCTGTTTTGCCTTCCGTCGTGCTTTAAAGTGCTTGAGTAGATAGCTGTATCGTGAGTCGGTCATTGATATACGATGCAGTTAGCTAACATGAGTGTAATAGTGATTAGTAGTAAGATATTCATTTTTTTGTCTCGACCGCACGTAATTCGGCTATCCATTTTTCAGCAACACTAGCCGGATAGATATTTGAAGTGCGTATAAATTCAATTATATCTTGTTTTGTTTCTGCTGTTAGCTCATTCATCATATTCTTCACCGATTACCTGTAAAATAATTATGATTAGTGCAAATGCAGCGATGTGAAGTGCTGGCCAATATATCATTTTTCTTGCTCCTTTAGCTTGTTGACTTCATAGCACCATTGACACTGATAGACTTCGCCGTAATTATCGTAATAAGCACCCGATTTATTCTCGCATTGAGGACAGTCAGCGGCATCTATTAAATCAAGCAATGCGCTCCGGTCATATTCTAACTCAGAAATTATCGCTATGTGACGGGCTATGTCATGCCGCAGGTCTTCGTTTTCTTTTTCAAGTTTCGCGCATTTAGCTGTCACTTCTGCATAGTCTTTGACTTTAATTTCCATCACTCTCCCCTTTCATAATCTCAATCGCACAGGCTGTGACAGCTTCGCCTAATGTTTTGCCTATCGCTGCCATTTCGATACCTGTGCAACTCATTGCTAGCCATTCTTTTTCATCACCATCCCACTGCAATTCAATTTTAAAATCATTCTGCAATTCATAACATTGTTTTGGATTGTTTGCTGGGTCATAAGCTAATAATTCACCATCTTTTCTAACGCACATCTTGTCGTCATATTTTGCCAGCTTGCCGGACTCGGTGTAGATAACTTCATACCCCATTCGCTCTGCTAATTGTTTAAGTTTGTTTGTCATTTTCGACCTCCTCAATAACTTTGCTCAATATTTTAGCTAACGCGGCTATTGCAGCGCCTTGTTTGCCAAAATATTCGGCAACATTTACGCCGTTAAATTCTTTACCTTCGTATTCAATAGCATCATTTTCCATATCATCTGCAATCATTTTTAAAACTTTTAGCTTCTTATCCATCACACGTACCTCCAGCTATATAATTGTTTGGTAAAGTCTTTGGGTGGTTTGGATTTGTGGAGCTCTATACGGTCACTTCCGTAGGGTGTTTTGCAATCCCAAATAAGCGTATGCAGTACAGGCTTATATTTATAGCCCCACCACCAACCATCTGCATCCTGCGCTATCCACCGCACCCAACTTGGCACTTTTTCTGGCTTGAATTTAGTGCTCATCATGCCCCCTCAAACAATACATTAAGCCGGTCGCCGAAGTGGGCGAGTAATTCTTCCGCACAGTTTTTATAAACTTTTGGTAAATTATCGTAATTATTCTTGAGCGGCGCGCAGGCGATAGTAGTGCCGTTATGGTAAAGGCTAAAATTAAGTTTAACTTCACTTCCATTAAAACCCTTTGCCCATTGCTCAAGCTCATAAAGTACGTGCATTTTCTTAGCGTTATCTGCGTACCAATCTCGCGCCCATACTGCCTCGGCTTTTGTTTGGAACACCCTTCCTTGTTTTAATTCGTTTTTCCACTCACTATGATAACCTCTTTGTTCTATGAGCCCACTAGCGAACACTACGTAACATTTATCTCCTTCCTGCGGCCACGGCTTTTCGGCGTCTTCAAGCTCTGCAATCTGCTTGTTAAGTTTCTTTTCTGTTTCTTTTAATTCTTCAAGTTTGTTCATAATTATTTACCTTTTAGTTAGTCCGCAATAACCGCCGGGGACAAAAACTCGTTTCATCTTGTCGCCTGAGCAGTGCTCAAATTCTGGTTTAGACACCCACATCATGCAGTCAGTAGTAATGCAATTACATACGCCTTGCTGAAAAATATAATCAGCATCTCTATTGCCTGATACGTTATTAAATATGTATATTGTACAAGGACACCATTTCTTTTTAGCTTCTTCTTCAGTCATAATCTAATCCTCTTAATTGGGTGGAGTGGTTAGGGCGTTACTTCCTAACTTCTTTTGCTTTTGTATATATAGCTTCTAGCATCAATACAGGAATCATGTGTGCCCACTAGCAAAAGTAACCCTTTGCACAACTTGCATGCTTCACATGCTTCACTCCATAGACTTTTAAAAATTCTTATTTACTTTGTTTACCATATTCGTATGCAGCCTCAATAGCATCAGCTATCCAGCCTAAATCACGATTAAATGTAGCATCTTCGGGCTCCATTGCGTCAGAATACAAACCAACGCAAAAGCCCCCATAAGTCACCCGTAGATAAGATGCGCTTTTTTTGCCGCAGCCATTATCCGGCTGATCTTTTTTTTCTTCTTCGGTCAAATCTTCAAAACTTACTAATTCAATTTCTAGCATGTGTATCCACCTATAAATAAATTATTTTCAATCTGCCAGCGCATTTCTGTTAAAGTGCAGTAGCGGCCAAATTGAATATGTAAACTTTTATCATATGGCTTTCCTGATTCAATATTAAATCCGTACGACGCCTCAAACCAATTAATGCGTCTGTTTAATTCATTTTTAATCGCTGTTTTTGTTAGCTTGTTTTCTGACATTTACTTATCCTCTATCGTATCAGCGTATCTATAATCCACATTCACATGCAACAGGGGCTTCAACTTCATGTAATATGTCTCCCGATTTAAATGCTTTTTCAAGTTCTGCTATTGTATATCTAATATTCCATTGAGAATTTATTACAGTCTGATCATCTTTGTTATCTAAGGCGTTTAACCTTTTTTCAATATCACGCATATATGCCCATTGCTCGGGGTATTTCTTCCATAAAACATAAAACCCTCTTATTTTTTGATAGGGGCAAAAATAACACCCAGTCCTCTCAAAATATTCATACAACGGGTTTATTAGATCAATTTCCTTTAAGTATCTATCAATATCAGCTTCACATTTTTTAAATTCGATAAGAGGGAAACGCTGATTTTTATCTTTCACATTAGCGCGTTTTCGTTCCGAATATGTGTACCCGATATATTGAATGTAATCTTTAATATTGTTGTCTTTTAAAAATTTATTAAACGGGTTTACTTTGCTTTCTCGCTTCCAGTAGCACGGCTGTGTAACCATCGGTAAACCACGAATCATCCCTTCTCTAGCACCTCTGGTTATTTTACCAAAACACCAATCTTCAAATGACTCTCCACGCTTATGCGTTAGAACAGTTAATTTTTTATAATATTTTTCTAACCTTGCATTAATCTTAGTTAGATATTTATACATCTCTGGAAACTCGCTTTCAGTATCCGTGAAAATTATGTAGTCTAACGTCATACCTTTTTCTAGCATCATAAAAACCATTGCTGTTGAGTCTCTGCCGCCGCTAATCATTGCTATATGTTTCATTATTCCCCCTTTATCGTATCAGCATATCTTAGTGAGCAATGAAACCCTTTGCCGATGTTTGTGTGGCCTTTCTTAATGCAATCATTGCTTACAACAAATATAGTAATCATTACACCAACCGCGAGCCAAAACACGGCGATCACAATGTAGTTAAAGATTAATCGGTTTTGTTTAATGTTTAAAATTGTCATCTAAAATTTCCTTATGTACCCAAAAGAGTAATACACCGATAATTGCAATTATCCCGATAATGATTATTAATCCTATTTTCCAGGTCATTTTTTTACCTTTTTAATTAAATCAATTAGCACTTTTTTACCATCAACAAGGTGTTGTCGGCATTTCGGTGGATCGTCATCATTGATATCCCACACCAGGTTACAGCTATCACAGTGATGTTCTGTGCCGATAACGACTGCTTTACAACCATGCATACCATACACCTTTAATGAGCTTACACCGTTTTACCTGGTGGCAACCAATCTGGCGAACCAATTTGATTGCCGAGCCGAGGTTTTTTGACTTTATTAACATTTTCTAATTCCTTAAAATTGTCAGTGAAATGACTGCGAGTGACACAAACAGGCGTGTCATCGTCACATCTGAATACAACGTGCGAAGTGCATACTGCCCAAACTTCAACAATATCGTTGTCTTTATTTATGTAATTTATTCCGATTTTCGGTCTCATGTGTAACATTGTAGTCAGGTTGTGTCACCATGTCAACTGTTATTTGCAAATTAAAACTGTCGCAGGAAATGTTTTGTTACGATTCTCACACGTAACCTGGCAAAATAAGGTTGCGTGTCTGGTTACGTGTGAGAATGAAGCACTTTTATTGTAGGGTTATTATGTCGCGCGTGGTGACAGTGTGATTTCTGGTGTTGCCAAATATACTATTTTGGTCATAGTGTCGCAGAAAATTACTGTCGCAGAAAATGACAGTTTTTTAAAACTTGTTATAAATCAATAACTTAAAACTGTCGCAAATGATGTTTTTAAAGGTTACGTGTCACTAAGTTGTTGATTTATAAGAGGAAACACTATTCTCACACTTAACCTATATAAGCATATTACTAATATACTGAAATAGGTTGCATGTGGTAAGCTGTTGATTTATATAGACTGTCACCATTCTCACACTTAACCTATTTCAGTATTTACTTATATATAATATATATATATATCAATAACTTACGGTGAACTGTAGTCTGTGGTGTTGGTTGTAAAACGTAATATCAATGACTTACGACATGCAACCTGTAACCTTTTCGCAAGTTGACAGCGGTGAAAAAATGAAATGTTTAAAAACATAGTTACGGGTTATGTGCATCCCAGGTTAAAGGTTGTGTGTCGCAGAAAATGACAGTTTTCAAACACTTATACTGTGCTACAATTTAATCATTTGAATAAATTTGGTGAGATATGCCGAAAAGAATTACATCACTTGAATTGACCAGATTGAAACCGTCGTATGCAAACTTTGTCGTTGAATACGTTAAAGACTTTGCGCCCAGGCGTGCAGCTGAAGCATCCGGTTTTTCACCGGATACTGGTTATCAGCTGAAAGAACGTCCTGAGATTGTTGCAGCTATTGAACACATATTATCGCAGCGACTTGAAGCCAGCGATATCGATGCTGAATGGGTTTTGCTTGAAGCGGTTGATAATCATTATATCGCCAGGCAACAAGGTAACATTTCAGCAAGCAACACGTCGCTAAACCTGGTGGCCAAGCATGTGTTTGTTGATGCTTTTGCAGCTGAGAAAGTTGAAGTGAATAGCGATAAAGAAGTTATGAGCCGGCTTCTGCGAGGCCGTAAGCGGTTAAATCAGGATAATGATGATTCTGTATCATTCTTGTGATACGCTGTCATATGTATCCTGTTGGGTGCCGGTATAACGATTTGTCCGTCACCACGAATTGTGTGCATTCAACAGGATTTTTAAATTTAAAGGTTAAATTACTATGCCAGCCACAAACCTACCACCGACGCGCTCGGTTAATGTAAGCGACTATACGCCGTATATTGCAAATCCAGATGGCGTGGATGGGAGTATCCACTCCAATGACCCAAGTGCCACAAATAACAACACCCTCGGCACAGGCGCAAGTGTTAAATTATTTAACATTGCATTAACCACTGCTGGTCGGTTTAGTTTTTACATTGATTATTCTGAGCTTGCAACTACCGGCACCCATACATTTTATGTACAACGTACACATGGGACAGTAGGTGCTGTTTCAGTTGATTATGCAACTTCGGGTGACGCTCATACAACTACATCAGGTACTTTAAGCTGGGCAGATGGTCAAGCTGGCATTCAGTCTTTTGAAGTGGTTGTGCCGACTAAAGCAGATGCAGGCGACCATCGTATTGTAGCAACACTCTCAAATGCAAGCGGTGGAGCAGTGTTGCATCACGGGGCTAAGACGATAGCTTATGGCGTGATTGATGATGGTACGATTGCAAGTGATGCGGATGCGGTGTTTTATGATTCTGCGGCAACAGGCGGTACAGGTACGCAAGCTGATCCTTATGGCTCGATTTATACGGCGATTGCAAACGTAGGTGCAAAAAGGTATTTGTATCTGCGTGGTACAATGACTCCCGATACAACAAACACTGTAAACCCAAACGGTGGCGGTGGGATAATAAGGGTTGTTACTTTGCCTAACGGCAGAACAAGTGAATCAAACAGGCTTTATATACAAAATTGGCCTGGAAGCACTTTCACATTGGACGGTTTAACCGGAACTGATGTGGCTGGGTTTTATAAAAACGGTAATGGTTCTTATATAACATTTAAAGGTTTAGACTTTAGAAACTTAAACACTACTTTTGATCTTTTTACAGAATGTTTTGGAATTGGTTACTTTATAACTGCAAATACAGATGTAAATGTAGAATATTGTTCCTTTGATAATTTAGATGGTGGCTCTAACACCGCTGGGTTTGTAGCTAATTATATTACAGGTCTTAAGATGTGGAGGAACACGTCAAATAATACTAAGTTTAGAGGTAGCAACACAAACGGTAACGCTTCTGGGTTGTGTCAATATTACGGGTGTGCTAACACATCTTATATGCGTAACACGGTTACTCTATGCGGCATAAGCATTTTTGCTAAACGCCCTGTTGCAACTGACATATCACCGAATGTTAGTTTTAACATTTTAAAAGGTGTTGTTGGTTTGCAGCTATCATTTGCAAGTGCTAATCAAGGAGCGAATTATTTAATTGTTAATGGCAACTTGTTTAAAGATAATACGATTTATTATGGTTATCAGTGTGCGGGAAGCAATCCTGATGTTACAGCTAAAAACTGGATTGCAAACAATGTTTTTGATAATTGTGGAGGTGGCGACAATGGCGCTATTTATTTAAAGGATTCGTATGATTATCAAATATTTAATAACATAATGTATAATTGCAGAAAAGTTTGGGATGTGCCTGAAACTGTTGCGCTGCAATCAAACACAGCAAAGAATCTTATCGATTATGCTGATTTCAATCAGGAATTCGGTACTACAGCGCCCGGTGCAATGTATGAATATTTAAGCTTAACTTATGCAGATGCAAGCTTGTTAAATGCGGCTGTTCCTCGGTTGGCTGCAAATGACACATCAGGCGATCCTCTATTCACTAACCCAGCACTTGATGATTATACGTTGCAAGTCGGCTCATCTGCTATTGCAACAGGTGTCAATGCTACAGATAAAGGCATCTATTTAACAGGCAATGAGGTCGTTGGCGCATAATGGCACTAGAACAAAGATATATAAATACAGCAAGTACACCTGGCGGCGATGGTACTACTAATGCAATAACAGGTGCGAATCGTGCTTATGCTTCGGCAAGTGAATGGGAAACTGCGGAACAAAAAGATTTGGTTGCAGCAGGAAACAATCATGTTGTAAACGCAACCGGAATCTCCGCAGATAATACAGCCCTTATAATCTCTGGCTGGACAACATCGGCTACAAATAACATTGTATTCAACGGCGAAAGCAACGGTATCTGGGATACTAGCAAATATAGAATAACATCAACAGATTGGGATGCAACGGTACAAATTTTAACTGGTTTTGTAGAATTTAATAATGTTTCTGTTGATAATACAGGTACAGGAGGCGGGAGTTATGCCGGTGTATATATTGGACTTACATCAGGTGATGTGACTGTAGATAGTTGCTGTATAAGAAAATCTGTTGCAAACGCTGCTACAACTACACAAGGCATAACCGTTGTTTCCTCAGCTACAGGGGCAGTTAGTCTCCTGAATAATATTATCTATGATTATCATAGAGGTATATCTGCAAGTACAGGTACAAACTCAGAATTTAATATATATAACAATACAATTTTTGTATCTGGAGATGTTGGTATAGGCCTTTCATTATGGGGAGCAACTGACACTTTAAGTTGCATAAATAATATTATACAAAATGCCACAGCCACAGATTTCTCAATTGTATCTACTGCTACAACACAAAATATTGATTACAACTTATCTCAAGATGCGACCGCAACAGGGACTAATTCAGTTGTAAATACGCTGCTTACTTTTTCTGATAAAGCAGGTAAAGATTTTCATCTTGCCGGTAGTGACACGGCAGCTATTAATGCGGGTAGTGATTTAAGTTCAGATACTTATTTTGCGTTTAACTATGATATTGACGGGGATATTCGTAGCACATGGGATATAGGTGCTGATGAATACACAGTCGCAGGCGCATCCATAACAGCATCAGACGCAACTGCAACACGCGGTCAAACAAATTACAATTTCACCTTATCCGGTGGTGATGCAACTCCGGGTACAGCTACTTTAAGTGATGGTACTAATACAGCCCCTATTACAATTACAACTTACAATCCTAACGGCGTATGTACTGCAACTATCCCAAGTGATATTGCAATTATGTACGACACTGCGGCAGTTTTAACATTTACAGATGCGACAAGTGGTACACCCACTGCAATTGTAGACTTTCAACCTGAAGCTGGGTTTAGTTACCGAAACATAATAGACGTAACGAATGTGGGTACAAGTGCTTCAATCCTGTTTGGATACAATGGCGCTGCACCGACAATTAATATGCAAGTCTTGTTTACTCCTTTGACAAATGTAACAAGTAAAGCCTTTAATGTTAAAGATACAACCGCTTGGTCAAATACCCCAGTTGTAACTCAAACTGAAACTGTGCAAATACAAGCAATCAGTACTGATGGGTCTCAGGGCAGCGTGCAGACGTTTACGTTGAATGTTGGGGGCGGGGGGAGTTATTTAGGGAATGAAAACCTGGTATCAACACTTAATAAATCACTTGTACAGACTTTAGTGAAGAAGCTCATTTAAACATTGGAGATCAATTATGAAAACAATAATCACAGCACAGACAGCGGCAGCAACTGCTAAAATTCAGCTTGATGCAGGTATTTATACGATATCCGCAGGAAAATTAGCAACAACCGAAGTCGTAACATTTCAATTAGATGAAGAAAATGTATCGGCACTTGGTAATTTACAGCAAGATGGCGCCATCCGACAATTAACTGCAACACATAACGCAATGACAATACAAGGTCCAATAGATTTACAGGTGTCAAAATCGACAACAGCTGCCGCTGTTAGCGTTCATTTTAAAGGTTAATTATGGGAACAGTTACATCAGCAATGACAGTTAGCGGTGAATATGCGACCGGGCAAGTTGATCTCATTCTCGCTGATGAATGTTCAAGGTTTTATGCTAAACCTTATGAATGGGTGATGTGGGCTTTTGACTGGGGTTATGATGAACTTGAAGGATTTAACGGACCTGACACTTGGCAACGCGACAGATTAATCGATATCGGTAATGAAGTATTAAAACGTGACTTTGACGGTGTAACACCGGTTGACCCGATACGTGAAGCTACTGCATCAGGTCACGGCATTGGAAAAAGCGCACTTACTGCATGGATAATCCTCTGGATAATGTCAACACGACCGTATGCTAAAGGGATTGTCACGGCGAACACGTCAGACCAATTACGCACTAAAACATGGGGTGAACTTGGTAAATGGCGCACCAGGTGTATCGTCGGTCACTGGTTTGAATATAATAACGGTCGCGGTTCAATGTCTCTATATCACAAGTCGTGGCCTGAATCCTGGCGTGTAGATGCACAAACGTGCCGCGAAGAAAACTCTGAAGCCTTTGCCGGGCTTCATTCTGCAAACTCAACACCGTTTTACATATTTGATGAAGCGAGTGCGGTACCGGATAAAATATGGGAAGTAGCTGAAGGTGGATTAACCGACGGTGAACCGATGTTCTTTGTTTTCGGCAATCCTACAAGAAACACTGGTAAATTTCGTGAATGTTTTAATCGAAGTAAGCATCGATGGTCAACACATCAAATTGACAGCAGAACAGCTAAAATGACTAATAAAAAGCTGATAAAACAATGGCTGGATGACTGGGGTGAAGATTCCGATTTCTTCAGGGTGCGTGTACTAGGTCGTTTTCCTAAAGCTGGTGACATGCAGTTTATACCAAATGATGTTGTGTTTGATGCAATGAAACGCGGTTCCGGGCGATATTTGGGTGATGACCCCTTGATATGCGGTATCGATCTCGCACGTGGTGGTGATGATGACTGCATGATACAATTCAGGCGTGGCCAGGATGCCAAATCTGAAAAAGTTTATAGAATAACAGGTGAGAATTCACGCGATAGCATGAGAGTTGCTGCTAAATTAGCTGATATATTAGATCGGCACAAACCTGATATATCATTTCTCGATGTTGGTAGCATGGGTGGTCCTATCGGTGACAGATTGCGACAGCTTGGTTATGATGTCATTGATGTCGGTTTCGGTCATGTTGCATCTGATGAAACACGATACGCTAATAAAACATCTGAAATGGGGTATCGGTGCCGAGAATGGCTGATTAACGGTGGTTCAATTGTTGATGACGCACAGCTTGAAGAAGAATTAACGTCACGTAAATTCGATCATGATAAAAAAGATCGATTAATCCTTGAATCAAAAAAAGATATGAAGAAGTTAATAGGTGTTTCACCTGACTGGGCTGATGCATTATATTTAACATTTGCTCAAATTGTACCGAAGTTAGCCAACCCTCGCGGTTTACGTGATGCAGCTATCCCAATACGTAATAAAAATAACAGTGATTACAACCCTTTAGATTGCATGAGTGCAGATTTGTGATAATATCAATAATATTAAGTACATGCGCGAGGTACATATAATGTGTATATTTCCAAAATCAACAGAAGCACCTGCTACACCTGCTAAACAACCTGAAGCAGCTCAAACCCCGGTTGTTGCTCCAACAGCACGTCGTCGTGATGATGACGCTAAACGTCGTCGTCGCGCAGGTGCTGCTGGCGGCTTAGGTGTGGGTACAATTTTAACTGGTCCCCGCGGTGTTACAGAAGGCGCTGCAACATCCGCTAAAACATTATTAGGTCAATAAACATGCCAACAATCAGAAGTTTTAATAAACGACTTGAAGCATTGCGTTCTGAACGTAGTACTTTCTTACCGCTGTGGCGTGAATTATCCGATTATCATTTAGCACATCGTGGGCGATTTTTAACATCTGATAGAAATAAAGGTTATAAGCGCAACACAAAACAAATTAACAATTCTAGTCGTTTGGCTAGTCGAACATTGGCATCCGGTATGATGGCCGGTATTACATCACCTGCTCGCCCCTGGTTTCGACTTGGTTCTGGCGATAAGGAACTGGATGAAATTACATCAGTAAAATTGTGGTTATATGCTGTAACAACAATAATGTACAAAGTGTTTTCGTCATCTAACTTCTATAACTCACTGCATCAATTATATTCTGAATTAGGGGTATTTGGTACCGCGTCAATGGGTATTTATGAAGATTTTGAAAATGTCATATGGTGTAAACCGTACACGATTGGCAGTTATATGTTAGGTATGGATAGTCAAAATGTTAATGATACGTTGTATCGTGAATATGAATTATCAGTTGGACAAACAGTAAAACAATTCGGCATTGATAACTGTAGTGATTCAGTTAAAAGACAGTGGGAAACCGGTAATACTGAAGCATGGGTTAAAATAGTTCATGCTATTGAACCGAATGATGATAGAGATATGAACAGTATTAAATCATCCGATATGCCATTCCGATCTGTTTATTATGAGAAAGATAATAATTCAAAAACACCCGAAGAAAAGTTCTTACGTGAGTCAGGATTTGAAGAATACCCTATCGTGTCACCGCGATGGGATGTAACAGGTGAGGATATATATGCTACTGATTCACCAGGTATTACATCCATTGGTGATGTTAAAGCCTTGCAACTTGCTGAACGTCGTAAATATCAAGCAATTGATAAGCTTGTAAATCCACCATTACAAGGTTCGGCATCACTTAAAAATAAAATGAAAGGTGATCAACTTGGACCAAATGAAATCGTTTGGCATAATGAGAATGATGCAGGCTTAAAAAGCATATATCAGAATTATCGACCTGAAGTTGAACAGCTTAAAGAAGAAATACTGAGTGTTGAAGACAGAGTAAGTCGGGCATTTTATGAAGATTTATTTTTAATGATTGCTAATTCTGATCGTCGTCAAATTACTGCGCGTGAAATTGCTGAAAAACAAGAAGAAAAATTACTGATGTTAGGTCCAGTTCTTGAACGACTGCATACAGAATTACTCGACCCTGTTATTGACAGAACATTTAACATATTACAAAGAGCCGGTGTACTTCCACCCCCACCCGCAGAACTTCAAAATCGAGATTTGAACGTTGAATATGTATCAATTTTGGCGCAGGCACAACGTCTTGTTAATACAGGTGCCATTGACCGCATGACGGAGTTTGCAGGTAATGTTGCAAATGTTTGGCCTACAGCCCGTCATAAGATAAACATTAATCAAGCCATTGATGATTACGGTAACGCGCTCGGTGTGAACCCGGCAATGGTTGTTTCCGATACCGAAGCAGCCGAAGCAGCCGCAGCTGAAGCACAGATGCAACAACAAATGGCTGCAATGGAACAAGCCGCTGCCGCTGCTAATATTGCTAAAACAGCATCGGAAACTGAACCAGGTGGAGATAATGCGCTTGGTCAAATGATGGAATCAGCAGGGTTAAGTTAATGAATGATAAAAAGAAATTTGACACTGATGAATTAGTTGTTCAGAATATAATGAAATATGAAGACGGTCGAGGTTTTATATATAAGCATTTGCTAATGTGTAACGTATTTGACAGCACATTCAATAATGATTCAATTCAACATGCGTATCAAGCCGGTAAACGTAAGGCAGGATTGCAGATTGTTGATGATTTAAAGCAATATGCACCAGAATACTATGTGAAAATGATACAGGAGAATATGTAATGGGTGATGAAACCAGCACGACTGATACCACTAATACTGGTGATAATGAAACAATTTTAACGGGTGCCACTGAAGAAGGTACCGGTAAAGAATCTACGGCAACTGATAAAACGGGTGCCGATGATAAAACCACTGTTGATTCAGACAGTGGAGAAACTGGTAAAGAAAGTAGTGATGCTATACCTGACACTTATGCCGATTTTACAATGCCGGAGAATATTACAATAGACGAAAATGCACTTAATCAAGCACTTCCTATTTTTAAAGAATTGGAATTGACTCAAGAGCAAGCTCAAAAAATTGTAAGTCTTCAAGCAGAATTAGTCCAGGCGAGTTCACAAAAGCAGATTGACGATTTTAATCAGTTGAAGAATGACTGGCGTACAGAAGCAAGTAATGACAAAGAAATTGGCGGCGATAAATTTGATGAAAATGTCAAAGTTGGGATACGAGCCGTTGATGCTTATGGTACACCGGAATTAAAGCAACTACTGGATGAACAAGGTTTGGGAAACCATCCCGAAGTTATCCGGTTTATGGTTCGCGTAGGTCAGACGTTGAAAGAAGATGTTCCAGGTACAACTGGAGGGAACATTTCAACAGCAAAAGATCGCGTGACTCAAATGTATGGTGATCAATCTAAATAACTAATGAGGTATAAAAATGGCTACTTTAGGAGCAAATTTTGTCGATTTAATTGACATGTATAAGTTGCAAGACGGGCACGGTAATTTCGTTCCTGTTATTGAAATGCTTATGGAAATGAACCCTATGCTTGATGATGCAATTGCAGTCGAGTGTAATAAGGGTACAACTCACTTACACACGGTGCGTGCTGGTTTGCCGGCTGTTACCTGGGGTAAGTTATATCAAGGTATTCCGAACAGTAAAGGTAAGACTTCACAAGTTGAAGACACTACCGGTTTTGTCGAAGGTTTAAGTACAGTCGATAAACGTCTATTGGAATTATCAACAAACGAAGGTGCAGTGCGTTTATCAGAAGCACAAT